>JAANMW010000182.1_pt1 | contig 70025 bp, 65 predicted proteins | sample 7279671 | NCBI WGS metagenome assembly JAANMW01 (sample SAMN14094541, study PRJNA606508) | bioreactor metagenome | isolation source: A lab-scale SPAN reactor treating ammonium-rich wastewater day 247 | place: Ireland: Galway | collected 2017-09-19 | reverse complement strand
GCTCCTTCCGGAACCAGGACTGGAACAACGACGGCGTCCTTTCCGGCGTCGAGCTTCAGGTCGGCGCCAAGCGCCCCGGCTCCTCATTCGAGACGACCTACCAGGCGCGCTTCGAGGAGCTGGACGTCAACAACGACGGCATCGTCGTCAAGGCCGAATGGCGCGGCAATGTCCGCGATTTCTACAAGCTGGACGACAACGGCGACAAGGTCCTCACCCTCGTGGAATTCTCCGACCGAGAGGACGAACGCCTCGATCGCTTCGACAACCTCGACAAGAACGGCGACGGAATCGTCTCCCGGGGCGAGTGGAAGGAGAGCCGCGAGCTCTTCGAGCGTTTCGACGACAATCGGGACGGCGCTTTGAGCCGGGCCGAGCTCTACCGCAAGCGCGAGTCCGGGGACCGCAGCTTCGCCGCCCTGGACGACAATCGCGACGGCATTATTTCCAAGACCGAATGGCGCGGCAAGAGTGAGGAGTTCAAGCGCATCGACGTCGACAGCAATGGCGTCATCACCGTCCTGGAGTATCGGCAGCGCGACACGGTCTACCGGCCGGTGACCAAATAGTCCCCAGCATTCGCTGGACCTGTCGGGGGGATTCTTTTAGTTTCCGGCCATGATCCCGAAACCCCCGCGGCTTTTCGTCCCCGGCGACCTGGACGGCTTCTTCGGCCTCTTCATCGACAATCTCCTGCAGCTGATGCTGATCGCCGTCTTCAGCACGGCGGTGGCCGGCCTGCCCGAAGACATGGTCACCCACCGCATCCTGCCGGGGGCGGCCGTTTCCATCCTCCTGGGCAACATTTTTTATTCCTGGCAGGCCTGGCGCCTGGCCAAGCGCAGCGGCCGGGACGACGTCACGGCCCTGCCTTACGGGATCAACACCCCCAGCCTGGTGGCCTTTCTCTTCCTGATCATGGGGCCGATCTATCAGGAGACCGAAAATCCGACCTTGGTCTGGCAGGTCGGCCTCTTCGCCTGCCTGCTGAGCGGCCTGCTGGAGACCGCGGGCGCCTTCTTCGGCGACTGGCTGCGGCGCCATACGCCCCGGGCGGCGCTGCTCTCCTCCTTGGCGGGCGTCGCGCTCACCTTCATCGCCCTGGGCTTCATCTTCCAGATCTTCGCCTCGCCCGCCGTCGCGATTTTGCCGATGATGCTGATCCTCTTCGCCTACGCGGCGAAGGTCAAGCTGCCCCTCGGGCTGCCCGGGGGCTTCGTCGCCGTGCTCTTGGGGGTGGGACTGGCCTGGCTGCTGCGTCTCTTGGGCTTCGACTATTTCCAGCCAGCGGCGGCTGGCTACAGCTTCGGCTTCCATCCGCCGCAGCCGGTGCCCGGCGACTTCGTCGCGATGCTCGGCAGCTCCTGGGGTTGGCGACACATGGCGGTCATCTTTCCCATGGCCCTGTTCAACTTGATCGGCTCGCTGCAAAATCTGGAGAGCGCCGAGGCGGCAGGCGATCGCTACGAGACGCGGCCCGCGCTGATCGCCAACGGCCTGTGCAGCGTCCTGGCCGCCTTCCTGGGCTCGGCCTTTCCCACGACGATCTACATCGGCCACCCCGGCTGGAAGGCGATGGGCGCGCGGATCGGCTACTCGCTGCTGAACGGGGCACTCATCACCCTGCTCTGCCTGTTCGGCGGGATCTCGCTGGTCCTGAGGTTCGTGCCCCTGGAGGCGACGTTGGGGATCCTGCTCTGGATCGGTTTGGTGATGACGGCCCAGGCCTTCCAGGAGGTGCCGCGGCGCCACGCCCTCGCCGTCGCGATGGGGCTCATCCCCTCCCTGGCCGCCTGGACGCTCATGGTGGTCGAGACCTCCCTGCAGAGGGCCGGGACGACGCTCCTCGCGGTCGCGCCCAAATTCGGCAACCAGCTCTTCATCCACGGCGTGATCGCGCTCAACCAGGGATTCCTGGTCAGCTCGATGATCCTGGCCTCCGTGGTCGTGTTTTTGGTCGAACGGGAATTCCGCAAGGCCGGCGCCTGGTGCGCGGCGGCCGCCGTCCTTGCGGCGGCAGGCCTCATCCACGCCTACGACCTGACGGCGCTGGGCGTGCAGAACCGCTTCGGTTGGGCCGCGGCGCCGGAGTTCGCCTGGGGCTACGGGCTGAGCGCGGCGGTCTTCCTGGCGGCGGCCTATTGGGTCAAGCCCGCGGCGGGCGGCGCGGGGGAGTGAGCGCGTGGCGAAACGGACGGTACGGCAAAAATCGCTGTGGGTCCCGGTCGGCGGAAAAGACCGCCTGCACCTGCGCCACATCTGGAAAAATTCCCAAGGCCCGCCCCTCTTCCTGCTCCACGGCTCCATCGAAAACGGCCGAGTCTTTTATTCCGAGGCCGGCAAGGGCCTCGCCCCCTACCTGGCCGAGCACGGCTACGACGTCTACGTCGGCGATCTGCGCGGCCGCGGCGCCTCCCGTCCCGCGATCGGCCGCCGTTCGCGCTACGGGCAGACCGAGCAGATCGCCGAGGATATCCCCGCGATGCTGCGCGCCATTCGCGAACGGCGGGGCGGCGTCCCGCAACACTGGATTGCGCACAGTTGGGGCGGCGTCCTGTTGGCTTCCGCCTATGCGCGCTTCCCCGAGATAAGGCCCTGGGTGAAATCCCTCGCCTGCTTTGCGAGCAAGCGGCGCATCCGCGTCTTCAATTGGGAGAAATTCGTCAAGATCGACTTGTTTTGGAACTGGGGGGCGAGGCTCCTGGTGGGGCTCTACGGCTACCTGCCGATGAAGGAATTGCGCCTGGGCGCCGACAACGAGACCGCCCTTTCCCACCGGCAGAACCGCCTGTGGGTGAAGCCGAACTATCCATGGATCGACCCGGCGGACGGCTTCGACTACGCGGCGGCCCTGGCCGAGGCGACGCTGCCGCGGACCCTGCACCTCGTGGGCTGCGCCGACCGCAGTCTCGGACACCCGAGCGACGTGGAGGACTTCATCCAGGAGACGCATCCCGGCCGCTTCGAATACCGAATTTTGGGAAGGCGCTGGGGTAACCTCCACGACTACGGGCACATCGATATCCTGACGCACCCCGACTCGCGGGAAGATCATTTCCCCTGGCTATTGCATTGGTTGAAAGGCGAGGCCTTGCCTACTCGTCCAGGACGAAGGTGATCCAGCACTCGACGCGGTACTCGACGATCTTTTTCTTCTCCACCTTCGCCTTTTGGGCGACGACCTCCAAGCCGGTGATGCCGCGCAGGGTCTTGGCGGCGCGGGTGATGGCCTGGTTGACGGCGTCGTGGAAGCTTTCCTTGGAGGAAGCCACGATTTGGGTCTTGCGAGCGACGGCCATAGGAGTCTCCTTTCGAGGTTTTTGGAATGGGGAAATTATAGGAGTCCGGTGGCTAATTAAAAACCATTATTTTCGGTAGCCCGGTTACAAGGCAGAATTCGTCTTCGGAGCGCCGGAGAGCAGGCGCTTGGCGATCCCCACGACCATCGGCAGGATTGAGATGAAAATCACCACCAAGATAATCAGGTGGATCTTTTCCCCCCAGGGGCTGCGACCTAAAAAATACCCCAGCATCGTCATGGAAAGCACCCAGCCGATGCCGCCGAAGACGTTGAACATCACGAACCTGCGGTAGGACATGTCGGCCACGCCCGCGATGAAGGGCACGAAGGTCCGCATGATCGGCACGAAACGCGCCAGGATGATCGCCTTGCCCCCGTGTTTTTCGTAGAAGGCGTGGGCCTCGAGGGCGTATTTTTTCTTGAAGAAACGGTTGTCGGGCTTGTCGAAGATCTTGGGTCCCGTCTTGCGGCCCAGGAGAAAACCCACCTGGTCGCCGATCACCGCGGCGGCCATCAAGGTCAGGTTGACGGTCCAGATATTTAGAATGGGCTCGCCCCCGCTGAGCGAGCGAGAGCAAAGCACCCCGGCGGTCACCAAGAGCGAGTCGCCCGGCAGGAAAAAGCCAACCAAAAGCCCGGTCTCGGCGAAGACGATCGCGATCAGGACGGCCAGTCCGCCCGAGCGGATCAGGGCCTCGATGCCCTCGGGGGTGTGGAGGTTGGTGATCAGGTCGAAGAGCTCTTGCATGGGCCTGGGCTAGCACGCTTCGCCGCCCCGTCCAAGCAAAAGGCTCAAGGTTGGACCCGGGTGCGGAAGACCCAATCCCACAGCGGCGTGGTGACGCCGAAGTTCCCGTGGGGGTCCTGGAAGTGATGGCGCAGGTGGTGGGCCTTCCAGAATTTCATCAGGGGTCCACGGGCCGGGCCGAAGTGGGCCGAATAATGCACCCACTCGTAGAGGAAATAGCCGAGAAAAAGGCCGACTTCCATGAGGAGGCCCCGCGCCAGGCCGCCGCTTAGAACCGAGAAGAAAAGGACCTCCGCGGGGCCCAGAAGAAAGCCGATAAAGGGTGGGGCCAGGATCAGGTCTTGGGCCTCGACGTCCCGGTGATGGGCCAGGTGGAGGCCGGAGTGGAAGGTCTTCCAGGGCTCTCCGCCCCGCGTGCGGTGGAAGGAGAAGCGGTGCAGCAGGTATTCCACCAAGGTCCAGGCGAAGACTCCCAAGGTGATCCAGAGCAAGGCGGATTGCCAGGACCTTGTTTCTAAATACAGGGACCAGAGGACCAGGGCTATGCCCGCGGGGACGTAGATGGCGATCGTGACCCAGGGGTGGGGGAAGCGGGTGAAGAAGAGCTTTAAGGCCGGGTGCTGGAAGGGTTGGTAGGAGGACGTCCGTTTCATAGGCTTCTCTTGGGAAAAACGGAGTGCCATAGCTTTGTAACGGAAAGCGGTCCGGATGTAAATAACCTCTCGGTTACTTCTTTATGTGGAGTGCAAAATCCTCGTTGGGCTTGGAACGGGTCCTGTCCGGTCTGCACCCCCACCGTGCTCGCAGGCTGCGCGCGGTGGGGGGCCCCCGCCCGGCCACCCGTTCCAAGCCCAACGAGGATTTTGCAAATTATTAGAGTATTACTTGCGTGATTTTGCTTTGAAGGCGCTGTTTCCGGAGGACTACTTACGCTGATTGGCCGGTAAAATTGTCTTGCGCAATCGAATGTTTTTCGGCGTCACTTCAACCAATTCATCATCTTTAATGAACTCGATCGCCCGCTCCAAGGTCATGGGTAGGACCGGGGTCAGGACGACGTTCTCGTCCTTGCCGGCGGCCCGCATGTTGGTCAGCTTCTTTTCTTTGCAGGGATTCACGTTCAAGTCGTTGTCGCGGTTGTGCTCGCCGATGATCATCCCCTCGTAGACAGGGACGCCGGGGCCGATGAAGAGGACGCCGCGGGGCTCGAGGTGGAATAAGGCGTAAGGCACGCTCTCGCCCATCCGGTCGCAGACCAGCGAGCCGCTCACCCGGCTCTTGATCTCGCCGCGCAGGGGCTCGTAGCCGCTTAGGTAGGAGTTCATCAGGCCCACGCCCTTGGTGTCGGTGAGGAACTCGTTGCGGTAACCGATCAGGCCCCGCGAGGGGATCGAAAATTCGAGGCGAATCCGGCCCGTGCCGTGGTTGACCATGTTGATCATCCGGCCCTGCCGCATCGAGAGCTTTTCGGTGATCACCCCCATGAAGTCCTCGGGGATGTCGACGAAGAGGTGCTCGATGGGTTCCAGCTGGACGCCGCCCTCCTCTTTAAAGATAATCTGGGGCCGGCCCACGGCCAGCTCGAAGCCTTCCCTGCGCATGGTCTCGATCAAGATGGCCATCTGAAACTCGCCGCGGCCCTTGACCAAGAAAGAATCCGGGGTCTCGCCCTCTTCCACCCGCAGCGCGACGTTATGCAGTGTCTCCTTCTGGAGGCGCTCGAGAATTTTTCGGGATTGGACGAACTTGCCCTCCCGCCCCGAGAAGGGCGAGGTATTGATCATGAATTTCATTGCGACGGTCGGTTCGTCGACCACCAGGCGTTTCAGGGCCTTGGGCTGGGCGACGGTGCAGATGGTGTCGCCGATCGCGACGTCCTCGATACCCGAGAGGATCACGATGTCGCCGGGCTCGACCTGGTCGACCTCGACGAATTTCAAGCCCTCGTAGGTTTGCAGGTTGGAGACCTTGAGGGGCTTGGCTTGGCCGTCCTTGCCGATGCAGGTCAGGCTGTCGTTCTTTTTGGCCTTGCCCTGGAAGACGCGGCCGATCGCGAGGCGCCCCAGGTAGTCGGAATAGCCGAGGTTGGTGACCAGCATCTGGAAGGGTTCGGCGGGGTCGTAGCCCGGCGCGGGCACCTCCTGAATGATGGCGTCGAAGAGCGGGCCCAGGTCTGCGCCCTTCTCCTGCAAGGTCTTTTGCGCGATGCCCTCGCGGCCGATCGCGTAGAGGATGGGAAACTCGATCTGGGTCTCGTCGGCGTCCAGGTCGATGAAGAGGTCGTAGAGTTCGTTCAAGACCTCTTGCGGGCGGGCGTCCTTGCGGTCGATCTTATTGATGACGACGATGATCTTGAGGTGGCCCTCGAGGGCCTTCTTGAGGACGAAGCGGGTCTGGGGCAAGGGCCCCTCGGAGGAATCGACCAGCAGGATGGCCCCGTCGACCATCTTGAGGCCGCGCTCGACCTCGCCGCCGAAGTCGGCGTGGCCGGGGGTGTCGATGATGTTGATCTTGGTGCCCTTGTAGCTGACCGCGCAGTTTTTGGAGGCGATGGTGATGCCGCGCTCCCGCTCGAGGTCCATGCTGTCCATCATCCGGTCGACCGTCTCCTGATTGGCGCGGAAGGTCCCGGCCTGCTTCAGCATGAAGTCGACCAGGGTCGTCTTGCCGTGGTCGACGTGGGCGATGATGGCGACGTTGCGGATTTTCTCGTTGTGCGCGGGGTTTTTCATAGTTTTCCTCGGGCTGCGTACCTAGCGGGGCCGGGCCGGCGAAGGCAAGGCTTTTTGCGCATATTTTCAGAGAATAATGGAAGCTAGTCCAGATGCGCGCCGAGGCCCTCCGGGCCGGGCGCGAAGATCTCTTGGAGCATGCGGCAGCGGTAGGCGAAGATGCTGTCGAGGTCGCGGCGCACCAAAAGCCGGTTGACGAGGGCCCCGCCCAGGACGGCGTACTCGACGAGGTCGTCGACCTGGGTGCCGCCGTCCCTTTCGGTAAAGAGATGCTGGTGAATCCACCGGCGGTAAGGCCCGCGCCGCTGCTCGTCGACGAAGCGGAAAGGAGGCTCCCAGGCGCTGATCTCGCTGCGCCAACGGAGAGGCAGTCCATGCACGCGCAGCCGGTAGTCGATCACCGTACCCTGCCGGATTTCGGGCGTGCTGGACTTGAGAATCTTGAAATGGAGCCAGGGCGGCGTCAGGCGCTGCAGGTTGCCGGGGTCGGCGAAAAAGGGAAAGAGCTCCGCGCGGGGCGTGGGCAGCCAAAGGGAGCTTTTCAGCAAGAAGGTCTTCATTCAATCCTTCCAGAGCCCCAGGCCTTGCTGCCGCGCCTGGCGTTCCAGGTCGAGAAATTCCGCCTTGTAGCGGAAATCGAAGTTGCGGAAGGCTTCGGCCCAGCCGTAGCGGATCAGCTCGCGGTTGACCAGGTATTCCCGCGCTTCGCTGTCCGCTCCCTTCTTGGGACGCTTCGCCCCGACGGCCTTGGCGAAGCGTTCCGGCTTCATCCGGACGTAGACGTAGGCCAAGGAGCGCTGGTACTTGTCCCGGCTGGTCTGGTCGAATTCCAGGCGCACGGGTCCCTTCCCCACCAGCCTTTTCAGCACCTCGTAGGATTTTTTTCCCATCTTGAGCAGCGTCCTCGCGTCGCGATGGGTGCGCTGTGCGTCCCGGTAGAGCTTGTCGTTGGGGTGCAGTTCGGGGGCGTCGATCCCGATCAAGCGGACCTTGCGGCCGTCCTTCAGCTTTAGGGTGTCGCCGTCGTAGATCTTCTTCACGGCGATCCACTCGGCTTCGGCGCGCAGGGTCGCGGGGCAAAGCGCGAGGCACAGAAGGAAAATTCCGACGATGCGCCTCATTTCGCCCCGCCCTCGCGGCGATGGGTTAGGTCGATCATCGGTACCTCTGAAGGATGGTGCGGGAGAAATGGACGACGTAGTTGACCCCGGAGCCGACGGCGACGACGAGGGAGAGGATCAGGAGGATCCAGCCCATCCTTCCGAAGTCGAGACCGAGGAAGGGGTAGTAAACCATCAGACCGATCAGGGCCAGGGTCTGGGTGGCGGCCTTTTTTTTGCCCCAGTAGTCCGCGGGCAGGTCGATCTGCTCGGAAGCCGCCATGCCCCGCAGCGCGGTGATCGAGATCTCGCGGGCCAGGAACACGATGACCATCCAGGCCGGGATGCGGCCGATCGGGATCAGCATGATCATCACCGCCAGGATCAGCAGCTTGTCGGCCAGGGGGTCGAAGTATTTTCCGAAGACGCCGTTGATGTTGAATTTGCGGGCGTAATAGCCGTCGATCAGGTCGCTGACGCCGGCCAGGATGAAGACCAAGGCAGCGGCGATGCCCATGACCAGGTTGTCGCGGACGCTCTTCTCGGGGGAAATCTTGGCGATCAGGACGAGAACGACGGGAATCAGCAGGATCCTGCCCAGGGTGAGGTAGTTGGGGAGATTGAAATACTCCCGCTTTTTGGCGGTCTTTAAGCTGTCCATACGAGCGTCGCCGTTCATCGCTTTCCGCGCGCAAAATACGCCGAAAACTCCGCATAAGGCAAAAGAAAACGGCCTTGTTCAAGTCCGTGGCCCGGTCACTTCGGCGCTTGACAAGGCCGCGCCCATCGCACATGCAAGGGGCGAATGAATCGGCACTACGATTTCATCGTCTTGGGGAGCGGCATCGCCGGATTGAGCTTCGCCTTGCAGGCGGCCCGCCACGGCAGCGTCGCGGTCCTCACCAAAAAGAACAGCGCCGAGTCCAACACCAACTACGCCCAGGGCGGCATCGCCTCGGTCGTCTCCCCTTCCGACAACCTCGAATCCCACGTGAAGGACACCCTCGAGACCGGCGCCGGCCTCTGCCATGAAGACGTCGTCCGCCGCGTCGTCGGCGAAGGTCCGCACGTCGTGCAAGAGCTGATCGACTTCGGCGTCGAATTCAGCCGCGGCGAGTCGGGCGACTTCGACCTGGGCCGCGAGGGCGGCCACAGCGCCCGCCGCGTCCTGCACGCCGGGGACTTCACCGGGCGAGTGATCGAACAGGCCCTGCTCGCCTCCGTGAAGGCCCACCCCAACATTCAAATTCTCGAGCACCACTTCGCCGTCGATCTGCTGACCTCCCGCAAGCTGGGCATCGAGGAAAACCAGCCCAACCGTTGCCTGGGCGCCTACGTCCTCGACACGGTGAACCGCCGCGTCGAGACCTTCACCTCCGGAGTGACCGTCCTCGCCACCGGCGGGGCCGGCAAGGTCTACCTCTACACCAGCAACCCCGACATCGCGACCGGCGACGGCCTGGCGATGGCCTGGCGCGCGGGGGCCAAGGTGGCCAACCTCGAGTTCGTCCAGTTCCACCCGACCTGCCTCTACCACCCCAAGGCCAAGTCCTTCCTGCTCTCCGAGGCCCTGCGCGGCGAGGGCGGAATCCTGCGGCTGAAGAGCGGCGAGACCTTCATGGAGCGCTACGACCCGCGCAAAGAGCTGGCCCCGCGCGACATCGTCGCCCGCGCGATCGACTACGAGCTGAAAAAACGCGGCGAGGATTACGTGCTGCTGGACATGACCCATATTCCGCCCGAATACCTGCGCGAGCGCTTTCCCAATATCTGCGCGAAGCTATTGGAATTCGGCTACGACCTCTGCCGCGAGCCGGTGCCGGTGGTCCCCGCCGCCCACTACATGTGCGGCGGCGTGGTCGTGAACGAGCGGGCCGAGACTTCATTGAAGAACCTCTTCGCCTGCGGCGAGGTCACCTTCACCGGCCTGCACGGCGGCAACCGCCTGGCCAGCAACTCCCTGCTCGAGGCCGTCGTCTACGCCGACATGGCCGCGAAGCACGCCCCCGAGCGCCTCGCGGACGCCGCGGCGCCGAGCGTGGACATCCCCGCCTGGAACCCGGGCGACGCCTCGGACTCCGACGAGGCGGTGGTGATCAAGCAAAACTGGGACGAGATCCGCCACTTCATGTGGAACTACGTCGGTATCGTGCGCACCAACAAGCGCCTGCTGCGCGCGAAGAAGCGGATCGAGCTGCTCAAGGAAGAGATCAAAGAATATTACTGGAATTCGGTCGTGACCTCCGACCTGCTGGAGCTGCGCAACATCGCCTGCGTCGCCGAGCTGATCATCCTTTCGGCCTTGTGGCGCAAGGAGAGCCGCGGCCTGCACTACAACCTAGACTTTCCCTCGCCTGCCGAGCTCTATCGCCGGGATACGATCCTGGAGCCGTAGGGGCGCCCCTATATCGTTCAATGAAATTTGAGCGCCCCTCCCCCCGCCACGCCGTGGATCCGCAAAGAAAAGGGGATCTGCCGGTCCCGCAGGCCCTCGTAAGGAAACACCACGCGGTAACCTTGGTACCACAGGTTGAGGTAATTGAAGAAATACAGCTCGAAGGGCGTAAGCGTGATCTTCTCGACGGTCTTGGGTTTGTAGATTTGTCCTCCGACGTCCAGGCTTAAGTCCTGCAAGGACTTCTCGTTGCCCAGTTCCATCATCTCGCGTTTGCGGCCGTAGAGGGCGACGAAGAAGGTTGCCTGGGGGTCGGAAGCCAGCCAGGGGGCCGCCCGCTCCTTCGCCCTCTGGTCCTGGCCCAGCGGGTAGACCTTGTCGTATTCGGCGCGGAAGGTCTCGCGGAACTCGTCGGAGGCGTAAGTGGCGTAGATCATCAAGGTGGCCTGGAGGTCCTGCCAGTTATAGTACTCGCCCTTCTTGGTGTAGCGCCGCAGGACCTTGCCGTAGGGATCCTGGACCGGGAAGACGGTATCCTTCGCCAAGGCCGTCCCCGAAAAAAGCGAGAGCACGAGCAGCCAGAGGACGCGTTTTTTCATGGGGTGTTCCTCACGCCAATAATTCCGTTTTGGTGAAGAGGCTGCATACTTTCAATCCCTCCGCCTCCAAGGCCTCGCGGCCCCCCTCTTCCCGGTCGACGATCACCATGACGCCCAGGGGCACGAGTCCGGCCTCGCGCACCGCCTTGCAGGCCTTCAGGATGGAACCGCCGGTGGTGATGACGTCCTCTACCAAAATCACCCGCATCCCGGGCCTCAGGTGGCTCGCCCCCTCGATCCAGCTCATCGTGCCGTGGCCTTTGGGTTCTTTGCGGACGATGAAGCTGAGCAGCGGGAAGCCGCGCAGGAAGGAGGTGACGGCGATCGCCGTGGCGATGGGGTCGGCCCCCAGCGTGGGGCCGCCGACGGCCTGGGCCTCGGCGAAGTGCTCGGCGACCGACTCGCCCATCAGCTGCCCGACCAGGGTCGCGCCCTCCGGATGGAGGGTGGTCTGTTTGCCGTCGAAGTAGAAGTCGCTCATCCGGCCCGAGGCCAGGCGCACCTCCCGCTTCTGGTAGCTGAATTTCAGGATCAATTCCTTGAGCCGTCGCCGGCGCTCCGCGTTCACTTGTGCAACCTCGCTTCCAGCCATTGTTCGATGTCGCGAAAGACCTTTTCTTTGCCGACCTCGTTGAAGGTCTCGTGGAAATAGCCGGGGTAGACCTTGAGCTGCTTGTCCTTGAGATCCAGGCGTTCGAAGAACTCCCGGCTGCCTTCGGTCGCGGTGATCTTGTCGTCGCCGCCGTGGACGATCAGCAGCGGCGTCCTGATTTCCGGCGCCAGGGCCATCACCTCGTCGAGGTTTTTTAATATTTCGGCGCCGAGCTTCAGGCTGATCTTGCGCGCGACCAGGGGGTCTTCTTCGTAGGCGCGGACCACGGCCTCGTCGTGCGAGACCCAGGAGGCGTGGATGTCGTTGGGGATGAGGACCTCGGGCAGGAAGCGGGAGGCGGCGGTGCCGAGGATCTTCTTCAAGGCCGGGACCGGCAGGGCCAATTTCAAATTGGGGCCCGAGAGCACCGCGCCCTTCAGCTCTTTGGGCTTGCGCGCGAGGTAGTTGACGCCGACCTGCCCGCCGAAGGAGTGGGCCACGAGAAACAAGGGCTGCTTTGCCTCGCGCTCGCGGATAAGGCCGACGAAGCGCTCGAGGTCGTCGACCAAGTCTTGAAAGCGGTCGGCATGCGAGCGCGGGCCGGGGCTTTTGCCGTGGCCGCGCTGATCCATCAGGTAGAGCGCCCAGCCTTGGTCGAGGAAGTAGTCGATGAAGAAGCGGTAGCGGCCCGAATGCTCGCCCAGGCCGTGCAGGACGACCAAGGCCCCCCGCTTTTTTTCGGGGATCCAGGACTGGTAGTACAGCTCATAGCCGTCCCAGGTCTTGAAAAATTGGTGCGTCGGCGCGGCGGCCTTCATGGAATCTCCCCAAGGCTCGATCTCTGGACCCAACCTTCCTTGCCGGAGGCGCTTTTGACAAGCGCAAAATCGCCCTGGGACTTGCGCAGCTCCACCAAGGCCCCGTCCTTGAGCTCCTCGCGGCTGGAGGCGTCGGGGAGCGGGTTTTCGCGCAGGGCCACGCGGGGGGCCACGATCAGGGCGGGCTCGTAGAGCCAATGGGGCGGCCGGCGCAACGCGAGCTGAAAGAGCCCGTAAACCAGCGGCAAGGCGCAGCAGGCCGCGGCGACGGCGAAGGCGGGCCGGCGCCTCAGCCGGTGGACGGCCAGGAAGCCGAAGAGCCCCAGGCTGCCCGCGGCGGTCAGGATCAGGGCCTCGGAGGCGTTGAGGGAAAGGCGATACCAGGGGATCTTGCGCAACAGGGCGCGGGGGCCCTCGGCCGGCGGCGCCTTGTCGACCTTGGCCTCGAGGAAGGCCAGGTTGTGGCGGATGTCGGGATCGCGCGGCGACCAGTCGCGGGCCCCGAGGAAGTAGCGGCGGGCCTGCCCCACCTTGCCGAGGCGCCAGTAGGCGCTGGCGATGTTGTAGTAGAGATCTCCGTTGTGGAAGCCGATCTCGCCCAGCTCGCCCCAGGCGCGGATGGCGTCCTCGTAGCGGCCGGCCTGGTAGTCGGCCTGGGCCTGGTTGGCGAGCTCGGCGGGCGTGACGGCGCGGGCGCTAACCGGGAAGAACACAAGACAGCCGATGATAAAGATTTTTCTCAAGTTCATAAATATTCGGATGCCGTTGCAGGGGCGAACCTTGTGTTCGCCCCTGCGTCTCTACGTCGCCTTTTCGATCTCCCGCAACAAATCCATCGCCTCCAGCTTCAACATCTTGTCGCTGGGGCGCTTGTCCGCCGCCCCGCCGTACTGCCACATGTCCAGCTGCTCGAGGAAATACACCGCGCGGCGGTAGGTCTCGATGGGCACGCCGCGGGATTTCAGCAGGTCCTCGATCTCCAGCGGAGTCAGCGCCGTGCCCTTCACCAAGAAGCGGTCGCTTAAGTACTGCTTGAAGACCAGGCTCAGCTTCGAGAAGTCCGATTCCCCGCCCAGTTTCTGCACCGCGGCCTTGGCCTGCTTAAAGGCGCGGCTGCGCTTGCGGTCGTCGGCGTGGGCCAACGAGCGGGCGCGGTAGCGCCCCCAGCCGATCAGGCCGAGGAAGCCGATGGGCGCCCCCACCAACAGGGTCCAGGCGGTCGCGCCCTCCCAGGGGCGCAGGGCCTGGCTGTAGAGGACGGCCGCGGCCGGCTTGAGCGGACGCAGGTCGAAGGCCGGCCCCTGGGGCGCGGCGGCGGCCTTGGAGTCCTCGAGGCCGGCCGTCACCAATTTTTCCGAAGAGGGCCCGCCGAGGATGTGCACGGTCAACGGCGCCGTGCTGAGCTTCTCGTAGGTCCCGGTCTCCGGGTTGAAGTAGCTGAACTCCTGCGCGGGGATGCCCGTGGTCCCTGGCCGCTCGGCGACCAGGGCGTACTCGAAGATCTTCTTGCCGGAGAGGCCTTGGAGGCTCTTGTCGAGCTTCACCTCCGGCTTGGAGGGATAGACCTTGAAGTAGTCCAGGTTTTGCAAATCCGGGAGGTTGGCCTCGCGGATGTTGCCCTTGCCCGAGACCTCGATCTTCAGGTTGCTGGTCTCGCCCAGGCTGAGGCTATCCTTGCTGAGCGTGCTCGAGATCGCGAATTGCCCGACCAGGCCGGTGAAGTCCTGGGGCGACGGCGGCAGCTCTTTTACCTTGATCCCCACGCTGGCCGCCGCGAAGGTCCTCGGCTTGCTGGTCATGGCAAAACCCTGAAAAAAGGGATCGTCGAAGGGACCCCGGTTGATCCGCACCGGGACATTGCCCTTGACCTTGGTCTCGCCGGTCTGCAGGTCCCCCGCCTTGGTCGGGAACAGGGCGAAGCGCCACTCGTTGACCGCGTAGCGACGGCCGCCGAGCTCGGTCTCGTACTTGCGCTCTTTCATCAGCTCTTCGGTGAAGAAGTCCTTGAAGTCGGGCAGGCTTAAAGTGGCGCCGGAGATGCTGACGGAGGAGTAAAGCCGGAAGGTGAAGATCACCTGCTGCCCGACGTAGACTTCTTTGCGGTCGGTCTCGGCGGTGACGAAGGTGTCGGCGTAGGCCTTGTCGTCGGGCGGCGCCTGCGGGGATTGGCGGGGCCAAGGTTGGGGCATGCCGGGCATCTGCGGAAAGCCCGGCGGCGCCGAGGGAAAGCCGGGCATTTGGGGGAAACTCGGCTGGGTCTGGTAACCGGGCCCTCCCCCGCCGCCGTCCGGCGTGACGCGGACGCGGACCGGTCCCGCGCTGTATTCCTGCCCCTCGATGTAGACCTTGACGGGGCCGATCTGGAAGTCGCCCACGCGGCGCGGGGAGAGGACGTAGGTGAAGGTCTTGCTCACCGACATCTCGCCGTTGACGATCTCGACCGAGTTCGCCGTCGAGCGGCCGACGACGTCGAAATTGCCCAGCGGCGGGATCTCGGGCGTGGTCAGGGCGCTGCCGCCGCGGATCTCGACGGTCATGGTCAGGGTATCGTCCATCGAGACGGTGTTTTGGTCGACCTCGACGCGTACGGTGGGTTGTGCGAGGGCCTCGGGCGCCGCGCCGAGGAACGCCGCCGTCAGAGCTCCCAAGATGTAAAGACGGAATTTGCGCATCGCTTACCAGTCGTTTTCCGGAGTCCGAGAACGGCCCATAGCCTCCCGAATCTGTTTATTGCGGATCGCCTCGCTCTTGTCCTCGATCATCTCCAGCCAGCGCTCGGCCTCTTGTTCTCCCGGGCCGGGCTTGGCCTTGACCTTGCCTTGGCGGCCGCCGCCTTGGCCTTCCTTGGGCGCCTCGCCGGCGGCCTCCAGCTGGCCCTCGAGGTTGGGCTTTTTCTGCCCTTGTCCCGAGTCGCCACGGTCCTGGGCCCCTTGCGAGGCCTCTCCTTGATTTTGCCCCTGGCCCTCCGGGGAATCCTTTTGGGCCTGTCTGTCTCCGCCCTGTTCGCCCTCGCCCGGTTCCGGTTTTTTCGGCTCGCCCTCGGCTCGATCGGGTTGTTGGCCGGCCTGCGGGCCCTGCGATTTTTGGTCCCCGGATTTTTCCGGCTCCGCTTGGCCTTGGGATCCGCCCTGGGCCTGAGGCTGCGGCTTTTCGCCCTGGGCGCCCTGGGGCTGGGCCTGCGATCCGGAATCCGGCTTAGAACCTTGTTGCGCTTGCTTTTGCTGGCCCTGTTCTCCCGCCTCCGCCTGTTTTTGCTTCTCGGGCTGCTGGCCGCTTTGGCCCTCTTGCGGAGGCTTTTCCTGCTCGGCCTGCGGCGATTCCTTCTTTTGATCCTGCCCCTGGCCGCCTTGGGCCTGCTGCGAGTCCTGTTGCTCCTGTTTTTGACCGCCCTGCCCTTGCTGCTGCTCATCCTGGGGTTTTTGCCCCTGGGATTGGGCCTGGTCTTGTTTTTGCTGTTCCGAACCGGAGCTCTGCTGCTGTGGGTCTTGCTGGCCACCCTGAGCCTGTTGTTGCTGTTGTTCGCTTTGTTGGTTCTGCTGCTGTTGCTGTTCTTGTTGTTGCCGCTGGGCCTCTTGCTGTTTCTGCAGCTGGCGCTTGACGAACTCGAGGTTGAGTTTGGCCTCGGCGTCGTCGGGCTTCAGTTTCAGGGCCTGCTCGTAGGCCTGGATGGCCTCCGGCAGCTTGCCCAAGCGGTATTGGGTGTTTCCCAGATTGTAAAGGGCTTGTTCTTGCAACGCCGGGGTCCCCGTTTTGGCCGCGGCCTCGAAGCTCTCGCGGGCCTTGTCGAAGGCGCCCATCCGATACTGCGTGGCACCCAGGTTGTAGAAGTCCTGGGGGTCGGCGTCGGCCTTCAAGTTTTCCTCGAAGTTCTTTTGGGCCTCCGGGTAGTTCTTCTCTTCGTAGGCCTTGCGGCCCCGGTATTCCCGCCAAGTGTCCCAAGGACCCGCCCAGGCGCGGCCGGAAACCGCGCCCACCGCCGCCAGCGCGAGGGCTAGGATGCCGAGAAATTTTAGCGTCCGGTTAATATCCATTGGCGAAATTCAGTCCCTTTTTGGAGCGTCGCGACTCGGAGATCAGGCGTTCCAGCGCCAGGAAGGCCAGCGCGATCCCCAGCGGCCAGTAAAAGCGGCTTTCCCAGACCTGCTTGCGGGCGGCCTTCAGCTCGCTCAGCTCGAGGGCGCCGCGGACCCCTTTCACGTAGAGCTGGCGCAGGTCCTCGTCGCCGCTCACGGTCCGAACGTAGGCCCCGCCCGTCTCGAGGGCGAGCTCTTTGAGGGCCTCCTCCTTCAACTTAGATACGACCATTTCCCCTTCCGGGTTGGTCTTAAAACCTCCGCCCGGCTCGGGGATGGGGGCCCCCTCCGGGGTGCCGAAGCCCAAGGCGAAGACCTTGATTTTCTTCTCTTTTAAGGTCTCGATCATCTTGTCGAGCTTTTCGCTGAAATCCTCTCCGTCGGAGAATACCAGAATCGCCTTGGCCGATTCTTTGTCGCTCATCGCCTTGATCGCGAGCGAGAGGGCCCCGCTTAGGTCCGTTCCCTGCACGGGGATGGTGTTGGGACTGAGCTCGTCGACGAACATCTCGAGGGTCCCGTAGTCGATGGTCAGCGGGGACAGCAGGAAGCTGCGGCCGGCGAAGGCGATCAGGCCGACCCGGTCCCCCGCCAGCATCTGCAAAAGGTCGCGGAGCTTGCGCTTCATGCGCTCCATCCGCGAGGGCTTGAGGTCCTGGGCCAGCATCGAATTGGAGACGTCCAGCACCAGCATCAGGTCGGCGCCCTTGAGCGTGACCTCCTCTTCCTTCATCCCCCACTGCGGTTCCATCAGGGCGAGGATCATAAAGACGAGGGCCAGGACCTTGAGGCCGCTCTTGACGGCGATGCGCCAGGGCGCGCGCTGGGGCATGAGGTTGGCGCGCAGGGGCTCGTCGGCCAGGGCCTGCCAGGCCTTCTTCCGCCGGTAGGCCTGGTAGAACAGCACCGCCAGGAGCAGCGGCACCAGGAAGAACAGGAAAACCAAGTCGGGGTGGTTGAAGCGCATCCTAGGCCAGCCTCCTCAGCCAGGTCGCCCCGAGCAGCGATTCGAGGAGCAGTAGGCCCAGCCCGGCGAAGCCGAAATAGGCGTACCACTCCTCGTAGATCTCGTAATGCTTGACCTTGGCCTTGGTCTTCTCGAGCTGGCCGATCTCTTTGTAGATGGCCTCCAGCTTCTTGGTGTCGGTGGCGTAGAAATAGCGCCCGCCGGTGGTCTCGGCGATCTTCTCGAGGGTCTCCTCGTCCATGTCGAGGTTCACGTAGATGAGACGGTTGCCGAAGATGCCCGGCTGCGGAAAGGGCACCGGACCTTTGGTGCCGATGCCGATGGTGTAGACCTTGATGCCGAAGGTCTTGGCGATCTCGGCCGCCTTGTCCGGCGAGACCGATCCGGCGTTGTTGCGCCCGTCGGTCAGCAGGATGACGACGCGGGACTTGCCCGGGAGGTCTTTCAAGCGCTTGACCGCCAGGGCCAGGCCGTCGCCGATGGCGGTGCCGTCGCCCGCAATGCCGATCTCGACGTGGTCCAGAAGCTGGGTCAGGACGTCGTAGTCGAGGGTGAGCGGGCACTGGGTGTAGGCCTCTTCGCCGAAGACCACCATGCCCAGACGGTCGCCCTTCTGCCCGCGGATGAACTCGGAGACGACCTTCTTGACGACCACCAGGCGGTTGACCGCCTCCCCGTCCAGCTTGAAGTCCATCGCCGCCATGCTGCCGGAGGCGTCGATGGCCAGCATGATGTCGATGCCCTCGCTGGTCACCTCGGTCTCCGCCCGGCCCCGCTGCGGGCGGGCCAGGCCGACGATCAGGCAGGCCAGTGCCAGGGCCATCAGCCAGGGAGGAAGGCGCATCGCCAGGCCGTCGCCCCGCCGGTACAGGGGCTTCAGGACCGAGGCCAGGGGAAAGCGGAAGTAGCCGCGGCCGCGCCGCAGCCGCTCGAGCAGGAGAAGGCCGACCGGGAGGACCAAGGCCGTCAAGACCCAGGGATAGAGAAAGCGGAACATCCTAGGCGTTCGCCTCCTTTCGGGCCAGGCTCTCGGCGAGGGCCCGGGCGCGCCCCTCGGCGACCTGAGTCATCCAGGCGCGGGCGAGCTTGACGCTCTTCACCAGCTCGTCCCGCGGCGGGACGTATTGGGCGAACTTGGCCATGTCGGCCAACTCGAGCAGGCCGACGGCCTCCCGCACCCGGTCCAGGTCGAGCCAGGGCGAGGTCTTGAGCTTGGGGCGCAGCTCCTCAAGGGTGGCCTCGCAGGCGGGGATCTCCAGCTCGCGCTCGATGAATTCGCGGAACAGGTCGGAGAGGGAGAAGTAGAAGCGCCGCACCTGCCCCGACTCGGCCAAGCGGCTGTTCACCAGGTCGTCGAGCTTCTTTAAGGCCGCCTCCAGGGGCGACAAAGGGGCGCCCGCCCCTGCCTTGGCCTTGCGCGGACGCCGCCACAGCGAGCGGAGCAGCAGGAAGATCAAGATCGCCGCCAACGAGGCCGCCAGGGCCCAGACCCAGCGCACGTCCCAGGCCTGGATGTCCTTCAGGTCCAGGATGTCGGTCATCTCTTCCAGCTTGGGCAGCGGTGTGGGCATGGCTTACTGTCTTTTCTCCCGGAAGCGGAAAAATTGCAGCAGCGGGTGGATGTAATCCTTGCTTTGGTCGATCAGGACCGAGTCGACGCCCAGGGATTGAAAGGTCCGCTGCGGGGACTGGATCAGCTCTTGGGAGAGTTCGTTGAAGCGCTTTTGGAAGCCCGGGCGCGAGCTGTTCACCCAGTGCAGCTCGCCGCTCTCGGGGTCGCGCCATTGCAGCCATCCGGCCTTGGGAAATTCCGCTTCGGCGGGGTCGTGAAGCTGGATGCAGACCATGTCGTGACGGCGCTTGGCGATGGCCAGGGCGCGTTCGAAGCCTTGGTCGAGGAAGTCGGATATCAAGAAGCAGATCGAGCGGCGGTGCATGACGCGGATCAGGTATTCGAGGGGGACGCGGATCTGGGTCTTCGGGTGCTGCGGCTGGAAACTCAAGATCTCTTGAATGACCCGGTAGACGTGGCCGCGGCCCTTCTTGGCGGGAATGAATTTTTCGACCCGGTCGGTGAAGAGGATCAGGCCGACCTTGTCATTGCTCTTGATCGCCGCGTAGGCCAGTACCGCCGCGACTTCGGCGGCGGCCTCGCGCTTGAGGCGTTCTCGGGTGCCGAAGTCCAGCGAGGCCGACATGTCGACCAGGATCATGACGGTCATCTCGCGCTCCTCGCGGTAGATCTTCACGAAGGGCCGGCCGCTGCGCGCGGTGACGTTCCAGTCGATGGTGCGGACGTCGTCGCCTGGCTGGTACTCGCGCACCTCCTCGAATTCCATCCCGCGCCCGCGGAAGGCGCTCTCGTACTCGCCGGCGAAGATCTCGTTGGCGAGGTAGTTGGTCTTAAGCTGGATGCGCTTGATCTTTTTTAGTATCTCGGGAGGAAGCATACGGCTTTAAGTGTCGAAGTGCCTAAGTGTTTAAGTTTTTTTGCAGTATTCGTAAAAAAAATAAAACAGGGCGAAAGAAACTTTGACACTCAGGCACGTAGGCACTTCGACACTTGGATTAAGGCACCTCCAATTGATCCAAAATCTTCTTCAATACCTCGTCGCTCGATAGCCCCTCCGCCTCGGCCATGTATGTCAGCAGGAGCCGGTGCCGGAGCACGTCGTGGGCCATCGTCTTGACGTCCTGGGGTGTCACGAAGGCCCGGCCCTGCAGGAAGGCGTAGCAGCGCGCGACCTCGGCCAGGTAGATGCTGGCGCGCGGCGACGCGCCGAATTGGATGTAGCTCTCCAGGCCCAGCTTCAGCTCGGCCGGGTGCCGCGTCGCCATCACGATGCGGACGATGTAGTCCTTGATCTTGGGGTCGAGGTAGATCTGCCCGATCAGGCGCCGCATCTCGCCCAGCTCTTTGTGGCTGATCTTGGGCGCGACCTCTTCCCAGTGGCCGCTGCGGGCGCGGTCCATGATGGCGATCTCCTCTTCCTTGCTGGGATAGGAGACATTGAGCTTGAGCATGAAGCGGTCGACCTGGGCCTCGGGCAAGGGGTAAGTCCCCTCCTGCTCGATCGGGTTTTGCGTCGCCAAGACGACGAAGGGCGGCTCGAGCGGAAAGGTGCTGTTGCCGATCGTGACCTGCTTCTCTTGCATCGCCTCGAGCAGGGCGCTCTGCACCTTGGCGGGCGCGCGGTTGATCTCGTCGGCCAAAATGACGTTGGCGAAGATCGGCCCCTGCTTGACGGTGAACTCTTGCGTCTTGGGATTGAAGATCTGGGTGCCGATCAGGTCGGCGGGCAGGAGGTCGGGGGTGAACTGGATGCGCTGGAACTTGACGTCGAGGACCTTGGCCAGGGCCCGCACCGTCGTCGTCTTGGCCAGCCCAGGAACGCCCTCGACCAGGATGTGGCCCTCGAGGAGGATGCCCATCAAAAGGCGTTCGACCATGTAGCGCTGGCCGACCACGACCTTGGAGATCTCCTCGAGCAGCGAGCTGAGCACCGGTTGATAGGTCTTCACCCGCTCGAGGTTCTGCTGAATCTCATGCTGCATGCGGTCCTCCCGTGAAATAGGAATGTCGTTGGGGCTTCAACGAGCCGCCTGGGGCTTGGGTTTTAAAACCAACCCTTGGACTTCTTAGATTTTTTTGAGGCTTTGGTAAAGGAACTTTCCTTAAGCGTTTCGCCGCCTTCCCGAAGAAAGGCCTCGAGCAGCTCGCGCTGTTTGGGGCTTAGGTCTTTCGGAGTCTGGACGAAGAGGTGGACGTGGAGGTCGCCGCGGCGCTTCTCGCGCAGGCTGGGCATCCCCTTCCCCGCCAACTTGAGGACGTCGCCGGTCTGGGCGCCGGGCGGGATGCGCAGCTTTTCGAGGCCCTCGGGGCTGGGGACTTCGACCTCCAACCCTAAGGCCGCCGCGGCCATGGGGATTTTGCTTTGAAAGTGCAGGTCGTTCCCGTGGCGCTGGAAGCGCTCGTCCTCCTCGACGTGCAAGACGACGTAGAGATCGCCCGGCGGACCGCCGCGCTTGCCCGCCTCGCCTTCTCCGCGCAGGCAGAGCTGGGTGCCGGTGTCGACGCCGGGGGGCACCTTGACGGTCATCTTTTTCGCCCGCGCCACCGAACCGTGGCCGCGGCACTCGGGACAATGCTCTTTGACGACCCGCCCCTGCCCCTGGCAGGCGGCGCAGGCGGTGGAAATGGTGAAAAAGCCTTGGGAGTGGTAGAGCTGGCCCTTGCCGCCGCAGTGGCGGCAGACCATGGGCTCTTGGCCCTTCGGATAGCCCTGGCCGCCACAGCGGGCGCACTCTTCCTGGCGCTCGACCTCGATCTTTTTTTCGACGCCGTGAAAGGCCTCGAGGAAGCCGACCTCGAGGTCGTAGCGGATATCTCGACCGGCGGCCGGACCCGTGCGGCTGCGGCCGCGGCGGCCGCCCATCCCGAAGAAATCCTCGAAGACGTCGGAGAAGTGGCTGAAGATGTCGCCCACGTCTTCGAAGCCGTGGAAGCCTTGGTTGCGCAGGCCGGCGTGGCCGAACTGATCGTAGAGTTGGCGTTTTTGGGTGTCGCTTAAGACCTCGTAGGCCTCGGAGGCCTCCTTGAAGAGTTCCTCGGCCTCATGGCTGGAATTGCGGTCGGGGTGGCACTCGAGGGCCTTTTTGCGGTAGGCGGTCTTGATCTCCGCGGCCGAGGCCTCGCGCTGCACGCCTAAAATTTCATAATAATCCCGCTTCACGATTTGACCTTTGCCAAAAGCCCTGGAGGTAGATAATCATTATTTCGGGATTGTCAATGGATCCAACGGATTTCCTTTAAGAATTATGGAACTGCTCGACTACGTCTGGAAAAAACTGAGCCCCGAGGAAGCGGAAGGCGTCCGCAGCGCCCCCGAAGCCCTCATCGCCGACCTCTATCAGCGGGGTTTCATCGACGCGCGGCGTTTTTCTTTAAACCAATGGAAAGGCGCCTGCCAGAAATTCGCCAAGGGCAAGGGGCTCTATTATTTTCGGAGGGCGGATCTCGATTCTCTGAAGCCATACTTCTTCCAGGCCCAGATCAAAAAGCCCTTCGACCCGCGGCGTCTCAAGGACGGCCCTCGTCCCTTGTCCTGGACCGGGGAACTTTATCAAAAGGTGCTGCGCTTCGAGACCAACTTGACCCTCGAGGCCTGGAGGCAGGTCGTCAACGCCCAGATATTGCCCCGATTCAAAAAAGGGGAAGAGCTGCTTTACAACGCGGCTTTCAAGGCCCTGCTCGAGGCGGTGTTGGACAAGCACGCCTCTCCCTTGCGCCGCCTGGAGCTCTGGTATCACTTTCAGCGCGAGGCCGAGGCCGCCGCCGAGGCGAAACCCGAGGGCGCCGCCGCGCCCGCCCCCAAGCCCGCGGCCCCCGCCGTCATCAGGGACTCCTTCGTGGCCAAGCCTGACGAAAGCGTCAAGCGCACTGCCATCGACAAGCTGTATTTCCACCATGGCGAGACCCCCAAGGGAGACGACCGGGAAAACCTCGATTTTTTGGACGAGCTGGCCAAGCTGGGCGACGAGGAGGAGCTTCCCTGAAATTCCTCGATATTTTCCGGGGTCTAAGCCTTGACATCCTGCCGGAGGGACTTATATCTCGCTTAGGATTTTTGGGAGACCTTCCTAAAGCGTTGATTTATACTCGAAAAAATCCCGAAGGCTCCCGACCTCACGAAAGGAATTCATTCGATTATGGCTAACAAGAGCAAAATCATCGGTATCGACTTGGGCACCACCAACAGCGTGGTGGCCATCATGGAGGGCGACCAGCCCAAGGTCATCGCCAATCAAGAGGGCAACCGCACCACCCCCTCGGTGGTGGCCTTCAGCAAGGACGGCGAGGTCCTGGTCGGCCAAGTGGCCAAGCGCCAGTCGATCACCAACCCCGAAAACACCGTTTACTCGATCAAACGCTTCATGGGCCGCAAGTTCGACGAGGTCGGCGAGGAGATCAAGATGGTTCCCTACCACGTCGTCAAGGCCGGCAACGGCGACGCCGCGGTCGAGATCCAAGGGAAGAATTACAGCCCGCCCGAGATCTCCGCCAAGATCCTCATGAAGCTCAAGCAGGCGGCGGAGGATTATTTGGGCGAAAAGGTCACCGAGGCGGTCATCACCGTCCCGGCCTACTTCAACGACTCGCAGCGCCAGGCGACGAAAGACGCCGGTAAGATCGCCGGCCTCGACGTCAAGCGCATCGTCAACGAGCCCACGGCGGCCGCCCTCGCCTACGGCCTGGACAAGAAGAAAAACGAGATCATCGCCGTCTACGACTTCGGCGGCGGCACCTTCGACATCTCGATCCTCGAGGTCGGCGAGAACGTCGTCGAGGTCATCTCGACCAACGGCGACACCCACCTGGGCGGCGACAACATCGACCAGCGCCTCATCGACTACCTGATCGCCGAGTTCAAGAAAGACCAGGGCATCGACGTCAGCAAGGACCGCATGGTCCTGCAGCGCCTCAAAGAGGCCGCCGAGAAGGCGAAGATCGAGCTCTCCAGCGTCATGGAGACCGAGATCAACCTGCCCTTCTTGACCGCGGACCAGACCGGGCCCAAGCACATGAACATCAAGCTGACCCGGGCCAAGTTCGAGGCGCTCTGCGAGGACCTCTTCCTGCGCTCCATGGAGCCCGTGAAGAAGGCCCTGGCCGACGCCGGCAAGAAGGCCTCCGAGATCGACGAGGTCGTCCTGGTCGGCGGTTCCACCCGCATCCCGCGCGTCCAGGAGGAAGTGAAGAAGTTTTTCGGAAAAGAGCCTCATAAGGGCGTCAATCCCGACGAGGTCGTCGCCCTGGGCGCCGCCGTCCAGGCGGGCGTGCTCTCCGGGCACGTCAAGGACCTGCTCTTGCTCGACGTCACCCCGCTTTCGCTGGGCATCGAGACCTTGGGCGGCGTGATGACCAAGCTGATCGAGCGCAACACGACCATCCCGACCCGCAAGTCGCAGGTCTTCTCGACGGCGGCCGATAGCCAGAGCAGCGTCGAGATCCACGTCCTGCAGGGCGAGCGCGAGATGGCGAAGGACAACCGCACGCTCGGCCGCTTCATCCTCGACGGAATCCCGCCCGCGCCGCGCGGCGTGCCGCAGGTCGAGGTCACCTTCGACATCGACGCCAACGGCATCGTCAACGTCTCGGCCTTGGACAAGGCGACCAATAAGAAGCAGCATATCACCATCACCGCCTCCAGCGGCTTGAACGAGAAGGACATCGACCGGATGGTGAAGGAGGCCGAGTCCCACGCGGCCGAGGACAAGAAGCGCCGCGAGGAGATCGAGGTCAAAAACCACGCCGACTCCCTGGTCTACTCGACCGAGAAGACCCTCAAGGAAAACCGCGAGAAGGTGGACGCCGCGACCGTCTCCGAGATCGAGGCCGCGGTGGCCGAACTCAAGAAGGCGATCGAGGCCAACAACGTCGACGACATGAAGTCGGGCATGGAGAAGGTCACCACCCTCTCACACAAGATGGCCGAGCAGCTCTACAAGACCGCCTCCAGCCCGGGCGCCGAGCAGGCGCAGGCCGGGGCTTCCGAGGGCGGAGAGTCCTCCGAGCCCAAGAAGGAAGACGTCGTGGACGCCGAGTTCGAGGAGGCGAAGGACTAAGGCCTACGGCGGTTCGCGAGAATCATTCTCCGTCCCTAAAGATTACGGGGCGTCGCTACGGCGGCGCCCCGTTTTTTTGCCCAAAACCCGCCCATTCCGGCGGTCCGGGCCCTTGCAGGCCCCAATGCCGGGGCCTAAGCTGTGTTCGAAGGCACTGGCGCGGCGCTGAGGGGTTTGTCCGGTTACCGGCCCCGCCTTCGCGCGAAGCGGCGAAATTTTATTTGTTTTTTCCAACACGACTGCGCTATGGGCTGGCTGCGTTTGTTGGGAAAGGAGTATCTTTTGAATTGGCTTATAAAGGCCCTGGGATCCTCGATCGGCCGAAAATTCGTGATGGGCCTGGCGGGGCTCCTGCTCATCGGCTTCGTGATCGTCCACCTCGCCGGCAATCTCCTCCTCTACGTCGGAATCGAAGACTACAATAATTACGCGCACGCCCTGCACTCCAAGCCAGGCCTCGTCTTGGTCGCCGAGATCGGCCTGCTGGCCCTCTTCCTGGCCCACATCCTCATCGCCGTCGGCATCACCCGCGAAAACCGCGCGGCGCGCCCCGAAGGCTACCAAATGCGCCGCTCCAAACAGAACCGCACGGCGGCCACGCCTTCCGCGCTGATGTTCGTTTCCGGCGCCATCCTGCTGGGCTTCATCCTCCTGCACCTGGCCGATTTCCGTTTCCATTTGCGCAACCCCGGACCGGATGGCGAGGAGCCTTTCGCCAAGGCCCTGCGACTGCTGCAAGACCCCGTCTCGGCCGGCGTCTACTTCGTCGGCAGCCTTTTCCTGGGGTGGCACCTGGTGCACGGCTTTCAGAGCGTCTTCCAAACCCTGGGTTGGAACCATCCCAAATATACCCCCTTGATCAAGAAAGCCGGTGTCGCCTTGGCGGTCGTCCTCGCCCTCGGTTTCGCGTCCTTTCCGGTTTGGGCCATGCTTAAGAAATACGGAGTGCAGCTATGAGCCTCGACGCCCGCGTCCCCATCGGACCGCTCAGCGAGAAATGGACCAAGTGCAAGAACGAGCTGAAGCTGGTGAGCCCCACCAACAAGCGCAAGTACGACATCATCGTGATCGGCAGCGGCCTGGCCGGGGCCTCGGCCGCCGCCTCGCTGGGCGAGCTGGGCTACAACGTCAAGGTCTTCTGCTTCCAGGACAGCCCCCGCCGCGCCCACAGCATCGCCGCCCAGGGCGGGATCAATGCCGCCAAGAACTACCAAAACGACGGCGACAGCGTCGGCCGCCTTTTCTACGACACCGTCAAGGGCGGCGATTTCCGAGCCCGCGAGGCCAATGTTTACCGTCTGGCCGAGGTCAGCGCCAACATCATCGACCAGTGCGTCGCCCAGGGCGTGCCCTTCGCGCGCGAGTACGGCGGCACGCTGGCCAACCGCACCTTCGGCGGAGTCCTCGTCTCGCGCACCTTCTACGCCCGCGGTCAGACGGGGCAGCAGTTGCTGTTGGGCGCCTATTCCAGCCTGATGCGCCAGGTCGAGCGCGGCAAGGTGAAGCTGTATTCGCGCCACGAGATGCTGGACTTGGTCTTGGTCGACGGCGTGGCCCGGGGCGTCATCGCGCGGGACCTCACCAACGGAAATTTCGAAAAGCACGCCGCCCACGCCGTCCTGCTCTGCACGGGCGGCTACAGCAACGTCTTCTACCTGTCGACCAACGCCAAGGGCTGCAATGCCACCGCGATCTGGCGGGCCTACAAGCGGGGCGCCTACTTCGGCAACCCCTGCTTCACGCAGATCCACCCGACCAGCATCCCCCAGCACGGCGACTACCAATCGAAGCTGACCCTGATGAGCGAGAGCCTGCGCAACGACGGGCGCGTCTGGGTGCCCAAGCAGAAGGGCGACAAGCGGCGGCCCGAGGCCATCCCCGAGGGCGAGCGCGACTACTACCTCGAGCGCAAGTACCCGACCTATGGCAACATGGTGCCCCGCGACGTGGCGAGCCGCAACGCCAAGGCGGTCTGCGACGAGGGCCGTGGGGTCAGCGAGACCGGCCAGGCGGTTTATCTGGATTTCGCCGACGCGATCAAGCGCGACGGCCGCGAGGTGATCCGGCAGAAGTACGGCAACCTCTTCCACATGTACGAGAAGATCACCGGCGAAAACCCCTACCACACGCCGATGAAGATCTACCCCGCCCCCCACTACACGATGGGCGGGCTTTGGGTGGACTATCATCTGGAGAGCACCATCCCCGGCCTCTTCGTCCTGGGCGAGGCCAATTTCTCGGACCACGGCGCCAACCGCCTGGGCGCCAGCGCCCTGATGCAGGGCCTGGCCGACGGGTATTTCATCGCGCCCTACACGGTCGGGCACCACTTGGCCGGGCGCAAGCTCCCCAAGGTCTCGACCGACGGGCCCGAGTTCGAAGAGGCCCTGCGCGCCGCCAAGGGCCGCGTCGATCGGTTATTGAAGATTAACGGCAAGCGCAGCGTCGACAGCTTCCATCGCGAGCTGGGGCGCATCATGTGGGATAAATGCGGGATGTCGCGTAGCGAGGCCGGACTTAAAGAAGCCATCGCCAAGATCCGCGCCCTGCGCGAGGAATTTTGGAACAACGTCAAGATCCCGGGCGGCAACGCCGAGCTGAATCAAAGCCTCGAGCAGGCCGGGCGGGTGGCCGACTTCATCGAGCTGGGCGAGCTGATGTGCCGCGACGCGCTCGACCGGCGCGAATCCTGCGGCGGCCACTTTCGCGAGGAGAGCCAGACCGAGGAAAACGAGGCCAAGCGCGACGACGAAAACTATCTCTACGTCTCGGCCTGGCAGCATCAGGGAGACGACAAGGAGCCTACGCTGCACAAGGAGCCGCTGGCTTTCGAGTCGATCCATCTGACTCAACGGAGTTATAAATAAATGGAAAAGAAATTAAACCTCACCTTGAAGATCTGGCGCCAAAAGGGCCCGCAGGCCCAGGGACGCTTGGTGACTTATCCCGTCCAGGGCGTCTCCACCGACGCCTCCTTCCTGGAGATGCTCGACGTCCTCAACGAAGAGCTCTTGAAAAAGGGCGAGGAGCCCGTCGCCTTCGACCACGACTGCCGCGAGGGCATCTGCGGGATGTGCAGCCTGATGATCAATGGCCAGGCCCACGGCCCCGACCGCGCGACCACCACCTGCCAGCTGCACATGCGGCGCTTCAAGGACGGCGACACCATCGTCATCGAGCCATGGCGGGCCAAGTCCTTTCCCATCCTCAAGGACCTCGTCGTCGACCGGACCGCCTTCGACCGCGTCATCGCCGCCGGCGGCTACGCCTCGGTGAACGTCGGCAACGCCCAGGACGCCAATTGCATCCTGGTGGGCAAGGAGAGCGCCGACCGCGCCATGGACGCCGCCGCCTGCATCGGCTGCGGGGCCTGCGTGGCCTCCTGCAAGAACGCCTCGGCCATGCTCTTCGTGGCCGCCAAGGTGACCCACTTCGCCGAGCTCCCTCAGGGCCAGCCCGAGCGCTACAAGCGGGCCCAGGCCATGGTCGCCCAGATGGACGCCGAGGGCTTCGGCGGCTGTACCAACACCTACGAATGCGAGGCGGCCTGCCCCGCCGGCATCCAGGTCACGACGATCGCCAAGCTCAACCGCGAGTATCTCAAGTCCAGCTTCGCCTACGCCGAGGAGTCCAAATCCTCGGAGGGCGAGGGCTGAACCCTCCCCTCCTCCAATTTCCAATTTCGCATGCGAATTTCGAGGCCGCGTACCGCATTCGAAATTCGAATTTCGAAATTCGAGGCGAAAAAAAGGGAACCCGTAGGTTCCCTGATAATTCCGTAAATTTCGCGATCTAGCCGAGGATGGATCCCAGCTTCAGGGCCAGGCCCATGTCCCCGCCCACCTTCAGCTTGCCGGTCATGAAGGCCATCTGGGGGTTCAGCTTGCCGTCGATGATGTCGGAGAAGTCCGAGGCCGCTACCGTTACGGTGCACTTGGCGTTGCCGGTGGAGCCGGCCACGACCTTCTTGTCGGCCCCGGAGAGGTCGATCGACCAGACCCCGCCGCCGTCGCCCGTGATGTTGAATTCGTAGATCGCCGTGTTGCCGGCGATCTTGGCCTCGTTGGTCTTCAGTTTTTCGGGAATTTTCTGCTCGAAGATTTCTTTCGGGGTCGACATTTCGTCTCCTTCAATCGTTAGAGTATTTTTGCCAAATGGAGCCCGGATTTATAGATCCATTGTCCCAAAGCCAGGACTCCAAACAAAGAGCTGATCCAGCGGCTGCCCCCGGCGCTGTACCAGAGGGGCCGATGTCCGGCTCGGGCGGCGTAAAACCGGTCCGCGGCCAGAACGGCCAAATATAAGGCGATCACCGGCGCCAGGGCGTTCAGCTGAAAGACCTGGCGCCAGTGACCGTGAAACATCGCCAGAAAGGCCCGGCTTAGGCCGCAGCCGGGGCAATCCCAGCCGGTGACCTCGCGGATCATACAGAGCGGCAGCCCCTCGATCCAAGCCGAGGGTACCAGCGCCGCGCCCGCGAACAGGAGCACGACGAAAGCTATCGCCCCGAGACCTTTCATGGATGCGCCGGATTACTTGTTGGCCTGCTGCTCGGCCATGGGGCCGATGACGGGGATCAGCCAGCGCTGGCCCTGGTAGGCCTTGATCATCGCGATCAGCCAAATGACGAAGAGGCCGATATAGACCACGATGCTCAGGATGCCGCTGACGATGCCGACATAGGGGATGAAGGCCAGGACCATAAAGACGATCCACGAGGCGAAATAAGCGCCGCCCAGAAAGATCGCCTGCCAGGCGTGGAACTTGACGTCCTTGTTGTCCTTTTCGATGATCAGGAAGATGATCCCGGTCACGAAGGTGCAAAGGTAGCAGAGCATCGACGCGATGTTGGGCGCCAATCCGCTGCCGCCCGAGCTTCCGCCGGTGTTTTGAGGTTGGGCTTGTTGTTCCACGGTTTCCTCCTATGGGTTGGAATAAAATCGCTTACTCGCTGTACAAGCTGTCGAACAAGTCGCGGTAACGCTCGTTGATGACCTTGCGCTTGACCTTGAGGGTCGGCGTCAGCTCGCCGGTCTCGATCGCGAAGTCCTTGTCGAGAATGGCGAAGCGCTTGATGGTTTCGTACTTGGGCAGCTCGTGGTTGATCTCGTCGACGACCTTTTTCACCCAGTCGTAGATCTTGGGCTCTTGGACCAGCTGCGAATAATTTTCGAAGGGAATGCCCAGCTCCTTGGCCTTGGCCTTCACTTCGTCGGGGTTGAGCGTCACGACGGCCGTCAGGTACTTGCGGCGATCGCCGTGCACCACCACCTGGCTGAAGATGGGCTTGGTCTTCATGAGATTTTCGATATTTTGCGGGGCGACGTTTTTGCCGCCGGCGGTGACGATGATGTCTTTTTTGCGGTCCGTGATGCGCAGCATGCCCTGCTCGTCAAACTCGCCGATGTCGCCGGTATGGAACCAGCCGTCCGGCTCGAGGGCCTCGGCCGTGGCCTTGGGGTTGTTCCAGTAACCCTTGAAGATCATCGGCCCGCGCACCAGGATCTCGCCGTCGGGGGCGATCTTTTCTTCGATGTAAGGGAGCGGCTTGCCGACGAAACCGAAGCGCATCAGGTCGGGCAGGTTGAGGTTGACCGCCGCGGTGGTCTCGGTGAGGCCGTAGCCCTCGAGGATGAGGATGTCGGCCGCGTGAAAAAACTCGGCGATGTCCTTGGAAAGGGGCGCCCCTCCCGAGACGAAAAACCGGATTCGCCCGCCCAGCTTTTTGTGCAGCTTGGAAAAGACGAGCTTGCTGGCCACGGAATAGCGCAGCTTCAGGCCCGAGGGCAGCGGCTTTCCCTTGAGGACGTAATCGGAGCGCTCTTTGCCGACCTCGAGGGCCCAATAGAAGATGTTGCGCTTGAAGCCCGAGCCGCCTTCGACGTCGTTCATCACCTTGGTGTAGATCTTTTCGAAGATGCGCGGCACGCTGACCATGAAGTGCGGTTTGATCTCGCCGATGTCCTCGAGCAGCTTCTCGATGCTTTCGGCGTAGGCGTGGGTGAAACCGACCTTCAGCTGGAAGAATTGGATGACCCGGGCCAGGATGTGCGCCAAAGGCAGGAACATCAGGCTCACGTCGTTGGGGTCGATCGGAAAGGACTTCTCGGCGGCGTCGACCTCGTAGGCGATATTGCCGTGGGTGAGCATGACGCCCTTGGGGGGGCCGGTCGTTCCCGAGGTGTAGACCAAAGTGGCCAGCTGGTCGAGCTCGATCTGGCGGATGCGCACCCCGAAGTCGCTCTCGACGCCCTCGGCTTGAGCCTTGAACTCGTCGAAGGTGATCAGGCCGTCGCCCATCACCTTCCCGTCGATTAAAATAATTTTTTGGAGGCCGTTGTGGAGGTTGGCCTTGGCCTTGAGGACCTTCTCGAGCTGCGTGGAATTTTCGGCGAAGACGGCCTTGGCCCCGCTGTCGTTGAGGATGTGCTGGATCTCTTCGGAGACCGAGCTGTGATAGATGGGGACCGTCACCGCGCCCAGCGACAGGATGGCCATGTCGAGCAGGGTCCATTCGTAGCGGGTGTTGGAGAGCAGCGCCACTCGGTCGCCGCTTTGGATGCCGAGTTTTTTGAGCCCCTCCGACAATTGCTTGATTTGAGCGAGGGTCTGCGTCCAGCTGAGCGAACGCCAGATGCCGCCCTGCTTGAAGCGGAGGCAGGCCTCTTCGCCGCGGCGCTCCGCGGTGTCCTGGAATAATCTAAGGATATTCTCGGGTTTCATATTTCCCTCGGTTTATAAAGACAAGCCCCTGTCTTGTCTAGGGTTTTGTCGGCCGACAGAGCTCGATCCAGGGGAGGTTTCGATAGAGGCCGTCGAGGTCCATCCCGTAGCCGACCACGTATTCGTCTTGGATCTCAAATCCAATGTAATCCAAGGCCAGGCCCGCGGGCGAGCCGCGTTTCTTCAGTAAGCTGCAGAAACGCACGGAGGCCGCCCCCTTGCTCAGCAGGTGCGGCAGGATGAATTGCAGGGTCTTGCCGGTGTCGACGACGTCCTCTAGGACCAGGACGTGCTGCCCCGCGATAGGCTGGGTGAGATCGAATTCGAGGCGCAGGTCGCCCGAGGTTCCCTCTCGGGTGTAGCTGGAGATGCGCAAGAAGTCGCAACGCAGGGGCATCCGCAGCCGGCGGATCAGGTCGGCCATGAACAAGACGGAGCCTTTCAGGACGCCGATGACGACCAGTTCCTTGCCGAGGTAGTCCTGGTTGATGGCCTGGGCGAGGCGCGCAACGCCGGAGGAAATCTCGGCCTCGCTAAGCAAGGTTTCACCGGAGGGTTGGAACATGGAATCTCGGCCTTCTTGCCCCGACTCGGAAAATTCTTCAAATCTTATTTTTGGACAAATTGGGAGGGCCTTTTTTCCATTCGATGTCGAGGATAGGCATTCCCTCTAGGTTTTAGGAGCCTTCGGTATTTTGCCTTTGCAAGCCGACCCCTTGATTCTGTACAATTAATATTTATCGTAATCCAAAAAAGGAGTGAGGATCGTTCCTCATTCAAATTGGAAAGGGAGGCCTTATGAGAGGGTATGGGAAAATCATCTTGGCGGCGATTTTGCTCGCCTGGCCGGCCTGGGGGCATGCCGCTGAAACAAAGATGAACTTGGTCGTCATTGAGGATGGAGAGCCGACTCATTATTACAGCAACACGCAGTCCCCCTTCCACGGAAGCGGTGACCAGTGGAATCTTTACAACGAACGCCGGCAAATCATCGGAACCTCCGACTACGATTTTGACTCCGTGCAAGTATTGAGCTCTAACTCCAACCAGATGGCGATCACGCTGGACGTGACCTATCATTTCAAAAACGGAATGACGGTTACGGTTGAAGACGCGCGCATGGTGATTTCCTTCATCGACGGCGGAATCGCGGGGGCACTGGGCATGCCGGAGTTTGGCGACGGACTGGTCAGCAATTTCCTGGAGGGCGAGATCAGCTCGGTTTCCAACGCGGGCGGGCGGATGAAGATGATCGGGGGGGCGGTCTCGTACCGAAGCCGTCACGAGACGGTCGGCGGCAAGTTCTTCCGTTGCATCGATTGTCTCGGCATCCTCAAGTTTGTGTTGATGAAATAATAGCGGTTTCCAACGCGAGGAATAGGTATTCTCCGTCGCATATTTTTACTTGAGAAATATGCCCGGGGCCGGAATCGAACCGGCACGGCCCTTTCGAGCCTCAGGATTTTAAGTCCTGTGCGTCTACCAATTCCGCCACCCGGGCGAAGGCCGCCGGAGGCGGCCCCTCGAATTTCGCATGCGACGATCGAAATTGGAGGTAATTTTTTGCGAAATGAAGGCCAGGGGGGGAATCGAACCCCCGTGTAGAGGTTTTGCAGACCTCTGCCTTACCACTTGGCTACCTGGCCGGATCGTAAAATCGCGACAGCACTTACTGTTTCGCCCCGCGGAAAACAACCTAAAAATTCACCTTGGGCGGGACGTTGGGATCCCTTTCGAGATCGAGTTCCGGCTTTTGGGGCCACTTCTTGCCTCGGGAGAATTCGGCCTCCAACCTCGAGCCCGGGGCCTGCGCCAGGATGGCCTCCGCCCCCTTTAGAGAGAGGGCGTTGCCGGCCTTGTCCCGGATCGAAAGGCTCTCGAGATGCAAGGTCACTTTGTTGAGGCCCCAGAGGATATTGGGATTTGCGATGTCCATCATACAGCGCAGGCGTTTGCTCTGCGGCACCGGCTTGCACTTGGCCTCGAGGAGGTCGACCGTCGTACCGTCCACCTCCACCCGGTAAAAGACGCGCAGCGAATTTTTCTCGAGGCCGGAGACCTTGTCCTCGAATTCGAAGCCTTGCTCGAAGCGGATCCTCAGCACCCCGGAATAAAACTGCACTTTATATGGCGGACGCTTGTAGGTCACGATCCGGATCAGCTTGGGGGCCTCCCCGTCGATCCGCGGATTCTGGACCTCCAACTCCTCGACCCTTTGGAATTCGTAGAGGTAATTGCGCAACGAGTAGAAGCTCTCGTCGCTGGCCGCCCAAAACAAGTCCGCGACCTGGTAGACGCCCGGCTGCGCTGTTTCCGGCAGCTTCCAGTCGCCGCCGAAGCAGCCGGAGGCGTCGGGTTTGAGGCGCTGCAGGCGGTTGCCCATGGCGATGGAGAGGCGCTTGGGCGGATCGGAGCTGTCCTCGAGGATCAAGAGGAAACCGATCGCCTTGGCGCTCAGCTTATCGAGGTAGGCCGAGGCCTGGGCGGAGAGCCTCACGCAGACGGGGATCTCCTGCCCGGCCTGCACCCGAAACCGCTCGTCGGAGGGACGGCTTTCGCTGGTCGGGAAAAAGACGATGCTGCCGTAGGGCCCCGCGGGCGCCGGCGCGCTTTCGGAGAGCTCGGCGGGCACGCTTTCCGCGGCCTTCACGCCGGGCGCGTCGGCCTTAGCCGGGCCTCCCGCCGCGGCAAGAAACGCCAGGCCCAAACCTATGAAGACTTTCCGCATGCGGGGGTTTTCTAGGGGTGAAACGTAAGGGAGTCAAGAACTTGCCATCGTATCCGGGAGGGTGTAGAACCAGGCCTCCATGTCGGCAAATCCCGTCAGCATCCTGGTTCCCGCCTTCAACGAAGAGGCCGCCATCGACTCGGTCGTCCGGCAGATCAAGGCGCTTCGGCCTCACGACGAAATATTGGTCATCGACGACGCCTCCCAAGACCGCACCGCCGAGCTCGCGAAGGCCGCCGGAGCCGAAGTCGTGCGCCACTCTTATAACCTCGGTTACGGCGGCGCTCTCAAGACGGGCATCCGCCACGCCCGCCACGGCACCGTGGTCTTCTTCGACGCCGACGACCAGTTCCACCCCGAGGACATCGGACGGCTGGTCGAGGCCCTGAAAGACTGCGACATGGCGGTGGGCGAGCGGCCCAAGGGCTCGGGGGCCTTGAGCCGGCGCTCGGGAAAATGGTTTCTTTACCGCGTCGCCAATTACCTGGTGGGCCACGAGATTCCCGACCTCAACTGCGGGCTGCGCGCCCTGCCGCGCGATCTCGCGATGCAGTTTTTGCATCTGTTGCCGAACGGCTTCTCGCTCACCACCACCATCACCCTGGCGGTGATGCGCAGCGGCTATCAAGTGCACTATCTGCCCGTGGGCCTCAAAAGCCGCACCACGGGAAAGAGCCGCGTCTCCTTCCGCGACTTCTTCCGCACCATGCTGCTGATCGTCCGAATGATCGCCCTCTTCGCCCCGCTTAAGATCTTCATCCCTTCCAGCTTGGCCTTGGCGGCGGTGGCGATCCCTTTCAGCGTCTACGATATCTGGCATCGCAACATCGGGGACACCACGGTACTCCTCTGGCTCGCGGCGATGGTGGTCTTCTTCTTCGGCCTGCTCGCCGACACGGTGGCCCTGGTCTCTCGCCAAGGGCCGGGCAAAAACCCCCTGCCCCCCGTCGAAAGGGGCTGACGGCGTGCCGCTGCGCCTGCGCTATGCCCCCTCCGTCGCCCCTTATCTCGACGAGATCCTCGCGCCCCTGATCCGACGCCACATCGACTTCAAGCTGCGCGACAGCTTCCGCATCGTCACGCCCGACGCCGAGAGCCGCCAGGATCTCGAAGAACGGTTCTTGAGCCGCGAGGCCTTGGGCGGCGTCCTGATCGGCAAGAGCCTGCTCACCCTTTCCTCCCTCGCGCAGACTCTCCTGTTGGAGCATCCGACTCCCAAGCCTTTGGCGACGTTGCCGGTCCAGCGCCGGGCCCTGCGGCGCGCCCTGTCGCGGCTGAAACCCGAGTGGAAGCTGGACGGCGCCTCGCTGCAGAAATGCCTGCGCGAGCTGCAGGGGTTGCGCCGCTTGGCCGACCTGCGGACGCGGGGCCGCGCGGGATTGGGGCAGCGGGTCGACGGCGAATTCCAAAAAATACTCGCGGAGGACTTCGGCGCCTGGACCGCCGAGCGGCAGATGGCCGAAGCCTGGGGGCTGTTGGGAAGAAGCCGCGCCTCGGGGCTCGAGCTCGTCCAAGAGTGCTGGTTTCTGGGCTTCCGCTTTCCCGAGGCCGCCCTGCTCGATCCTATCGAGGCCTTGCTGCGGGCCTACCCGCGCATGGAAATCCACCTCTTCCTCCCGCCGCCGGAGCAGTTCGTCGACGCCGATCGCCGGCTCGAACCTTGGCTGCAACGCCTGCAATCCCTGGCCGGAGACGGCGAGAGCCTCCCGATGCCGCGCCCGCCGCGCCTGGAGGTGCGGCCCTACGCCACGCCGCTGCACGAGGCGCGCGGCGTCCTGCGCGCGGCGCGCGAGGGGATCTGGGCGCCGGCCTTCGGCCCGGTGGGCCCCCTGCTCGAGGCCGACCTCGCGGTGTCCTCCACCGCCACGCAGTTGCCGGCCCGGATCCTGGCCGGCTTGGCCGGGGACTTGGCTTCGGAAGCGCCAATTTCCTTCTCGTCTTTGGTGGTGGACGCCGCCCCCGTCTTTCAATCCCTGCAGGAGACCTTGGCGGCGAACGCCGATTTCGATTCGCTGCGCTACCTCGAGGCCGCACGCCGCTGGCTTTTGGACTGCGCGCGGGCCGAGACGCCGGCCCCCGAGCCGCGCCCGCGCGCCGCCTGGTTGGCGGAGTTGAAGGAAGACCTGCTCGAGCTCCGCCTCGCCGCGCCCGTCGGCCGGCGCCAAGCGCCGCGCCGCTTGGACCGCCCCGGCCTCGCCCGCCGCCACCGCATCGCCGTGGCGGGAATGAACGAGGGGGCCTACCCCTCCCCGCCCTCGCCCGCCTTTTTCGAAGACGAGAGCCTGCGCTTCTTCACCCTGCACGAGGAGGGCCTCGCCTTCCGTCAACTGCTGCACTTGGCGGAGGAGGAGGCGACCCTCAGCTACGCGCAGCTCTCGCTCTCCGGCCGCGCGTTGCCCCCGTCTCCGCTCCTGGCCGATCTGGACGCGGCGACCTGGCAGGAGCCGGAGGTCGAACTCGCGCCGCGCCGCGAGGGTCGGCACCCCTACTTCGCGGAAAACGCCGCCCGCGAGGCGCAGCGCCACCGCGGGCCTGAGCCCGGCCTGGACTCGGGCCGCTTGAGCTCCCTCCCGCTCGGCGGGCCCATTCTCGACGAGCTGCTCCGCCGCCCGCTCAGCGCCACCTATCTCGACGATTTCGCCAAATGCCCCTGGCGCTTTTTCGCCAAGCGCTTTTTGCAATTGAAGGAAGAGCCCGAGGAAGACCTCGAGATCGACCCGAGGCGCCGCGGCAGCCTGAGCCACCGACTCCTCGAGGACAGCTTCGCCCGCTTGATCGAAAATTTTTTCAGCCGCGGAAATTTTCCCGCGGCCGACGACACGCGGGCCGCGCTGGAGGCCGCCTTCGCCCGATTGCGCGAAGAAGCCCTGACCGAGGCCTCCCGCGTCCCCCGGGTCCTGCTCACCGACCAGCTCGAGCGGCTGCGCGGCACGGCGCAGGCCCTGCTCGAGCAGGAGCAGGCGGCCTGGAACGAGGCGCCCGCACGCCTCATCCCCCGCCACCTGGAATGGGGCTTCGGGCGCGGCGGCCGCCCGCCGCTGACCCTCGAGGTGCCCGGCGGCCCTTCCCTGCCCTTGACCGGCGCGGTCGACCGCATCGACGTCAGCGAGGACGGGGGTCGATTTCTTTTAATCGATTACAAGACCTCGAAGACCTCCGACTTGGCCCGGGAGATCCGGGAAGGGCTCAGCCTGCAGCTCTGGATCTACCTGCGGGCGGTGCGTCGCCTGCTCTACCCGCGCGCCGAGGCCCTCGGCGGCCTCTACTGGGACCTCAAAGAGACCAAAAAGGATCAGGGCATGGCGAGGCGGGAGGCGATCCAGGACTACTTGAAAAAGAAACCGACCGCCCAGGCGAAGAGCTTTTTGAAGGACGAGGACTTCGAGGCCCTGGAGGCGCGGCTCGAAACCGCCGCGATCGATATCCTGCAAAGGATCCTGCGCGGGGATTTTTCCCTGACGCCGGCCCAATGCCTGGGGCCCCGCTGCGAATACCGCGAGATCTGCCGCTATGACGACAAACCGAGAAATTGAGGGCGGGCACGAGGCCCTGCTGGCCCGTGCCGTCGGCTTGCTGGACCGCGACGCGATCATCGTCGCCAACGCGGGCGCCGGCAAGACCTACCTGCTGGTCGAGCACTACTTCGCCCTGCTGGAGGCCGGCCTCGAGCCGGCCCAGGTCGTCGCCTTCACCTTCACCGAAAAGGCGGCGAACGAATTGAAAGAGCGCATCGTCGCGCGGTTGCGCATGCACCCCGGCTTCGAAGGGCTGCCCGACGAGGTGCTGCGCGACTACCGCGCGAAGATCCTCAACGGGCCGATCGGCACCATCCATCAATACTGCCTGCGGATCATCGAGGCCTCGCGCAGCGCCGGCGAGCGCGCCGCCGTCAAGATCGTCGACGAGGCCCTCGAATCCGCCCTGCAAGAATCCGTCCTCCGCGCCTATCTGCGGCGGCGCTTCGAGGCCGAGGACCCGGACGCCTTGCGGCTGCTGCGGCGCTTCGGGATCCGCGACCTGGGCTTGATCCTCGAGCGCTACCTGGCCTTTCTTCCGATGGAGCCCGAGGAAGGTATGCCCCTGCCGCCGCCCGAGGAGGAAGAGCGGCTCCTGCTGGAGGCGGTGGTGCGGCTGGGCGAGCCCCTTTGGGAGGAGATCCAGGCGCAGAAGCGCGCCTTGGGCTGGATGAGCTTCGCCGACATGGAGCGCCGCGCCCTCGAATTGCTGCAGCGGCCGCCGGAGACGCTGAAGCAATTCCTCCAACCGATCGCGCACATCCTGGTCGACGAATTCCAGGACACCGCTCCGATTCAGATCCGCCTGGTCGAGGCGCTGCGCGCCCAGGGCCGCGCGGAGGGAAAGCGGCTGCGCCTCTTCTGCGTCGGGGACCCCAAGCAGTCGATCTACCGCTTCCGCGACGTGGACCGTAACCTTTTGCAGAAGACCGAAACGGAGATCCTGGCCGGGGGCGGCGAGAAATTCGACTTCGTCGTCAACTTCCGCTCAACGCCCGAGGTGCTGGGCCTGGTCAACGCCTTCTCGCGCGGCGCCTTTCCCGAGGCGCGGGACTCCGTCGCCCAACGCCACTCCTTAGCCGAGAGCCTCGCCCGCCTGGTCGAGATTCGGCCGGAAGGGGACGGCGTCGGGGCCGAGACCTATTCCGCGGCGGAGGCCCGGCGCGTCGCCGAGGCCGTCGCCTCGCGGCGCGGGGAGACGCCGCTGGATCGAATCGCCGTCCTGTATCGGGCCAGCTCCTCCGCCGGCCCCTTGATCCGCGAGCTCCAGGCCCGCGGCATCCCCTACAGCGTCCGCGGCGGGCAGAACCTATTCGAGCGCCAGGAGATCCTCGACCTGCACCGTCTGGTGTATTTTCTCGCCGATCCCGCGGACGACCTCTCGCTGGTCGGCGTCCTGCGCTCGCCGCTCTTCCTCCTCTCCGACGCCGCCCTCTTTTTTCTCTGCCGGCGCGATCCGGAGCGCGGCCTTTGGGAGCGCCTGCAGGAGCCCGAGGCCCTCGAGACCCTGGAGCGAGAATTTCCGCAGGACGCCGCCAAGGCGGCCTGGGCCCTGGCGCGGCTTAGGCGCCTGCTCGCCTTGGCCGAGACCCGGTCGGCCCATCGGCTGATCGAGGACTGGCTGAGAAGGGAGGATTTGGGCGATCTCTACGCGGCGGCCGGCGGCGGTCCTCAGGCCCTGCTCGCGATCGAACAGTGGCTGGATTGGCTGCGGGCCCTCGAGGAAGACCACGCCCCGCTGCGCCTGGCCGACGCGGCGCGGATCTTGCGGGAGGTCTCGGTCCTCCAGCCCAACAAGACCCCCTTGGGCGACCTCGTCGCCTCGCGGGACAGCGTCCAATTGATGACCATCCATGCGGCCAAGGGGCTGCAGTTCGACACCGTTTTCCTGATCGGGGCCAACCGCCGGACGCACGTCGACTACCCCCTGCTTCAGCGGGTCGGCGGCTCCCTGGCCCTGAAGCTGCCGGAGACGGGGACAAAAAAGCGCAAAACCGAGCGCTACGACGCGATCGAGTCCCATCACGGGGAGGAGGATCGCGAGGAGGCCAAGCGCCTGCTCTACGTCGCGACGACGCGGGCGGAGAACCGGCTCTTTGTGACGATGGATACGGAAAAAACCCGCGCCGGCTCGCTGCAAGGGCTGCTTTTGGAATGCCTGGGCGAGGCAGCCGAGGCCTGGAGAGGGCCGTTGCCCCCGGCGCCCGCCCCCGGCGCGGCGCCTCCCGCCATGCCGCCGGCGCCCGAAGAGCCTTCCTTCGAAGCCGCCACGAGGATCCGCGAGACCAGCGTCTCCGAGCTGGAAACCTACCTCGCCTGCCCGCTTAAGCACCACTTCGCCTACGAGCGCCAGGTCCCCACGAAGCCCGCCGACTTGAGCGAGGTCGCCGGCGCCACCGAGATCGGCACCCTGCTGCACGCCGCCTTGAACGCGCTGCACGCCTCGCCCGGGACCGGGACCCGCGAGATCGTCGCGCGCCTGCTGGCCGCGCAGGGCCGCGACGAAGATCCCAAGCTGGCCCGCACCCTGGTCGCCAGCCTCGACTCCTACCTCGCGGGGCCCGCCGCCGCGACCCTGCGCGGCGCCCTCGAAGACTACAGCGAGCTTCCCTTTCTGCTTAGGCTCGGAGCCGGCGCGCTGCGCGGCCAGATCGACCGCCTCCTGCGCCGGGACGAGGGTTGGGTGCTGGTCGACTTCAAGTACGCCGGCCGGGCGCATTCCGCCGAGGAACTGCTCGAGAGCTACGGTTTTCAGCTGAAAACTTACGCCTTGGCCGCCGAGCGCCTGCTGCGCGAGCCCTTGCGCTCGGTGCAGATCCACGTCCTGAACCGCGCCGAGTCCCAGGAGCTGCGCTTCAGCCCCGACGCGCTGTCGGCCCACGCCGAGTTGCTGGAATCGCTCGCCGCGCAATGGGCCGCCGGCGGCGCCGAACTCGGGGCGGTGGAAGCACGCCCGGCCTGTCTCTCCTGTCCCTACCACCGAGACCTTTCGCTTTGTCCCGTCCCCAAGGGGCGACCGTTTCGCGCGGCGTGAATCGGATCTTCGTTGCCAGCGCGGCGGAAAATTGGTCTACTTCTTGACGGGAATATGACTTTTCGTTTGGACATCGCCGAAGGCACCGCCCAGCCCGCGCAGGCCCTCGAGGTCTATCGCGAGATGGGGTCCGCGCTGGACGCCGTGCGCAGCGCGCTGGACCAAAGCAAGATCGACGCCCTGCTGCGCCTGCTCGGCAACAGCAATTTCCTGGCGCGCTGGGCGCGCCGTTATCCCGAAAAGGCGGCAGAGGCCTTGTCCGGCGACCTGAACGTCCCCCTCGAGCCCTCGGCCCTGTTGGAAGAGTTCCGCGGCGTCCTGGGCGCCCACGCCCCGGTGGACCGCGAGAACCTCGCGAAGGTCCTCTTCGACCGGAAATACCGGCACCTCTTCCGCATCAGCCTGCGCGACGTCGGTTTAGGAAGACCCTTCCGCGAGATCGTCGCCGAGTTCAGCGCCCTGGCCCGCGGTGTCGTCCGGTCCGCCCTCGAGTGGCACTTGGAAGAGCTGTGCCGCGACTGCGGCAGACCCCGCTTGGGCGCGGCCGAAAATCCCTTCAGCGTCCTGGCCATGGGCAAGCTGGGCGGCGACGAGCTGAATTTCAGCAGCGACATCGACCTGATCTACTTCTACGGGAGCGACGAGGGGCGCGTCGAGGGGCCCGCGCCGTTGGGGCCGCACGAATACTTCGCCAAGCTGGCCGAGCGCCTGAGTTCCTTTTTGCAGAAGAAATCGCACGACGGATTCTTGTACCGCGTCGACCTCGAGCTGAGGCCGGAGGGCAAGGCCGGCACCCTCGTCAACAGCCTGGACGCGATGGAGGCCTATTACGAGAGCTTCGGGGCGGATTGGGAGAAGCAGGCGATGATCCGAGCCTCCCTCTGCGCCGGAGACGCCGGGCTCTGCGCCGAATTTCTTCGCCGCATCCATCCCTTCGTCTACCCCAAGCTGCGCGACTTCGGCTTCCTCAAGCGCCTGGGCGAGATGAAGGCGAAGATCCACGACTCGATCCGCAAGCGGACGCAGCAGACTTTCCACCTGAAGCTCGGGGAGGGCGGCATTCGCGAGGTCGAGTTCTTCGTGCAATCCCTGCAGCTGCTGTTCGGAGGCCAATACCCGGCGCTGCAAGTGCCCAACACCCTCGAGGCCCTGCCGCGGCTTCGCGAGGCGGGCCTGATCGAGGCCGGCGAGGAAGACGCCTTGCGCCGAGCCTACGTCTTTCTGCGCACGATGGAGCACCGCCTCCAGCTGCCCGAGGAGCAGCAGACCCACCAGCTGCCGGAGTCCCCGGAGGATCTTGCCGGTCTGGCGCGGCGCATGGGCTACGCCGAGGCCGACCCGCGCGCCGCGGTCGACCACATGCTGAGCGAGCTGGAGACGCACCGGCACGTCGTGCAGACCATCTTCCGGGGCCTGCTCGCCGACCGCTTCGAGGTGGCGGAAGGATGAACCTGCAAACGCAACATCATTACGAGGAACTGCGGCGCCGGCTCGGAGCCCAGGGCGACCTGGAGGCCAAGCTCTCAGCGCTGCGGACCTACAAGCGCGAGGTCGCGCGCCGGATCGAGGCCGACCTGGTCTCGGGCCAGGAGCCGCTGGAGCGGGCGATGGCCGCCCTCACCCACCTGGCCGACGCGGTCCTCATCGCCACCTACGACCTGGCCCGCGAAGAGCTTTCCCACCAGTACGGCCTGCCGCGCTGCAAGGACAACGACGGAAACTTCACGACCAGCGAGTTCGCCATCATCGGCATGGGCAAGCTGGGCGGCCTCGAGCTGCACCTGAACAGCGACCTCGACCTGATCTTCGTCTACAGCCGCAACGGCGAGACCCAGGGCCGCAAGCCGATCAGCAACCGCGAGTACTTCGCCAAGCTCGCCCAGCGCATCATCAGCTACTTGAGCCTGACCACGCGCGACGGCTTCGCCTATAAGGTCGACACCGAGCTGAGGCCTTCCGGGAACGCCGGCACCCTGGTCACCTCGCTGGACGCCTGGATCACCTACTACCACGAGCACGCGGCCGAGTGGGAACGCCAGGCCCTGCTCAAGGCCAGGCTCATCTTCGCGGGCTCCGGCTTCGCCAAGGACTTTCACGGTCTGTTCCGGCGGCTGGTCTTCCTGAAACCCTTCCCGGAAAACCTGGCGGAAGAAGTGCACCGCCTGCGCATGCGCATCGAGAAGGAGCTCGCCAAGGAGGGCGAGCGGCGCCTGCACTACAAGAAGGGCTACGGCGGCTTGATGGACATCGAGTTCGCCGTGCAGTACCTCCAGCTTAAGCTGGGCAAGGTCTTCGACACGATCTTAAGCCCCAACACGCTGGAGGCCCTGGGCCGCCTCGAGCAGCGCGGCATCCTGCCCAAGGCGGACGCCGAAGACCTGAGAAGCGCCTACGTCTTCTACCGCATGCTGGAAATTTACCTTGAAGCCGAATTCGAATTAAAGGAAGGCTATCTCGATCCCGGACATGAATGCATGGCGGATTTGGCCAAGCGAATGTCCTTCGCCTCGCCGGAAGAGCTGTTGCGGGCCTTTTCCGGGCATCGCCGGCGCGTGCGGGAGGTCTACCTCAAAACCCTCAAGATCCAGGAAAACTGAACGTGCTCCATCAAATCGCCGAAAACTTCCTGAAGAACCGCGACAAGATCGAGGCCTTCTTCGCCGAAAAAACCAAGGGACTCGTCCCTCCGCTCTATCTCAGCTGCGACATCCGCAACTCCGGCCACAAGATCGGGGTGGTCGACACCAATTTATTTCCCGCGGGCTTCAACAACCTCTGCAATTCCTACAGCCGACTGACCGGCTTCGCCCTCAAGGCCTACTTCGAAACCTACCTCCCCGAGGTCCGAAATGTCCTGGTCCTCGCCGAGGAGCACACGCGCAACCGCTTCTACCTCGAGAACGTCCTGCGCCTGCTCGGCCTGCTCGAGGAGGCCGGAATTAAGGCCCGCGCCGTCTACGCCGGCGAGGAGATCGCCGAGCCCAGCTTCGAGGCGGACCTGGGACAAGGCAAGGTCCTGCGCATGGAACGCCTGCAGGTCCGCGAGGGACGACCCCGCGCGGGCGACTTCTGCGGCGATTGGATCCTCTCGAACAACGATTTTTCCCAGGGGCTCCCTCAGGCGCTGGCCGGGCTCGAGGCGAGGATCTCGCCGCCGCCCGGGCTGGGCTGGCATAAGCGGCGCAAGAGCGGACACTTTTCGCGCCTGCAAGGGGTGATTCAGGAATTCGCCGCGCGCCTCGAGATCGACCCCTGGCTGCTCAACTGCGAGTTCACCACCGTCGACGAGGTGGAGCTCGGCGAGGAGAGCGGCGTCCGGCGCCTGGCCGAAGGGGTCGACCGCGTCCTCGAGAACGTCGAGGCGCGGTACCGGCACTACGGCATCGAGGGCCCGGCCTACGCCTTCGTGAAAAACAACGCCGGGACCTACGGCATGGGCCTGATGGAGGTGATGTCCAGCCGGGACATCCTGAACATGAACCGCCGGGACCGCAATAAGCTGCTCAGCGCCAAGGGCGGGAAGAAGGGCGACAGTTTTTTGGTGCAGGAGGGCATTCCTACCGCGGATTTCTACAGCGGCTACCCGATCGAGCCGGTGATCTATATGGTCGGTTTCCAGGTCGTGGGCGGGTTTTTCCGGATGAACGCCCAGCGCGACGCCTTCGCCTCGCTGAACGCGCGTGGGATGGAGTTCGCCTGCCTCTGCCTGCACAAGCTCGACGAGCCGCACGAGGGGGCCTTCCTGAATTGCGCGGAGAAGGGAAGTTTGGTGAGCTTGGCCTCGGTGATGGCGCGGATCGCGGCATTGGCCGCGGCCGAGGAGATGAGGGAATTGTAGGGGCCGTTCGCGAACGGCCCCTACAGCGATCGTAAAAATATAAATTTTCGCTATTCTTCCGCGAAGGCCTTCTCGCGGCGCTCTTCTTCTTCCTTGCAGCGGATGCAGAGGTCGGTGACCGGACGGGCCTCGAGGCGCTTGAGGCCGATGTCCTCGCCGCAGGACTCGCAGACGCCGTACTCGCCCTCGTCGATCTTGCGCAGGGCCTTGTCGATCTTGCGCAGCAGGATGCGCTCGCGGTCGCGTAGCTTGAGGTTGATCGCCTGGTCGGTCTCGCTGCTCGCCAAGTCGACCTCGTCGGGCAGGTCGTTGGGATCGAAGACCACCGATTGTTCGCTGAGCGATTCGTTGAGCTGCGTGATGGCCTTGCGGCGTTCGAGCAGGATGTCTTTAAACTTTTTCAGGTCTTTTTTGTTCATGCGGCCTCGCCTCCCAGGCGAAAATGTTGGATAGATGATATTGATGAAAAGGAAATAGCTTGTCAACGATGATCTCGATGGTAAGCTCTCGTTTCATGGCCGGCGCGAAAAATAACGCCATTTTATTGATCGTCTCCCCGGACAAGCCGGGCTTGGTCTCGGCGGTCTCCGAGTTCGTGTACAATCACGACGGCAACATCGTCGACTCCGACCAGCACACCGATCTCGAGACCGGCACCTTCCTGATGCGCCTCGAGTGGGAGATGGGCGGATTTCAGCTCGACCGCGCCTCCTTGGCCCGCGAATTGGCGCCGCTCGCGAAAAAATACCGCATGGATTATTCCCTGCATTTCAGCGACCGGCGCAGCCGCATGGCGATCCTGGTCTCCAAGTACCAGCACTGCCTCTACGACCTGCTGGTGCGGCACACCCTGGGCGAGATCGACGTCGATATTCCGCTGATCCTCAGCAACCATCCCGACCTGCGCGAGGTCGCCGAGCACTTCGGCATCCCCTTTCATGTGGTCCCGGTCGCAGCCGAGTCCAAGGACAAGGCCGAAGCCGAGCAGCTGCAACTGCTGCGGGAGCACCAGGTCGATCTCGTGGTCCTCGCCCGCTACATGCAGGTCTTAAGCCCCGCTTTCGTTGCCGCCTATCCCAACGCGATCATCAACATCCACCACAGCTTTCTGCCCGCCTTCATCGGAGGCAAGCCCTACCACCAGGCCTACGCGCGGGGGGTCAAACTGATCGGCGCCACCAGCCACTACGTGACCGCCGAGCTCGACAACGGGCCGATCATCGAGCAGAGCGTCGCCCGGGTCACGCACCGCGACCGCGTCGAGGACCTGATCCGCAAGGGTCGCGACCAGGAGAAGATCGCCCTCGCCTACGCCGTGCGCATGCACGTCGAGCGCCGCGTCCTCACCTACAACAACAAGACGGTCGTCTTCGAATAGCCTTTTCAGGATTTCTTCCGCTCCTCCAGAAATTGGAGGATCATCGGCAGGTACAGCAAGGTCGTGATCAGGCAGGTGCCCAGCCCGATGCTGGCCAGCACCCCCATCGACTTGAGCCCGCCGTGGGTGCAGAAAACCAGGCCGAAGAAGCCCGCGGCGTTGGTGAAGGAAGCCAGCATCGCCGAGATGCCCGTGGTGCTCAGCACCTTCGAGAGCGAGCCCCGGCCCAATTCCTCGTAGCGATGGAAGACGTGGATGCTGTTGTCGATGCTCATGCCCATGACCGCCGGGATCATGACCATGTTGTAGAGGTTGAGCTTCGTCCCGCTCAGATACATCACGCCGAAAACCCAAAAGACGCCCGCCAAAATCGAGAACATCACCAAAAGGCTCTTGCGCAGGCTGCGAAAATCCAAGAATACGAAGAGAAAGACGCTCAGCACCGAAATGATGAGGACTTTCTTCGAGTCCCGGAACATCGTCTTGAGCACCTCCGCGAAGATGATCGCGTCGCTGCTGGCCTGGAATTCGCCCAGCGGCGTCTTGATGCGCCCGATTTCCTTCTCGAAGGCCAGGGCGTTCCGCCCGTCGTCCAGCTCGAGCCGGGGCTTGGGCAGGATCAGCATGAGGCTGCCGGGGATCCCGGGGTCGCCGGTGAAGCGCTCGACGATCTCCCCGGGGACGTCCCGCTTCTCGAAGGGCGCCGTGTCGGCGAGGGCCTTCTTGAAACGGTCGAGGTCTTCCTTCTTGTCGTCGGGGACGAGGCGGATCGTGTCGTCCTCCAGCATCGTCTGGATCTCGCGGACCACCTCCATCTTCGCCGCTTGGTCGCCCGGAACCAGGCTGTAGAGCGAGCTGGTGCCTTGGATCGCGGTATGCGGGTCGGCGTCCCGGATTTTCTCGACCGCCGCCTTGATGGCCGCGGCTTGTTCCTGGTTTTCGATCAGGACCGCGGCCGGGGTGTTGACCCGTTCCCCGGTGGTGGCTCGCTGGCGCTGCTTCGCGACGCGGTTCTCGGGGGTGTCGGCCCGGATTTTCTTCGAGTCGTACTCGAAGCGCAAATAAGGCGCGGAGAGGATCGAGAAGACCGTGATCAGGCTGAACAGGGCCAGCATCAGCCGAACGAATCCGGAACTGAACCGGATCCTACCCTCAAACTCCCGGATCTGACCGCCGAATTTCAGCAGCCCCACCTTTTCCGCGAAGACGAGCAGGGCCGGGAAGAAGGTGAAGTACACCAGAAAGAGCGTCCAAAGCCCGAGGCCCGAGATCAGTCCGAACTCGCTGAAGCCGCGAAAGTCGCTGAAGATCATGAAGAGGAAGGTCACCGCCAGGGAAGCGACCGCGGTCAGGACCGCGGGGCCCAAGGAGACGTAGATTTCCTCCAAGGTCTCCGCGAGCCCCGTCCCGCCGCTGCGCCTCTCGTGGTAGCGCGAGAAGATGTGGATGCCCGTCTCCACGCCGAGCCCGCCCAGGATGGCGAACAAAAACGAGGTGGTGACGTTGAGCTTCGGCACCCAGAGCGAGGCCACGGCCAAGCCGAGGGGGATACCCACGGCGAGCGGTATAAAAATCAGCAGGACGTACTGCGGCCTGCGGAAGCGGACGAGCAGCGGCAGAAAGATCAAGAATCCGGAGATCATGCCCGCGACCTTCAAATCGTGCACCAGGGCTCGGTATTCCATGACCCGCGTCGAGCCGCCGAAGTAGAGCTTCATGTCGGGCGCGTAGGGCTTGAGGTCGACGCCCTCCGCGATCTTCCGGATCTCGTCCTGGAAGGCGCGCTCCTCCGCCATATTGAGGTTGGCCTTTTTGGATTCGACGTAGATCGCGTAAATCCTGCCGTTGGGGCTGACGTAGAACTCGCTGCCCGTCTGGTCGCCGCCGTAGCGCTTCTTGTACTTGTCCTCCAAGTCCTGGAAGTCCAGCTCCTTGTCACCCTCGTCGTCGAAGCTGATGTAGAGCGGGCCGAGCTTCTCCTGTTGGATCTTGCGCCGGACGCGATCGCGGATCTCCTTCAAGTCCTCCAGCTCGAGGTAGAGCAGCTTGTGCTTGTCGAAGAAGGCGTAGGCCGGCTTCGTGACGAGGGCCCGCCCGACCTCGGGGCGTTGCTCGAAGCGGGTCTTCAAGTCGTAGAGCGCCCGTTGGATCGCCTCGGCATCGGTCGATTCGAGGACCACGCCGAAGCTCTTCTTGGGCTTGAGCTTGTCGCGGATCTTCAGCAGGGTCTGGACGCTGGGATAGTCCTGGGGCAGCAGGTCGATGGGGTCGGTGCTGATCGTCTTGAAGAGGTGGATCATCCGGGGGTAGGAAAATCCCGCGGAGGCCAGGGCGAGAAGGATCACCAGCCAGTAATACTTGAGAAGAAAACGGACGAGTCCGCGAAAAAAGACTTTCACAAAATCCCTAATCGGTTAACGCTCCGCCGGCGGGCTTTCCGCCGCCGGATCCGCGATCGTCGCAAAGGCCCGCGAGCCGCCGGCCCTGTATAGGAGTGAAGACCCCGAATGCCAAGGAAGAAATTCAGCGCCCCCCGCCCCTTTCCGCAACTTGAGGCCGAGCTCGCCCCCAACGACCTGGACCTGGCGATCGGCCTGCTCTACCAATGGGGGATCTCAAGCTCGCAGACCCGCCGCCGCCGCTCGGGGATGCAACTGAGCGCGGAGCTGCCCAAGGGCTTCCGCTTCGAGGCCTTTCGCAAGGCCGTCCTGCGTTGGGAACGGGCGCGGGGCGGAAAAAAGGTCTTTCGAAAGTTGCGGCGACGCCTGATCCGGGACCGGTCCTGGGTTCGGAAGTATCAGCGCGCCCTGCGGCCCTTCGTCCTGCTGCCCGCCTCCGTCCCTGGCGGCCCTTGGATCGTGGACCCGCGCGGCAAGGTCCCCCGGCGACGGGATCCGAAGACCCTTTACATCGAGGCGGGCCTCGCCTTCGGCACCGGCACCCACACCACGACGCGCCTGGCGGCGGAATACCTCGCCGAGGCGATGGAAAATTCCGAGACGGGCTCGGTCCTGGATCTAGGCTGTGGGACCGGCATCCTGGCGATGGTCGCGCGCAAGCTGGGGGCCAAGCGCGTCGTCGCCGCCGACAACGACCCCGAGGCACTCGCCGTCGCCAAGGAGAACTTCCGGCGCAACGGGGTACGCGGCATCGCGCTGCACGGGGGCCTCGAGGAAGTCTCGGGACGTTTTCCCTTGATCGTCTCGAACATCGGCTTGAACGTCCTCGTGGAACTGCAAAGCGCCCTCGTCCGCAAACTCGCCCCCGGCGGGCGCCTCATCCTGACGGGCCTGCTCTATAAAGATCGCCGGGCCCTGCGGCGGGCCTACCGGGGCCTCAAACTGGTCCGATCCGAGAACCGCCGAGGCTGGTCGATATTTTTCCTGCGGAAGGCCTGAGACCTAAGCCTCTTTCGAGGATTTTTCCTTGATTCTTGTTCGCCCCGCCGCTAGAGACGCCGCATCAATCAACACCACTAATCTCTGAAGGGAGAGTCACGAATGTTCGGAAGGAATAAGTCTGTTCTCAAGGGTATGGTCTTGGCTTCGGCCGTGTTGGGCATGGTCGCCTGCGGCGACGGCAACGGCGGCGGTGGAGGCGGCGGCGCCATCGATCCGGGCACCGGCACCGGCAACGCGCAAGCGGATACTCAGTCCAACGTGGCCGTCACCCAGGCCAACGCCCAAACCGGCATCCAGCAGGCCACCGCCTCGGCCACTTCCTCGATGAAGTTCGCGTCGGTCAACATCACCGACGTGCCCTGCGCGGGCGGCGGCACCTTCGTCGTCTCCGGCGACGTCACGGACGGCGATCCCATCACCTTCGATCTCGACATGGACCTCACCGGTTGCACCTCGATGGACGGGTCGATCTCCGTCGTGGGCTCCGCGGACGTCGAGACCCCCTCGATCGTCTACAGCTACACGATCAACGGCGACGTCGGCGGCAACGGCTGCGTGGTCACCTTCGACAACTTCGCCATCAACGTCGACATCCCCGACCTGACCAACTTCCTCAACGGCCTCTTCTCGCTCGACGGGGCCGTCGGCGGGGCTTGCACCGGCGGGGACACCACTTGCAACTACGACGCCCTCGAGGTCAATTTTTCGGGCGGCACGGCCAGCGGCTCGGTCAGCTGCAGCTAACCCGCGCGATGCGTTTTCGTAAAAAGGCCTCCCGGCGACGGGGGGCCTTTTTTTTAATTTTTGCGCTGTGCGGTGAGGATGAGGAGAAAGCCCAGCAAGGCGATGCCGAGGACGGAAGCCCAGACGAAGTCCATGCCCGCGAGCATGCCGACGGGCACCGCGACCAGCGCGAGGACGGGGTACCAGAAGGTGCCCTGGACCTTTTCCTCACGGTCTTTCCTCGGCATGGGGCCCAGGTAATACGGCAGGTTGTGCTCGGAAAGGAAACGGCGCAGCTCCTCATCGGACATGCCCCAGCGGTCCTTCAAATAGCCGAGCAGCTTCTGCGAGGAATCCTTGAGGCCCTCGCGTTGGAGGATCTGCAGGGCGAGGATCATGTGCTCGATCTGCGTCGTGGGGTTGGACTCGGCCTTGAGCATCTCGGACAGGGCCTGGGCTGCGGGATTTCCCGAGGACTTGGCGGCCTCCCCGGCCTTCTCCCCGACGGCCGTGGGGATTTCAGGCGCTCCGAACTTGTGTTTGATGTCCCCGGCGTCCTTGTCGAGCCTTTGGAAGAGGACGGCCTGGTGGGCGGGGATGCCCTTTTGCAGTATCTGCTGTAGCTTGTGCCAAAAGGCGCCGCCCTGCTGGACCTTGAGTTGATTGAGGACCTGGGACATCTCCATCTTTTGCACGAGCACCATGCGGTTGGCCTCGCGGACGAACTCGCGAAGCACTTGCAGTTCCCTCTGCATCTCCTGCCCTTTGCCGTCGCCGTAGGCGCCCGAGGAGGCGCTGCCCTGGGGCACGCGGTAGTTTTCAAAACCCTCGTGGACGACGGTGGAAAAGGCGTTGAGGAATTCGAAGGAGAGACCCTGGGGCTTTTCGGTCTTTTGGGCAATCTGCTCGGCGGCCTGGGCCTGTTGGGCCTGTTGGTTTTTCTGGGCTTGGTCGACGGCCGCCTGGTCGTTGGGCGGCGGGGCCTCCGTGACGGGGACTGTCGGCCGGGACGGGCTGGTGGATGAAATTTCACCTGACATCGGCGGACCTCTTGGCACCCCAGCCCCACACGCCTAACATTATCTGGGATTTCGCCCGCAAAGTTGACTGGCAAGCCCCTTTTTGGCCTTTTTTTCGCAAAAATGATAGCAAATATCGCGGCATAGGCCTTAAATGGGCCTTCTTTATCCATTTATGAGCCACGACGCCCAAGCCCCGCATCCCCGAGCCGCCTTCCGGCATCGGGATTTCCGTTATTTCATCTCGGCACGATTTTTAGCCCTGACCTCCCATCAAATGATGAACGTAGCCCTGGGACAGTGGATCTACGAGTGGACGCGCGACCCGATCTACCTCGGTTACGTCGGCCTCGCCCTCTTCCTCCCGAAGATGGCCTTCACGGTCTTCGCGGGCCACACCGCCGACCGCTACGACCGACGACGCGTGATCTTGGTGTGCCGCGGGCTGCAGTTCCTGGGCGTCGCGTCCCTGGCCCTGCTCGCCGGGACCCAGCTGAACGCCCTCTGGGGAGTCTATCTCGTGCTTTTCCTGCTGGGGGTCGCTCATGCCTTCGACGGACCGGCCAGCCAGGCGATCGTTCCCCAGCTGGTGCCGGCTCCCATTTTCAGCAACGCGGTGAAGTGGAACTCCTCGACCATGCAGATCGCCTTCATCGCGGGCCCCGCCGTCGCGGGATGGATCTATGCGATGAGCGGGGGACCCGAGACCGTATTGACGGTGGTGGTGGCCATGCGCCTGGCCTCCTTCCTCTTGGTGGCCTTGATCCGCAACCGCACCGAGCGGCTCGAGGCCTCGCTGATGACCTTGAAGACCCTGCTCGCGGGCATCCGCTTTGTCTGGGACAAGAAGATCATCCTGGGGACCATCTCGCTGGACCTCTTCGCGGTCCTGCTGGGCGGCGCCATCGCCCTACTCCCGGTCTACGCCAACGACATCTTGAAGGTCGGCGCCTCCGGCCTCGGCATGCTGCGGGCCGCGCCGGCGATAGGCGCCGCCTTGATGGCGATCGCCCTCGCCTACCTCCCCCCGCTCAAACGCGCCGGGGAGACCATGCTGGCCTGCGTGGCGCTCTTCGGCGTGGCGACGATCTTGTTCGGAATTTCGAAGAATTTCCACTTCTCGCTGGCCTGCCTCTTCGTCCTGGGCGCGGCCGACATGGTGAGCGTGGTGATCCGCGGGGTTTTGGTGCAGGTGCAGACCCCGCACGAGATGCGCGGCCGGGTCAGCGCGGTCAACCTCGTCTTCATCGGCGCCTCCAACGAGTTGGGCGAGTTCGAGTCAGGCTTGACCGCGAGCTGGTTCGGGACGGTCCCGGCGGTCTTGATCGGCGGCCTCGGGACCCTCGCGGTGGTGGGGGTCTGGTACCGCCTCTTCCCCGAGATCCGGCGCTTCAAGCGCCTCGAGGAGCCCATGTATTGAGAGGTGCGGTCCTTAGGGCGAAGCCCACTTGAGGCCCACGATGCCGGCGACGATCAGCGCGATGCAGGCCAGCCGCAGGGCCCCCGCCGCCTCCCCGAAGAAGAAAATCCCCCAGATCGTGACGCCGACGGCGCCGATGCCGGTCCAGATCGCATAGGCGGTGCCGATGGGTAGCCGTTTCAGGGCCAAGGAGAGGAAGCCGAAGCTGAGCAGCATCATGACGAGGGTGAAGACGCTCGGCCAGCGCCGGGTGAAGCCCTCGGAATATTTCATGCCGACCGCCCAGGCGATCTCGAGCAGTCCGGCGACAAACAGATAGATCCAGGCCATAGCCCCTCCCTATAAAATTTTTCGAAATTTCCAAACCCTCATTTTGTGGCGGGACGTCTGCGTTCCAGGAAAGCCCATGGAGGAATTTATGAAAGCCCTAGGAATCGCCCTCGCCCTGATGATGTTCACCGCCCCCGCCGGCTTCGCCAGGACGGCGGCCGCCGAGATGGCGATCATGCCGCTCCCCCAGCCCCCCGCCGCCAACCCCCATCCCCCGCAAAGCCCCGACGAGCGGCGGCGCGTGGATTTCGCGGTCCAGGAGATCGTGGCCTACTACGGACCCCGGGTCGAAATTCGTCACCCGCACGTCATCCCCTGGTCCTGGCACAAGTTCCAGAATTACCGAAAAAATCCCCCGCCCCTGCCGACGGACAAATCCGACCCCCAAGTCATCATCGAGGCCCAGTCGGCCAAGATGGAGCCGCTCTCGCCGGCTCAAGACATGGTCCGCGCCGCCCCGCCCGAGAGGCCGGCGCCCCAGCTCAAGGCCGACGAGTTCATGGTCCACGCCTACGTCCGTTTTCCCAACGACCCGCGCTGGCACCACCTGGACGTGATCCTGAGCGAGGATGCCTCGGGGCATCTGACCCGCCGCAATTTTTTCAGCATCCCGATCCCCTCGGATCCGGGCCAATTGCCGCACGGCGTCGTATGCTGAGAGGAAATCCAGGCCCTCATTGACAGGACCCCTCCCTCGGGCATAATCCGCCTCAGATGCAGTCCCACTTCGACATGATCCAGAGCCCCGAGGCCCTCTGCGAGGTTAGCGCGGCCTTGGCCAAAGAACCCCTCATCGCCTTCGACACCGAGTTCATTCGCGAGAGCACCTACCTCCCGAAGCTGGCCTTGATCCAGACCGCCACGCGCCACGAGGCTTGGCTGATCGACGTCTTGGCGCTGAAGCCCGCCGACATGGAGCCTTTTTTGGAGGTGCTGCGCCGGCCCGAGATCTTGAAGGTGGTGCACAGCGCGCACGGCGACCAGGAGTGCCTCTATCACAGCTACGGCGCGTTGGCCTCGCCCCTCTTCGACACCTTCGAGGCCGCCTCGCTGCTCGGCATGGGCGAGAGCGTCAGCCTCCGCGACCTGATCCGGATGGAGCTCCAGCTCAACGTCGGCAAAAGCCACGCCCGCACCGATTGGCTGCGGCGCCCGATCAGCGACGAGCTGAAGAAATACGCACTCTCCGACGTCGAATACTTGGTCGAGATCGGCGACCGCATGCTGCGGCGCCTGGAGAAACTCGACCGCAAGGCCTGGGCCCTCGAGCTGAGCGCTTATTATGAAAATCCCCGGCTCTACGAGGACAACTCCGAGGAGATCGCCCACCGCCTGGCGAAGAGCGGGCGGATCTCGGCGCGCAGCTTCGCCATCCTCCGCGACTTGGTGGCCTGGCGCGAGAAGCGCGCCAGGGCCCTGAATATCCCGCGCCGCCGCGTGGCCGACGACGAGACCCTCTTTCACATCGCCAACGCCCGGCCCGCCAGCATCGAGCAGTTGGGGAAGTTCCGCGGCATCAACTCCGGCGAGATCCAGCGCCAGGGCAAGGCGCTTTTGGCGATCATCGAGGCCCATCGCAACAAGCCCAACGAGCTGCTGCCGGAGGCCCCGCGCCCGAACATCCCCAACGCCGCCCAGGCCCGCGTCATCGACCTCTTGGGCACCTACCTGCGCAACTTGAGCGAGCAGCTGCAGATCGCCTCGCGGCACCTGCTCACCGCCAACGAGCTGCGCAAGATTGTGCTTGAAAAGCTCCACGACCCGAAGCAATGGGTGGAGCAAGGCCTGTGTTCGCCGCAGGTCGCGGCGCTGATCGGCGAGGACCTGCGGGCCATGCTGGAAGGCCGGCGCGCCCTCTCGATCGAGAACGGCCGGATCAAGATCCAGCACCTGTAGGAACGAACCTTATGCAATTAAATGACACCGTCGCCCTCGTCACCGGCGGCGCCTCCGGCCTGGGCCGGGCGGTGGCCGAGACCTTCCTCCAATCCGGCGCCAAGGTCGTTGTCGTCGACCTCGCCCGCGACGAGAACGCGGCGAGCGTCGCGCAGCTGGGCGAGCGCGCCCTCTTCGCCCCCGCCGACGTCTCCGACGAGGCCGCCGTCCAGCAAGCCTTGGCCGCCGCCAAAGAGCGCTTCGGCGCCCTGCACGTCGCCGTCAATTGCGCGGGCATCGCCTTCGCCCTCAAGACCCTGCAAAAGGGCCGGCCCGTCGATCTCCAAACCTTCGAGTTCACCCTCAAGGTCAACTTGGTCGGCACCTTCAACGTCTGCCGGCTCGCCGCCGCCCTTATGGCCGAAAACGCCCCCAACGCCGACGGCGAGCGCGGCGTGCTGATCAACACCGCCTCCATCGCCGCCTTCGACGGTCAGATGGGGCAGACCGCCTACGCGGCCTCCAAGGGCGGCATCGCCTCGCTCACTCTGCCCTTGGCCCGCGACCTGGCCGCCTACGGCATCCGCGTCGCCACCATTGCGCCCGGCATCTTCGACACGCCCATGCTCGCCAAGTTGCCCGAGCCCGCTCGCCAGTCGCTGGCCGAGCAGGTCCCCTTTCCCAAGCGCCTGGGCAACCCGGCCGAATTCGCCGCCTTGGCCCGACACATCGTCGAAAACCCCATGCTCAACGGAGAGGTCATCCGCCTCGACGGCGCCCTCCGCATGGGCATGAAGTAGGAACGCCATGCCGGTCTTCCCCATCCGCCAGGCCCCGGATGCCGAGGGCCGCTTCGAGATCGTCCCCGAGGACCTGCGGCACTTAAGTCGCGTCTTGCGCTTGAAGCCGGGGGACCGCTTCGAGGTGAGCCTCCCGGACGGCAGTCGGGCCGAGGCATGCCTCGAGGGCGAAGGCCGCCGCCGCGTCGGTCGCATCCTTCAACGCCTTGCCTCGCAACCCGAGACCCGGCTTCCGCTTTGGATCGGACTTGGCCTGATCCGCTTCAGCCGCCTGGAGTGGCTGGTGGAGAAGGCCACCGAACTCGGCGTCGAGCGCTTCAGCCCCCTGCTGCTTAGCCGCGGACGCTTTGGAAAAAGCGATGAAATTTCCGATAATAAAATCAATCGTCTAGAGAGGATTGCTCAAGAAACGCTGAAACAATGTGAAAGAATCGCTTCACCTCGGATCGACCCGCCGATGGACCTTCATTCCTTCTTGAACCTCATCGGAGAAGACGCCGGTCGCCGCAAGCTCCTCTTGGAAGAACGCAGCCGGGCGCTCCCGCTCGGCGAGGCGATCGGAGACGCTGGAAGCTGGGCCATCCTGGTCGGCCCCGAGGGCGGCCTCAGCCCGGAAGAGAAGTCCCGGGCCCGCGAGGCCGGCTTTACGCCGGTCTCCCTCGGGACGACGGTCCTGCGCAGCGAGACCGCCGCGCTCTACGCCGCCGCGGCGCTGGACTTTTTCCGGCAGGGGCGGGAGGAGAGGTCATGAGCCGCCCCTTGGTCATCGCCCACCGCGGCGCCAGCGCCCAGGCCCCCGAGAACACCATGGCCGCCTTCGAGCTGGCCCTGCGCCAGGGCGCCGACGGGATCGAATTAGACGTCTGGAAGTGCGGCTCCGGCGAGATCGTCGTCACCCACAACCGGGACACCCAAGAGTTGAGCGGCAAGGCGGGCGACCTGCAAAAGCTCTCGCTTCGGCAATTGCGCCGCCTAGACTTCGGCCGCTTCAAGGGCGCGGCCTACCGCGGCGAGCGCATCCCGACCTTAAACGAGGTCCTCGACTTGGCGCGGGGCCTCGAGCTCATCAACATCGAGATCAAGGGCATGGAGGTCCGCTCCCGCGGCATCGAGCTGGACGTCGCCGAGGCCATCGTCAAGTTCAGGCTCCTGCGCCGCGCCGTGGTGAGCTCGTTCAACCCCACCATCCTCTCGCGCCTCCAGACCCTGAATCCCGCCATCCGCATCGGCCTCCTGCTCTACGAGAAGTCCCCGCTGCCGTTGCGGCGCGGCTGGTCGGCGCAATTCCTCAAGCCCTACTCCATCCATCCCTCCTTCGGCCTGATCCAAAAGAAATTCGTCGAGCGGACCCACCGCAAAGGCCAAAAAGTCATCGTGTGGACCATCAATGATTTCCATCAATTAGACGCGTGCATCGAGGCGGGCGTCGATGGTATCATCACGGACGACCCGGCCTGGGCGTTTGACGCGATGCGACAATAAGAAACGCCGCGTCCCTTCGAACGTATTCCCAAGGCGGCCCCTGCGGGCCGGCCGCCGGGCCCGAATCCGAGGAACGCATGCCCCTGAATTGGGACGACGACGAAGAAGAAGAGCTGACCGAGATCGAGTTCAAAAAGCGATCTTCCCGGGTGGTCGTCCACGACGAGAACACCACCCCGATGGGCGAACCCTTGCCCGCGGCCCGTCGCGAGGCCCCGCGCGAGCTCCCCTATCGGCCGCCTCCGGCGCAGCCGGTGGTCCTCAAAGAACCGCGTCCGGGCGCGGCGCCCCGCCCGCAGCCCGCGGGCGCCTACTCGCCTGCCCCCTTGCGCGACCGTTTCGCCGCCTTTCTCGTCGACTCGCTGGTCGCCTTCTACGCCTACTTCCTGGTCGGCTACGGCCTGCTCAAGTTCTTCGGCATGCCCGGGATCGCCACCCTGCACCTGGGCCGCGGTCGCTTCCTGATGCACGTCGGGATCACCCTCCTGGTCGTCTTCTTCTATTATGTCACGATGGAATCGGTGTTCGGCGCCACCCTGGGCAAGCTTTTTTGCCGCCTGCGCGTCATCGAGGAGAACGGCCAAGCGGCTTCGCTGGGCAACGTCTTCATCCGTAATTTTTTGCGCATCGTCGACTACCCGCTGTTTTTCCTGATCGCGGTGATCGCGATGGAGTCCTCCCCGCTCAACCAGCGGCTGGGGGACCGCGCGGCGAAGACGATCGTCATCAAGAAGACGCGCCGCTACGTCCCCGCCGTCGATCTGGCGCACACGCCGCTGGCCTCGACCTTAAGCCGGATCTTCGCGGAATGCCTCGATTTGGTTCTCTCGCTGCTCTTGATCTATGGGACCTTCCTCTTGATGCGGCCGAGTCGGCCCCTGCTCTCCTACGTGGTGCTGCTCAGCCTCCCGGTGATCTTCGTCGCCTATTACACGGTTTTGGAATTTCTCACCGGGACGACGCCCGGCAAGGCCCTGTTCAAGCGCCAGGTCGTCCTCGACCACGGCGAGCCGCCGGACGGGGCCGGCGCCCTGATCCGCAATCTCTTCCGTCCCCTCGATTATTTCTTGGGCTATCCCCTGATGACGCTGAGCCGGCGCAAGCAGCGCCTGGGCGACATGGCCGCGGACACCCTGGTCGTCGCCAAACCCCCGGCTCAGAAGGCCTGGCTCGGTTCGGCGATCGCGGTGGCCTTGGTCTTGGCCGTCGCCTATTTCGGCTTTCGCAATCCGAACCATTTGATCCGCGCCCAGTACGGCCTGGGCCCGATCGAGGGGCTGAAGGTATTCCTGCCGGGCGCGCGGCCCGCCCCGAAGAAGGGCGCCCCGTCCCCCGCGCCCGCCACGCCCAAGCCCCTCCCCGAGAAGCCGAAGAGCGCGGCGCCCCTGCCCGCCAGCACCTCCGACAAGCTCAGCCTCGCGGAGTTTTATTTCGCGACCGGTCCCGCGCCCGGCCAGATCCGCAAGGACGGGGTCTTCCGCAGCGGCGACCTGGTCTTCGTCTTCTTCAAGGTGCAGGGATTTCAGCTGAACGAGCAGCAGGAGGCCTCGATCGGCGAGGACCTGCGGGTGGAGGACCCGGAGGGCAAGGCGCTGGTGGACCAACCCCGGGTGGTCGAGCTGGTCAAGGTGGTGAAGGAGGCCAATCCCAGCATGCTCTTCGCCAATCAGATCAAGCTGCCCAAGGACGCCCCCGTCGGGAAGTACCGCTCCGTCTTCACCGTCTACGACAAGGTCGCCGAGACGCAGTTTTCCTTCGAGAAGAGCTTCGAGCTGCAATAGGGCCGAGCCCCATGAGCCTCACCGTCGTGCAACGCTTCTACGAGCTGGCCAAGCAACAGGCCGAGGCGCCGGCCTTGGGTATCTGGCAGGACGGCGAGTACCACGAGCTGCCCTGGTGGTTCGTCAAGTCCAAGGCCAAGCACTTCGGCTTAGGACTGCTCGAAGAAGGCGCCCGCGAGGGCGAGTGTTTCTATCTGCTCGCCTCGCCGCACCCCACCTGGAGCTACGCCGAGCTGGGGGCCCTGACCGTGGGCCTGCGCACCGTGCCGCTGCCCGCGGAGATCGGCGCGGAGCGGCTCGAGGCCTTGTTCCGCATCCATCCTCCCGTCTTCCTCTTCGCCGAAGCTAAGGACTTCGCCCGGCTTCGGCCCCTCTGCGAGCGCAGCAAGGGTGTACGGCGCGTGATCCTGCCCGAGGAACCCCAGGGCGGTCCCGAGGGACTCGCGCGGAGCTTCCGCCGCGTCTTCAACGCCGGGATCCGTTTCGAGTCGAAACACCATGCCGCCTATCGCCGCATCCGCCAGGGACTGACCGAGGACCGCGAGATGAGCCCGCTTCGGGTCGCGCCCGACGGCGCTTTGGAAGAAAAGCCGCTGCGCTACGGCGAGGTCAACGAAGCCTGCGCCAAGCTGAGCCACGCGCTGGGAGCCGCGAAGGCGCCGCGCCTGCTCTCGGCGGCGGATCTAAGCCGCAGCTTCGCCCGCGTCGCCTGCCTCTACTGGCCGATCTTCGCGGCCCTGCAGTCGGTGCTCGCGCCGCGCGGCGAGGCCTTGGGGCCGTTGCTGCGCCGCTTTCGTCCCGAGGCGCTGTTTTTAAGCGGACCCTGGCTGGAGGCCAAAGCCGGCGAAGAGCTCGGCAAGGCCTTCGCGCTTCCGGCCGAAAAGAAAGTGAGCCTGGGCTGGCTCGCCCGCCGCCGGCTGCGCGCGAAGTTGGGCGGACGGCTCCGCTGCTTGATCGGCGACGCGGCCCCGCCGCCTTTCTGGGCCCGCGCGGCCGCCGCCCTGCGGCTTGCGACGCTCGCCGCCGGTCCCGAAGCGCCAAACTTTCTCTTGTGAAATCGCGGCCGCTCAGGTATCCAAAATCCAGTCTGTTTTCGAAAATTCCTTTTTAGAATCCCGAGGTTTCAGCATGTCCGGCCATAGTAAATGGGCAACGATCAAGCGCAAGAAGGGCGCCACCGACGCCAAGCGCGGAAAAATCTTCTCCAAGCTCATCAAAGAAATCACCGTCGCCGCCAAGATGGGCGGCGGCGATCCCGGGGGCAATCCACGGCTCCGTACCGCGATCGACGCCGCCAAGGCCGAGAACATGCCCCACGACAACATCCAACGCGCGATCAAGCGCGGCTCTGGCGAGTTGGAAGGCGTCACCTACGACGAGATCACCTACGAGGCCTATGGCCCCGGCGGAGCGGCCATCATGATCGAGGTTTTGACCGACAACAAAAACCGCACCGTCGCCGAGATACGCCATATGCTCAGCAAGGGCGGCGGCAACATGGGCGAGACCGGCTCGGTCGGCTGGGTCTTCCACAAGAAGGGCAGCATCGTCGTCGACAAGAAGGCGATCGCCGAGGATGCGCTCATGGAGCTCGCCCTCGACGCCGGCGCCGAAGACATCCAGGACGCCGGCGACTCCCTCGAGGTTCTCACCGACCCCGCGAGCTTCGATGCGGTGCTGAACGCGATCAAGGGCAAGAATATCCCCACCTTGAGCGCCAAGATCGGCCTGATTCCGCAGAACACGGTCAAGCTGACCGGCGATCCCGCCGAGAAGATGCTCAAGCTGATGGAAAACCTCGAGGACCACGACGACGTGCAAAACGTCTACGCCAACTTCGATATCTCCGAAGAAGAAATGGAAAAGCTGGCGAAATAGGAGCTTATGCGGATCCTGGGCATCGACCCCGGCTGTACGGTGACGGGTTACGGGTTGATCGAGGAACTTTCGGGCCGCGTCGCCCACCTCGACAACGGCGGCATCTTTCCGCCGCCCAAGGACCCCTTCGGCGACCGCATGCGCTATATTCACGACCGCGTCGAAGCCCTGATCGGAAAATTCTCTCCGGACGCCGTCGCCATCGAAAACATCTTCGTCGCCAAGAACGTCCAAAGCACGCTCAAATTGGGCCACGCCCGCGGCGCCGCCATGGTCGCCGTCTCCCGCGCGGGACTGCCGCTCTTCGAGTACACCGCGCTGCAGGTCAAGCAGGCCGTGACCGGTTACGGCCACGCGGGCAAGGAACAAATCCAACGGATGGTCCAGGCCCTCCTGAAGCTGCCAGGCGCCGCCTTCGCCGACGCCTCCGACGCCCTCGCGGTGGCCCTTTGCCATGCCAACTCCTACCGCATGATGAAAAAGGTGAAGGCCGGATGATCGCTTACCTGCAAGGCAGCCTCGAGGAGATCGGGCCCGACTACGCGGTGCTGGTGACCGGCGGCGTCGGCTACCAGATCTTCCTGGCCAAGAACACCCTCCTCTCTTTGCCCGAATTGGGCGCCAAGCTCGAGCTCAAGATCCACACCGTCGTGCGCGAGGACAACATCAGTCTCTACGGCTTCCGCCGCGGCTCCGAGAAAGAACTCTTCCTCAAGCTCATCCAGGTCAGCAACGTCGGCCCCAAGCTGGCCCTGACCATCATGTCGGGCCTGCCCGTCGAGGACCTGGCCGCCGCGATCCGCGGCGAGGACCTGGTGCGCCTGACGGCCATCCCCGGCATCGGCAAGAAGACCGCCGAGCGCCTGATCGTCGAGCTGAAAGACAAGGTCCTGGCCTGGCTGGGCAAGGGCGGCGAGACAGCCGCGCCCGCCGTGGGGACCCCGACCTCCCTTTCGGAAGAGGCGATCAGCGCCTTGGTCAACCTAGGCTATACCCGCCAGGAGGCCCAACAGGCCTTGAAGTCCATTCCCGGGGCCTCGGAGCTCCCTCTCGAAAAATTAGTCCGCGAAGGCTTGAAGGCCCTGTCATGACCCTCAAACTCCCGCGACGGCGAAGGGAGCGTCCATGACGACCGAAAACCCGACTTCGCCGCCCTCATCCAAATCCGGATTGCTCGTCGCGTCCGGACGCGCCCTGCGGCGTTTTCCCGGCGTCTTGGCCGTCGCAGCCTTGGGCACGGCCCTGGTGATTCAGGCGACCTTTCAGTCGGGCGACGATCCGGTGAAATGGGCGCATTGGCGGCTGCTCTTGGTCGCGGCCCTCGGAATTTCCTGGTTCTATTCGCTCAGCCTGATCGCCGAGCGGCGCTGGAGAGGAGCGGCGGGGCCGCTCTTGGCGCCCGGCCTCGGTTTCGCGACGCTGACTCTGTATTACCTGCGCCTGCGCTCCTTGAACGAGGCGGCGATCGGCGAGGCCTTTCTCTTCGAATACCTTGGGCTTTTCTTCGCGCTGCACGCATTCGCGGCCTACGCGCCCTATCTGGGCAAACGGGAGCCGCGCGGATTTTGGGAATACAATCGGAAGATCTTCCTCCGCATCCTCGCCGCCGTGCTATTTTCCGGGACTCTCTATGTCGGCACCCTGCTGTTCTTCGCGGCGCTTTCGAGGATCCTGGAGTTTCCGGTCCTGGGCTATATCCTCGTCGTCTGCGCCGCCTCGATCGTCGGCATTTTCAACACATGGTTCTTTCTGGCGGGGGTGCCCGAGGATTTCGAGTCCTTGGAACGCCGGCCTCCCCCTACCCCCGGGGCTTAAACGCCTTTGCCCAATTCGTCCTCTTGCCTTTGACCGTGGCCATCGGCCTCGTCCTCGAGCTGTGGCTGATTCAAAGACTGGCGACGGGAAGAACCGTCGACGCGGCTTCCGCGGTGGCTTTTTTCGCCTGGGGCGGCTTCGGACTCTTGACCTATCTCCTGTTCTATCCCCTCCGCGAAGACCCCGCTCCCCGCTGGTTGAGGGTCTTCGAAAAGGGATTTTTCTTGGGGCTGCTCCCGATGCTGGGCGCGGTGAGCTACGCCGTTTTCCGGCTGATCCAGCACTACGGTTGGACGCCGTCGCGCTACTATGCCGCCCTCCTCGGCCTCTGGGGCCTGGGCCTATGCCTGCACTTTCTGCTGAGGAAGCGCCCCGGGATCCGCTGGATCCCGATCAGCTTGAGCCTGATCGCCCTGTTCACCGTAAGCGGCCCGCAGGGCCCCTATCAGGTCAGCCGCCGCAGTCAGGAGGAGCGCCTCGCGGCGAGCTTGAAGGAAGCCGGCCTGGCGCCCGGCGCCCCCGCGACGGAGGCCCTGCTCTCTCTACCCACGGCGACGAAAGAGCGACTGCTCGGCCAGATCGGCTATCTGGAGAGCCATTACGGCTGCGAAGGACTCCGTCCCTATTTAGGACCCAGGCTGGAGACCGTCGACGAGGAAGGAAAGCCCCGCTGCGACCTCCGACCGCTGCGTCGCATCTTGACCCGCGACCCCTCTCTTCCTCCGGAGGGCTTCGTCGAGGCCGAGGCGGTGGCGATCAACTTCCTGGCCGACTTTCCTTCCTACCGCGAAATCGTCGTCCGTGGTTTCGATCTGTATTTTCCCAGCGCGGCGATCCATTTTCTCGAGGGCGGTCGGTCCAGGGCCGATTGCCCCCAGGGAAGCCAAGAGTCACCGCTCTGCGCCCTCTTGCCCAAGGAGGGAAGGCAGCTCGAGCTATATCTCGAAGGCCGTCCCCTCGGAAAAATCGACCTCGAGCCGATTTACGGTCCCCTCCTCAAGACTCGCTACGAGACCGTCCTCGCCCGCCGAGCGCGAATCCCCGATATTTCGCCTCAAGCCCGAAGAAATGACCTTCGATCGGATCCTCCCCGGAGGGAAGGCGCGGCTGCGCTTCGAGCAGATTCGCCTCGAGAAGCGCGGGGCCCAGGTTTTTCCCGATTACGTCCGATTTTCGCTGTTGTTTCAAAAAGGGAGTTAAGTTAATCCTCGCCCATGTCCCGTGACAACGTCCACATGGATGCCGCGGCCCTGCTTCCCGAGGAGGAAGAGATCGACCGCTCGCTGCGCCCCAAGCGCCTCGCCGACTACGTCGGGCAGACGGGGGTGAAGGAGAAGCTCGAGATCTTCATCGAGGCGGCGAAGCGGCGCGGCGAACCCTTGGACCATTGTCTCTTCTCCGGCCCGCCGGGCCTGGGCAAGACCTCGCTCGCCATCATCATCGCCAACGAGATGGGCGCCAACATCAAGTCGACCTCCGGCCCCGCCATCGAGCGGCCCGGCGACCTGGCCGCCCTCCTCACCAACCTCGAGGAGCGCGACGTCCTCTTCATCGACGAGATCCACCGCCTCAACACGACGGTCGAAGAGATCCTTTATCCCGCGATGGAGGACTTCCAGCTCGACATCGTGATCGGCCAGGGCCCCTCGGCCAAGACGATCAAGCTCGACCTGCCGCGCTTCACGCTGGTGGGCGCGACGACCCGCGCCGGCCTGCTGACCTCGCCGCTGCGCGACCGCTTCGGTGTCGTGGCGCGGCTCGACTTCTACAGCGGCGACGAGCTGGCGACCATCGTCAAGCGCAGCGCTAAGATCCTCGAGATCCCCATCACGCAGGAAGGCGCCTTCGAACTGGCCCAACGCGCCCGCGGCACGCCCCGCATCGTCAACCGCCTGCTCAAGCGCTCCCGCGACTACGCCCAAGTCAAGGCCCAGGGACTCTTGGACCAGAAGGTCGCCAAGGAGGCCCTGAACCTCCTGGAAGTCGACGAGAAGGGTTTCGACCACATGGATCGCAAGATCCTGCGCACCATCCTCGAGAAATTCCAGGGCGGCCCGGTCGGCGTCGAGACCCTCTCCAGCGCCATCGCCGAAGAGAAAGACACCATCGAGGACGTCTACGAGCCCTACCTCATCCAATGCGGCTTCCTGCAGCGCACGCCGCGCGGCCGGATGGCGACGGACCTCGCCTACCAATACTTCGGCCTGCCCCGCCCCGAGCGCGCTGCCGACCCCAGGGCCAAGCAAGATTCGCTGTTCTGAGGGAGTGCCCCGATCTTTATGGGATCGGCGGCCGGCGTCGTTGAGGCGGAAATTCTTCGTGAAAGATTCCCTCGCTTCTGTTAAGGATGACGGAGATGCACGCCGCCAAGGGAAAATCTTCCGCGCGACCGCGACGTCAATTGACCCCCGTCCTCAAGCGTTTCTTCGCCGGCGGCGTCCTGCTGATCGTGGCGGGATTCGGGTTTCTCACCTTGTTCAGCAACAACGGGATTCTCGACCTGTTTCGCCTTAAATCCCTGTACCGATCCCTCCAAAACGAAAACGCCGGCCTGATGCGCCAGCAAGAAGAGCTGCGCGCCGAGGTTCAACGCCTGCAGGACCCCCGTTACCTCGAGTATCTCGCCAGAGAACGCTTCGGCTACATGAAGCCCAACGAGATCTTTATCCTGCTCGATTCCCCTTCGGGCCCCGCCACCCAAAGTCCTCAGTCCTCAGTTGACAACTAAGGGCGCCTGGGCTACCTGGCGCCACTGGGAAAAATTCCCTCAAGCAAGACTCTTCGCGGCCCCCTGTCAGGCCGAGGAGAGGTGTTTCAACAATGATGCAGTTCTTGAATGATCGCGTACAACCCCTTATTCTACCGAATATTTTTAATCCTTCGGTCGATGAGGTGTTTCCTTAAGAGACGCGCCGATTCGAGGGCTGCATTTTTTTATGGAGGTAATCCTTATGGCAGAACGCGAACGCGGCAAGGTCAAGTGGTTCAATAACAATAAGGGCTTCGGCTTTATCGAGCAGGAGAACGGACAGGATGTCTTCGTCCACTACTCCGCGATTTCCGGAGACGGTTATAAGACCTTGTCGGAGGGTCAGACGGTCGAGTTCGATCTCACGACCGGCGCCAAGGGACCTCAGGCCACCAACGTCAGCAAGGTGTAATTTTTTAAAGAGTCTCACGCCGGTTTTTGGGCCGGCGCCGAAATTAATGCACAAAAAAACCCCGCTCCGAACCGGAGCGGGGTTTTTGTTTTTTGAACGTCGGGGCTACCAAGTGGCCGGCGCCGAGGGCGCGGCCGGGGCGCTGGGCGCCGCGGGAGTTCCCGGGGCCGCCGGTGCCGAAGGCGCCGCAGGGGCGGCCGGCGTGGCGGGAGCCGGCGGAGCCGCGGGCGCGGTAGGCGCAGCCGGTGCCGTGGGAGCGGCCGGAGGCGCAGCGGGGGCCGGTGCCGCGGCACCCGCGTCAGGGGCCGGGGCTGCCGGTGCGGGAGCCGGCGGCGGCGCCGAAGGAGCCGTAGGGGCCGCTGGAGGCGCTACCGTTCCGCCGGGGGCGGGAGCCTCAGGAGCCGCGGGGGCCGGAGCGGCCGGCGGCGGAGGCGCCATCCCGCTGTCACCCGCCGGGGGAGGCGGAGGCGGCGGGGGCGGAGGAGGTGGCGGCGGTGGTGGCACCGGGGCCTCCGGAGCGGCCGCGCCTTCGGCTCCCGCTCCGGGAGCCAGGCTCTTGGTATCGGTCGCCGCGGGCGCGGGGGCCTCTTTTTCGGCCTTCTTACAGGCCGTTCCGCCGAGGGCCACCAGGGCGCCCAGCAGGAATAAACTGGAGAGATAGCGTTTCATAGGGTTCCGACTCCTTGACGGTCTTCCACCCGGGCGACGGGGTTTCTTCAAAAAACCGCCGCCGACGCGGGTGATCCAAAATAATAAAAAACGTTGCAGGTGCTTTCCAGGGAGGAATTTTTGTAAAGGCGGCCTCTTTCCGGGTCAAGCGAATAAAAAGGCCAATCTTCCTCGACCCCTGGAAGGCCGAACCGCGTTATTCCTATTGCGGGCCCCGGGGCGGCATGTTAGGCCACCGCAAATCCTGGGTTCCCACCATTATGGCTAAGTCCTCCAACGGTATGAAAAAATCGTTCTTCTCCCGCGTACTCAAGTTCTTTAAATGGGTCGCCGTCGCCGGCCTCGTCTGCGTCGCCCTAGTCGGCGTCGGCGGATACGCCTTTTACCTGCACATTTCGAAGGATCTCCCGAAGCTCGACAAGATCGAGGATTACCGGCCGCCGGTCATGGCCGAAGTCTTCGACGATTCCGGCAAGAAAATCGGCGAGTTCTGGACCGAGGCCCGCATCCTGACCCCCATCGAAAAAATCCCCAAGAAGATGATCGAGGGCTTCGTCGCCAGCGAGGACGATCGCTTCTTCCAACACTCCGGCGTCGATCCCTACGGCATCGCCCGCGCCTTCTGGAGCAACCTCCAGGCGGGCCACGTCGTGCAGGGCGCCTCGACCATCACTCAGCAGGTGACCAAGGCCCTGCTGCTCTCCCCCGAGCGCACCTACGACCGAAAGATCAAAGAGGCCATCCTTGCCACCAAGATCGAGCGCAACCTGACCAAGGACCAAATCCTCTATATCTATCTCAACCAAACCTTTTTCGGAAACCGCGCCTACGGCGTCGCCGCCGCCGCGCGCAACTACTTCCACAAAAACCTCGAGGACCTCAATGTCGCCGAGATCGCGATGATCGTCGGTCTCGCCAAGGCCCCTTCGCTGTTCAACCCCTTGGTCAACCCGACCCGAGCGGTGCAGCGCCAGCATTACGTCATCGACCGCATGCGCGAGGAAGGCTACCTCACCGCCGAGCAGGCCAAGGAAGCCAAGGCCTACCCGATGAAGATCTACGAGGCCGGCACCGACAAGGACCTCAACAAGAAGTACGCCCCCTACTTCGTCGAGCACGTCCGCCGCGCCCTGCAAAAGAAATACGGCAACGAGCTCTACACCGGCGGCTGGAAGATCTACACGACGGCCAGCCTCGAGATGAACCAGGAGGCCCAACGAGCCGTCCAACGCGGCCTCGATCAGTACGCGAAGCGTTTCGGCTACCGCGGCCCCGTCGATCGCCTGAGCGGGGAAGAACAAATCGAGACCTTCTTGAAGAAGCAGCACATCGAGCTGCTGAGCGAGAAGGAGGACATCGACCAATTTTCCGATCCGCAGTACAAGCGCGCGATGTCGGTGCCCACTCCCATCGATCCCGACCGGCGCTATCCGGCGGTGGTTTCGGGGGTCGCGGCCAACGGGATCAAGATCCGAGTGGGGCGGCAGGACGGCTTCATCTCCCGCGAGGATTATGCCTGGGCCAAGACCCCGGCCCGCGGCGCCCAGCCTTGGGAGCCCGTCGCCGGCGACGTCGTGGAGGTCAAGCTGAAGAGCGCGGCCGCCGGCAAGGCGGCCAAGGCCTCGGCGGTCACCACCGCGAGCGCCTTCGTCCTCGACCAGACCCCCGAGGTGCAGTCGGCCATCTTCTCCTTCGAGCCCTTCGGCGGGGCGATCAAGGCGATCGTCGGCGGCCAAGATTTCGCCAAGAGCGAATTCAACCGGGCCACGCAGGCCCTGCGACAGCCCGGATCCTCGATCAAGCCCCTGATCTACGCCGCCGCCCTCGACAAGGGCTATACGCCCTCGACGGTCATCATGGACTCCCCCATCGTCTATGAAGAGTCCCCGGGCAAGTTTTGGAAGCCCAAGAACTACGGCGGAAAGTATTACGGCCCCACGGTGTTTCGCAACGCCCTAGTCAACTCCCGCAACGTGGTCACCGTGCGCATCCTCATGGACATCGGCACGCATTACATCGCCGGCTTTATGCGCAAGCTCGGCATCACCACGCCGATCTTCAAGTACTATTCTCTGGCGCTCGGCTCCAACGAAGTCTACCTCGAAGAACTGGCCACCGCCTACGGCGCCTTCGTCAACGGCGGCATCCATCCCAACACCTACTTCGTTCAAAAGATCGTCGATCCGAAAGGCAAGGTCATCGAGGAACACCGCCCTTCCTCCACGCCCTTCCTAATCAGCTACCGTCCGGTCAAGGAGGGCGACAAGGGCGACGCTCCGGCGAAGCCCGCCGAGCCCGAGACGATGGCCTCGGCCGAAACTCAACCCGAGACCATGCCCATGGGCAGCGGCCAAAAGTCGATCGAGGAAATGGGCTTCCGCGAGGACCTCCTGACCGCCGGAGAGCAGGCCACAAAGGACGATCAGCTCAACCTGACGGAATACGAGAAGAAGGTCCTGTACGGCGACTACATTCCGCCCGGCTACATCATCACGCCCAAGACGGCGATGACGATGGTCAGCATCCTGCGCGACGTCGTGCGCGCCGGAACCGGCACGAGGGTGCTGGCCTTGAAGAAGCCGGCCGCCGGCAAGACGGGGACGACCAACGGCGAGACCGACGCCTGGTTCATCGGCTTCACGCCCGACCTGGTCACCGGCGTGTGGGTGGGCTTCGACGAGAAGATCAAGAGTCTCGGCCGCGGCGCCACCGGCGGAACCGTGGCCGCTCCGATCTGGTTGCTTTACATGGAGCAGGCCACCAAGCGCTACGTCACCAAGGACTTCACCATCCCCAAGTGGATCGACCTCACGGTCTACGAGGCCCCCATCCAAGTCGTGCAGGGCGGCGGCGACGCCGAGATGGGCGATGCAGGCGTCGGCACGGGCGTGGCCTCGACCGGCGCCGGCGCGGCCGGCGGCGGGGGCGGGGCGGAGTTTTTTACTAAGGATTTGGAGTAGGATCTTGCGGATCCTGCTTAACGACGTTATTTCTCTTCAATCACGACCTTCTTGATCTTATCCCCCTTGCGAATCTGCGCGACGACGTCCATGCCCGCGGTCGTCTGGCCGAAGACCGTGTAGCCGCCGTCGAGGAAAGGCGTCGCTTCGAGGGTGATGTAGAACTGCGAGCCGCTGGAGCGCCGCTCAGGGTTGACCTGGTCGCCGGTACGGGCCCAGGCCAGGGCGCCCTTCAGGTGGGGCTGGCCGATCTCGGCGGGCACGGTGTAGCCCGGTCCGCCGGTGCCGTTCCCGTCGGGGTCGCCGCCCTGGATGACGAAGCCCGGTTCGACGCGGTGGAAGGTCAGACCCTCATAGAACCCGCCCTTGGCCAGCTGAATGAAATTGGTGACGGAGAGAGGCGCCTCCTTGGCGAAGAGCTTCACTCGGATGCTGCCCTTCTCGGTCTCGATGACGGCCTCGTACTGCTTGGCCGGGTCCACGATGCTTTGCTTGGGTTCGCTGAAGGACTTGCTCATTTTCTTCTCCTCTTTGGGCTTGGGCT
>JAANMW010000181.1_pt1 | contig 70163 bp, 56 predicted proteins | sample 7279671 | NCBI WGS metagenome assembly JAANMW01 (sample SAMN14094541, study PRJNA606508) | bioreactor metagenome | isolation source: A lab-scale SPAN reactor treating ammonium-rich wastewater day 247 | place: Ireland: Galway | collected 2017-09-19 | reverse complement strand
GTCGGAGTCCAGCGTGACGATCTCGAAGCGTGCATCACGCAGGCCGGCCGCATCGAATGCTGCCAGCCATGTCGGGATGTCGAACACGCCGCATATATGCCGATCATAAACCGTGCGCGCTGTCCCGTCCGGCATGCGCAGTAGATACACGTAATCGGTCACGAACGTCTCCGCGCCCGGCTCCGGCTCCCACGTCCATTCGAGATACCGCATCGGCCGGGGATGGTCATGGCCGCCGTGACCGGTCGACGGAGCAAACGACTCTTTGGTGAAGTCGGGGACGACCAGCACCAGCCCGTCCGGCCGGCAGTGCACTGCAGCGGTCGTCAGCGCGCGCTCAAGGTCTCCAGAGGAAGTCATGTACATCACGGCGTCATGGATGAACACGATGTCGAACGCGCGGCCGAGCCGGATTGTGCGCATGTCGCCGATGAGGTGCTCGCACTCCGGGTTCTGATTGCGGCTCTCGGCCGACATCTGCGGCGACAGATCGACCAACGTCATCGTGTAGTGCCGCTTGAGGTGCGAGGCGTTGTTCCCAGCGCCAGCGCCCAACTCAAGCAGCGTGACCGTCGGGCCGTGTGCGTGCTGCTGGATCGCCGCGTGGTAAATGTCCGCCTCTTCCGCATAATCCTCTGGCGCCGTCAAGCTGGTGAACCACGCGGCGATTTCGGTGTACATCAGGGGTAAGCGAGCCGGCATCTGGTTATTCCGTGATCGACTCGCTGAGCGGGGTGGGCAGGCCGTCGATACTGCTCGCGTTCTTGTTGGCCTGATACTCGGCTTTGTAGGCGTCGCCTTTGACTTCCCAGTACTTGATGAGCGTGTCGCGCTGACCCACATAGTCGAAGTACGGGACGGCGTAACCGCATGACGTCTGCGCCTTATGGATGTCGGCGACGATGATCTGACGGACGCCGGTGAACAGCGTGAACTGCGGGGCGAGGGCATCCCACGCTGGCGTGCCGGGCAAGATTGTGCGGCCCGTGCCATACAAGCGCACGATGTCTGGTGGCCCGTCGAAGGCGCAGAACATGAACGTGATGCGGCCGTTCTCAGCCAGATGCGCCGATGTCTCATTGCCGCTGCCGGTCATGTCGAGATACGCGACCTGATGCGGCGACAGCACACGAAACGAATCCAGTCCCTTCGGCGAAAGGTTGACGTGACCGTCATCCGCAAGCGGCGCGGTGGCGACGAAAAACACGTGCTGCTTGGCGATGAAGCGGCGCAGTTCGTCGGTGATCGAATCGAAGAACTTCGACATCTGAACAAGCCCCCGGTTGGCGAACGTTGAGAAGTATAACCCGGATCGCTGCGGGATGATGCTTGGCGTGGTGTGGACGGACGCGAGCCGTTACAGGGCGGCGCGTACCTGATTCACCAGCGCGATGAACTGTTCGCGGTTGCCATAGAGCAGACCGCCGAGTTCCATCAGGATAAATTTGTGCTCGGCGCCGTCACGCAGCGTGATCTTGACGACCGGGTTCACGAACAGCACGGTATCGCGCCGGATATCCACGATGTCCCGCAGCGAAAAGCCGATGTCGGCGCGGTTGATGACCGCCATCACCGGCGCGGGCATCAGGATACGCTGATTGGTCAAATAGAGCGTGCGCTGCGCCCACATCATGCTGCTGTACAGATTGATGCCGTGCTGGCTGAGGACGTGTTCGCCGGGCAGCAGCGTGAGTCCGGCCGCCTGTTGGACAGCACCGACAAACAAGGCGTCAAGCTCGTCGGTCTCGGTGGGCGAGGGCATGCGCACGGGCGGTGTTTCACGCACGGACGGACTGCGGGTCATCTTTTCGTATTCGGACTGTGCCGCACGGACGATGTCGGGCCGAACCATGCCGGTCGATTCGCGGACTTGGCGGGTCGGCAGGCCCAATTCGGGCGCGAGTTTGGCCGGATCGCCGTAGTCGGGCGCGTGCTGCCACAACTGGTCGAGCTGATGCTTGGCGGAAGCAATGTCGCCGCTGTTGTAGAGGCTGAGCGCCTCTTTGTACAGCCACGCGAACGACTGGTTATGCTTGGCGAGTTCCAGCCCTTTGTGTGCGCGCGGATCGCCGTTGGTTTCGGTGACCATGGCGTTCCACGCGGCGATCTCAAGGCCCCACTCGCCTTCGAGCCGTGCCTGATACGCGATCTTCTTGAGGCGCTCGATCCACACCTCGGTGCGCTTGCGCAGCAGTTCCGGCATACGGTTGGCGATGAAGTTATTACGGTAGGTCGGGTTAGCGTCGATGATGCGATGGAACAGATCGGTGGCGCGGTCGAGCTGACCGGCGACCTCGGCCTTCACGGCGCGACGATACAGGTCGTCCAGCTGCGCGTCGGATTTCGGCGTGGGCCGCCGCATCTCGATAGCGCCGGCCGGCTTCAGCACGATGGGCGAGTCGTCGGCGAACTTGACATCGCTGGGGCGCGGCGGAGGCGCATCGGTCGGCAGATCCATCAGGTGATCGACCAGCAGGGCAAGCCGCTGCGGATAGCTCGGCTCGCCACGGAAGTCGAACCAGTGGATGCTGTCGGCCAAGATTTCCTGAGGCACGCCAGATGGGCAGTCGCGCAGCAGCAGCACGTAGATCGGCCGGCCGATCGCCACCGCGTAGCGATATTCCCAGCCGACATACGGAGAAGCGGCCGCATCAGGCGTGAGCACCAGCACGAGCGCATGGGCACGGTCGATGGCGATTTGCAGCTCGCGACGCCAGTTGGCCCCACCGCGCGAGGCCAAATCCCGCCGGTCGAGCCACGTATCGAAGCCGCGCACGCGCAGATCGACCTCAAGCCGGTCGACAAAGGCGCTGTCTACCCGCTTGTAACTGATGAACAGCGACAGCGGTTGATCGGGCATCGGAGTCCTCTATTTGCCTACAGCGCGGCGTTTGATGAAGTACGCGACGACCAGACCGACGATCAGCCCGCCGACCGCGAACGGGAAGGTGTAATCGGGGCAGATGAGCGCGTCAGAGAAGTCGAAGAAACACTGGTCGAGTGGAGAGGCTTCCAGCCCCATCAGGCCCCCGCCGATCAGCCCTAACCCACCGAAGATGACGTACATCAGCAGTGGGTTGGCGCCGGGACGTTGAATCGTGCCCGGTGAAATTGGCTCAACGGGCTGCCGGGGTGGGGGCGCTTGGACGCGCTGGGGTTCCGGCTGCGGGGCCGGCGCGGGCTGGCGTGCGGCTTGTGGGCGTGACGCCGCTTGCGGCTGTGGCGCGGGATGCGAGACGCCGAGACGGGCGGCCAAACCGCGCGGATCACCGTAGTTCGGCGCGCCGTGATACAACATGCGCAGCAGCTCGCCCGCCGCGCCGGGGTCGCTGGCCGCGATTTCCAGCGCTTGATCGTACAGGTTGGCGTGCTGCTGATTCTGCCGCGCTGTCGCCAACATCGGCTCCACGGTGCGCTCGCCCTGCAAGCGGCCCCATGCGTTGAGCGCGGCGATCTCGCGGTTCCAGTCGCCGACACCGCGCGCATCCGCAGCGTAATGTTCGAGGCTGCGGATGCGTTGGTCTTGCAGCTGCGCGTTCAAGTCGTCCAACTGGGACTTGACCAACCCATTTTGGAAACCCGGATCGCGTTCGAGGATGCTGGCGTAGATCGCGGCGGCGCGCTCACGGTCTTCGGGGGTGCTGCGCGCTTTGGCGCTGGTGGCCGCGATGAACAGCGCGTCGAGGCTGTCGGGGGGTTCGGGCAGCTTGGCGATGCCGGCCGTTGGGTCGAACGTCGCCGGGCTGCCGGGCGTGACGAAAGCGAGGTTGAGCAGCAAGTACTTGAGGTCGCGGTCGTAGCGGCCTTCCTCGAAGTCGAACCACTGAATCGTGTCGATTGGCTTGGGCAGGCTCACCATACGCAGCTTGAGCGGGATAATCAGCTTGCGCTGTTCGACGGCAAACTCGATCTCGCGCATCACGTCGGCGCTGGCGATGGCCTCCGGCGACGCGATCAACAGCAGCACGTCGGAGCGTTCGACGATGGCGCGGATGCTCTCCCAGCCTGTTGGCGTGCCGCCACGGGTGGGCATCAGGCCGCGATCCACGACCGCCTGAATACTGCGGGCGGAGAGGTCGGCGGCGATGCGCTCGACGAAGATGAGATTGGCGGGGGCGTAGCTGATGTATGCGCGCAGGGTCGCCATTTGGGCGGCGTCTCCTTGTGCTGAACTCTCCGAAAGTGTAGCCCTAGAATCCGATACGGCGCAACCGGGCCAGCGGACGGCGAGTCCAAACCGATGTGGTAGACTTCGCCCTATTATCGCTTGCAGCATATCAGGGATGGGTCATGTCCGCAGCGTCCACGGCTGTTCGCAGCCTTCTTGCCAGCCTCTATGGAGCCGACCGCGCCGGTGCATTGACCGCGCGCATCCAGCAGTTGATCCGCGACTCCGGCATCTCGAAGCGGCCTGCGTACGATCTCAGCCAGCGTGACGTCGTCGCCATCGCCTATGGCGACCATGTGCGTAAGGAAGGCGAGCCGCCGCTGGTCACGCTGCGCGAGCTGCTCAAGGCGACGTATGGCGAGCAGATCAACACCGTTCACGTGCTGCCTTTCTATCCGTATACGTCGGACGACGGGTTTTCGGTGGTCGATTACTGGGCGGTTGATCCGAAGCTCGGCACATGGGATGACGTGCGCGCGCTGCGGGCGCAGTTCCGCATGATGTTCGACGCGGTGTTCAACCACGTCTCAGTATCGAGCGCGTGGTTTCAGGCGTTCCTGCGCGGTGAAGCACCGTACACCGATTACTTCATCACCGTCGATCCGTCCACCGACCTGTCGCTGGTGCGGCGTCCGCGCACGCATCCACTGCTGACGCCGTTCGAGACCGCGCGCGGCATTCAGCACGTGTGGACAACCTTCAGCGCCGATCAGGTGGACGTCAACGCGGCCAACCCCGACTTGATGCTCGACCTGCTGCGCGCGCTGCTGTTCTACGTGGCGCAGGGGGCCGACTTGATCCGGCTCGACGCTATCGCGTATCTGTGGAAAGAGATTGGCACAACGTGCATCCACCTGCCGCAGACGCATCAGGTCGTGCAGCTCATGCGCGCCGTGCTCGATATGGCCGCGCCGGACGTGCTGATCGTGACCGAGACGAACGTGCCGCACGACGAGAACATCTCATACTTCGGCGATGGCACGAACGAAGCGCAGATGGTCTACAATTTCAGCCTGCCGCCGCTGCTGCTGCACACGTTCCGCACGGGGGACACGACCCGCCTAACGGCATGGGCCGGGACGCTTGAACGGGTTGGCGGGCGCACGACGTACTTCAACTTTACCGCGTCACATGACGGGATCGGCGTCACGCCGGCGCGCGGCCTATTGACCGACGCCGAGATCGACGCGCTGGTGGCGCTGGCGACCGATCACGGCGGGCGCGTCAACTACAAAACCGACAGCGACGGCTCGCGCAGCCCGTACGAGCTGAACATCACGTATTTCGACGCGATCACCCACCCGGACGTGACCGCCAGCGATCCGCAGACGGCGGTGAAGCGGTTCCTGTGCGCGCAGGCGATCATGCTGGCGTTCGTCGGCGTGCCGGGCATCTACTTTCACAGCCTGTTCGGCTCGCGCAATTGGGCCGAAGGCGTGGAACAGACCGGCCACAACCGCACGATCAACCGGCAGAAGCTCGACTATGATACGCTGCTTGAGGACATCGTGCGGCCTACGTTGATCCCGTCGATGGTGTATTTCGGGTATCGGGCGCTGCTGGACGCGCGAATTGCCGAGCCAGCGTTTCATCCGTTCGGCGGTAAGCGTGTGCTGGCGGTGCATTCCTCGGTGTTCGCGCTGGAACGCACGTCGCCGGACGGCATGCACCGCGTGATCGCGTTGTTCAACGTGTCGGGGGAGTCGGTGGCGGTGGCGTTAGCGGACAGCGGCGGAGGGTGGCACGATCTGCTTGGCGGCGACGCGCCGGTGCATGACGGGGCGAGCATCCGCCTGACGCTCGCGCCGTACCAATCGGCGTGGCTCAAGGCGTGGTGAGGGCGATAGAGATGGCGCGGCGCGTATCGCCCCTGAGGAGGGCGGCGGTATGCGACGTGCCATAATGGGCGTAATGTAGGGCGGAATCGGGTAGAATCGCTAACGTGGGAAGTTGGAAGTCGCCCGTTCCCAGTTACCAGTCAAGATGCAGCGTGTCCGTTCAATCGTTCATCCGTAACGCAAAACTGGAGGCTGGAAACGAGTGACCGGCAGCTTAAGTGAGCAAAAGTGGTGAGAAAGCGCCAACCGTCTTCACTTGGCTGGCGTCGCGAGCCGGATAGTCCGGTCCACCGACTTTCGGTGACCTGCTTAAACCATCGATCGAGAGTCGAGAGAGCGGGTCTCCTATGACGTAGCGTTCATTGAGCGATACAGCGTGGCATTTTCTCATCACCCGACACTTTCAACTACTCGCCTAGGAGGGCGTCATGGCTCCAGAACCACTCAAGAAACTGCAGCAGGAGATCGAGAAGACGCAGGCGTCGAACGATGAGCAAGCCGCCAGCATGGCCGACCTGCGCGATCACATCCAGCGCGCGATCGACGAACCGGAAAATGCGCCGGGCCTGCTCGAAGCCTTGCGTGATAGTTTTGCGCAGTTTCAGGCCGACCATCCGCAGTTGGCCGCCGCGATCCAATCCGCCGTCGATTTCCTCGCCGAAAGCGGGGTGTAGCGCCGGACGCTAACGCGCGATCAACCCCGCCTTTTCAAGAGCCTGCACAATGTAGCCCGTACCGAGCGCGTCGAGCGAATTGGCAGCGTTCGCCCATGTCACGACGCTGATGCCCGAGGCGGGGATATAGGCCGCGTCGGACGTGAAGCCGAGCGTATGCCCGCCGTGACCCCACAAGCCCGGCGCGATCTCGCCGACGCCGATGCCGTAGTTGAGCAACGGAGCGCCAGACGCGGGTACGGATTCGAGCATTGCGTCGAGGGTCGCGGGGTCATCGAACAGCGCGCCGGTGAACAGCGCCTCGATAAACATCTGCATGCCCGGCGCCGTAGAGATCACGCCGCCGGCGGCCCACCCTTGCGATAGGTTCCAGTCACGGGTCGACCGCTCGAACGGCGCGCCAAAGTACGCATTGGGCAGGTCGAACGCGTCGCTCGGCACGTCATTCCACAGGAACGAACTGGTCATCCCCAGCGGCGCAAAGATGCGCTCGCGGAACAAATCCGCCAGCTTTTGGCCGGTCACGTCTTCGATGACGAGGCCGAGCAAGACGGCGTTGGTGCTGCTGAAGCCCCATTCGCCGGATGCGCCCGGCGCGAAGGCCGGCGTGCCGCCGTCGATGGCGGCGTCGACCAGCTCAAGCGGCTCAAGCGTGCGCCGGCGCAGGTCGATATCGGTGAGGCCGCTGCCGATAACGCCCGATCCCGGTTCGCCGGCGTAGTCTGCGATGCCGGATGTATGGTTCGCCAGCTGCCGCAAGGTGATGGCGTCGCCGTTGGGTAGGCGCGCGGCGATCCCCGGCAGGTAGTTGGAGAGCGGATCATCCAAGCTGAGGCGGCCCTCTTCGACCAGCTGCATGAGCACGGTCGCGGTGATGGTCATGGTGCTGCTGCCGATTTCGTAGGCGCGATCACACCCGTCCAGCGGCTCGTGAGTGGCGGCGTCGGCGACACCAAGCGACTTATGGAAGCGCCAGCCGGGGCCGGAGACGAGCAGCACGATGCCCGGAGCGCGCCCGAACAGGCTGGACGACGCGCGCGCGAGATAGAGCGCCATCTGTGCGTCGAGCACTTCCTCGACCCCTGCGGGGATGCTGTCGGCGGTGTGCGTCGGGCAGACGATCAGCGTGGATGGCATCGGAGTGGCAGACGGCGCGGACGTCGGCGCTGGCTCGTCGTTCAGGCGTTGAATGAAGGCGTTGAGTACCCATCCGGTCGTCCCGTCTGGAAGTTGGATGTTGGCCCACTCGCCGTCGGTGCTGACGCGCAGGATCGCCACCTGTTGACCGCGTGAAATCGCCGTGATGTACTCGCCGCCAGATGACGGAAGCGACCGCACGTTAAGCCCGCGCCCGGCGGTGACACGGCCTGTCTGCGGGGTCGCGGTCGGGGTGGGCGTACGGGTCGGGGTCGCGGTGAACGTCGGCGTGAATGTCGGCGTCGGGGTGGGGGTGCTGGTCGGCGTCGCCGTCGGAGTCGATGTGTTGGTGGGCGTGCTGGTGGGCGTGCTGGTGGGCGTGTCCGTCGGCGTAGCGGTGGGCGTATCGGTCGGTGTGTTCGTCGGCGTATGCGTCGGCGTGTCGGTTGGCGTGTTCGTCGGCGTATCGGTCGGCGTTGCCGTGTTGGTTGGCGTGTTCGTCAGGGTATCGGTCGGCGTTGCTGTGTCGGTCGCCGTTGGTTCAGGTGTATCAGTCGCCGTCGGTTCGGGTGTTTTAGTCGGGACGTCGGTCTCGGTCGCCGTTGGTTCCGTGGTCACGTCGACGGGGATCGCGGTGCGCGTCGGCCCCGGCGTGTGGGTGGCCGTGACGGCATCCGTCAGCGCGCTCTCAACGGCGTCGATGACGTCGTCCGGCGCGGGCGTGGCGTCGGCGGACTCTGCGATGCCCGGACAGGCGATCACACCGGTGAATACCGGCTCGTCGCTGTCCTCTGCGGTCAGCAGGAACACATACGTCTCGGCTGTCTCCGCAAGCGCGCGCCCGATCACGAGTGTCTCGCCGGAGTCTGCGATGTCGACTGCGAAGCTCACCCGTTCCCCGGAGGTCTCGATGACGGCGTCGAGTGTGGTGCCGGCCAGCGACTCGTCATCCACGGTGACTGTGACCGCGACGATGTCGGCGTAGCAGACGGCGCTGACCCCGGCGATGCGGTCGCCGCGAAGGATCGTCGGCTGCACATCCTCTGGCTCAGGGCCGATCTCGGCGGTTGAGTCTGTGGGCTGGCCGGTCGGACTTGGTGTGTCAGCCTGCCCCCATGCCAGCCCTTGAACGGCGAAGATCACCGTGAAGGCAACGACCAACCGGACAACCCACGCGTGCTGCCGCATACCGCGTCTCCTCGATGTGTCAGAAGCGCTTCCCAACACCTCGACCGGCCTGCTGGGTGCACGATACCGGTCGAACTGTACTGCTCAACGCTGAGTGAAAATACTACCCGTATTGTTCACGACTTCGCAATTCTGCGCAACAGTCTTACTAAGCGAGACAGGAACGATGCGGAGTGATGCGTGATATGTGATGCGTGATGAGTGCGTGCGTGTGGGCGTTTTTTTGACATCCGAAACGTTTCGGGTTATCGTTTAGATGTGATCCAAAACGTTTCGGATTGCGTTTTGACGTGAATTTAGGTTTCTTGCCACGTATTGAGTAAGTCGACCCTCAAAGAGATCGCGCGGGCGACGGGTTATTCGATCACGACGGTGTCACGCGCGCTTGGCGGCTTCGATGACGTCAACGATCACACGCGCCAAGTCATCCTCCAAGAAGCGGAACGTCAGGGGTACGAACCCAACCTCGCGGCGCGAGCGCTGCAAACCCAACGCTCGAACACGGTCGGGCTGATCACGCCGCTGGACGGCCCCCGGTTTCCTAACCCGTTCTTCACCGAGTTTGTGGCCGGTGTCGGGCACACGGTTGGGTTAGCGCACTTCGATCTGCTGCTGAGCACCAATGTGTCGCATGGCTCGGAGTTGGACGCCTACCGCCGCTTAATTGGCGGGCGGCGCGTTGATGGCATGATCGTGCTGCGCACGCGGGTCGATGACGAGCGCATCCAGTATCTTTCGCGCACGGGCACGCCGTTCGTCGTCTTTGGCCGCACGGAGAACGTCGACGAGTACGTGTTCATCGACGTCGATGGCGAGGCAGGACAGGCCGCGCTGACCCGCCACTTCATCGGTCTCGGCCATCGGCGTATCGCGTATCTGGCGCCGCCAAGCGAGCTGATGTTCGCGCGCTACCGCCGGCACGGTTTTGAACGGGCGATGCAGGAAGCGGGTCTCGAGGTCGATCAAGGACTGATCATCGACACCGAACTGACCGAACGCGCCGGGGCACAGGCGGCGAAGCATCTGCTCGATCTGGACGATCCGCCCACCGCCATTATGGCCGGTAACGACCAGATGGCGTTTGCGGTCATGGGGGCGGTGCAGGAGCGCGGACTGCGTGTTGGGCAGGATATCGCCGTCGGCGGGTTCGACGACGTCTCATCGGCCGAACACATCCATCCGGGGCTGACGACCGTGCATCAGCCCATTTTTGACATCGCGCAGCGCTGCGCAGCTACCCTCTTGCTGTTGATCGCGGGCGTCGCTATTACGAACCGCGCAACGTTGATCGAACCGGAACTGGTGATCAGAGCCTCGTCCGGGCCACCGCGTCCGTGAGGCAGAAAGGAGCGCACACATCACGCGATCTTATTGTTTCCGCCGCGACATCTATTTGAGATCGACCCATTGAGGAGGCACGAAGATGCAGAAACGCTTCTTACTCGTCCTGCTGGTTGCCGCGCTGGCGATTGTTCTGTCTGGCGTATCGGTGGCGCAGAACGCGGTCACGCTGACGTTCTGGAGCACCGAAGAACAGCCTGAACGCGCCCGCGCAACGCAGGCCATCATTGATCGCTTCACCGCCGAGACCGGCATCAACGTATCGCTGGTGCTGACCAATGAGGACATCCTCGACAGCCTGATGGCCGCGAACCTCGCCGCAGGGACGCTGCCTGACGTCATGTTCCACCCGTCGGACTATGCCGCGGCATGGTATTCAGAAGGAATCTTGGACGCCGAAGCCGCGACGCAGGTCATCAACGATCTGGGCGTGGATTACTTCAGCGGCTTGGCCCTCGTCGGCGCCGGGGAAGGGCAGTACATGTCCGTCCCGACCGATGGCTGGGGGCAACTGCTGATCTACCGCAAGGATCTGTTCGACGCCGCCGGCCTTGAGCATCCCGATACGTTCGACAAGATCATGGCCGCTGCTGAAGCGCTCAATGATCCGGACAACAACTTCTACGGTATCGCCGCCGCGACCGATCCCGCTGCGGTGTTCACACAGCAGACGTTCGAGCATTTCGCGCTGGCGAACGGTGTGCACCTGACCGACGCTGAGGGCAACGTCACGCTGAATACACCGGCGATGGTCGAGGCGCTCGACTTCTACACCACGCTGGTCAAGGACTACGGCCCTCCGGGCATCGTGGACGTTGTGACTTCACGTGGAACGTACTTTGCGGGCCAGTCCGCGATGGTGGTGTGGTCGCCGTTCATCCTCGATGAGATGGCGGGCCTGCGCGACGCGGCGCTGCCGAACTGCCCGGAATGTGCAGACGACATCGCGTTCCTCGCTCGTAACAGCGGGTTCGTGCCGGCGTTTGTCGGGCCGAGCGGCACCGAGCCAGCGCAGTACGGCCAAGTTTCGATGATGGGGATCAGCACCAGCGCCCCGCCTGAGGCACTCGAGTTCGTTAAGTTCTGGCTGACCGAAGGCTATATGGACTGGTTGGCTGTAGCGCCAGAAGGCAAGTTCCCGATGCTGCGCGGCAACGCCGACAACCCGACCGCCAATATCGAGGGCTGGTCGCTGCTGCCGGCGGGCGTCGACCGCAAGGCGCCGCTGGGCGACTACTACAGCCAAGATGTGATCAACGGCATCGCGGAAGGCGCGACGGGCTTCGCTCGTTGGGGCTTCGCGGAAGGGCAGGGTCTGCTGGTGAGCGCGATCTATCAAGACCTGACCGTCCCGCGCGCGATTGCCGACATCCTGAGCGGTGCGCTGACGCCGGAGGAAGCCGCGGCCGAAATCCAAGCCGAGGTTGAGGATATCGCCGCCGGCCTCGCCGAGTAACCGACCATTCACACCAATCCGGCCCACGGTCATGTCCGTGGGCCGGAGCCTCTCCCCCCAATCTGCCTCGTGAGGGAGTTCTCAAATGCTGGCTCAACTCTCCTTATTCGAACTCGGCGTTTTTACGTTTGCATGGGCCTGCATCGGCGGGCTTCCGGGATACTACTTGTTCAACGCCATTGACCGTAATCCACGGGCGGGCGCGCGGATCGGCGTGCTGGTTGGCGCGGCCGTCGGGCTTGGCGGGGTGGCGATCGGATTGATCGACTCGGTTTCCGCGCTGTTGAACGCCGCGCTGATCTTATGGTTGATCGGGTTCGGCGCGGCCGCCATCGCGCCGTTCACGGGTATTCAGCCGGGCAGGTACTCGAAGACGGTCTCGCTGTCGCAGCGGTCGGCGGATTTGGCGTACGGGCTGCTGCTGCCGGCGTTCGTGCTGACGTCGATCATCATCGTCTTTCCGATGATCTGGAACGTGCTGCTGGCGTTCCGGCCGGTGCGGCTGCGCGATCTACAGGACTTCCGGCTGTTCTCGTTCGACGATTTGACGTTCGCCAACTTTGAGCGGGTGTTCAATACGCGCGGCTTCTTCGATACGCTCACGCGCACGTTTGTCTACACCGTCTCTGGCACGGTTCTGGCGATCCTGTTCGGGCTGGTCGCCGCGCTGATCGTCAAGGATAGGTTTCCGGGCCGCAATCTGGTGCGCGGATTTCTGCTGTTTCCGTACATCGCGCCGATCATCTCGGTCGTGCTGATCTGGAAGATGATGTTCAACGCGCAGTACGGGCTGGTCAACGAGATCGTGGACGCGCTCGGCGGCCGGCGCATGGACTTCCTGAACACGCCGGGGATCGCGTTTACGATGGTGGTTCTGTTCCAAGCGTGGCGTTATTTCCCGTTCGCGTTTCTGTTTATCCTCGCGCGGATTCAGGCGATCCCCGACGAGCTGTACGAGGCGGCGAAGGTGGACGGGGCCGCGCCTTCAGAGCGCTTATGGTTCATCACGCTGCCCGAACTGCGGCCGGTGATCGGCACGCTGTTCCTGCTGCGGTTCATCTGGACGTTCAACAAGTTCGACGACGTCTTTCTGCTGACCGGCGGCGCGGCGCAGACCAAGCTGGTTACGATCGAGGTCTACGATCAGCTGTTCGGCGCGCGCAACGTCGGCACGGCCGCGGCGGTGGCGCTGGTGCTGGCGTTCGTGCTGTTTGGCCTCGTCGGCATCTATCAACGGTTTGTCAACGTGGAGGAGACGTAGACGATGGCCGCACAGACTCAACCCAGCGCCGCCTATGCTCCGCCGCCGGTCGAATGGACTCGCGAGCGCATCGAAACGCTCATCGGGCGCATCCTCAAGGTGGTGTTCATCGTCTTTTTCGTGTTTGTCACCGCCTTCCCGTTCTACTGGATGCTGAACCTGTCGATCCGGCCGTTTCAGGACGTGCTGACGAATCCGACGCGGCTGTTCCCGACCCCGGATCAGCTTGCCAACTTCTGGGATTCGTACAACGCGGTGTTGTTTCAGTACAGCTTCACGACGTATACGCTGAACAGCCTCGTGCTGTCGCTGTTTACCGTGGCCTTCACGCTGCTGATGGCGATACCGGGCGCGTACGCGGTGACGCGCTTGAAGTTCCGCTTTCGCAGCGCGATGAGCTTCGGGATCCTATTGGTATACATGTTCCCGGCGATTGTGATCGGCATCCCGCTGTTTGTGATTTACAGCCAGCTTGGCATCCGCGGCAGCCTGCCCGGTATGATTGTGATCTATATGTCCGGCACGCTGCCCGTGGCGCTGTATATGCTGCGCAGCTACTTCCTGACGCTGCCGGCCGAGCTGGAGGAAGCGGCGCTGATCGACGGCTGTACGACGCTGGGCATGATCCGGCGCGTGATCCTTCCGCTGTCGGTGCCGGCGGTCGCCAGCGTGGCGCTGTATACGTTTATGATCGCGTGGAACGAAATCTTGTTCGCGATCCTGTTCCTCACCGAAACGCCGACGAGCTGGACGCTTCCGCTGGGTTTGCGATTGCTGGATGGACAGGAAGTGCCGCGGACGTACTTGATGGCCGGATCGGTGATTATCACCGTGCCGGTGCTCGCGCTGTTCTTCTTCTTCGAGCGGTTCTTAACGCGCGGCCTGACTGCTGGCGCGGTGAAGGGATAGGCGGCTGTGGCATGGAACGCGGAGCGCTGGCGAGATGAGGTCGCGGCGCTGTTCACGCTGAATCGAGTCGAGGTGGATGGCTACCGGTATACGCGGCCGGCGCCGTCCACCTATGAGCATCAATGGCTGTGGGATTCGTGCTTTCACGCGATTATCCTGCGCCATATCGACCCGGAGATGGCGTGGGACGAACTACGCGCCATCTCCGCACGCCCACTTGTGTCCGGCTCGGATGCCGGGATGCTGCCGCACATGCAGTATTGGCGCGGCGGCGGGGAAGGGTTGTGGGGCGTCGACTCGCACAGCATCATCACCCAGCCACCGCTGATCGCGATTGCAGCGCAATTGGTGTGGCAGATCGCGCCGGACGAGCAGGTGCTGCGCACGATCTACCCGACGGTGGCGGCGTTCCATACATGGTTCGCTCGCCGGCGTGATGTCGAAGGGGACGGGCTGGTGTGCCTGATCCACCCGTGGGAGTCCGGCTGGGACGCGTCGCCGCGCTGGGACGCGCCGATGGGATTGTCTGTGCTGCCCTCCGATGACGAGGCGCGTTCGGCACGGTTGGCGCTGGCCGCGACGTTGCAAGAGCGTGACACCGATCCCCGCACGGCGCGCGCGGAAGGCCGGTTCTGTGTGATCCCCGCCGACTTCAACGCGGTTCGGATCGCCGATCTGGACGCACTGACGTGGATGGCCGGGCAGATCGGGTCGTCGGCTGACGCGGCGCGGTGGGCGGCGGAAGCAAGGATGTCCCGTGACGCTTTTCGCCGCAGGTTGATCCGCGACGGGCTGCCGGTCGACCTTGATGTGACGCGTGGTGAGGTGTTGGCGGTGGAGACGGCCGGACAATTCGTGACGCTGTTCGGCGGTGTGTTGGAGCAGTCCGAGGCGGAGGCGATCGCGGCGCGGCTCGAACACGTCGAGTGGTCGCCGCGCTGGCGGGTACCGACCTCGCCGGTCAATCAGCCGCAGTACGCAGGGGATCGGTATTGGCGCGGCAACGTGTGGGTCAACGTTAACTGGATGATTTGGGCCGGGCTGCGGCGGTACGGGTTGATCGAGCAGGCGGACGCGCTGGCGTTACAAACGGCGGAACTGGTCGAGACCGAGGGCTGGCACGAGTACTTCGATCCGATGACGGGCGCGGGCCATGGATCGCATCCGCACTCATGGACGGCGCTGGCGCTCGACATGCTGGCGGTGTCCGCCGGGGGTTTGGGATAATCTGGGATAAATTGGGAAAAGTGGGGGGGGTTAGCGAGAGGCGGCTTAACGGCAGGTGTTATCAAAGTCCCGTACAATAGCGGATGACTTCAAGATCGCTTGTCATTGGGGGCGTTATCCGAATGTGCGGAATTGCAGGCTGGATCGGGAGACCGGGCAGGCCCGATGACGCCGTGAACATGGCTGACTGTCTGCGGCATCGCGGGCCGGACGCGCAGGGAATTCGTGAGTGGAAAGTCGATCAAGGATCTATTCTTGATGCCGACTATCTATCTCTCTTGGCATCTTCGATGTCGTCTATAGTGGTATATAGGTGGGATGGTTTCACGGCAAGATAAACATGTAGGATCAAGTATAGCCCAAATACACAACCGACCAAACTGAATGTGATCACGGAAATATGAGCGTTTTTACTCAACCCTCCAAGGTATAATGCCGCTGAACCTAGCCCGAACTGACAGATATCCCAGATGGCCAACATCCGCAACCGGTCGATGATCGGGATGACTGTAATGCTTGGCGTCGCCACAAAACCTGCGAAGAGCCACAACACCATCCACTGGCTAAACTGACCTGCCGTTACCCATTGTTCGCCCAGGGCCAACTGAAATAGCTGTGGACCGAATATAACGATAATTAATGTGGGGCCTATTCCTAGCGCAAATAGGCCTAAGCTGGACTTGATGACAAGGCGCGCGAAGTTGCTGCGTTGGCGATATACAGCGCTGGCTTGCTGAAATAGTACCTGACGTACTGCCCGTGCGATCAGCTGGGTAGGTAAGCTCAACAGCCGATATGCGAGGCCATAATGCCCAACCACAGTCCTATCAAAATAGATTGATAGCAAATAGACGGGCATATTCTGTGTAATGTTATTGAAGACACCCTGTGGAGCACTGTAAAAAGGAAATCGTCGATAGATGCGCATCGCGGTACGGAGGTCAGCGAAGGTGGGCGGGATAGCCCAGATACCGTCACCTTGATCGTGCCAAATTTGAAGCGCTAGTAGGGCAGTAGCGACAACCTGTCCTGCGACCTGTCCCACAATAAGTCCTTCAGCGCCGGTGTTGATTATGCCGGCGCTTATTTGGATGACTGCAACCGATAGCGCGCGCCCAACCTGAGAGTATGACAGCCTTTGAAACTGTTTTTGGCGTATAGCCCAATAACTCAGCGCTTGATATGATCCGAATGCTAGAACGAACAAAAATGATGTGGCCATTAAAAATAATGAATTATCGGTGCTAATATACTCGCTCATCCAGTCATTGAATATAAGGCCCGCCGTGCTGCATATGGCCGCGATGATGATTGTGAGCAGTAAGGAGACGATTAGAACACTAACCGCTTCGCGTTCATTTTCCGGCAGTACGATTGCCTGTTCGTAACGTAGTGATGCAATGACGATAAACACACCCGTCCACGCCACGAAGAAGGTTAGGTCGCCGAATTCTTCTGGAGCGAACAAACGTCCAGTGATGAGCGTGGCGATAAGCGTAATAACCTGCCCGATAAACGTGCCGGTCATCAGTACCGCGGTATTGCGGACAAAGGAACTACGGGTCAATCGAAGTGGCAGACGCATCTAGGAGTTGTGGGTTAAGTCTGAGACAAGTAAGGACACGTAGTTAGTCTACGCGCAATGTTCTGTGTAAACCATTGAAGGATGTTGGTTCTCTCTGATCAAGTCGGGGCGAACTGCCGGAATTTCTGGATATAGCGCACGCTGTTACAACTCAAATCCCCACGTTCGCGGACGATCGTCGGGTTCTGTTCGTAGGCGCGCTGGCGAATCTTCATGTCATTGTCGACCCTCCGTAGTGCATCTGCAACCGTCTTGGGTGACGAATCTGGCAGCAACAGCCCATTTTCACCGTCGGTTATCCAATAGCGATTGGCGTCGATGTCGCGGACAATAGGTGTTAAGCCCACAGCCATTGCTTCTAACAAGGATGCTGATACACCTTCAGTGTCCGTAAGAGACACATACACGTTGTGGCGGGCGAGTATCTCCGGTAGTTCCGCGTTGGAGACGCGGCCCGTAAAGACAATCCGATCTTCAATACCGCAAACCTGAACCTGCGCGGTCAGAGAATCGCGCAGCGGCCCGTGGCCGACGATAGACGCGGCGGTCTGTAAATCGTCCAACAGCGCAACCGCTTCAATCAGCCGGTCGATGTTGTAAATGGGTTTCAGGGAACGTGTACTGATGACCCGAAGCGAATCGTCCTCGGTTGGCACGGCGCAGCGCGCAGATCCGAATTTGTCTAGTGGGATGCCGTGCGGTTGGATGAAGATTTTCTCACTGCACGCACCGAGTCGTATTGCCTGTTCGGCCATATGTGGAGCCAATGCAACAACGAGATCAGCTCTGCGTAATGTTAGGCGTAGAATCCGGCGGATCACCGGATTGCGATATGGAGCGACGAACAGATCGCTGCCGGCGGTAACGATTACCAGCGGCTTCCATCCCGTGAGCATGGCAAGCGTACCGTATCCCGTAGCGAAATATCCGACGGTGATATCAGGCTGGATTTGCTGCAGAAGCTGACGCGCCGCCGGGACAGCGGCGAAATAGGCGAGTTTTCGGAGTGGCCGCGGCATCCGAATAACGTGGGTCTTCGAATCGGGATTAGCCGGGCTGTGAACTGAGATGAGATGAACGTCAGCCCCGACGGAACGCAACCCCTGAATCCAACTCAGTACGTTCGGGCTGCTCGCATTGCCAATAATCGCAATCCGCACAATTCCCCCCCCTACCGGCAGTATGGTACCGGTGAGTATAGCGCGATGAGAGAGACTGCGAAAACGTGCCAGATACCGACCTTCATGCAGTATCCTAGTGTCTGAACGAGGGTGTTCTATAAGAAACGAGCGAACTCCGGAGGCGCTATGACCGCACCGCTGAACGTCCTGATCGCGTCGTATATCGAGCCTGAACTGGTCGGCCGGATTCGCGAACGGTTCCCGCAGGTCGAGGTCGTGTACCGGCCCGATCTGCTAGGGACGCCGCGCTACGTGGCCGATCACACGGCCCGGCCCAATCGCACCGGCGCGCAGGAGGCTGAGTGGCAGGCGCTGCTGGCGAGCGCCGACGTGCTGTTTGATTTCGACTTCACGCATCTGGGCGATCTGCCGGAACTGGCGCCGAAGGTGAAGTGGATTCAAGCGAGCAGCGCGGGGATCGGCCAGTTCGTCAAACGAATGAGATATGCCGAACGCACGTCATGGGTGTTCACGACCGCCAGCGGGATCCACGCACGTCCGCTGGCCGAGTTCGCGCTCATGGCGATGCTGATGTTCGGAAAGGACTACTCCTATCTGTTCCATGAGAAGGCGGCCAAGCATTGGGCGCGCTACTGCGGGTTCGAACTGCACGGCAAGACTGTCCTGATCGTCGGGCTGGGCAGCATCGGGCGCGAGACGGCGCGGCTTGCGAAGGCGTTCGGGATGCGCGTGACCGGCACCCGCCGCGACCTGTCGAAACCGGTCGAACACGTTGACCGCATGTTTCCGGTGGATCAGCTGCACGATCACCTGCCGGAAGCCGACTTCGTGGTGCTCAGCACGCCGCATACGCCGGAGACTGAGAACCTCCTCAGCGCTGGTGCGATTGCGAAAATGAAGCGCGGAGCCGTGCTCATCAACGTGGCGCGCGGCGCGGTAGTCGACGAGCCGGCGATGATCGCGGCGCTGCGCAGCGGGCATCTGCTCGGCGCGGCGCTGGATGTGTTCGCCGTCGAGCCGCTGCCGGCGGACAGCCCGCTGTGGGACATGCCGAACGTCATCATCAGCCCGCACTCCGCCAGCACCGCCGATACCGAAAACGCGAAATTGGTCGATCTGTTCTGCGAGAATCTAGACGCGTTCTTGACCGGTCAGCCGCTGAAAAACGTGCTGAACATGGATCGGCTGTACTAACCCGGATACGCTTTCACTGATCCGGCGCTGCGGCGCTCTCACTGAGCGAGATATGCACACCGGTGTTGGTGATATCGCGCTTTAGATCGTCCGGCCCTTGCCGCCGTCGACCCGAATGTCGGTGCCGGTGATATATGCCGCCGCCGGAGACAGCAGGAATGCGCCCGCCGCGCCGAACTCCTCGATGGTGCCATAGCGCCCGAACGGGATCGCCGACTCTGCTCTGTGCCGCACTTCGTCAAGCGACTTGCCCGAACGGTTGGCGGCGATCTGATCGAGCTGCGTAACCCGGTCGGTGTCGATGCGGCCCGGAACGATGGTGTTGATGCGGATGCGCTGAGGGGCCAGCTCATCCGCCAACGTCTTGACCAACCCGGTGACGCCTGAGCGCATGACGGTCGACAGGCCGAGTCGTTCAATCGGCTCTTGCACCGAGGATGACGTGATCACCAGAATGGCCGAGCCGGCTTTCATGTGCGGCAGGGCGGCGCGAATCATGCGGATGCTGCTGAGCAGCGTAAGTTCAAACGCAGCCTGCCACTGCTCGTCGGTCAGCTCGCTGAAGTAGCCCGCCGGCGGCCCGCCCGCGTTGACCAGCAGGCCGTCAATCGTGCCCCACTGCTCGACCGTCGCGCCGACCCAACGCGCGATCTCGTCAGCCTTGCGCACGTCGCACGCCGTGGCGATGATCTCGGCGCCGGTTTCTGCGCGCAGCTTCTCGGCAGCGGTGTGGATGTCGGCCTCACTGCGACTGCAGATCGAGACCCGCGCGCCGTCGCGTGCCAGCGCCTGCGCGACGCCGTAGCCTAGCCCTTTGCTCGCGCCTGCTGCCAGCATAACGCGGCCTTTAAGTCCCAAGTCCATACGTTCCTTCTTTCGGTAGCGTTAGAACGAGACGAAGTTGATCACGACGGTCGGATCGTCGATGCCAACCCGCTTGAGAACCCAGTGTACCTCGTCGTGCGTGCCTTGATCGATCGGCGTGAACGGCTGGCGCAGGCCCGGATGCGCAATCACGCCGCGCAGGTGCAGCAGCAGCTTGCGAATCGGCAGGTTGATGACGGGTTGATTCTCGAATCGGATCAGCGGCAGGAAGTGATCGAAGATGCGCATGGCCCGTGCTTCGTCGCCGGCCTTGAACGTATCGTAGACCGCCAATAACACCTTAGGTGCTGGCTCTGCGTGACATGCGCCGCTCAGGCATCCGCAAGATCGCCCGCAGCCACAAGGTCTTGATTGACGCGATCATTGAAGGCGACCCGCACAAAGCCGCGGATTTGGCCGATGCGCACATCATGGATGCCAGCGCACTGATTGTGAAAGTCTGAGAAGACGATGAGACCGAACCGACGTAACACGCGACGACCCCGCACGGTGAGCCGACCAGCACGGAAGGCGGCTCGCCGTGTCTCCGGCCTCGAATGAACTCGGCTAAGCATGGTATGGCTTGGCAGTCGTCTAAAGGCGCAGAAATGCTACGCTTAGGGTGCAGCACGCCCTAACCGATGGATTGCGATTCAGGTTGGCGGGTTGCGTTCCTCCCTTTGTGAAAGGATCAGCACTATGAACCTCAAAAGCCCTCGTTTCGTTCTGTTGTTGGGATTGCTATTAATATTGATTGGCGGCTTCATCGCTTGGAATGTTCAAACCGACGGCGGACAGATCGAGATCAAAGATGTCCGGTTCATGGGAACCAATGGCGTCCAGATGAGCGCACTGCTGTACATCCCTCCGGGTGTCTCCGCTGAAACCCCCGCGCCCGGCATCCTCGCCATTCACGGCTATATCAACTCGCGCGAGACGCAGGCCGCGTATGCCATCGAGTTCGCGCGGCGCGGCTACGTTGTGCTGGCGCTTGATCAGACCGGCCACGGCTATTCTGATCCGCCGGCCTTCGCCAATGGCTTCGGCGGCCCAGACGGGTTGGCCTATCTGCGTTCGCTCGATATTGTCGACAAGGACAACATCGGCCTTGAGGGACACTCGATGGGCGGCTGGGCCTCGTTGGTTGCCACGGCGATCTATCCCGATGGCTATAAGGCGATCAACATTCAAGGCTCGTCGACGGGTACGTTCGGCGCGCCTGAAGGCACCGCCGAGTCGCCGCGCAACATCGCGGTGACGTTCAGCACATGGGACGAGTTCTCGGAGCTGATGTGGGGTTCACCGACGGGCGCTGGCGTTGTCAATACGGACAAGCTCAAGACGCTGTTCGGCACCGACGAGGCGGTTGTCCCCGATCAACTGTATGGCAGCATCGAGGACGGCACCGCGCGCATCCTGTATCAGCCGGTGACGACCCATCCGGGTGACCATCTCAACTCAGCCGCGGTAGGCACTGCGATCAGCTGGATGCAGCAAACGCTGGTGGGTGGCAACGGCCTCGACCCGAACAATCAGGTGTGGCAGTGGAACGAGATCGGTCGCTTGGCCGCGCTAATCGGCATGGTCATCAGCATGATCGGGTTCGGCGGCGTGCTGCTGGAGACCTCGTACTTCCAGTCGCTGGTACAGCCCATGCCGGAAGCGCGCCCGTCGCAAGGTAGGATGCGCTACGTCGGCTGGCTGCTGGCGATGTTCATCCCGGTCATCACCTACTTCTGGTTTTTCAACCAGTTCACGCCGCTGTCACAGACGTTCGGCCTGCCGTCGGCGCTGATGCCGCAGAACATCACCACGCAGGTCGTGATCTGGGCGTTCGGCAGCGGCGCGATCCTGCTCGTGCTGTTCCTGATCTGGCACTTCACCTCGAACAAGGGCGCGTCGCTTGCCAACTACGGAGTCACCTTCAACGTGGGGGTGATCCTCAAGTCGCTGCTGCTCGCGGTCGTGGTGTTCCTGTTCGGGTACATGCTGCTGTACTTCGCCGGCCTCGTCTTCTTGATCGACTTCCGCTTCTGGGTGGTCGCTATCAAGCTGATGGAGTCGCTGCAGTTCCGCATCTTCCTCGGCTATCTGCCGTTCTTCATCGTGTACTTCGTGGTGATGCTGACAATGCTGCATGGACAGCACCGCGTCGTGCGCAGTGACGGCTCGGATGTCGGGATGGCGCGAGCGATGCTGGCGAATGTCGGGCTGCTGGTTGTGGGTTTCATCGTCCTGCTGCTGGTGCAGTACATCCCCCTGCTTGCGGGCCAGACACTGCCGTTCGGCGAATCCCTCAACACGATCGTGGCATTCCAGTTCGTCGGCTTGCTGACGATCGTTGGCGTGATGACGACGTACTTCTTCCGCAAGACGGGCACGATCTTCACTGGCGCGTTCGTCTCGGCGCTGTTCATCACATGGGCGATTGTCGCGGCTCAGGCGACGCACTTCGCGTTCTAACGCGCACGCTGTCCCGCACGTCAACGGGCGATCCGCAAGGTCGGGTCGCCCGCTGTTGTTCTCTCAACATCAGTCGGGCTGGCGCGCGCGCCAGAACATCATCACGACGACCCACAGCAGCACCGCCAATATCACCGCCCACTCCGACGCGCAGATCAGCCGGAACGGCTCACGCAGCGTCAATGCCAGCGCCAGCGCGTCGATCCCGTCTAAGCGCAGTTCGTTGAGAAAGACGAGGTTGGCGGCGAGCATCGGGATGGCGAGCAGGGCCATCCAGCGGGGATAGGCGCGCTGGCGTGTCAGCCCGACGAACAGGCTGAAGATGATAAGCAGCAGCAGCGAACCCTCGAAGAATCCGAGCGCCACCAGCCGGTGCATATTCGTGTTGACGTCCATCGGGAACACGCCTACCAGCGCGCCCGCGATCCCGACCACAGCGCCGACGACGCACACGATATACCGGAAGAAGCTCCGGAACCGCAGGCCGACCCCGACGAGGTGCAAGCCGAGCATCAGCGCGCCGAAGACCAACGCTGCGTTGAAGACGGCGGCCAGCTTGCTGTCCTGCGTGTGACCGAGTTCGGAGACGAAATGATTCAGCAGTGAATAGCGCTGGCCGTCGGAGCCGGTGTAGGTCAGCGCAGTGACCAGTGTGGCGATCACAAGGACGGTCGTGCCGACATAGCCGGGGATGATGGTGAGGCGGCGGCTCCAGTTCGACATCGAGTACTCGCTTTCGGGGCGGTGGAGCAGGGTACGTGATACGTTTATGACGAGGCCAAGCGCATCAGGGTTCGCGCCAGCACGTCCACGCCGCGCGCGATGTCTTCCGGCGACGTGTATTCGTCCGGGCGGTGGCTGTAGCCGTGCTGCGACGGCACGAAGATCATCGACACCGGGCAGATTTCGGCCATGAACAGCGTATCGTGATAAGCGCGGCTCACCAGCTCGATCGCGGTGCTGCCGGTCTCAGCCGCGGCGTCACGGATAGCCGCGAGCACCTGCGCGTCACCGTAGCACGGGCGGTCGGCGTTGAGCACGGTGCGTTCGATGTCGATGTGACGGGCTGCGGCGATGTCGGCCACCGCCGCCTCGATCTGCGCCACCATGCGATCCCGCGAGGCGAGGTCGATGTCGCGGATGTCGATCTCAAGCGTGACGCGGCTCGCGATGCTGTTGACCGCGCCCGGATAGACGTGGCACAGGCCAACGGTGGCGACCGCGTCGGGCGAGTCACTGCCGCGCCCAGCACGCTCGACGGCGAGGATCAGTTCGGCGGCGGCGGCGAGCGCGTCGCGGCGTTCAGGCATCAAGACCGTGCCGGCATGTCCACCCGACCCGTGCAGTACAACCCGCAGTGTGGCGGGCGCTGCGATGGCCGTGACGATCCCGATTGGCGCGCCGGCTGTTTCAAGGCGCGATCCCTGCTCGATGTGCAGCTCGACGAAGCTGTGATAATGCCCCGGCGCGAGCTGGGCTGCGGTCAGGTCACCGGTATAGCCCGCCGACTGGCGAACCTCGTCGAAGGGGATGCCGTGCGTGTCTTTAAGCGCCGTAAGCGCGTCCGGCGAAAGCCTTCCTGCCAGCGTCCGGCTGCCCAAACACCCGATCCCGAAGCGGGTTGGTTCCTCGGCCGTGAACATCACTACCTCGATAGGCCGATGGGGGCGGAATCCGGCGCGCCGTAATGCGCGCACCGCCTCGATCGCGCCGAGGACGCCGACCGTGCCGTCATAGCGGCCGCTGTACGGGATGGCGTCGATATGCGAGCCGGTCGCGGCGGCGGACAGGGCGGGATCGTCACCGTCCCAGCGGCCGAACACGTTGCCGACCGCGTCCTCGCGCACGGTCAGGCCGGCGTCCGCCATCAACTGCTTGATGTACGCGCGCGCAGATAGTTCCACCGGTGTGAACAGCACGCGGGTGACGGCCGGGGCAGGCGCGTCGGAGAACGCCGCGAGGGTGTCCATCTCGGTCTGAAGTCGAGTGCTGTCGATCAGGATACCGGACATCGTCACCTCACTGTAAGCGCATCGCGGTTGACGTCTTTGTAGTACAGATAACTGCTCTGAGTCTTGCCGATGGCGCAGAACCACTGCGGGCAGTACGATCCCATCCAGATCGCGTCGCCAGCCTGAATCGGGTACCACTGATCGTCGAGCCGGTAGATGCCTTGTCCCTCGACCAGATACAGCCCGTGCTCCATGATGTGCGTCTCGACGAATGGCAGCGCCGCGCCGGGCTGAAATGTGAACAGGTTGACAGCCATGTCGTACCGCTGATCGGTCGGCAGCAGCACGCGCAGCCGTGCCTCGTCGTCGCCCATGAACGGCGTCCCGTCACCAGCGCGCGCGTGGCCCGTGATCGGATCGGGGGCGGCGTCGGTGATGCGTGACGGCACATACGGCTTTTCGAAGATCATCAGCCGGGCCGCCGATTGCGCCGACAGCGTGTGCGGCCGATCCGCTGGCACGTACAGGTAATCCTCGGCGGCCAGCGTGGTCGTGCTGCCGTCCAGCGCCGCCTCGACCGTGCCGTCGAGCACGAACACGAATCGTTGGATGCCGGGCAGCGGTGGGCCGGACTGTGCGCCTGCGGCCATCACCGCGATGTACTGGCTGAAACGCGGCAGCCCCCGCATGTGCGGTGAGATCAACACGATGCCCTGCGCACCTGTCCAGCCCGGCAGGTCGGCGGTGATGTGTCCGTCAGGCGCGATGAACGCGTGATTGGGATGAACGACGGTGCGAGTCGATCCGAACGGTTTCATAGGTTGAAGCGGCTCCAAACGGTGAGTTATCCCGATGACTCTACCGCATCCGGGGCGAACACACCGCATCGACCTGCCCGCCGAAGTTGGGAAGCGCCGGATTTCTCGCTAGAATCCACGCGCGTTATCATCGGTCAGGACGTGCACATGGATGTTGACACGCTCAACGCGCTGCCAAGCGAGCAGTTCTTAAAAGCCATCGGCGGGCCGCTGGAAGGTGAGACGTGGCTGGCGGAACGGGTGGCGCGCCGCCGTCCGTTCACCGACCGCGATGCGCTCATCGCGGCGTTCGAGGACGCGATTCACACGGCCAGCGCAGACGAAAAGATCCGCCTGCTCGAATCGCATCCCGAACTGGCCGTTAAGGTCGACCGCGAACTGAGCGCAGCGTCTCAGCGTGAACAGGCTTCCGCCGACCTCGACCGCCTGACGCCCGCCGAATACGACGAGTTCAAGGCGCAGAATCAGGCGTATCGGGCGCGCTTCGGGTTTCCGTTCGTCATCTGCGCACGCGAGAACACCAAGCACAGCATCCTCGCCGCCTTTCGGGAACGCCTCACACACGACCGGCAGGCGGAGATCGACGGCGGCGCGCGCGAGGTGTTTAAGATCCTGCGGCTCCGGCTGCTCGACCTGATTTCCTGATCCAAACTTATTTACCTGATGGAGACCGACCCATGAAGACACGTATTTCGTATGGAAAAGGCAATATCGCCCTGTATCGCACCGGCGCTGCGCCGCTGCACGGTCTACCGTCGATCCCTGAGTCGCCGTTCACCGGCAGCAGCAGCACCCTGTTCGCCGTCGATGTGCAGGTCGAGGTGTTCGGCGACACGTTCCTGCCCGCGTACACCGACGGCGATAATTCGCGCGTCGTGCCAACCGCCACGATGACCAACTTCATCCTGCAAAAGGCGCGGTTGTACACCGGCGCGACACTGGAAGGCTTCCTGCACTTCATCGGCGCGCAGATGCTCAACCAGTATGCCGACATGGAGGCGATTCGCATCAGTGCCAGCGAACTGCCATTCGCCGCCGCGACGATCACCGATGATGGCGGCAAAACAGCCGCGCCGAGCGCCACGACCTTCGTGGCCATCGAGGGCACGAAAGCGTATGCCTCGCTCGACCTCGAACGCGACGGCCACGGAGGCGTCACGATCACCGCGCACGAGTGCGGCCGGCGCGACATGAAGCTCGTCAAGCTGACCGGTAACGCGTTCGCCAAGTTCGTGCAGGACGAGTTCACGACGCTGGCCGAAAAGACCGACCGCCTGCTGTACATCTATCTCGACATGGGCTGGCGTTACGCCGATGTTGGTGATGCCGTGCAGAGCGACTTGCATCGTTATATCTCGGCGTGCCAGGTCTACGATCACATTCAGCACACGTTTCACGATTTCGTCAATATGTCGATTCAGCACCTCATTCACGAGATGGGTGTGCGTCTGCTGGCCCGTTTCCCGCAGATGGGCGAGGTGTGGTTCAATGCGCAGAACCGGCTGTGGGAGGTCACGGCGGAAGCGCCCAACGAAGACGCAAAAGTGTACATGGATCCACGCCCGCCGTATGGCATGATCTCGCTGCACCTCAGCCGCGAAACCCTGTAGGCGCGGGCGGAGGGGGCATGGCCGACCTGATCCTTCGCGGCGCACGGGTGGTCGACGCGACTCAAGACCACGTCGCGGATGTGGCGATCAAAGACGGGGTGATCGAAGCGATCGGCCCGGATTTGTCGCACCGTGCCGTGCGAGACGTCGACGTGTCGGGGCTGGTGCTGATGCCGGGTGGGATCGACCCGCACGTGCATTTCAACGAGCCGGGACGCGCGGAATGGGAAGGCATCGCCACGGGGTCGGAGGCACTGGCGCGCGGCGGCGTGACGACTTTCTTTGATATGCCGCTGAACTCCAGCCCGGTCACGACGACAGCCGCGGCGTTCGACCTCAAGCGGCAGGCGATCCGCGCGAACAGCCGTGTTCACGGGTATCTGTGGGGCGGGCTGATCCCCGGCAGCGTGGACGAGATGATGGGCATGGCGCTGCTTGGCGCGGTTGGGTTCAAGGCGTTCATGTCCAACAGCGGCTTGCCCGAATTCCCCGCGGTCGACGATGCGACGCTGTTCGCTGGCATGCTGCGCGCGGCCGAGCTGGGGAAGATCGTCGCTGTCCATGCCGAGAACGACTCGATCACGGCGGCGCTGGCGCATGAAGCCCGGTCGGCGGGTCGGGTCGGAGTGCGCGCGTACCTCGACTCGCGGCCGGTCATCGCCGAGTTGGAGGCGGTGCAGCGCGCGCTGTTCTTCGCCGGAGAGGCGCGCTGCAAGCTGCATATCGTCCACGTCAGCAGCGGGCATGCCGTCGACCTGATCGCCCGCGCCCGCGCCGACGGCCTCGACGTGACGTGCGAGACCTGCCCGCACTATCTGGTGCTGACCGACGAGGATGTCGAACGGCTGGGGGCGGTCGCGAAATGCGCGCCGCCCGTTCGCAGTGTGCGTGAACAGGCCGCGCTGTGGTCGCACCTGCTCGCCGGCGCGATCAATATGGTCGCTTCCGATCACTCGCCGGCCCCGCCAGCGATGAAGACCAGCCCGGACTTCTTCGCTGTGTGGGGCGGGATCGCGGGCTGCCAGTCCACGCTGCCGCTGCTGCTGACGTATGGTTATCATCAGCGCGGCATGCGCCTAAGCGAGATCGCTGCCGTGACCTCGCGCAACGTCGCCGAACGCTTCGGCCTGCGCCACAAGGGGCGACTCATGGCGGGGATGGACGCCGACCTCGCGCTGGTGGACATCGACGCGACGTGGCGCCTTTCCGCCGCCGACCTCGCGTATCGCCATCGCATCAGCCCGTATGTCGGCATGGAGATGCGCGGCAAGGTCATCAGCACATGGGTGAAGGGGGTGAAGGTCTATGGGGCGGCTGACGACGCACGTGCTTGACACATTCCACGGCCGGCCGGCGAACGCCATGGTGATCGAACTGTGGCGCATTGAAGGCGGGCTGCCGGTTCACGTCAAGACGGTCACGACCAACGCGGACGGCCGCGTCGACGGGCCGCTGCTCGAAGGCGACGACCTGACCGCCGGCGATTATGAGCTGTTGTTCCACGTGCGCGAATACTTCGTGCTGCACAGCGGAAGCGCCGGTGCGTCGCCGTTTTTGAGTCATGTGCCGGTGCGCTTCACGGTTTGGGACGCCGCGCAGCACTATCACGTGCCGCTGCTGGTCACGCCGTGGGCCTACAGCACCTATCGCGGAAGCTAAGCGCGAAGTTGAAAGTGTTGAGTGATGGGTGATGAGAAAACGCCGCGCCGTATAGCTCGACTAACGCTGCAAGATGGGAGACCGAATCTCTCGACCTACGAACACCAGCTTAGGGCATAGGGATGAGTGGTGCGACCGATGGTGAAGATCAACGCTGAACGGCTGCTGGCTGCGCTGGATGAACAGGCGGCGATTGGCCGCACACCGGACGGCGGCCTGAGCCGCACATCGCTGTCGGACGCCGACCTCGACGTGCGCGCATGGTTCGCCGAACGCGCGCGCTCCGGCGGCCTGATGGTGCGCACCGATGGCGCGGGCAATCAACATGCCGTATTCGCCAGCCTGCGTCCTGCTGCGCCGACCGTGCTGATCGGGTCGCATCTTGACTCGGTGCCGAACGGCGGGCGGTTCGACGGCGCGTTGGGTGTCGTGGCCGGCCTAGAGGTCGCGCTGACACTGGCCGATGTACGCGCTGAGCTGCCATTTCACGTCGAGGTCGTCAACTTCACCGACGAGGAAGGCACGCGGCTCGGCCTGTTAGGCAGCACGGCGATGTGCGGGATGCTGACCAGCGAGACACTTGATCGTGTGCGGATGGGGCGCGCCGAACTGGACGCCGCGCTCGAACGTGTCGGCTGCTCGTGCGACACGGCGCTGTCGGCGCGGCGCGACTTCTCCGACGTGCTGGCCTATTTCGAGGCGCATATCGAACAGGGCACGCGCCTCGAACGCGCCGGCGACGACATCGGCGTTGTCACGGCGATTGTCGGGATTCACTCGTTCTGGCTCACGTTCGGCGGTCAGGCGGCGCACGCCGGCACGCGGCCGATACCCGACCGGCGCGACGCGTTCATGGGCGCGGCGCAGTTCGCACAGGGTGCGCGCCAGCTCGTGCTTGAGCGATTCGCGCCGGGCGTGTGCAACGTCGGGGCTGTGCAGGTCGAGCCGGGCGCGTTCAACATCGTCCCCGCCTCGGCGCGCATCGCGTTCGAGTTCCGCCACGGCGATCCCGCCACGCTCGGCGCAATGGAGGAGGCGCTGCTTGCGCTGGCGCGGCAAGCGGCTGACGATCACGGGCTTACTCTGGAGATCACGCCCGCGGGCGGCGCAGAACCGGCCCTGATGGACTCGCGGTTGGTCGATATCGTCGAGCGCGCGGCCGAGCAGGCAGGCTTGAAGCGTCAGCGGCTGATGAGCTTCGCCGGCCATGACGCGCAGATGCTGGCGCGCGTCACCCCCAGCGTGATGCTGTTCGTGCCGTGCAAGGACGGTATCAGTCATAATCCAGCCGAGTACTGCGCGCCGGAGGACTGCGTCAACGCGGCTCAGGTGATCCTGAACAGCGTGCTTCTGCTGGCCGGGTCGGATTCCGGGGCTGGCGCACGCGCCTCACGCTGATCCCGATTACGATTTTCCGCGCTTTTCTTTGCGGATGACCGCGGCGAGCTGTTCTTTGAGCTTCGCGCGCCGTGTCTCGTACACGTCCTCGGCGATTTGTCCGTCGCGGTAGAGCAGGTCGAGCTGCGCGATCTGAGCGACAAGCGACTCGGAACTGCTGAGGCTGCTGCGCCGCTGCTGAATGATGAGGACGGCGGCCAGCGCAATGGTCACGACGCCGACGACCGTAAGCACGATTCCGAGGATCAGCTGCGGGCTGGGCGGCTGGGCCACGGGGTCGGACGGGTAGAGCGTGAAGATCAGTAGGTCGCCGGCGTTCAGCGGATCACCGACGTAATCGTCGAACATCCCGCCTGAGAACTGAAGCGTCCCCTGTGACTTGAACTGACTGCTTTCGACGCGGAACTGACCCGGCACGAGCATCAATTCGGGCTGATTGGTCATCGGGTAGTCGACGTTGAACGTCAGCGTCGTGCCGCCGGCGTCGAACGGCATGATATATGAGACGTGGATGATATGATCGGTGTTCGGGATGATCGGCATCGTGTCGATGATCGTGCTGCTGGCTTGATCCCAGACGTACCGCTGCGTATCGAGGCCGATTGGCACCGCGCCGGCGGGAAGCTGGATCGGGATCACGCCGTAGCGGTTGGGCTGCACAAATGACGACTGCCGGTAAACCTTGTCGGAGTGGTTCTCGATCTGTGTAACGAGCAGCACTTCCAGCGTGCCGTCGCTGCGTGGGGCGGCCTGATGCAGCAGCAGGCTGATGGTGAGGTCGGCCGGGTCGCTGGTAACGCCATAGACGGTCAGCGGCATGTCGAGCACGCCGGTGTCAGAGGACGCGTCGGCGCCGGTGCGCATATCGCTGACGAACGTCACTTCGTTGTAGGTGGTGCTGGTCATATAGACGTACTGTGGATCAATTGGCACGTCTTCGAATCGGTAGCGGCCATCTTCCGCGGCGGCGGTCGTGGTGAGCACCTCTTCGCCGGTCATTGAGAACACGAACAGGCGTGTCTCCAACCCGGCGGGCAGCGTGATATCGGCGGAGCCTGCGTTGATCGTACCCTCGACCGACCCGAACCGGACAGCGCCGGGCGTTTCCGGCGTCGTGTCCGTGCTGACCGTATCGGTTTCCGCCGGTGTCGGGGCCGGCTCCTGTGCAGCGAGGTCGACTAAGCTGTAGGCGTATTGCGCGACCGCGCGGCGCTCGTCTTCGCTCAGCGCATCACGCCACGGCGGCATCAGGTTTTCGATGCGCCCGTTGGTGATGACCTCGTAGTAGTCTTCGACCGTCTTGTCAGCACGCTGGACAGGGTCGGTCAGGTCGGGGATGGTGTCGATTTGGCCGCTTGAGACCATCTCGCCGTCGCCGCGTCCCTGCGGCCCGTGGCATGTCGCGCAGCGCGCCGCGAAGATCTGCGCACCGGCGGCCACCGGGTCGGAGATCGGCGTCGCGGGCGCGGTGAGTGCAGGGGCCGGGCGCAGCGTCGAGACGACCTGCGGCTCACCGCCCAAGCCGCTGCATGCCGCCAGCGATACCGTAATCAAGACAGCCAGTACCCACATCCGGGGCGACAACCATCCCGGCGCGACATGCTGAAGACTGTGCATTACGACCGTTCCTGAGCGATGGCCTCTGCTGCCGGGTGCGAACTGAGATACTTAGCGACCGCGTCCTCGATCATCTCATCGACGCTGTCGTGCGCGGCGTCCGGCGTGGCGTTGGTGGCCGGCGTCGTCCGCTTCTCGAACTCCTCGATGGCTTGCAGCACAGCCACGCCGCGCTGCATCCAGCGTTCGCGCTCCTCCTCGTAGGCCGCCATGTCGAGCTTGCCGGCCTGCGCGTCGTCGTCCAGATCGCGCAGGGTGCTGGTCACCTGTTGGTAGTAGACCAGCAGGGCGTCACGCTGGCGCTGGCGTTCGGTGGCCTTCGGCGCGGCCTGACGCCGGGCGCGGGCGAGCGGCGTCAGCACGGCCACGACCGCGCCAAGAATCAGCAGGACGGTGATGACAAGCGAAGCAGGTTCCATTAGCTGCGCTCCCCAAGCAGAGGATCAATGACCTCACGAAGCTGCGCCTCGGTCACGCCAGCAAGGATGAACTTGGCGACGCTGCCGTTCTGGTCGATGACGAACGTCTCTGGCACGCCGCGGATTCCGTACAGATCGGAGATGCGCGTTCCCAAGTCTGGCGCGTTCAGATAGTCGATCTTGTACTCGTCGAGATAGGCCATCGAGCGCACACCGTTGTCGGCATACGCGATGCCGAGGAACACGACTTTGTCGCTGGGCCGGTAGTGCTCCCACGCTGATTGAAGCTCCGGCGCTTCTTCACGGCACGGGGGACACCAGCTCGCCCAGAAGTTGAGTACGACGACCTTGCCGCGGAAATCTGACAGCCGGTGTGCAGCGCCGTCGAACGTCTCAAACTCGAAGTCCGGCGCGCTGCCTTCGGTGGGTTGCGGGGCGGACTGCTGGAACAGCTGCAGCGCGATCACCGCGCCGAATACCACAAAGCCGATCAGCAGGAAGATCGTTCCGGCGCTCAACCGCTTGCGTGTACGAGCCGCCTCGGGCTGCGGACTTAGCAGTTGATCGAGGGTGTCAGTCATGTGTACAGCTACCTCGCAATATCGCGCTCGATTTCGGCGCGCAGTCGTTCTTGTAGGCTCAGGCCGTCGTTCTGTACCGCCGGCGTCACCGCGTCGAGGCGGTGCTGGGGCGGCGTGTGGCGTGCCCGTACCGAAACATAGATCACCAGCGCCACCACGCCGACCGCCGCTAGAATCGGGATCACGAACGACAAGGCGCGCAGCACCGGATCGTACGGCGTGCCGACCACCCGATCACCGAAGCGGCGCACGAAGTCCGCCTTGATCTCGTCGGGTGTGAAACCGTCCTCCAGCATGAGCCGGATTTCGTAGCGCCAATCCTCGCACGCCGCGGTCGGGCAGGTGTCAAGCGGGATGTTCTCGCATACCGGACAGTACAGCGTCTTGGCGATTTCGTTGACGTCGTTAGCGGTCACGGTTGACGTGTCCTGCGCGGCAGCCAACCCGACGGCCACGACTACGGCGATCAGAAGGGCAAGCGCGAGCATCGCCCGCGCGGCGCTGCGTTTACGCATCAGGCGCGCCCTCCGCCAAATGCCCGTCTGTCAGGCGCGCTGACACGGCTTTCGACACGCGATGGCGCAGTGTTGGGATACATCGCTGCGAGCGTGCCGACGATCAGGATCAGGCCGCCCCACCACACGAGGTTGATCAACGGGTTGATGTAGATCTTGAAGGTCGCGCTGTTCTGACTGATCTCGTCCCAGTTCAGCAGCAGCACGTAGAAGTCGTTCTCCAGCGTGCTGTGCGCGCCGGCGATGGTCATGCTGTTCATATCCTGCTGGTTGGGGAAGAAGTCGCGGCGCGGGCGAAGCGTCGCCAAGTGCTGATCGTTGCGCCACACGCTGACGACAGCGATATCCATGATGCGGCCGTCTTCCGCCACCTGCCCGCCCTCGAACCGGTCGTAGGTCATGGTGTAGCCGCTGATCGTCGTCGATTCGCCGACGCGCAGCGTGGCCTGCGTCTCCTGCTGATAGGCTGTGCTTCCGATCACGCCGACGCCGATGACCACGATTCCGAGATGGATCAGGTAGCCGCCGTAGCGGCGCGGGTTGCGGCGCAGCAGCGACAAATAACCGGTGATCGGGTTCTCGCCGCGCTGGCGAACGCGCGCGCGCAAGGCCCGATACGTCTCGTACACGGCGACCCACCCAGCCAACAGCACGAAGAAGTAACCGATGATCGACCACACGCCGGAATGGCCCTGAAGAATGAAGATCGGCAGGGTCGCCACAGTGAGGACAGCCGGAACGATCAGCCCACGGCCGAGGCGCGCGAGCGCGCTCGCGCCCCATGCCGACAGCGGCGCGATGCCCATCAGGATGAACAGCGCGAGGAACAGCCACGGCGTCACGCGGGTGAAGTACTCGACGCCGAGCGTGATCTTGGTGTTGAAGAACAACTCGGATGAAATCGGCGCGCCGAAGCTGCCCCAGAAGATCACGACGAACAGCGCGAGGAACACAAAGTTGTTGAGCAGGAACAGCCCCTCGCGGCTGAAGATGCCGCTGAAGGTGTGATCGTCGCGCAGCTCACCACGGCGGCGGCGCCATACGATCAGGCCGCCCAACGTCAGCGTGACGCTGAACCAGATCAGCAGCATCGGGAAGCCGATGTCGCTGCGGGCGAAGCTGTGCACGCTTTCGACCAGACCGCTGCGCGTGGCGAACGTGCCGAAGATCACCGCCGAGAACGTGGCGATGATGAGGAACATATTCCACGTCTTGAACAGCCCGCGCTTCTCTTGAATCATGATGCTGTGCAGATAGGCAGTGCCGACCAGCCACGGCAGGAACGCCGCGTTCTCGACCGGATCCCAGCCCCAGTATCCGCCCCAGCCCAGCACGTCATACGCCCAGCGCCCGCCGAGGATGAGGCCAAGTCCGAGGAACACCCACGCGATCAGCGCCCAGCGGCGCGTCGCGCGGATCCAGTTGTTGCTCAAGTCGCCCGTCACCAGCGCGGCGAACGCAAACGCGCATGGCACGAGGAACCCGATAAAGCCGAGGTACAGCATCGGCGGGTGGAACGCCATGCCGACATGCCGCAGCAGCGGGTTCAGGCCGCGCGCCGACTGAGCGAGATTGAACTCTGACGGGGCGGCGAGGCCAGCGGGAATCAACGCCGACTGCACGACCTCGGCGCCGTCCAACCAGAAGCGGTTGAACGGGTTTTCGATCACCAAGCTGAGCAGTAAGAAGAACGCCGTGATCGTCGATTGGAACACGATCACATACGGGATCAAGCGGTAGTTGGAGCGCCAGTTCAACGCGACGGAAGCCGCGCTGAATACAGATAACAGCCAGCACCAGAACAGCAGTGAACCGGCCTGCGAACCCCACAGCGCGGTGATGCGGAAGAACGTCGGCATGCTGGGATTGCTGACCGACCACACATAGGCGATCTGATAATCCTGTGAGAGCAGGGCGATCATCAGCGTGCCGAGCGCAACCGTCAGCGCGCCGAAGATGACGAACGTCGCATTGCGCGCGCTGAGGATCAGGCTGGAACTGCGCCGTCTCGCGCCGAGCAGCGCCGCGAAAACGCTGTAAACCGCGACGACGAGCGCAAGCCACGCCGCGACATACCCGATTTCTGCAAGCATTATACTTCGCCTTCGATCACCGGTTCGGCGGCCGACTCTCCGGCCTCCGGAACCATCTCGCTAAAGCGGCTCGGGCATTTCAACAGCAGGGAGTCGGCGTAGAACTTGCCATCGGCGCCCAGCGTGCCGGTCAGGATGGCCTGCGCTTCGTTCACCAACAGGTCGGGCTTGACCTCGTTCTCCATCACGATCTCAAGCCGCTGCGCATCGGCGTTGTTGACGGCGAGGTGCAGCGCCATGCCGAGATCGTCGTTCTCGGCCGGCACGTTCGCGACGGTAAAGCTCAGGTCGAGCGTCTCAGGGTTGTAGTTGATGCTCTCGCCGATGACCGCGCCGGTGATTCGCACCGACTGGCCGACCAGTGACTCGTCCGCCAGCAGATCGTCGACGGTGATGAAATACCGCATACCGGAAAGCGTGCCGCTCACCATCAAGACGACGACCGCCGCCAACAGCGCGCCGCCGCCGATCAGGTACTTCAGGCGCTCTCCACTGATGGCACGGTGCGGCTTAGGGGCTTCAGCAGTTTTCGTCCATCCGATTTCCGCCATGGATGTTCCTCTTCCACTTTGTCCGGAAGTGCTCTGATCGGCTGTTAGGTCGCAATCCTCTCAGATCGCCCGAATTATACCGGACTCGTACACACATTTCCCCTACTGTGGATCACCGCTGAACGTGACGATTGTCACAATTCAGCACAGACTTATCAATCTCTCACACGTGATCGCGGTGTGGATGAAAAAACGGGAAAGATTTCAGTTTGTCGTGTGATGTCTATCACACCACAAGCCATGAAAGATACGAAACAATAGAGCTTGATGGGGGAGCGCATTGACTGTGTTGAGAAGCCTTCACGCCAAGCTGTTGATCTCCTTTTTGATCCTCACGATTGTCCCGCTGGCGGCAACGGCGATCTATGGGGACTTCTTCACGCAGCGCACACTCTCGCGCCAGCTTCTTGAGCGCTCTCAGAATCAAGTCCACCTCCAGTCTCAATCTATTGTGAGCGCCTTCCAGCAGGCGCAGGGTGACGCGCTCTACCTTGCGAACATGCGCAGTCTGGATGCGCTGCGCGCTTCTTCCGTTCAAGACGATGGGTTGAACAGCCTCAGCGATGTCGAACAGGACATGCTGATCTATGCGTCGGTGCGTCCGATGTATCTGCGCCTCATGCTGATCAACGTCGAAGGGAAGGAGATCGCGTCTGTCCGCCAGACTGGGGATGGGCGTGTGCGAATCACGGAGATCGAGCGCCGTGCTGACCACGCCGCGGCGCCCTACTTCACCGCCGCAATGAGCCTCCCGCGTGATGGCGTCTATATCGAGCCGTTCGTGTTCGAGAACGTACCTTATGTGCGTTATGCCGTGAAGATCGCGGGCGGCGTGCTGGTGATCGACCTCAGCGCACAATGGCTGCTGCGGTCACTGCCCATGCAGCCCGGCGCCGATCAGTGGGCCGTCATTGACCGGCAGGGCGAATTTGTCGTCTATCCCGAGGGGTTCGACCCGGCGGAGATCGCCGAGTACATCCCGCGTATGCTCACCGCCGACAGCGGAAGTTTCGAGACGCACGACAGCGTGATCGTCTACGACACCGTCTACCCGTCGCGGTTGGTCACCGATGACGGCCAGACGCAGTCGTGGGTGATCTTGCGACACACCTCGACCGAGGTGCTTTTCGCCTCCATCTATGACTTCTATCAGCTTGCGATGATCCTGCTGCTCGGCGCGGCTGTGCTTGCGGTGGCCCTTGCGCTGCTCATCAGCTATCTGCTGGTGAAGCCGATCAAACAGCTCGAACTCATGGCGATCAAGTTCGGCCACGATGGCGAAGCGCCGCGGCTCCCCGATAACGTCCCCAATGACGAAATCGGCGGCCTGATGCGCACCCTCACCGCGATGGCCGGCGAACTCGACCGCAAGCGCAAAGATGAGCGCCGCCTGATCGAACGGCTCATCAACGCGCAGGAGGAGGAGCGCAAGCTGGTCGCTTACGATCTACATGACGGACTGCTCCAGCAGTTGGTCGGCGCGCGCTTCTATCTGGGCAACTATCAGGAGCAGTTCGCCGCCGACATGCCGGAGCTAAGCGGCGGAATCCAGCGTGGATGCGACGCCCTGACCAGCGCAATCGTTGAGGGCCGGCGCATCATCGAGGGGCTGCGGCCCGCCGCGCTGGACGATCTCGGCCTGTCCGCCGCCATCGAGGACATCGCGTATTCGACGGCCGATCTGGCGGGCTGGGATCTCAAGCTCGACCTTCAACCGCTGCCGGTCGAGCCGGAGGTGACGATTGGCGTCACCCTCTATCGCATCGCGCAAGAGGCGCTCAACAACGTGCGCAAACATGCGGACGCCAAACACGTCACGGTAACGATGCACAACGGCGACGCGATTCGTCTTTCTATCGTAGACGATGGCGTTGGGTTCGACCCCGGATCGTTTCGCGCTGCGGAGCCAGAAGACGGCAGCACGCGCGGGCTGGGCATCACGACTATGCGCGAGCGCGCCAGCCTGATCAATGGACGATGCGAGATCTTCAGCGAACCCGGCGCAGGCACACGGATCTATGTCGAGGTGCCGCTGACGATGGACGCGCCCGCACGCAAGCATGATGTGATTCACGAGCTAACGATGGCCGGATGGATGGAGGAGGATGAACAATGACCCAGAATGTCGCCGAAAAGACTATTCGCGTTGCAATCGTCGATGACCACGGGATTGTACGTCAAGGGCTGCGCGCCCTGCTGAATCGGCCGGGGATCGAGGTCGTCGGCGAGGCGGACAGCGGCGCCGCGGCGGTTGAACTGGCCGCGTCGATCATGCCGGACGTGATGCTGCTCGACATCCGCATGAAAGACGGCGACGGCCTGCACAGCCTGCCGCACATCAAGCAGGTATCGCCGCACACGAGCGTCATCATCCTGACGACGTATGCCAATCCGTCGTATCTGGCGCGGGCGATCAGCGGCGGTGCGGCGGGCTATCTCTCGAAGGAGACCAATCCCGATCAGATCGTGCGGGCGGTGCGCGCCGCGGCCGTGGGCGAGGAGTTGATCGACCGGTCGCTGCTGCAAGCCGCGCTGGCACAAGCGGTTCAAAACGCCGACGAACGTCGCCGCCACGAACCCGCCACCCGTGAGGATCTGGCCGGCATCGAGCCGCTGTCCGACCGCGAGCTGGACGTGCTGCGGTTGATGGTGCAGGGATTAGCCAACAGCGCAATCGCTGACGCGCTCGGAATCAGCCTGCCCACCGTCAAGACGCACGTACAGCACATCTTACAGAAGCTGCACGTCTCAGACCGCACACAGGCCGCGCTCCTTGCGATTCGCCTTCATCTCGTATCGCAGTAGGAGTGCGGAATCAACCCATAGGGTGAGCCGATTCATCCCTGTGAACGATGGATTATGCGCGTGATAGGGCGACAATTGGCGCAGTTGGACAGCTAGACGATGAGTCCGCCCCGGATCCACGAATGGATCGCGGCGCATCGCAAAGGTAGGGCCATGATGATCCCCAAAAGACTTCATCGCAGTTCACTGCTTACCGTCGGCGTGCTGTTGTGTGTCTGCGGAGTGGGCCTGATTGTGCTGGGGGAGACGACGGCCCCGGCGTCTGCGCAGGACGGCGAGCCGTATTACGTCGATGCCGATTATCTCGGCGCGGATGAGTGTTCGGCCTGCCACCGCAACGTCGTGCGCACGCATGCCGGGACGGCCCATGCGCTGACGTTGGCCGAGCCGGGGCGGCGCGGCGAGGGTGTGCTGGCCGACTTCGAGGTTGGCGCGGATATCCGCACGATGCAGTTCCCGGAAGAAGATGCTCCGCGCGCGTTCGAGCTGGATGACGTCGCGTTCATCCTCGGGGTGGGGCGCAGCAAGCAAGCCTATGTTTATGAGGAGGGCCGCCGCGATTACCGCGTACTGCCCGCCCAATGGAACGTCTCCGCCGGCGCGTGGGAGCCACTGAGCCTCGCGGCGTCGTGGGATGATCCGGCGTATGACTTCGAGACGGCCTGCGCCGCCTGTCACACGACGGGTTTCAACGCCGAACGGCTTCGCTGGAAGGATACCGGCGTGACCTGCGAGTCCTGTCACGGCCCCGGCAGCGAACACGAGGAAGTCGCGCGTGACGAAGGCCGCAACCCGGATGAGGAAGGTCTCGCCCGGATCGCGGCGGTGATCGCGTCCGGCGCGGACTCGCAGGCGTGCGGACAGTGCCACAGCCGCGCGACTGGCCCCGACGGCCAAGCGTATGCCGCCGGCTATCGGCCCGGTATGGCGCTGTCCGACGTGTTCATGCAGGTCGAATTCACCGGCGAGTCCGACGTGCATTGGTGGGTCTCCGGCCACGGACGCCAGATCAACATGCAGTACACCGAATGGGCGCTGTCGGCCCACGCCGGCCGCGCGGAGGATGGATCCGAGATCGCTGGCTGTACCGCGTGCCACGATCCGCACAGCGATGCGGGGATGACCGCCAATCTCGTTGCGGAACCTGATGCGCTGTGCGTGACCTGCCACACGTCGAGCGCGGGTGGCCGCCCCTCGAAGGAGATGTACGAGGGCGTCGCGGTGGTTGACACGGTGCTGCCGCTGGTCGGTGTGCATTTCGCGGTCGAGGACGGCCCGACGTGTACCTCGTGCCACATGCCGCAGGTTCCGGTGGACGGCGGCACGCGCACCAGTCACCGGTTTGAGCCGGTGCTGGCGTTCGGCGTGGAAGGGCTGCCAGATGCGTGCAGCGCATGTCATGGATCACAGGCAGAACCCGCGCTGATCGAGCAGTTGATCGCGGATATTCAGACCAGCACGGCTGAACGCCTTGAAGCGGCACGCGCGCTGGTCACGGCGACGACGCCGGCGTGGATCGTTCAGGCACTGGATTTTGTCGAGGACGATGGCAGCCTCGGTATGCACAACTACGCCTATGCCGACGCGCTGCTGGACGCCGTGGATAAGGCGCTCGGCTTGTATGACACGGAAACCGCTGCCGTAACGCCCGCGTCCGGGGCCGGGCAGTAACGCGGAGTAGGGGTGCGACATGACGACTACTAAACGTCGACTCATCGGTATCGTGTACGGCATCGGTATCGCGCTGCTGGTGACCGGGATCTACGTGCTCGCGTCCATGCCGGCCAACGCGCAGGAAGCGGCAGAAGCACCCGCCGCCGTGCAGGAGGCCAGCCCGACACCCGCAGGGATCTACAACCTCGAAGGCAAGCCGATCGAGCCGACTGGCGACAACAGCTACTGCCTTGTGTGTCACAGCCGCCCGTGGAAGACCGTCCGGCTTCAAGATGGGTCGATCCAGAACCTATACGTGAACCCGGACACGGTCGCGGCGTCAGTCCACGGCGTGAACAACCCGGCCGGGGCGCTGGGCTGCATCGACTGTCATGGAGCCGATGCGTTCCCGCACACTGGCCCGTCGCCGGAAAGCAAGCGCATCAGCACGCTGGACGCGGTTCAGCGCTGTGTGACGTGTCATACCGAGAATGCGCTTGAGCTTCAGCACGGTTTGCACGAGGAAGCCATTTTACGCGGTAACTTGAACGCGGCCGTGTGTACCGACTGCCATGGATCGCATGACGTCCAGCCCGTGGTCGAGGAGCGTAATCTGGTCGCCGGCGTGTGCGGCACGTGTCACGTCTCGACGCTTACGGAGTGGCAGAACAGCGCCCATGTCGATATCGGTCCACTGGGCTGTGCCACCTGCCATTCGCCGCACAGCCAGCGCATCCGCGCAGGGGACACGGCGGATGGATTATGCCTCAACTGCCACAACACCATGCCGGATCTCTGGGCGCATCAGCAGCATGCCAGCAACGATTATCCGGTCGGCTGTACCGACTGTCACATGTTCGTGCCTGAGGAGCAGCGGGCGGCGAACCTCGGCTTGACGACCGCGGTCATCGACGCGCCGACCGGCCACGGCATGGCGCTGACGTCCGTTCCTTGCACAACCTGCCATGAAGAATTGATGGTCAGCGGGGAATGGTCGCGGCTGTCGGGCGAGGGCGAGGGAATCCGTATCGAGCGCGACCGCCTCGCGCAGCAGCTTGCCGACTTGCAAGCCGTTCATGCCGCCGAGCCGGAAGTGCAAGAAGGGACGTTCGTGCCGCTGGCGCAGGGGCTGCTGCTTGGCCTCGGCTTCGGCGTGACGTTCGCGGCCGTGTTCATCACGCGAGGCAACCAGCGTCACACGGCCTCCGCGTCTGTACCACCGCCTGCCGAGCCGCCTGCCTCCGAGCCGACGCCTTCACACAGCGCGCCTGCCGCTGAGAAGCAGGTTCCGTCCACCGAGGATGAGCACGAGGATGCGTCATGAGCGATCAGGAACCCACCCCCCAAGTCAAGGAAACGCCCCCCGGCGTAACCCTGCTGAACCGCCGTGAGTTCATGACCCTGCTGCTGGGCGGTGGCGCTACGATGGTGCTGGCGGCGACACTGGCGAATCCGCTCGACACCTTCGCGCGTCAAATCCTCGACAATCCGGCGCGCGAGGCGCACGACGGTGATCCGAATTACAAATGGATCATGATTATCGACCTGAGCAAGTGCATCGGCTGTGACTACTGCGTGTGGGCCTGCCAAGCGACCAACGACACCACCGATGCGATGCGCTGGAATATCCGCGTCGAGGATCAGACGCAGTTGGGCGTCAAGTTCCATCTCACGCGGCCGTGTTTGCACTGCGCGCATGCGCCGTGCGTCGAGGTTTGCCCGGTAGGCGCGACCTATCACCGGCGCGATGGGCTGGTGGTGATGGACTATGACAAGTGTATTGGCTGCCGCTACTGCCAGACCGCCTGTCCGTACAACGCGCGCGCCTTCAACTGGTCAGAGCGCACCGATGTCAACCCGCGCGCGCCTGAGTGGGGGACGCCGGAAGTCGAGCGCCGTCCGCGCGGCGTGCCGGAGAAGTGCACGTTCTGCATTCATCGCATCGACGCGGGGCTGGCGGCCGGGTTGATGCCCGGTGTCGATGAGCAGGCCACGCCGGCGTGCGTCAACGTGTGTCCGGTTAACGCGCGCTTCTTTGGCAACGTCAACGACCCGAACAGCACGGTCGCGCGGATTCTCCGCACCAAGCCGACCCTACGCCTGCGCGAAGACCTCGGCACGGAACCCAGCGTGTATTACATACCGCCGGAGGGCCTGTTGTGATGAACGCCACCGCGCACCCCATGACCTCTCCCGCCGTCCCCGCTGCGCCACAGCGGCGCGGGGTTTCCGCCCGGTTCATCCTCTGGCTGATGCTGCTGATCGCCATGCTCACGGTCGGCGCGATCAGCTTCGTCTACGTGATGATCCACGGCCTCGGTGTAACCAACCTCACCGACGAGCTGCCGTGGGGCCTGTGGATTACCGTCGACCTGTCGTCCATCGCGCTCGGCGCGGGGGCGTTCACGTTGTCCGCCGCGGTCTACATCTTCCGGATGCGGCAGTACGAGGCGATTGCCCGCGCGGCGGTGCTGGTCGGCTTTCTCGGCTATTCGTCAGCGATGCTCGCGCTGTTTATCGACATCGGCCGGTTTGACCGCTTCTACCACCCGATCATCTACTGGAACGTACACTCGGTGCTGTGGGAGATCACGATGTGCGTCGTGCTCTATCTCACGGTGCTGCTGATCGAACTGTTCCCGGTGCTGGTCGAAAGCACGCCGCTGAAGAAGATCGGCGTGCTGGTCTCGTTCTCGCATCTGCTGCACCGCCTAATGCCGATCGTCGCCGTGGTCGGGATGGGGCTGTCGCTGCTGCACCAGTCCTCGCTGGGCGCGACATACGGTATCCTGACTGCGCGGCCGTTCTGGTATTCGCCGAGCGCGCCGGTGCTGTTTATCCTGTCGGCGGTGGCGGGCGGGGCTGCTTTGACCCTGCTGGTGACGCTGCTCTCCGGTAAGCTGCTCGGACGGGAACAAGCGCCACCCAACATCATCACCGGTGTGGCGCGTCTGGTCGGATTTGCGTGCTTGGCGTATCTCTATCTCAAGCTGTGGAGCTGGTTGGCGACGAATTACTACAGCTATGTGCCAGAGCAGCAGATTGGGGCGGAGACACTGGCGCAGTATACGCCGTACAACTTCACGTTCTGGTTCGGCGAGGTGCTGTTTGGCGCGCTGATCCCCGCCGTGTTCATGCTGTGGGGACGCCTGCGCAGCAACCGTAATGCGCTGATGCTGGCCTGCCTGATGATTATCGCAGGGCTGGTTATCAACCGCTGGAACATGACGCTTTCGGGATTCGTGATCCCGCTCGATTGGTCGCCGGGGGTGGGCGACATCTTTCCGATCAACACGTATGAGCCGGCGCTGGTGGAGTGGGGCGTGGCGATCGGCATCGTCGCCTACAGCTGGCTGGCGTTCACGTTGGCCGTGCGCTTCCTGAACATTTACCCGGAATCGCGCCCTGTGGGGGCGGCGCCGGTCGTGGTTGAACACCTATCAGCATCCGAACCGGGGCATCACGGGTAGCGACGCACCGCCGTATACGACTCGGTTACGCACAACAGGCCGGTTGAGTGCTGCTCGCCGGCCTGTTTTTACGCTTGGCGTGACGCCTGAACACTGCGGGAACTTGATGTGCTGCACGGCGGATTGTGATGCTTGTCACTATCTAAACCGCTGGATTTTGCTAGACTCGAGGTGTAGAGTACAGACGGCCGGGTCTGCCTTTGAGGGGAACGACGCATGCGGTATCTGGGGATGCTGCTCTTGATCGGGATCGTCGCGGGTGTCGCGGTGGTGATGGTTTTCGTGTTCAATGGCGGTATGGCCGGGCCTGCGTCTGACGGCCTCGTTATCGAACTCAGCTCCGACCCGTATCCCATGACCATTGGGATCAATCAGCTCCGCGTGTTTGTCAGCGACACGAACGGCAAGCCTGTCGAGGATGCCGATGTGACGGTGTCCAGCGTGCTCGATCACGGCGGGATGCTGCCGCTTCAAGGACTGCCTGAGGGCGATAGTAACGGCGAGTACGTATTCCGCGTGGTATGGCCGATGATCGGGTCATGGACGATTGACGTCACGGCGAACGCAGGTGCGGACACCCGCGCGGTGACGGAGCAGTTCAACGCCTACGTCTATGCGCTTCCGCCAGAGTACGACAAGCCGGCGGGCACGTATCGCGCGATCCGCGAGACGTCTGAGGAGATGGCCGTCAATCCCGACGGCGAGCTGTGGATCGTGATTCCACAGGGAACCTATGACTTGGTGCGGCGCGGTCACGATGAACTGCCGAGCGACATCCGGCTTCGGGTCGGCGGTCGTGATACGCTCGTTATCCGCAATGACGACATCGTGGATCACACCATTGGGCCGTTCTTCATCCGGTCGGGCGAGACGATCCGCCAGCGGTTTACGCGGGCCGCCGTGTTTCAAGGCGTATGCAGCTTGAACGACGTCGGTTACGTCAATATCGTGGTAGAGGGGTAGGGAGGATCACCCATGCGCGTTTATCGGATGCTGGTGTTGGCGCTCATGGCGCTGGCGGCCACAGGCTGCGGCGGCGCGCCTGCGCCGGAGGCGGCGTCGGAGGCTCCCGCCCCGCCCGCGTATCTCGACGACCTGAATGGGGCCGTGTTCGACCCGCCGCGCGCGCTTGCTGATTTCGCGTTCGACTCCACCACCGGCGAGCCGTTCCGCTTGGCCGAGCATCGCGGCGAGGTCGTGCTGATCTACTTCGGCTACCGTACGTGCCCGGACTTCTGCCCGACGACCTTCACCGAACTGCGCCAAATCTACCATGAACTCGAAGAGCCGGCCGACCGCGTCAAAGTACTGTTCGTCACGATTGACCCCGAACGCGACACGCTCGATCAGATGGCCCCGTATGTGCAGGGCTTCCACAAGGACTTCATCGGCCTGCGCGCCGAGGGCGACGCCCTGCGCGCGGTGATGGATCAGTTCGGCGTGGTGGCTGAGAAGCGGCAGATGGGCGACTCGGCGCTGTCCTACCTGATCGACCACACGGCGTCGATCTTCCTCATCAACCCGGAGGGACAGCTGATGGTGCAGTATCTGTATGGCACGGATTACCGACTGATCCGCGATGACCTGCGGACGATCTTGCAGGCCGAGACCTAAGCTCGCGTGGAATCGGGCAGCGTGATGCGTTTCCTTTGTCACACTGGAGAATGACAATGCGTGTGAAAACTCTGTTGTTTGTCGCTGTCGCGGTTGTGCTTGCGCTGACGCCGGTGATGGGCGTCGCGCAGGATGCTGAGACCTGCGACCTCGTATCTCTGTTCGACGGCTGGGCGCGGGCCACGGTGGAAGGCGCCCCCAACAGCGCCGCTTACGGAGTGCTGGTCAACCTCGGCGCCGAGGACGATACGCTTATCGCCGCCAGCACCGAAGCGGCCGAAGCGGTCGAGCTGCATGAGATGAAGATGGGCGACGGCGACGTGATGATGATGCGCCCGGTAGAGGGCGGATTCGCGGCGCCGGCCAACGGATTCACCGTCCTTGAACCCGGCGGCCTGCACATCATGCTGATCAACCTGACCGCGCCGCTGGTCGCTGGTGAGGAACTCGCGATCACGCTGACGTTCGAACATGCTGGCGAAGTCGAGTTGAGCCTGCCGATCCGCGAGATGCCGGCCGAAGGCGCGATGGAGATGGGCAGCGAGCCGATGGACATGGATCACGGCGGCATGGCGATGCCCAACGTCGAGAATCCATGGCCTGAGGCATGCCGTGCCGTACACGTCGTCGATCCGTGGGTGCGGCCGGCCGGCCCCGGTCAGCCGACCAGCGCGGCGTACGGACTGCTGCTGAATTTGACCGGCGTCGACGATGTCCTTGTCGCCGCTGCTGCCGGGGTCTCTGAGGTCGTTGAGCTGCACGAGATGACGATGGGCGAGGGCGATGTGATGATGATGCGCCCGGTAGAGGGGGGCATCGCGGTGAGCGCCGGCGGCTTGGCGATCCTGAAACCCGGTGGCCTGCACATCATGATGATCGGCTTGACCGACGAATTGGCGGCCGGCGCGGAGGTCGACTTCACGCTCACGTTCGCCGAGTTCGGCGAGGTCGCGCTGACGTTCCCTGTGCGCGAGCCGATGGCGCAGGGCATGGAGATGGGCGGTCACTCGATGGGTGGCGGCTAAGCGCGGACGAGCCTCGCGGACAGTGGAATCACGCGTATCCCGCACCCGGTTTCAGCTGGTGTGTGCCGGTTAACGGCCAACCGGGTGCGGGCGTGAGGGGCCAAACAAAAACCGCCGGCACGCGTGCCGGCGGTGGTGTGCTGGGGGACCTGGACTCGAACCAAGATCGACGGGGCCAGAACCCGTTGTTCTGCCATTGAACTATCCCCCAAGAGTCGCAACAGGGTATCACGAGTCCGGCCGCCGATCAAGACTGAATCCCTCATCGGCGGGGGATCATAATCGCTCTAACAGCAGATTCACGCAGTCGTCCATCGAGAGCGACGCGCCCTGCGCAACGACCCGCGCGAAGGACTCGTCGCCGATCTGGTCGCGGATGCGCGCGAGCAGTGCGGATGCACGGTACCGCTCGACGGCGAAGCCGACCGGGTTTTCGATTTGACGCGCCAGCAGCGCGCCGGCTTCTTCCGTTTGGCCCAGCGCGAACAGCAGTCCCGCGCCGCTGATGACCACCGCCACGATGACGGCCGGAAAATTTGACCGCTGCGCAAGCGCCACCGCGTCACGCACGGTTTGCCGCGCGTCGTCTATGCGGCCAAGGGCGCGGTACGTCTCCACCAAGCCCTGCGTCACCAGCGCAATAAACTCGTGGCGCAGCCCTTCGTCCCAGACGTATGAATTGCGCACGCGGCTGGAGTCGCGCAGCAGCGTTAAGCCGCGCAGCGAGTGATCGACTGCTTCCTCATACTGCTTGAGCATGTGCATGACGCGCCCGCGCAGAGAGGTCGCAAGCGCGATCTGGTTGAAATCGGTGGCGTGTTCCGCCATGATCAACAGAACCTCGATCAGCGCGTCAGCGTCAGCGAGATTGCGCTGAGCCAGCTTAACCAGTATGGCGCCGGCCAGAGCGATGCTCATGTCTTCGCGGTGATTGATGTCTTCAGCCGCGATATACGCGTGACGGAACGTCTCCTCGCACGGGCCGAGCCTGCCGAGCGCCCACTCACAGCGCCCGCGTAAGATCAGCGCCGAGATGCGGTACTCAGGCATTTGCAGCCGCAAAGACAGGTGGACAACCTCCTGAGCCAGCTCGGCGGATTCGGCGAACTTGCCTTCGAAGAACGAGATTCGGGCGCGGATTTCGAGCGACGTTGCGATCTGTGCAAGGTTGTTGGCGTCCCGATACAGCGCATACGCTTCCTCAGCAGCCACGCGGCCCTGTTCAAGCTGGCCGACGACTGCGCGGGTCAGCGCGAGTTTCAGCAGCGTCGATCCCACGCCGAGCTGATTGCCTACCGTGCGATGCAGGTTGGCGGCCTCTTCCATCAACGCTAATCCACGGTCGAAGTCTTCGATGAGTGTGGCAAGGTGTCCGCGCTCTTCAAGGACATGCGCCCGCACGTACACGTCGCCCAGTGATTCGAGGGTGGACAGCGCCTCGTCGGCGGCGAGGATCCCCATCGAGATATCGGTCTGGCGCGACTCGAGGCGGAAGTACGACGACACCGCGAGGTTCAGCAGCGCATGGGCGTTATCCCACGGCGATCCGAGCGCGGTGAACTCTGCGGCGGCGCGCCGGAAGTATTCCTGACTGGATGGCGCGTGGCCGAGGATGCGCTCGACAAGGCCAATGCAGAAATTCAGCCACGCGTGGGTTTCTGGGTCACGCGATCGGTTCACGGCCTCGCGCATCGCCGCCAAGTGCTCATGCGCGGACGCGACCTGCCGGAAGATCGTGCGGAAGATCGTGACCCACCCGTGAAGCCATGCCAGCGCACGGTCGCGGTCGGGATCGGGCGGGTGCTTGTAGAGCAGGTCGCAGATCTGCTCGAACAGCGCGCTGCCTTCGATATACTGCGTGCGCATGTCGAAGAAGATGCCCATGCTGTGGATGCTGTCGGCGAGCGGTACGAACTGGCCGTTCGTGGCCGCCCACAGCCATGCGGCGCGCACATTTTCCCGGTCGGCGTAGATGTCCATCCAGCGTTCGAGCTGACGGTTGGACTGCATGTCGCGCCGCAGCTGCACGAGCGCCTCGATATAGTACCGGCTGTGTTTGGCGCGCATAGCCTCCAGCTCACCGGCGGCCTCGAGCTGCTCCTCGGCGAACTGCCGCATCAACTCGTGAATCTGATAGACGCCAGAGTCGGCGTCGCGCCGCACCAGCGACTTGTTGACGAACGTCATCAACTGCCGCAGCGTTGCGCCGGTGACGGCTTGGCCGGCCTGCCGCGTGAACCGGCCGCGAAACACAGCGAGCCGCGAAAAGCCCTGCTGTTCTTCGGGTGTGAGCAGTTCCCATGAATGTCCGAAAACGGCGCGCATGCTGCGGTGGCGTTCGGGCGCGTCCTGTGCTTCGGTGCCGAGGAAATCAAGATCGTGGGCGATCTCGGCGGCGATCTCTGGCAGCGAGAGTACCTCGACCCACGCGGCCGCCAGCTCAATGCCCAGCGGCATGCCGCGCACCAGCTTACAGATTTCGATCATGGCGTTGAAGTCGATGGGGCGAAGTTGGAAACCGGGCTTACTGCGCCGCGCGCTTTGCACGAACAACTGGATGGCGCTGTACTCCGATAGGTCGACCGTCAGCATATCCGGAAAGTCCATGCCCTCGATGGTCAGCAGCGTTTCGCCGGCGATGTCCAAACGTGCGCGTGACGTGGCGATGATCTTGACGGCGGGCGCGGCGTAGAGGATGTCGCTGATGAGATCAAGCTCACTGGTGAGGTGTTCGCAGTTGTCGAAGATCAGCAGGGCGCGTTTGTCGCTCCAGAAGTCGAGAAGCTGCGATTTCGGCGATTCGCCCTGATAGAACTGAAACCGTGCGCCGTCCGCGATGAGCGTAAGCAGCTTGTCGATCCCGCTGATCTGCGTCAGGCTGTAGAAATATACGCCGTCCGGGAACAGGTCGGTGTGCGAGATGTGCCGGTTGATCGTGCGCATACCGGCCTCAACGGCGAGCCGGCTCTTCCCCATGCCACCTTGCCCGACCAGTGTGATTAGCCGCTGGTAGGGATCTTCCAACATCAGGCCCAACATGCGCAGTTCGCCGTCGCGCCCGACGAACGGCGTCGCCTGTGCAGGGAGGTTGTGCCGCTGCTGAACGGGGGTGGGTGGCTGAAAACGCTGGCCGAGGTTGGCGCGCATGTCGGTTGGAAGCGACGTGATCTGTGCGCGTTGGATCACCGTCTCAAGCCCGACGCCGACCAACCGTGCCGTCGGGATGCGATCGGACGGCTCCTTCGCCAGCATCCGGTAGATCAAGTCGACGAGCGACAGCGGCGCGTCAGGGCGCAGCTCTTCCAAATCCGGCGGCGGATTGATCAGCACGTTGAGCATCAGGCTCGGCAGGTTTTCGGCGCTGAACGGGTGCTGCCCTCCGATCATCTCGAATAGGATGACGCCCAGCGCCCAGATGTCCGCGCGCTCGTCACCGCGCTGGTTGTTGAAGACCTCCGGCGGCAGATAATCAGGCGTGCCGATGGTGATTCCGCCGCGTGTCACCCGATCGCGCTCACCTAAATACGCCACGCCGAAATCAGTCAGCCGCGCGCTGCCATCCGGCGCGATGAGGATGTTGGCCGGCTTCAGGTCGCGGTGGATGATGCCGAGGTAGTGAGCGCGGGTCAGGGCGTCGGCGATTTCGATGGCGATCCGCGCCGCGCGGCTGATCGGCATCTTGGGTTCGTGTTTCAAGGCGGTGGCTAAGTCGTCTCCCGCCACGTAATCCATGACGATGTAGTGCTCACCGTCGCGCTGAAAGGTGTCGAGCGCCTGAACGATGTTCGGGTGGTTGAGCTGACGCAGGGCCTCGGCTTCCCGCGCGAATCGCTCGAACACCTCCGGCTGAAAGCGCGCGAGATCGCTTCGCAGCTGCTTGATGGCGACGATGCGGTCGGTCAGCGTGTCATGGGCACGATGAACAATACCCATGCCGCCAGCGCCAAGGGTCGCTTCCAGTTGGTAGCGATCTGCGAGCAGTGTCATGTGGGCGTTCAACCTAAAATGCAGACCCGCAGTTCGATTTTAGCGCACGGGGGGCCGTTTGTACGTTGTGATCTGCTCAGCCGCGCTCAAGTGAAACGTTGAACGGGGATGCGTGATGCGAAAGCGCCAGCCATTTTCAGTCGTAGGATCCTACGAGTCGGGTCGCCTAGTCCGACGACTCTTGGTAACCCACGTCAGTCATGGGACAGGTGTCGCAGCGCGAGGAGCGCGATGTCGATGGACGCGAACGGGTCGTCCGCGGGGCCGCAGCGCGCAAGCACGTCGTTGGCGCGTTGAACGTCGCACGCATACGCCGGCGCGCCAGCGATTACCGCCCCGGCGAGGCGCGCGGCAAACGCCGGATCACGTTCGATCATCAGCCATGCGCCGGTCGCGACGACCTTGCTCCGGTGCGCCGGGCTGTGGGCTATTTCGACGGCATCGGCGGCAAGCTGAAGCGCGTACAGGCTGTGTTCGGCCTGCCCCTCCGCAGCGCTGATCTCCGCGTCGAACAGGTGCGCCTCGACCGACCACGACGCCATCATCCACTCGTCGCTGGTATAGCCGATCTGCCACTGAAGCGGATCGGTGAAATAGTCGAATGCCGGCTGAAGCTCCCGGCGCGCGGCCGCGATGTCGCCGAGCGCCAGCTCCACGCTTGCCAACAGCAGCAGGCCCGCGTTCACCGAGGTGACGTCGTGCGCATCGGCTGACCGCGTGTTCGCCTCGCGCAAGATTGCCCGCGCGCGTTGGGCGCTGCCGGCGAGCAGCACGGCTTGCCCCTTGCGATTCAGAGCGAAGGCGGCGTCCTCTCGATTCCCGATGTCGTCCGCCAGCGCGCCGGCGCGGTCGCATGCCGTGGCGGCCTCGTCGTAACGGCCGAGCGCGGTCAGCGCCTGCGCGCGGCTGAGCTGAAGCGTCAACTCCCACTCGTGATGCGGCGTCCCGCGCACGCGCTCCAACCCCTCGTCACAGCGCTGCAAACTGAGCGAGAAGCTGCCCTCGTTGAACGCGAGCCGCGCCAGCACGAAGTGCGACCACACGATCGGGATCAACGCGCCGATGTCGTGCTTGATCCGCAGCGACTGTTCGAGGTGTTCGCGGCTGTCAGCATAATCGCCCTGCATCATCTCGCGCACGCCGATGTTGTTGAGCGCGTGCGCCTGCCCGTACCGGTTGCCGATCCGCTGAAACAGCGCGAGGCTTTCGGCGGTACACTGCGCATCCGATGCGGCGTCGCCAGCGTATGACGCGATGGTGCCGAGGTGCAGCAGGGTGCTCGCCATGCCGAATTGGTCGCCCAACGCGCGCTGGATCGCAAGCGCTTCCTCCGCCAAGGCGCGGGCCTGCTGAACACTGCTGCTCTGGACTTCCGCGCGATACCAGTACGTGGACGACAATTCGGACAGCGCGCGCGCATGTTCCCAGCGCTGGCCGCTGTCACGCCATCGTTCTGCGGCGGCCCGCAGATCGGCGCGTCCATCGGAAGGGGTCTTGAGCGTCAGGTGATTGAACCCGCGCGCGAACCACAACGGTGGGCGTTCGCGTTCTTCGGCCGCGTCCAGCAGCGTGGCGGCCTCGTCGAGCATCGCGTCGGCGGCATCCCCCGAATGCAGCACCGTCGCGAGGATCGAGCCATACGCAAGCATCCGTCCGAGGGCGACATCTCGTTGGGGCGCGGAGGGTTGGCTTCGCAGCAGCGGGATCGCCTGATCGAACAGGGCCAGACCGACCTCGTACAGCCCGCGCATCTCTGCGTACTGCCAGATCACCGGCGCGGCATCACGCAGCAGCGCCGGCGTGCCGTGACGCGCCGCGAACAGCCATGCCGTGCGCACGTTTTCGAGGTCGCTGTCGATGTCGCGCAGGGCGTCAAGTTGTGCCGCGCCGTCGAGACGGGGGCGAATGTCGCGCAGTGCGGCGAGGTAGTAGGCGCTGTGGCGCGTGCGGACGGCATCCGCGCCGCCGCTGTCGTTCAGGCGGCTTTCGGCGTACTGCCGCAGCAGTTCGTGAACGTGATAACTGCCGTGATCGGGATCGCGGCGCAGCATTGACTTGGACACCAGAGTCGACAGCGTGCGCAAGCTGGCATCGGCGACTGTCTGCGCGGCGCTGCGTGACAGTCCCCCGCGGAACACCGACAGCCGCATCATCAGCGTGCGCTCGTCGTCGGAGATCGTCTGCCACGACGTATCGAACACGGCGCGCATACTGCGGTGGCGCTCCGGCACGTCGCGCAGGTCGGATTCCAGAATGTCGATGCTGCGCGAAAGCTCGTCCTCGATCTCCGCGGCCGAAAGCGTCTGCATCCAGCCGGCGGCCAGCACGATCGCCAGCGGCAGCCCATCGACCATCCGGCAGATTCGCGCGATCTGACGCAGGTCGTCCGCGGCCGGTTTCCAGCCGGGTTGAATACGCCGTGCGCCTTGCAGGTACAGCTTCACCGCGTTGTTGGATTCCAGCGTCGCGGCATCGGCTGTGTCGTCGGGGAGGTCGAGGCCGGTCAGCGCGTAGACCGATTCCGCCTGAAGTTGCAGTCGTTCACGGCTCGTTGCCAGCACCTTGACGCCCGGCGCCGCGCCGAGGATGTCGGCGATCAACGGCGCGCCGTCCAGAATATGTTCGAAGTTGTCGGCGATCAACAACATGCGCTTCTCACGCAGATAATCGAGAAGCTGCGCTTTCGGGTCACCTTCTGCGGCGAACTGGAAACCGAGTGTGTTCGCAATTGTCGGGAGCAGCGGCTCGGCGGACAGCAGCGGCGCCAGCTCGATCAGCAGGATGCCGTCGGCGAACACGCTCGGCGCGGTCGCGCGGTGACGCTCCAGCAGGCTGCTGGCGACGCCCAGCGCGAGGCGTGTCTTGCCCATGCCACCCGGGCCGACAACGGTGATCAGGCGCGTGCCCGGGTCGAACAGCACCTGCGTTAGCTCGACGAGTTCGGCGTCGCGCCCGATCAACGGCGTGGGTTGAGCAGGCAGGTTTTGCTTGATCGGCGGCGCGGGTTCGGACTCCGGCGAAAACCGCGTCACAGCAGCGGCGGCGGTCGCGCGATCACGGATGTTCACGGCTCCGGCGAGTGTTTGTGCGATTGCTTCCAGCTCCGCGCCGACCAACCGGGCGCTGCTGATGCGTGCGGCGGCGTCTTTCTCCAACATACGCTCGATCAGGTCGACCAGCGCGTCCGGGCAGTCGGGCCGCGGCGCGTGCAGGTCGGGCGTCGGGTTGATCAGCACGTTGACCAACATCATGTTGAGCGATTTTTCGTAGAACGGGTGCTTGCCCGCCAGCGCTTCATACAACACGACACCCAAGCTCCACAGATCGCTGCGTGGCTCCGATGTGCCGCCGTTGATGACCTCCGGCGCCATGTATGCCGGTGTTCCGACCATGACACCCTGCCGCGTCATGCGGTCTTTCTGTTCCCAGTACGCTACGCCGAAGTCGGACAGTTTGAGCGTTCCGTCGCGGTCGATCAGGATATTCGCCGGCTTCAAATCGCGGTGGATGATGCGCAGGTAATGGGCGCGGGTGAGCGCGTCCGCCAGTTCGATCCCGATGTCGACGACGCGGTTGATGGGAAGGCTCCCGTGCTGCACCAGCACATCCGATAGATCGGGGCCGTCGACGTAATCCATGACGATGTAATGGTCACCATCTTGTATGACACGTTCGTGCATGCGCACGATGTTGGGATGATTGAGCGCGCGCAGGGCATCCGCTTCGCGCTGAAATCGTTCGGCCAATTCGGGCTGAAGCGCGACGCGCCGGCCATCGAGGCGCTTGATGGCGACGCGGGACTCGGTGGTCGTGTCCGTGCCGAGGAAGACCGTCCCCATGCCGCCGCTTCCGATCTCACGGTCGAGCGTGTATCGGCCAGCGATGAGCGCCGCCGGGGTGTTCGGATTATCCATGGCGCAGCACGCTGTTGGCTTTGTTCATCAACTGGTCGAGCGACAACATGCGGCCGTGTTCGAGCGCGGCGTCGAATTCCTCAAACGACAGCAGCGGCTGAATGCGGTCGACGATTGCCAGCAGCGGCCGCTGGTAAATCGCGCCTGCCGCCGGGGATGATAACAGCGCGCCGCACCATTCGAGCGCATGCAGCAGATCGCCGCGCAGCAGCAGCAGTTCCGCGACACTACTCAGCGTGCGCAGTGTGATGCGCGCCCCGCCGATCCGCTGCGCCGCGCGCATCGCCAGCCAAAGCCGTTCGCGCGCGCTGGTCAGGTTGCCGATCCGCAGCGCGATGTTCGCCAGCGTCGAATGCGCCAGCGTGATCGTATCGTAACGGTTCATCTCCATCCATGTGTACGACAGCCGCTGCGCTGAATCGTCGGTGAGGTACTCAAGCGCGTCGATGAGGCTGCGCTGTGCCTCCTCGTAGTCCTCCATGTCGAGCAGGACGATCCCCGACCATACGCGGTTGTAGGCGATCAGGTTGGGGTCGTTGATCGAGCGCGCCAGTTCGGCGCTGGAGGCGAATCGTTCCTGCGCGCCCGCGAGGTCGTCCTCGGCGTACGCGACCGCGCCGCGCTGGGTGAGCGCAAGGCACTGATTGTCGATGTCCTCGATCTCGCGCGCAACGTCCAGCATCCGGTCGAACCCTTTCGCCGCACCGGCCAAGTCCCCGACGACCCACTGGCACAGGCCGCGCGCATACAGCATGTTGACCACCCAATCCAGATGGTTGGTGTGTTCGACCAGCGTGAGGCCCTCGGTTGCGCGCGCGATGCCCTGCATATACGTGCCGTCGGCGAAGTCGATCTGCGCACAGGCGAACAACGCCCACGCGATCAGCAGCGGAATACCTTGATCGCGGCGAATGGCGAGATTCTCCTCGGCAGTTTCGCGCGCCTCGGAAATCCGCCCGGCGTCGAGCAGCGCATAGCCGAGATTGTTGAGCGCGTTAGCGGCAAGGTGCAGCCCACCGAATCGCCGCGCGGCCGCTTCGGCCCTGCGCAGCAGGTTGATCGTCTGCTCGATCTCGGCGGCGTACATCGCGACCGTGCCGAGGCAGAACAGGCTGTTGGCGAGGCCGTACTCGTCACCGATTCGCTCGCATTCGTCGCGGGCCTCGGTGAGGATACGACGCGCCTCGTTGAGATCCATCGCGTCAGCGCCCAGCCTGAAGTAGTACGCGCGGCCCAACAAAATCTGCGTGCGGCCGACCTCGGGGCGGGGGCCTAACATCCGGTATAGATCGACCGCCTGCGCGAGACACGGCCGCGCATCGACGGGGTTGCCGAAGTTGAGATACACCAGCCCCTGCGCGAGCGCCAGCGCCGCCAGATGCAGTTCGGTCGACTCCTCGTTGAGCAGCGCTTCGGCGCGCTCCAACGCAGCCTCGGCCTTGACCGGATCACCGTCGTTACTCTGCAGGATGGCGTACCACATCAGCAGGTGGCTGAGCGCCGCGTCCCGCGCAGGGGTGGCGTCAAGCCGTTCGACGCTTTCGACCGCGGCGCTGACGACGTTTTCGGCCTCGTCATACTGGCCGACCATCTCGAAGTTGACGGCCAGCGTCGCCACCGCCATGTCAAGCAGCTCGTAGCGGGCATACTTGACCGCGCGGAACCACGCGGCGCGCACATTGCCGGTATCCAAGTGGATCGCGCGCATCGTCTCGCGCTGGTCGCCGGTATAGAGCCGTGGAAGCCGGTCTGCCAGCGCGTGCAAGTAATACTCCATGTGCGCGTCGCGGATCGCCGGCGCGTCGGGTGAATCGTTCAGGCGTTCTTCGGCGAACTGGCGCGTCAGCCGGTCGATGTGGTAGATGTCGCTGTCCGGGCTTCGGCGCAGGATGCCTTTGTTGACAAGGCTCATCAACTGGCGCAGCGTCGCCTGTGCGACCTTCTGGCCGGCCGCGCGGCTGAACCGTCCGCGAAACACGGCGAGGTTCGTCACCGTGTGCCGTTCGTCGTCGGACAGCAGCGCCCACGACTGCTCGAAGACAGCCCGCAAGCTGCCGTGACGGTTATCGTTGTCGCGGCTCAGGAAGTCGAGGCTTTCAGCGACCTCAGCGGCGATCTCGTCGACGGACAGTTGATTGACCCACGCGGCCGCCATCTCGATTCCAAGCGGCAGCCCGCTCACAGCGCCGATGATCTCGGCGATCTTCCGCACGTCGTGCGTCGATGGTGAAAAGTTCGGGTTGGCGCGCCGCGCGCTGACGAGAAACAGGGCATACGCGCTGGTCTCGACGATCTGCTCCGGGGTCGCGTCCGGCTCGATCCACAGCCCTTCGAGCATGTACGTTGTCTCGCCCATCAGCTTCAAGCGCGTGCGTGACGTCGCCATGATCTTGAGGTGAGGCGAGATGTTGAGCAGGTCGGCTAGCAAGCCGATGCCACCCAACGCCTGATCCGCGCTGTCGATCACCAGCAGGATCGACTTGCTGCGCAGGTAGTTGGTAAGCTGCTCGATCTGGTCTCCGCCGGGGGCATAGCGCAGCCCGATGGCCGACGCGATCGCGCCTGAGAGCAGTTCGGGCCGGCTCAAGTTCGCCAGCGGAACCCAGAACACGCCGTGCGAATAGCGCGCGAGCAGCGGATCGCTGGAGTCGGCGCTCAACTCGGCGATACGGTGCGCGACCTCGACCGCCAGCCGTGACTTGCCGACTCCGCCCGTTCCGGTGATGGTCAGCAGGCGCACATCGGGTAGGTTGAGCAGGCTGACGAGTTCCCCGATCATGCTGTCACGGCCGACGAATGGGGCGGGGATGGCGGGCAGGTTGTTACGCACGGAACGCTTCGAGTCGGGCGTCGTCTCGGCGTCGCCGGGCGAGATCACGGGCGTCGCTAGCGGTGTGATGCGTCTGCCGCCGAGGGTGAGCAGTTGCAAAATCGGCTCAAGCTCGGTGCCGACGAGGCGGATGCTCGGAATGCGCGCATCGTGATCCTTGATCAGCATCCGGTAGATCAAATCGGCCAGCGCGACCGGCACATCCTCGCGGATCGTCTCAAGGTCGGGCGGGTCGCTGGCGACGATGTTCATCAGCAGTTCGGTGATCGAGTCAGCGTGGAAGGGGTGCTTTCCGGCCAGTAGTTCAAAGAGGATCACGCCCAGCGACCAGATATCGGCGCGGAAGTCGGGCAGGTCGCCGCGCAGCAGTTCGGGAGCCATATAATGCGGCGTGCCGAGCGCTACGCTGGCGTCGGTGACGCGTTCATAGCCGGTGAAATAAGCGACGCCGAAGTCGGTCAAGCGCGGGACGCCGTCGTCGGTGATGAGGATGTTGGCCGGCTTGAGGTCGCGGTGCACGATCTTGAGGTAGTGCGCACGGGTCAGCGCGTCGGCGACCTCAAGCCCGATTCGCACCGTCTGAACGATGGACAGGCGGCCGTACTGCTGCAAATACTGGCGTAGATCCCGGCCCTTGACGTAGTCCATGATGATGAAGTGTTCTTTGCCTTCGACGACGGTGCCGAAAGCGCGCACGATGTTGGGGTGGTTGAGTTCGCGCAGAGCTTCCGCTTCACGTAGGAAGCGTTCGATAAGCTCGGGACGGGCTGATGTGGTATCGCGGCGAAGCTGTTTGATGGCGACGATCTGGCCGGTGCGCGTATCGACGGCGCGATGCACGATTCCCATGCCGCCTTGACCAATTTGCCCCTCGAGTTGGTAGCGTCCCCCTACCAATACCGTCATATCGGTGTGTTAAGCCTGTTTTTCGACAGGCTTCATTCTAGCGCATACGCGGCAGATTTCACGCTAAGGCTGAGACCACGCGCCATACCATTCGCACGGTCGATCCTGCTGCGCGTTTGGGTAATGCGCACAAAACCACACAGCCGCTGTTCTGCGGCTGTGCGATTCACATTGAGGTTTCGGATAACGGCGCGCGGCGGGGTGAATTGCGTGCTCCAGCGTTATGACGAACCAGCGGAGCGCCGGCTGAATCACACCCCGCGCGCGCTATATTGGCCCGCCCCAGCGGTATACCTGAGTCTGGTGTGGTACCCACATCGGCCGACAGCGGCTTGGGTACGCCGTCATCGCTGGGGCACGGGCCGTTGGAGGCTGTTAACTGGCGTAGTGCGGCGTGCCATCGACGCTGGCTAACCGCCAACAGACCAGCCGACCCTCGTGAATTGGAAAGATGTCGCCCTTGGTGAGGTGTACAACAACCGGTTCGTACTCCTCCAACGGGCCCGTCTGCCGAACGCGACGCTCAGGCGGCTTGTCTCCAACGAGGGCATACTGACCGGTATACGGTACAACCTCGTTGCTTTGATACACCGTCTGAAGCTCTTGTGTGCTCAGTCGTTCGCTCATGGCGGTGTCCTGACGCTGCACGTACGTTACACTGACTGTACCGCGTTCCTGAAATTATGCAATAGTGACAAACCGCGCGGAGTGCCGGTCAATTCGTCACATGCCCCGTGTAGTACTCCTAGGCTATGCTGTGATTGGACATAGATCGATCAGGATGAGATGTACAATAGAAACATCCTGATAGGCTGGAGGAGGACACGATGGCATTCAAGAAAATCCTCGTAACCCTCGATGGATCTGACATCGCGGAGACGGCGGTCAAGTACGCGCAGGAGATCGTCGCGCCCGGCGGCCAGATCACTCTGTTGTCCGTATTGGAAGAAGATTGGGCGGCGTCGCTGGTGATGGCCGGCATGATCGGCCAGCCTGTGCCGATGGCGTCCGATCCCCGCTACGCGAGCGACCCACGGGCGCTCGCCGCGCAGCGCGAATATCTGCGCGGTATTCAGGAATCGTTCACCCGCAAAGACGTGACCGTCCAGCAGGAGGTCGTCACCGGCAGCGTTGTCGAGTCGATCATCGCAGTGGCGGAACAAGGGTACGACCTGATCGTGATGGCGACCCACGGCCGCACCGGGTTGGGCAAGGTCATCCTCGGCAGTGTCGCGTCTGACGTGCTGCCCAAAGCCCCGTGCCCTGTGCTGGTTATCCCGCCCATGAAGCGGGGAGGCGGCAAGTAGCGGACATTCTTCGAATACGGTTTGGGGATCGTCGGCGGCTCCCCGGCCGGCGATCCCCCTATTCGATTCGACCCCCTGACTTATGACGCGCCACCTCCACGCAGGGATTCAAGAACATCCAAGAGAGTGGGTCAACTGACACACGAAAACCGGGAAACGTACGCAATTGGTGGATCGAAGGCACACTCGATCCATTTGCCCGCGACCCGTTCGTCGTGGATTCGCTTGCGGAGATCGGCGCGCTCGTGGAGCGGCTCGACACGCTGCCTGATGACGCCATTCCGCCAGCCTGCCGCGCCGATCTGCTGACGGTGGCTGAGGCGCTGCTGGTGGAGGATGGCGGGGGCTGATCCCAGAAGGCGCGCGACGAGTCACACCGGACAGCGTCTTACTCCGAGCCGATGATGTCCTTGACGTGATGCTGCACGGCGAACGCGGCGGCTTCCGCCCGGTTTGACAGGTTCAGCTTGCCGAGGATGCTGCTCACGTAGTTGCGCACCGTGCCTTCGCCGAGAAACAGCTTGCTGGCGATCTCGCGGTTGGTCATGCCGTCGGCGATTGAGGCCAGCACGCGCAGTTCCTGCGGCGACAAGTCTGAGAACACCGATGCTTCCTTCTGCTTTTCCGCCAGCGCGACCTCGCGGAAGACCGAGGACACCATCGCCGGATCAATCGCCGATTCCCCGCGCGCGACCTGTTCGATCGTCCGCACAAGGTCGTCGTTGCCGATGCGCTTGAGGACATAGCCTGCCGCCCCGGCGCGGATTGCGGCAAACAGCAGGTCGTCTTCGGCGAAGGTCGTCAGCATCACGACGCGTACTTCCGGCGCGCGTTCGGTGATCTGCTTGCAGGCGTCGATGCCCCCGAGCTGCGGCATACGCACATCCATCACAACGATGTCGGGTCGGTGCTTGAGCGCTTGCTTGACCGCCTCTTCGCCGTTGTCCGCTTCGGCGACGACGACCATACTGGGATTCTGCTGAATCATCGCCTTGATGCCCATGCGCACTACTTCATGGTCGTCCGCCACTACGATCCGAATCTGGGACATCCGCGTTCCTTCCCCTAACGACCGCCGGCCTTGAGTGCTATGATCTTAGCATGCCAATCGATCGAAACGTATTGGTAGATGGAATAGTGTAATGGTGAGTGGACCTTCCGCGCCACGAAGTCAACTGGATGCGCTTAGCGACGCGATCCGGGCGCTGACGACGGAGATCAGCATCGAGCGCGTGCTGCGCCGCTTGGCAGAGATCTCCGCGCATCTCGTTAACGCTCGTTATGCCGCGCTCGGTGTGCCGAGCGAGATGGGCGGGTTGGCGCAGTTCTATACGTATGGCATGACCGAACGGCAGGTCGCCCGCATGGATCACCTGCCGGTGGGTCACGGCCTGCTGCGCGAACTGCTGCGCGTGACCAACCCGATCCGGCTTGAAGACCTGCGGCAGGATCCTCGGTCGGCGGGGTTCTGCGCGGCTCACCCGACGATGACCAGCTTCCTCGGCGTTCCGATCATCTCGAAGGGTGTGCATTTGGGCAGCCTGTACCTGTGCGACCGGCTGAACAATCAGCCCTTCAGCGACGAGGACGAGCGCCTCGTGACGATGCTGGCGGGGCATGCCGCCGTCGCCATCGAGAACGCGCGTCTGAACGAACAGCTGCGCAAGCTGGCGATCATCGAGGAACGCGACCGCATCGCGATGGAACTGCATGACGGCATCATCCAGCAGATCTTTTCGGTCGGCATCCGTCTCGACATCACGCGGCGAACCCAGAACCCGCCGGATGAAATCGCCGAGCAGCTCAAGAACGCGGCCAGCGAGCTGAACCGGGTGATCGAAGACCTGCGCATGTACATCCGTGATCTCAATCGGGGCGTGGATTATGCGGTCACGTTGGGCGACCAGTTCAGGGAAGTGTTCGAGGGATTCCGCAGTGTGTCGTCGTCGCGCTTGGTCAGCGACATCCAACCCGGATTGACACATTTGACCGAGGACAAGGTTCATGTGCTGGTGCAGCTCACGCGCGAGATGCTCTCCAATATCGCGCGCCACGCCCGCGCCAGCGAGGTGTACGTCGAACTGGTCGACAACGGCCACAGCACCGAATTGACCATCTCCGACAACGGAATCGGGTTCAACCCGGCGACGGTACAGCGCGGCCGCGGCCTCGACAACATGACAAGCCGCGTTGGACGGCTCGGCGGCACACTGACCATCGACTCGTCGCCGGGGCATGGGGCAACCCTGCGCGCCGATATCCCGCATACGTCGCCGCCCACCTCGGCCCATACGCCGCCAGCGGGGGAGACGAACGGCGGATAGCCCCCTCGCGATTCCGGTGTGAGGCTTGGCCGGACACCGGCGGATCAGTGGGCTTGCTGGTTCGTGGGCTGGGGCGGCTCAGGGAGGCGATCCGGCATGCGGCCCGTTTCGTACACACACCACCACACGTCGATCAGCGGCTTTAAGACATCCTGCTTGGGATGATTCGGCTCCCACGGCTTTTCGTACTGATAGTGGATGAGGCGGATACTGCTCCAGCGCCACAGCTGCGGCAGGTTGAACCATACGTATTGCAGCGTATTGTCGGTGTAGGGCAGGCCGTGCCACTCCGGGAAGTACGTCTCAAGAAAGGTCTGATCGGTGCGCCGCCAATACGCGTCCGGCGTGTCCAGCGCCGCGAGCATGGAGTCGAACGTGTTCCGGTTAGGCTGCGCGACGAAGACGCCGCTGTTCAAACGGTGAAAGTCGGCCAGCGATTCGTACACGTTCGGCGCGGCCGAGAACTCTGGATACCCGAAAAGGCGGTCAATCGAGCGGATGACGAGCGCGTCCGCGTCAATAAACACGACGCGCTCGAAGCGATCCAATTCCCACAGGCGCAGCTTGGCGAAGTTCAGCAGCGGATCATGGAACGCGGGCTTGTTCCCTTTGAGATACGGCGACTGCGTGTGTATCGACTCGCGGGCATGGCGTGACCGGAACGCCTCGGACAGTGGAAGCGGCTCGACCGGCAGCAGCGTACAGCCGAGCGCCGCGAGTGTCTCCAGATGCTCATAGTCGCCGGTCGTCATCACGGTGAGCGGGGCCTGTGCGCCGACCCTCTTCAGCGAGCGGGCGAGGGCAATCGCGCCAAGGACGTAGTCGGCGTTGGCGACAAGGGTGACGTAGCTGTACATCAACGGTTATCCAAGCGTGTGACGACGCACGACCGGGACGCCTGTGTGTGACGCCCCGGCCGCGCGGTGCGATGTGTCGGTTGCGAGGGACTAGGCCGGCTCGATTTGCGCCACGGCAGCCTGAGTGACCTGATTGGCGGTGCTGCGCCAGTTCACGGTGGGCTTGATGAGCCGTTCGTCGATGCGGTCGCGGTGCTGAAGCGCGAGGCGGATCATGCCTTCGATCTCCTCGTCGTTGAGCAGATGCGGCTCCAGCCCGAGGTCGAGCAGCTTGGTATGCACGACGTTGTAGTAGTGATTTTCCGATTCGACCCGTGGATTGGGGATCTGGTGCGCCTGCACGTCCAGCCCCATCTGACCGCCGACGCGCTGCACCTTCTCGGCGATGTCGTTGATCGAGTACCACTCGGTGACTTGATTGAACACGCGGTATTCACCCGCCGCAGGAACCGACTCGATGGCGAGTTCGATGCAGCGCACGGTGTCCTTGATGTTGATGTACCCGCGCGTCTGCCCGCCGCTGCCGTACACGGTGAGCGGATAGCCGATGGCCGCCTGAATGCAGAAGCGGTTGAGCGCCGTGCCGTATATCTGATCGTAGTCGAAGCGCGTCGCGAGGTCGGCATCCAGCGCGGTCTCGTAGGTGCCAGCGCCGTACACGATACCCTGATTCAAGTCCGTCGCGCGCATTCCCCAAATGCGGCAGCCAAACTGAATGTTGTGCGAGTCGTGCACCTTAGTCAGGTGATAGAACGACCCCGGCTGCTTGGGAAAGGGCAGCACGTCCTTGCGGCCCTTATGCGTGATTTCGATAAAACCCTCTTCGATGTCGATGTTGGGCGTGCCGTATTCGCCCATCGTGCCCAGCTTGACGAGGTGGCAGTCCGGCACGATGTCCTTGATCGCGTACATCACGTTGAGCGTGCCGAGCACGTTGTTGTACTGCGTATAGAAGGCGTGTTCGCGGTCGATCATCGAGAACGGCGCCGAACGTTGTTCCGCGAAGTGTACCAACGCCTCAGGCGCGAACTCCGTGATCGCCTTTGCGAGCGCGTCGTAGTGGGTGATGTCACCGTGATAGACCGTGATGGTCTTTCCGGTGAGCTGATGCCACCGTTCGACCCGCTGATGAAGGTGGCGGATGGGCAGCAGGCTGTCGATGCTGTGCTTGAGATCGAAATGACGCCGTGCCTGATTGTCGAATACCGCGACGTCGTAGCCCCGCTGAGACAAGTAGGCGGCCTGCGGCCAACCCAGATAGCCGTCACCGCCGAGAATCATTACGCGCATAAGTGTCCCCCAAATCGGTGTACAAGGTGGTTTCAGTGGTGAAAACAGCGTAGATCGAGAAAAGTTTCGCAAAGTCGTATCGCTGAGGGGGAAACGGCGTCTACTGGCGGTCAAACGGCTGTCCACGGCTCAAAGGCGGGCGCTCAATATGACACTTGTCACCACGCGTCCCTGAGTAATGTAACTACGCCCCGGCGATTGCAGAATTTACACTGTGTTTAACGGTGTTCGAGAAAGTGCAGATAAACAGAGTTTTCTTGAACAACGGTGCTTTTCTCAATTCTGCACACGTCGCGCCGAAGCCTAACGGCGTATGACAACCTCCTCCCTCGGTAACGTGCTGCGGACAACCTCGTCCGCAGCACGTTGTTTTCCAACGCTGCATCTGAGGAGTTCTGCAATGCAGACACTGCGAGACCGTGTAACTCTGCTTTGTGAACAGGCCACGGAAGCCATACGCCGCAGTTTGACGGCTCTGCTTGAAGATGACGAGGCGCTGGCACGCGAGGTTGGCGCCAATGACGCGCAGATCAACGTCGCGCAGTTCGACATTGAGGAATACGCTTATTCACTCTTGAGCGAACGCAAGCTGGCGGTTTCGGAAGTACGCCGCATCGTCGGCATGATCGTGCTGACGCGGGTGCTTGAGCAGGTCGGGGATCACGCGGCGAACATCGCGCATTTCGCCGTGAGTATGAAGCGGCTGGAAGCCACGGTGGATATGTCGTCCGTTTTCAGCTTGATCGCTGAGATGGCGTCCACAGCGACAGAGATAACTCAACAAGCGTGTAACGCTCTGCTCCAACAGGACGCGCGCCGTGCAGAGGCGGCTGTTCGCCGCGATCAAGAGCTAATGGATACGTTCGACGCCATCAACGCCGTGCTGATCCAACCCCCAGAGCAGAGTGGAATCCCGCCTGAGCACGGACAACTTCTGCTGCGGGTCGCGTACAACCTGCGCCAGATCGGCATGTGCGCGGTCATCGTGTGCGAACGCGCGATCTTCCTTGCGACCGGCGAACTCAAAGATTTTCACTGAGTCCGCCGGCGGTGATCCTCACTCGGACTTGAGCGCCAGCACGGGCAGCAGGCGTGCCGCACGCAGGGCCGGGAACAGACCTGCGCCGATCCCGACCAGCGTCGCCAGCGTGACCGCAAACAGGATCAACTCGCTCGGAATCACGAACAGGTTCCCTTGAATCTGGCTCGGATCAATGGGCAGGAAGGTGATGCCGCCTTGATCCTGCGGGACGTTCGCTAGGGCCGTATTCACCACGTTTTGCACGAACAGCGACAGCCCGACGCCGGCGACGCCGCCGGAGAAGCCCACCAGCGCGGCCTCCGTCAGAAAGATCGTCATAACGTCGCGGTCGGTCGCGCCGATGGCCTTCATCAAGCCGATCTCTTTGGTGCGTTCGAGGATCGCCATGGTCATGGTATTGGCGACGCCGAAGGCCGCGACCAGCAGCGCCACGCCGCCGATCCCCCCCAGCATCAGGCGCATCGTCCCGAAGAATTGGTTGAGCTGATTGATGAAGTCGGACATGCCGCCGACCTCGAAACCCATCTTGCGAATCGCCTCGGCGACCCCGTTGGTCGTGTCGCGGTCGCGCGCGCGGACGACGACCCGGCCAAAGACGAACGTCTCCGGGTCGAACTCGGTGTTATTCGTCCACTCGTTGAACTCGATCACATCCTCGATCGGCATCAGGATCGAATAATCGTAGGCGCTGCCGGGCGCGAGCACGGCCACGACGTTCAGTTTGACGATCCGGTCTGCCGGCGTCTCGCCAGCCCACTGATAGATCTTCATCTTGACCGGCGTGTTGTACATATCGACCTCGACCGGCGACCATTCCTCGGCCTTCGGATCGAAGAAGTTGCGCCCGACCTCCGACCCGACGATCACCTCGCCCGGCTGTAGGCTGAGTTCGCCCTGCGCCGCGGTAAGGCCGAGATAGGGCAGCAGGCGCGGGTCAATGCCGACCCCGCCCGAATAACCGGTGTATTGTCCCGCGGTCATCTCGCCGCCGCCGTCAAGGTTGGCTGACGGGATGACCAGCACCACGTCAGGCACCTTCCAGAGCGAGCGCACGGTCTCGATCGTGAGCTGCGGCGCTTGGTCGGAGGGGACGTTCGGGTTCCACGACGGCCACACGTCCAGCTCGGTCAGCGCCGTGCTGCTGCCGATGCCCGCCTCGGCCGCGTTCTGCAAGCCGATGGTGAGCGCGATCAGCAGGATGACGGCGGCGGTGCCGACCAGCACACCACCGGCGGTCATCACGAAACGGGCGCGGGCGCGCAGTAGATTGCCAAACGCGAGCTGCAGCAGTTCCATGGCGCTGCCTCCTCACTAGCTCCCCAGACCGAGGACACCGAGCAGGAAGCGGCCCAGCATATCGGCGAACGTCGGTTCGGGCGGCGGTTCCGGCGTCGGTTCTTCGATCGGCGGGAAATCCGGGTCGATGGGCGGCATCGGCGGCGCTTCGACGGCGGTCGTCGTGAACGTCTTGACAATCGCGTTCGGCTGGTTGATCTCGTCGATGTAGTTGATCGTCACCGTGACCGTGACCGGCCCCGGCGCTGTTGGCATGACCGTGCCGAACGCCGATCCTTCGTCGCCCGCCGCGAGCTTGCCGAGGAACGTCGACGCCGGATCCATCACCTCGGCATTCTCCGCCGTGAACTCGACGGCGCGGAAGTTGATCTCTGAACTTCCGATGTTGGTGAAACTGACGCCGACCGGCAGCGGTTCGCCGATGTACGTCTCCGGCGGCAGCGGCGTGTCGTTGAACTGCAACGCAGGCGGCACGACAACGATCAGGCTGGCGCTCAAGTTGGTGCGCACCGGCTCTCCATCGGCGCCGGGATACGTCAGCGTGATTGGCAGGCTGTAGATCCCGCTCTTGGCGCTGCCGCTGACGATGAACGGCTGGATCAGCGTGGCTTGGCCGACGCCCGCCTCCAGCATGCCGACGAAGAACGAGCCGCCGGTATCCAGCGGCGCGAAAGTGCTGCTGGTCGTGGTCGTTCCGCCGCTGCCAGACCCGCCTGACGTATCTTCGGTGACGGCGCCGAACGTGAGCAGGACATTGTCCGCCGCGCCGTTGCCGACGTTCTTGATCGTGGCGGTGAGGGTGAAGCGGTCGCCGGGGGCCAGCCGTTCGGCGTCGATCTGATAGGAGTCGAGCAGAAGAAGCGGAGCGCGTGCTTCAACCTGCGCGACGTTCAGAGTCAGCGTGCCGGTGGTCTCCTTGGCCTCCGTCCCCTGCAAATACGTGAGGGTATAGGGCTGGGGCTGCGGGCCGGCTTTGGCATCGGTGCGCACAATCATGTCGGCGGTGACAGTGATCGATTCGCCGGGCTGTAGGTCGCCGATGGGGAAGCTGTCGCCCTGCGCGCCGGCCAGCAGCACGCCGTCGGTACCGGTCAGGCGCAGCAGTGTTTGCCGCGCGACGCCGGTGCCGGTGTTGGTGATCGTCAGCTCGACCGACACCGAGTCGCCGGGCCGCGCCGGGTTCGGGGTCGTCGACGTGCCGCTGGCGACGAGCTGTGTCGCCTGAGTCGTCGCCTCGACCGTGACGCTAAACGTCGCGGTGCTATCGTAATTGTTGCCGTCGAAGTCGCGGTAGGTCAGCGCGATCGAAACCACGTTCGGCCCGCTTGTCAGGTCGAGCGCGGCGATTGCCGTGAGTGTCACGAGGAACGTGCCGCCGGGCGGGATGTCGGGGAGCGTGAGCGCCGCCAGACCGCCGTTGGGCAGGAACTTGCCGGCGGGGTCAAGCCGCGCGACGACGCTTTGCGCGGTACGGTTGCCCTGATTATACAGCTCGAACGTCACGGCTAACCCTTCGCCGGGCCGGATCACGCCGGGCGTGACGTTGTAACTGCGCGCAGTAAGGCGCGGCTCACCGGGCAGCGGGGTAGGCAGGGGAACCGGCTCCTGCGTCGGAATCGGCGCACTGGTCGGCAGCGGTTCGGGCGTGGGCTGTGGCCCGGCCGTGATTAACAGCGTGCGATCCCACGCGCTGTCGCCGCTGACCGGATCGCGCACCTCGACGGTGTATTCGCCGGGCGGCACCGAGCCGGGCACAACCGCCATCAGCGCCTGCGCGTTGACGAACGTCGTGCTCAGCAGGCCGATGCCCTTGAGCCGCACGACCGAATCTCCAGTGAACCCGGATCCGTACACGGAAATCGTGCCGCCGATGCCGGTTTGCAGCGAACGCGGTTCGACGCGGCGCACCGCCGTCGTGCGGGGATCTTGGTGGGTATCCTGTGCGTATGCCGCCGGCCACACCATGACCAAGAAGGTCGTGATTGCGGCGAGTATCAGCAATCGTCTGTGTTTATGCATTGAGGTATCGCTCCTCCGGCGCTTGCAGCCGGTCTTCAACGATTTTGCCATCGTGGAGCATGACGATCCGGTCGGCATACGAGGCGACCGAGGGGTCATGGGTGACGATGAGTAGGGTCTTGTTAAAGCGGTCGCACAGTTTTCGCAGCATGGTCATCACGGTGCGACCCATCTTGCTGTCGAGCGCGCCGGTCGGCTCGTCCGCCATAATCAGCGGGGGATCGTTGAACAACGCGCGGGCGATCGCCACCCGCTGCTGCTGCCCGCCGGAGAGCTGATTAGGGCGGTGGTCGAGTCGTTCGCCCATGCCCAGCGCGTCCAACAAACGGGCGGCGCGGTCTTCCCGCACTTCCGTCGGGATGCGGCTGAACACGCCGGGCAGCGCCGCGTTTTGAAGCGCTGTGAGCGTCGGTACGAGGTGGAACGCCTGAAAGACGAACCCGCACGTATCGCGCCGGAAATGCGCCAGCTCCTCACTGCTCATGCTGTCGAGCCGGTAGCCGGCGATCTCGATCGCGCCGGATGATGGCCGATCGAGGCCGCCAAGCGCGTACAGCAGCGTGGACTTCCCGGAGCCGCTTGGCCCCATAATGGCGATGAACTGCCCTTCCGGGACTTCGAGGCTGACGCCGTTCAGCGCCTGCACGACCTGCTCGCCGATGGTGAATGTCTTGTGGAGATCCTCGGCGATCACGAGCGGGTGTGCGTCGTGGTCGATCATGGCTGAGGCGTCTCCTCGGCCGGCGGCGTCTCTGACGGCGCATCCGCCGCTTCGTCGCCCGCTGGCTCGTCCACCGGCCCGCCGCCCATGTCCGACGGTATGCCGAGGTCTTCAGGCATATCCTGTCCCATGTCGAGCGGCATGCCCCCGTCGCCGGGCAGATCGGTCAAGACATCGACGACTTCGGGCGCGGGCGCGGTGATCGCGCCGGTGAGCACGGGCGCGCCAACTTGAATCACCGCCCAGATCAGCACGATGACGAGCGCTGCGATCCGCCAGCCGTTCAGGCTGAAGCGAATACCGAAGTACACCAGCATCAAGCTCCACAGCCAGAAGATCGTGAAGCGTGATGCCAGCGAGATCGCCAGCGCCTGCACGGTCGGCTCCCATGTCGAGAACTCCGGCAGCGCGGTCACGACGCCTTCGATGCCGGGGGCGCCGCGATTGCCGCCCGCCGCATAGTAGATCAACTGAATCACCGCCATGACGGCCAGCGGCAGGCTCGACCACACCGCGACCTGCAAATTCATGCCGATGCGCGGCGCATGTCCACGCAGCATCGGGACGACGATCAGCATAATCGTCAGGATCAGCCAGCCCAAGATGACACTGCTGGCGGCGAGCAGCGCGGTGGTAAGGTCTTCGGTCACGGTGGCCGATGCGCCGGTTGATGGCGTATTGGGGTCGGGGATACCTTCAGGCGGCAGCCCGCCGAAGTCCGTATCAGAGGACGGGATTCCGCCACCACCACCGCCACCACCACCACCGCGGCCACCGCCGCCGCCATCAAAGACGGGGTTAATCGGCGCGACGATGCCGCTGTCGCCGGGAACATCCACGGACAACGCGGCATACCGCACCGTGGCGATTCCGACCACGGCCAGCACGATCAACGCAGCCCACAGCCACTGGCGCGTTTCACCGGCCGGGGGCAGGGTGCGGAAGAACAGGGCGGGGCGCAGCAGGGCGGTGGTGATCTGCCCATACAGACCGCGCTGGCGCGTACGCGCATTTAACGGTTGACGCGCCTTATTGTTGGTACTGCGTTCGTTTTCGCTCATGCTTGTCCATTCCGCGGGCGGACATGAGCCATGCGCGCGCCTCGCGTTGTGCGATTGTGTCCATCATGTATATATTATCTACGGGCTTTTGATGAAACGCATCATCCGGCAGGTTGACGCGTACAATACTAGAGACCACCGCAGCCCCGCGCCCGACCAACGTGCTCCACGGATAACTGATGATCGAAGCACTTCCGCCTGACTTTCTCCCCCGCGCTACGCGCATTCTGCTGCCGCGTTTCAACGCCGCCGACGAACGTGAGGCATGGCTGGCGCAGGCATTCTTCCTGAGCGATCCACGGCTGTACCATGATCTGCGCATGGTGGAGGGCGCACCGATTGTGACCGTCACGCGGACGATCACCGCGCTGCTCAACGCCGC
>JAANMW010000178.1_pt1 | contig 70470 bp, 61 predicted proteins | sample 7279671 | NCBI WGS metagenome assembly JAANMW01 (sample SAMN14094541, study PRJNA606508) | bioreactor metagenome | isolation source: A lab-scale SPAN reactor treating ammonium-rich wastewater day 247 | place: Ireland: Galway | collected 2017-09-19 | reverse complement strand
AGTAGTTGGCCACCACGCTGAGCCCACGGCGCTTCGCCTCGGCCACGAACCCGTCGATGTCGGCGTCCGGCGCCGCCGCGGCCGTGTCGGTCTTGAGCAGGCTGACCGTGTTCAGCCCGACCCGCGTCCAGAAGTCGAAGAACCCCGGCCAGAGGCGCTTGTATTCGACTGAGCTCCAGTCCACGTCCAGCAGCAGTCGCCTGGCCCGCGGCGCGGCCGGGATGGCGATGGAGCGCAGCCGCAGCTTCTGGGTGCCGGGCCGGCCGACCAGGTACAGATCTCCTTCCCGCCCGACCGGCCAGGTGGTCGACAGGTACAGCGTGGACACGCCGTCCGGATAACTGTATCGCCGTCCCGGCGGGACGGTGCGCGGCTGGTGCACGGCCTCCGGACTGCTCCGGCCATCGGCCGCGGCGACCGTCACCCCGTCGGGCAGATAGACATCGAGCACCGCCGCGCGGTACGGACAGACCGCCACCGCGAACTGAGGCGAGACATAGACCTCGTCGCGGAAGTAGAGGTCGACCACCCACGGCCCGGCGAGCGCCGCGGCCGGATCGTGGACCGCCTCGCCCGGCGCGTGCTCGCCGGCGATGACCTCGATCTCGTCCATCATCAGGTAGCGGCCGTCGGGCTTCATGACCAGCGCCACCAGCCGCCCGGCCGCCTTCAGCCCGGCGAATCCCAGGACCTGATACGGCGCGTCGCGGAGCTCGGCGTAGTAATCCTCGTTGCGCCACCGGCCGACCGGATGCCAGACCTTGCCTTCGTCGCTGGTGAAGGCACAGAGCCAGTCCGGGTAGCGCACCCCGGCGTGCCAGGCGCCCTCGAACCGCACCCGGACCGCCGAGATGGGGCAAACCGCGCCGAGGTCGACGGTCAGGGTCAGTGACTGGCCGCCATCCCACCCGACCGTCCGCCGGTCCCACCACTGCCGCTCGGACACCACCCCGTCGGTGAGCTGCGCCCGGTCGCCGGCGTCGGTACACATGGCCGGGTCGTCGGGCCGGTAGTCGGGCGGCCGGCTCCACGCCACCGGGCAGCCGCGGGCCAGGTTCTCGCCGTCGCCCAGCACGCTCTCCGCCGCCGGCGCCGAAGACGCCATCCACACCGCCAGGACCAACGCCATCGACCTCGCCATGGGTAACTCCGCTGACTGATTCACCGGTCGCCGGCGCGCACCTTTGCCTTGACAGCCACCCCGGCAGGTGGCACAACGGCGCCGCGGAGGAAACGGTGTGGACATCGATCGACGACGGTTCTGTCAGACCGGCCTGGCGGCCGGAGGGCTGCTGATGGCCGGGCGCGCCGGGCGGGCGCAGGCCGGGTTGGACCTGGTCAGCGGCGGCCGGTCGGAGTATGTCATCGTGCGGGCGGCGGCGGCCAGCGCCTGCCAGGTCCACGCGGCCGAGGAGCTGCGCGACTTCCTCCGCGCCATGACCGGCGCCGAGCTGGCCATCGTCACCGACGAGGGGCCGCTCCCGGCAAGGGCCATCCTGCTCGGGGTGACTCGGCATACTCAGGCGGTGCTGGGCACGGCGCCCGACCTGGCCAAGCTTGGCGACGACGGCTTCCGGATCGTCACCCGGCCGCCGCACCTGGTGCTGCTCGGCTCGCCGGTGCGCGGCACGCTGTACGCCGTGTACGAGCTGCTGGAGCGTTACGGCGGCTGCCGCTGGTACGCCAGTTTCTACAGCGTGATCCCCCGCCGGCCCGACTTCCGCCTGCCGGCCATCGACGATACCCAGGTCCCGGCGTTCGTGATGCGCGAAGTGTTCTGGTACGACATGTTCGGCGCCGACTTCGCCGCGCGGAGCCGGCAGAACGGCAGCCGGATGGAGCTGGATGACACCCGCGGCGGACACATCCGGTTCGGCGCCTTCGTCCACACCTTCAACCGGTTCATTCCCCCGGCCGAGTTCTTCGGCGAGCATCCCGAGTACTTCAGCGAGCTCAAGGGCAAGCGGGTCGGCGAGCACTCGCAGCTCTGCCTGACCAACCCGGCGGTGGTCGAGCTGATGACCCGGCGCGTGCTGGAGGCGATCCGCAAGGATCCCGGCGCCAAGCTGTGGAGCGTCAGCCAGAACGACTGGGGCAACTACTGCACCTGCCCTGCCTGCAGCGCCGTGGACGAGGAGGAGGGCTCGCCGTCGGGGACCATGATCCGGTTCGTCAACCAGGTCGCCGAAGCAGTCGAGAAGGAGTTCCCCGAGGTCTGGATCGAGACCCTGGCCTACCAGTACACGCGCCACCCGCCGAAACAGGCGCACCCGCGCCGGAACGTGGTGCCGCGGCTGTGCAGCATCGAGTGCGACTTCTCCAAGCCGCTGCCGGTCAGCCGCTACGAGCAGAACCAGCGCTTCGTGTCCGACATCCAGGGCTGGGCCGCGCTGACTGACAAGCTCTACGTCTGGGACTACACCACCAACTTCCACCACTACCTGCTGCCGCACCCGAACTTCGCGGCCTTGCAGGGCAACGTCCAGTTCTTTCGCGACAACCATGTGGTGGGTCTGTTCGAGCAGGGCGCCTACCAGGCCCGGCACGCAGAGTTCGCCGAGTTGCGCGCCTGGGTGCTGGCCAAACTGCTGTGGAATCCGGAGGCCGACCTGGCGGCGCTCTACGACGACTTCTTCACCGGCTACTACGGCGCCGCGGCCGAGCCGGTGCGGACCTACTTCGACGAGCTGCAGGCGCAGGTCACCGGCGACGAGGTGGTGCTCCGCATCGGCCATCCCATCTCCGCCCCCTTCCTGCCCGACGATTTCCTGGAGCGCGCCGCCGGGCTGTGGGCCGAGGCGGAGAGGAAGGTCGCCGACGACCCCGACGCGTTGCGGCGGGTCAAGCTGAGCGCCCTGCCCGTGCTCTACACCCGGTTCGGCCGACTCCCGGCGCCGCGGGTCGAGTACGAAGTGGCCGACGGCGCGATCCGGCCGCTGGGGATCGCTCTCGATTACCAGGCCCGCGCCACGGAGGTGCTCGACCGGCTCGAGCTGGGCAAGGTCCGGATCAGCGAGAACGGCCTGCTCCACGACGACTTCCTCGGCCGGCTGCGCGATGTCGCCGGCCGGCTGCGCCTGGAGCCGGTGGCCGACGGGGCGCTGAAGGCCGGCGCGTCGGCCTACCACGGCGGCGCGGTGCTGTCGCTGACCCGCGACGGGGTCGAGTACCTGTCGGCCACCGGCGGCGGCGTCAGCGCCGTGGCCGGGCGCGGGGGGATGCTGGCCGCGGCGCGCGACGTGTTTGTGGTCAAGGAGCGCCAGCCCAACCTGCTGAGCATGGAGCGGGGCTTCCACGACAACACCTCGTGGCGGCGCCGGACGACTCTGGCGGGCGGGAAGCTGCGCTACGAAGCGGAGCTGCAGAACGGGAAACTGGATCCGGTGTCCGGCGAGCTGGTTTTGCGGGCGGCCCTGTCGCTGGGTCCGGCCGACGCCATCGCCATCGACACCGGCGCCGGCTGGAAGTCGCTGGCCATCGACCAGGACTCGACCTTCACCACCTTCTCGCTCGACCCGGCCGCCGGCCAAGGCCTGACCACCGCCTGTTGTGCCAGCGGCCGGGCGGTCCGGGTGACGGTCAGCGGCGGCGAGCTGGAGCGGCTGGTGCTGTCCTGCGACGCCAAGACCGACACGGTCCGGCTGCTGGCGCTCGGCCGGCGCGCGGAGATCGCCCCGCGCACGGCGGGCGGCCTGGTCCTGGAGTTGGAGCCGCTGGCTCGGGTGGACGGCGTGCCGCAGGTCACCCGGCCGGAACGGCACACGGCCGGGAAGGTGGTCCTCGAGGACGTCTACTTCGGCTCTGTGCAAGCCCGCTGGGGCGAGCCGGTGGCCGATCCCGCCGCCGCCGACCGCTACGCGGTGAAGCTGTTCAACACCCACTACGAGTGGTGCCTGCAATGGGCGGTGCAGCCCGAGCTGTTCGAGCCGGGGAAGCGGTACACCGTCCGGGCCCGGATCCGGGTCGAGGTCGACAGCCCCGCCGGTGAGGCGTTCTGGGCCGGGGTCTACGACAAGGCCAAGAAGAAGGGCTTCGGGCAGATCGAGGTGGCGACCAAGAACGTCGCCGATGGGTATCAGTGGTATGAGGTGGCCACCTGGGTCCCGGAGGCCGAGCAATACGTCTGGATCGGCCCGGGCCGGTTCGATCTCAAGGGCGGCGCCACGTCGGCCGTGAAGGGCGTATGGGTCGACCAGATGGAGTTCGTGCGCGTGGACTGAACGGTCCGGCGGCTTACGCCTGGGCCTTGGCCAGCAGCCGGCGGATCGCCGAGAGGAAACCACCCAGAGTGACCGGCTTGGGGATGTAGGCCAGCGGCCCGGCCTCCAGGTCGACCTCGTCCGGCGGGTCGGAATGGCCGGAGATGAGCAGCACCGGGATGTGCCGCAACGCCTCGTCGGCGCGGAGCTGGCGGACCATGGTCAGACCGTCCATGCGGGGCATCATGATGTCGGTCACGATCAGGTCCGGCACCCGCGCGCGGGTGCTCTCGAGACCCTCGACGCCGTCGGCGGCCTCGACCACTTCGAAGCCGTCGACGTCGAGATAGGCCGCGAGCACTTCGCGCACGCGGACATCATCCTCGACCAGCAAGACTCGCAAACCCGGCATCATTCCATCCGGCCGCCGCGGCGCGCGACCGTTCCTCTCCACCGGCTTCACGGCCGGCCATGCAGCGCGTCGAGCCGCCTCTGAAGGTATTGTACCTTGGGTTGACCCAGGGCTCAGCGCTCGTCGGCGCGATGATGAAACAGCTCGACAACCTCGCCGTTGGGTCCCTGGAAGAAGGCGATCCGGGCGGCCTGGTCGCCGAGGTGGACATCCTTCGGCTCCAGCACCGACGGACATCCCGCCGCGATGGCTCGGTTCCAGACCCCATCGGGATCGCTGGTGGCGAGGGCCAGGTGCATCCACGGATGGTCCTGCCCGGCCGCCGGCATGGCCGTGCCCGGCGCGAAGCCGATCACCTCGACGTACGACCCGTTGCCGATGTCCAGCAGCGCCAGCCGCCGGCCGTCTTGAGCCGTCCAGGCCACCGCCTCCCTCATGCCCATCACCTCGGTGTAGAACCGCACGGTGGCATCGTAATCGGCGGTACGCAAGGCAACATGGTGTACGCCGGCATCGGGAATGATCGGGTTCATCGACTTCGCCTGCTCCCTGAAGATTGCCGAGAATACGCCGCGGGCAGCCGACTCGTCAAGACGGCGAGTGGCGAGCGGGGAGCAGGGCGCGGCCGGTCCGACCAGCTCGCCACTCCCCATTCCCCACTCCCCTCGTCAAGGCTTGAGCACTTCCAGCCGGTCCCAATCCACCAGCCCGTCGCGGGTGGTGTGGTTGGCGAGGGAGACGAGATAGACCGATTCCCAGGTCAGGGGCGGCTTGGCTCCGGCGGGGAGGACCGCCTGGACCGTCGTCCACTCGGTGCCCAGCACGCCCTCGTGAAGCGTCTCGGTGAGGCGCAGCCCGTTGCCGTCGAGCAGGCCGACGCGGAGCCACACCCGCTGTCCGTCGCCGCGGACCCGCGCCCGCACCGCCAGCGCCCTGCCGATGGGCCGGTCCAACCGCAGGTAAGCCGCCCGGGTGACGGCCTCCTCGCCCAGGTGGTAGACCAGCCGCGCGAAGCCCTGCCCCGACGGCGCGTCGCCCGTGGCGTGGTCGAGACTGCCCGTAGCCGTCGCCGGCACCAATGCCAGCTTTCCCCCGGCGCCCTGCTCGAAATCCTCGACCACCACCGCCCCCGCGACCTTTACGGGCACCTCGGCAGCAGCGCCGCCGGCCTCGCAGCGGAGCGTCCCGGCCGCCCCTTCGCGCCCGCCGATCAACTCGCCGTCGGTGACCGCCCCGACCTCGGCCGCCACCGTCCAGGCGATCCCCGCCGGCGCCAGCACAACCGCGCGGCCGGCCTGATCGGCTCCCGCCACGCGCAACGGGAGCGCCTGGCCAGGCAGCACTTCGATGGCGGCCGGCTCGACCCGCAACGTGGCGATCCGGGTGACCACGTCCACCGGCACGGCCGCGGTCAGGTCGCCCGCCCTGGCCACCAGCCGCCCGGCGGCGGCCCGATCGCCGGCGACCAGCTCCCGGCCGTCCCACCGGCCGACGTCGCCTTCGACCGTGAGCGTGGCGGTGCCGCGCGCCTCGAGGGGATTGAGCAGCGCGTCGGTGACCGTGGTGCGAATCGGGACCCGCGCGCCCGGCGCGAGCACCAGCGGGCCGGGCGGATCGAGGACGATGGCCGCCGGCGCGCCCAGGACGCCCTCGGACATCAGCGCCAGGGCGTTGGCCACACTCCGCTCGCGGCCGTCGCTGGGCCGGTTGACCACCCGCCCGCGGATCCAGCAGGTGGTCGACCCGCCGCCATCCAGGTTGAGCGCCTCGCGGCAGCCGAACTCACGCATCAGCTCGGCCAGCTCGGGCAGGGTCATCCCGGCCGCGTAGCCGGTGCGGCGGCCGTCGACGGTGACCGCCACGAGCTGCTGGTCGTCGAACCCGATGGCCGTCCGTGGGTGCCGCGGCTCCTGCGGCTTGGGCTGGTACACCCGCTGGCCCCCGGCGAGGAGAATCGGCCCGCCGCCGACGGCGCTGGTGAGGGGCAGGTCCGGCTCCGTGGTGGTCACAAACTGCAGCTTCTCGCCCGGCTTGAGCGACCGGACCACGTCCGCCCAGCGCCCGTGGCCGGAAAGCACCAGGCCGTCGGCTGGGATGGGCTGGCTACCGCGCCGGGCCGGCCCGGCCACCTCCAGCCCGGCGCTGAAGCGCGGGTAGACGCGGCCGGCCCCGGTCAGAACCACCTCGGCGCCGGAGTCGTTGGTGCCCGTAGTCCGCCCCCAGGCCGGGGAGTAGAGCACCAGGTGGTCCGGGCCGCGCTCGTGGTTGAGCCGGGTGATCTTCAGCGGCTCGCCCTGATCGCGGCGCAGCTCGAGGGAGTTGGTGACCGTCCCGATCCACGGGCTGCCGTCGGCCAGGACCGCCACCGCCGGCCGGCCGAAGCCCATCGAGAGCAGCTCGCCCTCTCGGATGAAGACCCCGGAGGTGCCGCCCTGCCCCGGCCCGCGCATGGCGTAGAAGTCGCCGTTGACCGCGGCGATGGGCCGGCGCTCCGGCGTGGTCAGCCGCGCCACCTGCCGGCTGGTGCCCTCCAGCGCGTTGACCTGCCCGCCACCCACGCTGGCCCGCAGGCTCAGATTGGCCGCGCCGCGCTCCCAGACAAAGCCGTCGATCGCCTGCGGCCCGGCGGCGCGGCGGATCCGGAACGACCAGGCGCCGGGGTGGATCAGCGCCCGTTGCGCGTCCGCCGGCAGTTCCAAGGCGCCCGCCACAGCGGGCAGACAGAGCAGGAGCAGCCAGCGCAGCCGCTGGCCCAAACGCCGGTGCATCAGCCTAGCTCCCGGCCGCGGCCAGCGCCTGCCGGGCCACGGCCATTCTGAGTCCGCCGGCGCTGACCCGCACCTCCGGCAGGCGGTTGACGACCATCAGTCTTTCCAGGATGACCGCTCCGGTAACGATGATGTCGGCCCGCTTCGGGTCCAGGCCGGGCAGCGTCGCGCGCTCAGCCGCCGGCATCGCCGACAGCCGGTCGATCAGCGCCGTGACGTCCTCCGGCGTGAGCCGCGCCGCCGAGACCCGGCCCGAATCGTAGACCGCCAGGGCCAGGTCCACGGCGACCAGGGTGGTGATGGTCCCGCCGGTGCCGACCACCCGCCCGCCCACCGGCTCGGCGCCGGCCAGGAGCTCGTCGGCCACGGCGCGACAGCGGGCCAGGTCGGCCGGGCCGGGCGGGTCGCCCGGCTTGGCGCGCTCGGCCAGGCGGCGCGAGCCCAGGTTGATCGACCGCCGGCTGCGGATCGCCCCGTCCCGGCCGGTGACCAGCTCGGTGCTGCCACCGCCGATATCCAGCAGCGACAGATCCTCGCCGGCCTGGCCGTGCGTCAGGGCGACGTCGGCGTAGGTCAGCTCGGCCTCGCGGTCGCCGGTGATCACTTCGACCCTGATCCCGGTGGCCGCCTCGACCCGGTGGAGGAAGTCGTCCCGGTTCGCGGCGTCGCGCAGCGCGGCGGTGCCGACGGCGCGGATCGCCGTGACCTGCTCGCGCCGGCACTGCTCGCGGTAACCGACCAGCATCGCCAGACAACGCTCCATGGCCGCCTCGGAGAGCCGTCCGCTGGCGTCAACGCCCTCGCCCAGCTTGGTGATGTCACAGCGGTCGGAGACCACCTTGTCGCCCGTGGCGCCACGCTCGAGGATGGCGAGCAGGAACGTGTTGGACCCGACATCGATGCCGGCGGCACGGCTCGCGGCGGTGACGGTGTTCATGGCCGGTGTGTCTTGGCCGACGGCGGGAGCGATCCTGCTCGGCCGGTGGACGCGGTTGACAGGGTGGACGGAGTGGACGAGGTGGACGGAGTGGACGCGGCCAAGAGCGGGACCGGGGCGAGGTTGGTCGCCGGCCGCGGCGGCGCGCGTCCACCTGGTCCACTCCGTCCACACCGTCCACCGGCGCACCCCGCCCAACAACCAGAGACCATCATCCCGTGATCACGGCGTCGCAACGCAGTGACTGTTTACTGGAGGGATGGGTCGGGAACCATAATGGGAAGCGGAGCGTCATGTTGTGCGAAGGCCGTTACGCGGCGCCACGACAGGTGTTCGACACCGGAAGCGGGGAGATGCGATGATCGAGGTCAAGGTCAGACCCAACGAATCGCTCGAAGAGGCCCTGCGCCGGTTCCGGCGCAAGGTGCGAAAGTCGGGTCTGATGCAGCAAATCAGGCGCTTGGGTTCGTACGAAAAGCCGAGCGACCGCCGGCGCCGCAAGGCGCGATTGGCGGTCAAGCGAAGCCTGGAGACGGAGGACGAGGAGCGGCACACGTCGACTCCTCGCCGCGTACGATAACCCGGACTGACGGACTCTCGCTCTAAGCCAGCGGGAGGTTGGTGCCCCCCGGCGGTTACGCCTGCCGGGGGGTTATCATGCCCCCGCCCCCTCCCTGAAAAGGCGAATCGGACTCGCCTTGGGGCCTCGGCGCGCCGGTGCTACCCTATCCCGCGAGGTGCACGATGTCGGACCACATACCGCGCTCCCCCGTCTTCTTCGTGGTCGTCGGCGGGTTTCTGGGCGCCGGGAAGACCACCGCGTTGGGTGCCATCGGCCAACGGTTGAGCGCAGCCGGGCGGCAGGTGGCCATGTTGACCAACGACCAGGCCGACGACTTGGTGGACACCGGGATGGCCGGCTACCACGGCCTGCCCGTGCGGGAAGTCGCCAACGGCTGCTTCTGTTGCCGGTTCCAGGACGTGATCGACCGCTGCGACGAGATCCTCGAGGCGGTCCGGCCGGACGTCCTGTTGGCCGAGCCGGTGGGCACCTGCGCCGATCTGGCCGCCACCGTGCTGCAGCCGCTCAAGCACTACTACGGCGACCGGTTCCGGGTCGGGCCATTCACCGTGCTGGTCGATCTCGAGCGCTTCCGCGCTTTGCGCGACGGGCCGCGGGCCGCCTCGCCGGTCGGCTATCTGTACCGCAAACAGCTTGAGGAAGGCGACCTGTTGGTGCTGACCAAGGCCGATCTCCTCTCCGCCGACGAGCGCGCGGAGGCTTTGGCCGGGCTGGCGGAGCTGCTCCCGGCGACCGACCGGCTGGCCATGTCAGCGGTGACCGGCGAGGGCCTTGATGCGTGGTGGGGCGCCGTCGAGACGGGGCACGTCGCAGGGCAGCGCATCCTGGACCTCGACTACGCGATCTACGGCGCTGGGGAAGAGGTGCTGACCGGCCTCAACGCGGCCATCGAGCTGACCGCCGACGAGCCGTTCGACGGCGAGGCGCTGGTGCGGGAGATCGTCTCGGCCATTCGCCACGGCGCGGTCCGGCGGAATGTCGATCTGTGGCACGTCAAGCTGTTGCTGGAGGCCCCGCCGCACGCCTGTCGCCTGGGCCTGACGCGCGCCACCGGTCCCATCGAACAGACCGGCGCCCTGCCGCTGCCCGTCACCGCGGGCGACCTGACCCTCAACGCCCGGCTTGATCTTCCGCCCGAGGACTTGGAGGCCCTGGTCCTGCGGGCCCTCCGCCGCGCCTGCAACGAGCGCCGGGTCGCGCCGACCATCACCCGGCTCCGGTCCTGGCGTCCGAAGATGCCGCAACCGACGCACCGGTTCACCGCGCCGGGGAGGCCCGGCCAAGCCTAGTAGTCGTACCAGCCGCTGTCCCACACCGCGACGCGCTGGACCCACTTGACGTGACCGTCGTAGAAGCCGCAGTTCGGGCCCTCGTTGTGACGGTTGGACAGCGTTCCGTAGCTGCCCCAGGTGTTGCCGGGCGGCGCGTAGAAGGTGGGGAAGGCCTCCGCCTCGTTGTCATGCGCTCGGGTGTCGGCGAAGGCCAGGGTCTCGGCCGGGAGCTGGATCTTGCCCAGCGCCACGCCATCGTTGCCGCCTTCGCCCAGGCTCCCAGTGGTGCGGTTGAGCCCGTAGCTGATGGACGTGCCGCTCCACTGGGTGGTGATGCTCTGCGACGGACAGGTCAGGAGCTGCGTGTTCTTCATGTACGGCTCGGCCAATTGGTACCACAACCGCCCGCCCCCGGACGGAAGCTGGGAGTACGGCAGGCTCCGCTCGTCGTAGTCCTGTGCGTACTGGAGATTGGCCAGCGCGATCTGCTTCACGTTCTGACTGCAGCTCGACTGCCTGGCCTTCTCCCGCGCCTTGGCGAAGACCGGGAACAGAATCGCCGCCAGAATGGCGATGATGGCGATCACCACCAAGAGCTCGATCAGCGTAAACCCACGCTCTCGTTGAACGTTCATGATAGCCTCCCGCGCGCTCCCGCCCCGCCCGATTGTACGGTGTCCGGCTCCACTGCGCAAGCCGATCGGGAATCGGGTCATGGCGCCGGCCAGGCCACATGATACCAGTCGGGCCGGGGCCAGGCCAGGCTGAGGATGTTGCCGTCCCCGCGCCATTCGGCCGGCAACTCGCCCATCACCATCCGGGCCGTCTCGAGGTAGCGCACGAAGTTGTTGGCCGGGTGCGAGATGAGGGCGAAGCCCTGGCCCAGGGAGCCCATGAAGTCCGCCACCACCGGCGTCAGCCACACCCCGGCCGCGCTCTGTCCGGCCAGCGCCTTGTCCACCGCCGGCCGCAGCGTCTCCAGCCGCGCCCGCAACGCCTCGGCGTCCAGCGCCGGCACCAGGTTCGGTACCGCGGCGCGGTCGAGCACGCGCATCAGCCGGCCCGTGACCGCCACCGTCTTGGTGTACCCGCTGCCGATGGGCACGGTCTTGAGAAAGGCCACCGAGGCCGGCTCGTCGAGGAAGTAGACCTGACGCTCCCAGGCGGCGATGGCCCGGCCCGTAGCGGGATCCAGGAAGTCGGACACCTGGCCGTCGGGATGGGCCTTGTCCAACCAGGCCAGGCAGTCGCGCAGCGGTTGCAGGTAGCGCTCGTCGCCGGACAGCCGATAGACCTCGACCAGCGCCCGGGCGGCCAGATCGGTGGCCGTGGCGCTCCAGGCCGGTGGCTCGAACGCCCGAGCCCAGGCCGGCTGGTTGTCCGGCCCGTACTGGTCCGCCCAGCCGCACACCGCACCCTTGAGCCGCGCGTCGATCAGCCATTGTCCGGCGCGCCGGACCGCCTCCAGGTACCTGGCCTCGCCGGTGACGTGGTGGAGCAGGACCATCACGTCGATGGCGTCGTTCGTGCAGCGGTCGTTCAGTTCCCCGCCGCCCGGCTGGCCGATGGCGTTGACACCCGCGCCCAGCTTGGCATCGTAGTGGTGCGACCAGCTTCCGTTCGGATTCTGCGCCGCCAGGTAGAACGCCCCGGCGCGTTGGACCGCCGCCAGGCAGCGCTCGTCGCCGGTCAGCCGGTTGAGGTAGGTGAGGAAGAAGATGGGGTGGCTCTGGACACTGTCCTGGAGCTTGATCATCGTTTCGCTCGCCGCCGGCTGGATGCCGTGGACGGTCATCCGGTAGCCGTGGACCCAGAACCCGCGCTGGTCCTGGGCCGCCAGCAGGAACTCGCCTACCCGCTGCGCCGCCTCGAAGTAGCGGTGGTCGCCGAGCACCTGCCAGGCGTACAGCAGCCGGGCGCCGACGTGCGGCGTGATGTTGCTCTTGTCGTTGGAGACGTAGTCGTCGAAATCCACGTACTCGCGGCCCTGGGCGCTCGAGCCGAGCAGCGTCGGCCAGGTGTAGAGCGTCTGCCAGCCGCCCCACCGTTGGAGGTCGCAGATCAGGTCGTAGCACTTCCGCAACGCCGGCTCGGTCCGCTCCACCAGCGCGGCGTGGTCGCCGGGCAGGGGCGCCGGCGCCCGCTCCAGCGCCGGTAGCGGCTGGTCGTAGACGACCAGATCATCGAACGCCAGACCGGGCAGGTTGAGCCCGCCCTGCCGGCCGCCGAAGCCGCCGCCCAGGTACAGCGCCAGGAGCGGACCGCGACGGGCCGGGAAGGTCAACGGCCCCGTCTCGCCAGCGCCGTCGAAAGCCAGCCAACCGGTTCCCGTGTCGCGTTCCCAGGAGGCCACCAACGAGTGCCAGGCCGCCGGATCGACCGTGCCCACCGTGAGCTCGACCCGCGACAGGGGCTCGGCGCTCCAGCCCTGGCTGATGGCCAAGGCGATCTTCCCAGGCTCGCGAACCACGCCGATTCGGTCGAGACCGCGCGCCTCCCACAACCAGCGCGGCGTGGGATCGGACCACACATCGCCTTTGACCTGCACCCGCAGCGTGCCGCGGTCGGGGTTGAAGTTGCTCGCTCCGAGGTAGTGCAGATGCCCACCGGCCTGGGCGATCGCCACCCCGCCGCCATGCTTGCCCGCCGCCGCGGCGTCCATGCCGAACCCGCCGGCCGGCGGCCGGCCGCGGGCGAAGTCGGCGTCGTTGCTGTCCGCGGCGTCGTAACCGGCGACCAAGGTCGTGTGCCGAGTGGTCGCGGCCGGCGCCTGCCACCAGTCGCCGGTCAACTTGATTGGCTCGGCCGCCACCGGCCGGACCAGCGCCGCCGCGACCGCCAGGCAGGACCTCCAGCTCATCGTGCCGCTCCCGTGCCGCTCTCCTTCGGCTCCTCGGGCAGCGGCCCTCCCGCGGCCACGCCGCGCCAACTGTAGACGGGCTTCCAGCCGATCACCCGCTCGGCCCGGCGGCAAGTGATCAGCGCCTCGTCGGCGATCATTGGCGCCCGCCACTCGACCACGGCGGGGTAACACCTGGCCGCCAACTCGCGGCTCGGCAGACCGTAGCAGTTGACCTCGTCGTTGATGAACAGCACGTGCGCGCCGCGGTACTCGGCCTCGACCCCGGCGGCAAAGGCCCGGGCGCTGTCGCGGGCGTCGACCAGGCACCAGAAGTCCGTGGACATCCGCTCGACCCGGTCCTCGGCCAGCGCCTGGCGCAGCGCCTCGGCACGACGGGCCAACGGCGCCATCACGCCGGGAATGCGCAGCGACACGCTGGACAGCCCGTAGCGCTCCCAGGCGTACTGCCCGATCCGCTCGGTGACCTGCTTGGAGAAGCTGTAGGAGTCGGTCACCAGTGGCGGATGGTCCTCGTCGATGGGGAGGTAGCGGACGGGTATCCGCCGCACGCCGAACAAGTTGCCCAGGGCGTTGATGGAGCTGGCCACCGCCACCTGGTCGACGCCGTGCGAGGCGCAGGCCTCGAACACGTTGAACGTGCCCTGGGTATTGATCCGGAACAACTCGGCGTCCTGGCCGCGTCGAGGCGAAGGAACGGCCGCCAGATGGATGACGCGGTCGTGCCCGGCGACGGCCTCGCGCACCGCGTCGGGGTCGGTGACGTCGAGCACCTGGTACGTGGCGCCCTCGACCTCGACACCGGGCGTTCGGCCCGCCGCCGTCACCTCATGCCCGCGCTGCCTCAGTTCGTCGACCACGAACCGACCGACCGCTCCCGCACCGCCCGTCACCAACACCTTCATCGGAATCTCCCCATCGGGGTCAGGTCTAGCAATCGCACATTTGCGCGATTGCAAGACCTGACCCCGAATGGCTTGTGTTACTTTCGGAGCCGCTCCCGTCCAGACGCAACCCGCCGGCCGTGCGGCGGCGCGGTGATCTGGGGCGGGCGGGCGCGGCTAGTCCTCGTAGTATGGCTTGAGCATGACGTAGTTGAGCGCGGTTTCCGTTCCCGGCTCGGCCTCTGCGTCCGTGAACGTGACCTGGAACGACGGCGCGGTGGCGCGGAAGCGGAGGTGGTGCAGGTTGATCCGCACCCATCCGTCGTTGGCCTTGGCTCCGGAGGCGCGCCGGTCAACGAAGACGTAGGACTGCTCCGGAATGAGTTCCGCGCCGGCGCCGAGGACGGCGTTCAGGCGGTGCTGCTTGGGGGCGACCTGCTTCGCGACCATGTCCTTGTAGTCGGCGGTGACGAATTGGAGGGTGTAGACCTTGCCCGGGGTCAGGCCGGTGGCAGTCTGGGTGAGCGTGCTCGGCCCCCCGGCTCCACGCTTGAAGACACAGAAGGTGTCGCCCGTCTGGCCTCCGGCTCCCCAGCGCGCCTGACTGCCCTTCCCGTAACCGGCGAAGCTGTCAGTCCGGAGCGCGTCCACCGGGTCCGCTGTCCATCCCTTGAGACCGTCCGCGAAGTCGCAGTTGCTCAGGTGGCCGGGGGAGTAACGGTACCCGTAGGTCTTGGAGAGCATCTCCGTGCGGCCCTCGACACAGTAATGGCGCAGCAGGCGCATGGACCAGCGGTAGAGCTCCTCGTCGTCGTAATAGCTGCCCCAGTACCCGGTCATCGCCAGGCCCTTGAGGAGCGGATGGGTGGCGATGAGGTGCAGTTGCATGTCCAGGTAGTACTTGTAGTCCACCTCGGGGCTCACGTCGAGGGAGATGATGGGGATCTGGTTGAAGTTGCCCAGGATCATGCCGGTGCCGGCGGCGGCATTCGGGAAGTATTCAGCGAGCCGCGCCATCGTGTCGACGAGGCGATCGTTGAGGTAGGTGGCGGCGTCCTGCTCGCTGGGACGGCTATGGCAGTAGATCTCGAACAGGAGACGGCCTCGGCCCCGCGAGGCGTTCAGAGCGGCGCTGATGAAGTCATTGTGCATGCCGGGGCTGCCGGGCTTCCCGACTATCCAGGTGTAGATCAGCCGATTCTCAGGGTTCGGCAGGAGCCGCAGGGCCTCGGTGTAGGCGAGCAGGGCCGGGGTGCCGAAGAACTGCTCGTCGGCCGTGAAGCCGTCATACCAGGGTTCCGTCATGCCCGGACTCCGAGACATGCGCGTAACGAGGTCAGCGGCATCCTTGGGCTCGGTCGTGCCGACGTTCGCCAGCCACTTCAGTCCCATGCGGCGCACCTCCGCACGGTGCTCCTCGGGGATGTTGCCGCCGTTGAGGGTGGTCACGGCCGGGAAGACATGCCGGACGTGGAAGTCCCAGTCGTACTTGCCGTTCTGCGGGATCTGGCTGCTGGCGCAGGCCGGGTAGTTGAACACTTCCGCGATGGACCGCACCACGACCCTCCCGCGCGAGGCCGCGCCCCGGACCACGAGCGTGTGTCTTCCCGCCGGCAGCTCGCGAAACGCCTCGCGGCGAGGTGTGGCGGCAGTGATCACCGTGTCGCTGTTGTCCAGGCGGGCGTTGAGCGCCGGATCCTCCGCCGCGGTCTCCACCTTGATGAACACCCAGCCGTCCCGGGCGCTGCTGAACTCGAAGCGTTGCGCCGCGCCGGTGGCCTGCAGCGGCTTGGCCAACACCTCCACCACGAGGTTGTTCAGCCGCCGGTGCGCCGAGGCGTCCACCTTGGGCAACGCCTTCAAGGTGACGACGTGGGTGATGTCGAAGACCTTGGCCCTGGTGGCGCGCTCGACGATGGCAACGTCAAGGGCGTGGTCGCCGGGCGGCAGGCCCGACAGATCCACGACATTGGCGTCAGGGGCGAGACGCTGCTTCCGCTCCACCTTGCCATCGATGGTGCCGACGCAGTCGTAATCGGTCAGGGCGCGTTCGGTCTTGCCGAAGAGGCGGAAGGTGATCCTGGGTTGGTCCAGGGGGATCCTGTTGAGCAGCGGCTCCCAGGCCACGAGCCGGGGACGGTTCTGTTCGAGCAGCAGCGGCGACGGCGAGCTCTTGGCCAGGGCGCCCGCGCTGACGGCTTCCAGCTTGACCTGGGCGAACTGGATCTCACCAAGGTAGCCGATGGCGAAGATGGCTACCCCGTAGATGCCGTTCTTGCTCTCCTGCAGGACGAAGGTCTGCTCCACGTACTGCCAGCCGCTGGTGTCTTCCGGGAACGACTTGAGGCCATACTCCTTGTACCAGCCGTTGTCGTGGACGATGATGCCGCAGTGAGCGCTCTTGAAGCCCAGGGCCTTGACGTAGGCGCTCATCTTGTACGTCTCGCCGGCGACGATCCGCTGGTCGTACTGCCGGCAGGTGGACGAGATGCCCTTGAGCCCCTCCCGGTTGCTGAACACCACGGCACCCGTCTTGCCGGGCCCGCCGGTCGGGTCGCAGCTCGCGTTGCTCCCGCCCTTGTCCCAGAACGGAGGCCAGGCACGCCCCTCACTCTCGAACGTGCCGTTGATCAGGATGTTCTCACCCGGCTTCACCGCCGCGACGGCGACGATGGCCGAGACCAACAGGATCCAGATGGCGAGTTGCCGGAGCATGTTTGCACCTCTTCGGTGGTCAGAAAGGCTCCGCCCAGCGAGCGATACCGGGAACCCGAGGGTACGACGGCACCGGTCGCGCGCGGCGGAACTGCCACGGTGTGTGGTTTCGGGACTCTCAGCGCCTTCTCCTGCCCGTGGCCCGGGCTTACCCGCTCGGCACGGGGTTATGTTACCTTCCGCGTCGCGCCGAGCGCGCTTGACCCAGAGCCGGCGGGCTCTCTATCATGGCACCGAACGGTGGTGGCCATGAAGGTCGTCTTCCTCGTCTTGGATACTCTCCGGCGCGACTACCTCGGCGCGTACGGGAACGAGTGGATCCGCACCCCGAACCTCGACCGGCTGAGCGAGCTGGGCACCACCTTCGACAACTGCTACCTGAGCAGCTCGCCGTGCATGCCGGCGCGGCACGAAATCCTGACCGGCCGGTACGAGTGGCCCTGGCGCGGCTGGGGACCCATCCCCCACGGCGAGCGGGACCTGTTCCAGCGGGTCGGCCAACAGGACCACCTGTCGATGCTGATCAGCGACCACTATCACCTGTGGGAGCACGGCGCCGGCAACTACCATTACCACGCCACCGGCTGGGAGTTCATCAGAGGCCACGAGAACGACGCCTGGATCACCGATCCGGAGATCGAGGTCCACTGGCCGGCCAAGCGGTTCGAGAAGTGCCACTTCCGCTGGGAGCGCTACTTCCGCAACACCTCTAAGTGGCGGGAGGGCGCGCAGTGGCGTAGCGAGGACGACAGCTTCACCGCACAGGTCTTCCGCTCGGCGGCCAACTGGGTCGACCGCCACGCCGACCAGGACGGGTGGCTGCTGTTCCTCGACCACTTCGATCCCCACGAACCGTTCGACCCGCCGGCGCCGTACGATACCATGTACGCCGACGACCCGCCGGCCGAACGGGTCCGCTGGCCGATCTACGGTCAGGCCGACCGTTACACCGAACAGGAACTGCGCGACATCCGGGCGCTCTACGCCGGGAAGGTAACGCTGGTCGACCGCTGGTTCGGCTACTTCCTGGACCGGCTGCAGACCCGCGGGCTGCTGGACGACACGCTGCTGATCGTGACCACCGACCACGGCCATCTGTTCGGCGAACACGGAATGATCGGCAAGCCCGGCGCCGGCCACGGCGACAGCAATCTCTACCAGGCCATGGCCCACCTGCCGCTATGGGTGGTCCACCCCGACGTGCCCGGCGGCGCGCGGCACGAGGCGCTGGTCCAGGCGGTGGACTACACCCCCACCATCCTCGACGCCTGGGGCCTCGACCCCGGCGACGACGTGCACGGCCACAGCCTGCTGCCGCTGTTGACCGATCCGAACGCCCGTCCGCGCGACATCGCCTGCGCCAACAAGTACGGGGAGGGGGTGATGGTCACCGATGGCCGCCACAGCCTGTTCCAATGGCCGCCGGGCGAGTCCAACGACCCACTCTACTGGTACAGCCCCCTGCCCCCCGAGTTCATGAAGCCGAAGGGGCTGGGCCCCCTGGACCGAGCCAACCTCCGCTACCCCATCGAGCACGTCCGCGGCCCGAACCGCAGCACGCTGCACGACCTGGTCACGGACTACGCCCAGGAGCACGATCTGCTGGCGGAGCGGCCGGCGGTGGCGGCTCGGCTGCGGACTCAGTTGCGGGCGTTCCTCGACCGCCTCGCCGCGCCGCCGGAAGTGGCGGAGAGGTTGGGGTTGGGCGGGTGACAACCGTGGTTCGGCCTGCATGACTCCTCACCGCCTGGGGTATCACCTCGCCGTGGGGTTGCTCGATCCCAGAGTCGCCCGGAGATGACCATGGCCGTTGCGCGCTCCCGCCGCTGGCCGGCGGTGTTGGGCTGTCTGGTCGTGTTCTGTACCGCTTGCGACGGGGCCTCGTTCCCGATGGGGACGAACCTCGCCAGCCTCCGCGACTGGACCACCGTCAACCCGTTCGTCGATGCCTTCAAGTGCTCCCGGCCGTGGATCTCGGGCTCGGCGGCGGCCTGGCAGGACGGCCGGCCGTTGGCCCTCGACGAGCACGGCTGGGTGCGCTCGCTCCAACCCGGCCAGATCGCCCGGACGCTGATGTTCTGGGACCGGCCGAATACCTACCCGGCCGGCCGCTACATCGTCGAGTACGACGGCCGAGGGACACTGGCCTATGGCGGCAGCGGGCGGAAGGTCGGCGGGCAGGCCGGCCGCGACAAGGTCGAGGTGGACCCTGCCCGCGGCGGCCTGGCGTTGTTCATCACCGCCACCGACCCGGCCGATTACCTCCGCGACATCCGGGTGGTCATCCCCGGCGCCGGCGCCGAGCCGCTGTTCCACCCGCTGTTCCTCGACAGCTTGAAAGGCTACCGCGCGCTGCGCTTCATGAACTGGTCCGAGCAGCTCCTGACCACCGGCGACCAGCGGCTTGCCTGGCAGCCGAAGCAATGGGCGGACCGGCCTCGAGTCGAGGACGCGCGGTATTCCATCAAAGGCGCGCCGGTGGAGATCATGGTCGCGCTGGCCAACCGCCTCGGCGTGGACCCTTGGTTCACCATGCCCTGGACCGTGGACGACGACTACCTCCGGCAGTTCGCCGAGCTGGTCAAGAAGCTGCTGGACCCGAAGCTGACAGTCTACCTGGAGTACTCGAACGAGGTCTGGAACGGCGGCTACCCGCAGGCCCTGGACGCCCAGCGCAAGGGCGTCGCCGCCAAGCTGGGCGACAACCCGTTCCATTCCCAGATGCGCTGGTACGGCGTCCGCACGCGTGAGGTGGCGGCGATCTGGGAGCAGGTCTTCCCGCCCGACCGCCTGGTCCGCGTGCTGGCCTCGCAGGCGGCCAACCCCTGGGTCTCCGAGCAGGCGCTGGGCGTCGGCGACACGGCCCGGCACGTCGATGCCCTGGCCATCGCCCCCTACTTCGGCGGGCGACTGGGCCGGCCTCAGGACCTGGCCCGCGTTCAGCGCCTGTCGCTCGACGAGTTGATGGCGGAGCTGGCCAACGTCAGCCTGCCCGAGGCCATCACCTCGATGACCCAGCAGGCGGCGGTGGCCAAGAAGTACGGCAAACTGATGGTGGCCTACGAAGGCGGCCAACACCTGGTCGGCGTCGGCCCGGCGATGGACGACGCGGCCATCAACAAGCTGTTCGACGCGGCCAACCGCGACCCGCGCATGGGCCAACTCTACGACCGCTATTTCGCCGGCTGGCGCGACGCCGGCGGGCAGTTGTTCATGAACTTCATCCACTGCGACGGCTACAGCAAGTACGGCCGATTCGGGGTCATGGAGTACCTCTCGCAGCCGCCGGAGCAGTCACCCAAACTGATGTCGGTGCGGCGGTGGATGGAACAGGCCGGATGAAGCCTCAGTCCGGGTGCGGTGCTACGGAACGTCCGGAGTCAAAGAGCCTCCCACTCTGCGCGGCTGAGACCGGCCTGACGTAGGATGTGCCCGAGCAGGTCTCGGCTGATGTCGGCGCGGTGCGGGTTGGGGATGGGGTCCGTTCGGCTCGGACCATGAGGGCGTGCTTGCCACCGGCATAGGGACCCGCGAACCCGGCGCGACGAAGGCTGTCAATCAGCTTGCGCCGCGACACCGGGCCGAACGGCGGCATCAGGCGGCCTCCTCCTTGCCGTACTCCAGCTTGAGGCCCGCGATCTCGGGCAGTGATAAGTTGCGCGACACGCGGAAGAGAATCCAGTCTTCCAGGACGCTTTCCAACTCACGGCGACAGTCTTCCAAGGTCGCCTCGTTGGCATAGACCCCCGCGCAGTCAGGCACCTCGCCGTAGTAGCTCCCATCGTCCTTGAGGATCTCGTACCGCGCCCGGTCCATCGCCGTCTGGATGTACTGCCGGAGCATGTTCGTCTCCAAGCTGATCCTACCGCCGGGCCGGAGGGCCTGTCAACCGCTCGGCGCCCAACCCTAGATCGCCCGCTCGAACTCGTGGCTCCCCGCCGGTGCCAGGGAACGGGAGCCGTCCCCGAGATCGACCACCGCGTCAACGCCGTCGGGGAGGGTCAGCGTCACCCGCCAGCGGTCGCCCTCGATGCGCCAGCTCACCTCGATCTCGCCGTGGGGAGTGGGCACGCGGCCGGAGGCATGGCCGAGATCCGCGCGGCGGGGCGCGAACAGGACCCGGCGCCAGCCGGGCTGAAGGGGTTTCACGCCGAGCAGGATCCAGCTCAGCAGGTAGGTCGGTGAGCCGCTCCAGGCATGGCACAGGCTCAGGTTCCAGGCGCGCTCGGGGTCCCACTCCTCCGGCCAGGTGGGATAGCCCTGGTCGAGCCATTCGCCCCAGCGCAGCCGGATGGTGTCGACCACCTCTTGGACGAAGCCCTTGTGCAGCAGCGCCTCCAGGACGAAGGCGCTGAAGAACGGCGAGGGCGCGACCACGTCGTCGCGCTCGCGGCGCATGACCGGGATGAGGATCTCCCGGCACAGGCGCTCGTGCGACTGCGGCTCCAGGCCGAGCAGGATGGCCAGGGCCTGGGCGTGGGCGCTGAACTGCTCGACGCGGCGGCCGGTGGCCGGGTCCCAGCCGTCGTGCCACAGGCCGGTCGCCGGGTCGTAGCAGTGCTGGGTGAGCGACAGGGCGGTGAGCATCCCGCGGCCGATGCAGGCGTCGGCGTCGCGGTCCTCGCCGAGCTGCCCGAAGATCTGCGCCGCCGCGGCCAGGGCCTGGAGGTAGCGCAGGTTGTAGACGGTGCTGTACCGGCCGCGGAACAGCGGCGCCCAGTCCAGGAACAGCCAAGTCCCCTCCGGCGGCAGCAGCAACGCGGTCTCGTCGGTGTGCTCGCGGAACCAGGCCAGGTTGCGCCGCAGGTGGTCGGCCCACCGCCGCATCAAAGCGTCGGAGCCGGTGTGCTGGAAGTGGTCCCAGAGCGTCTCGACCCAGACGAAGTTGTAGTCCGGCAGGATGCTCGCCCGGCCGGGAAAGACGCCGTACATCAGCCCGTTGTCGAGCATCGACTGGGCACACTGCCGGATGCCTCGGGCCAGCAGCGCGGTGTCGCCCAGGGTGGCGGCGTTGATCAGGAACTCGACCCGCGCGTCGCCCCACCACTGCGCCTGCTCGCGCCACGGGCAGTCGGTGTAGGCGTCGGTCATGTTCGGCCGCAGCGTGGTCAGGCCGACCCGCCAGATCTCGTCGAGCTGCGGGTCGGACGTCTGCAACGCGCCACGGCACGGCGCCGGATAGGCGATCTCGCGCAGCACCGGCGGGCGGAACACGACCGGCGCCGTGGCGCAGCGGACGATTACCGCCAGGTAGCGGTACCCGCGCGGGTTGAACCCCTCGCACCGCTGTGCCCCCGGCCGCAGCCGGAAGCGGTCGACGTGCCGTGGCTGGGTGTCCTCGGGTGGCCGGGCGGCGACGAAGCCGGACGGCAGCAGCCGCTCAGCGCCGGCCAGATCGACCACGCCGTCCGCGGCCTCGATCACGTCCAGCTCAAGGTGACCGAGACGGGTCAGCCCGTAGTCGAAGATCACCGCCACCGCCCGACCGTCCCCCGGCGTCACGGCGAGCCGCTCGCCGTCCACCTCGGCGGCGGCGGCGTCGGGCGCCCACTGCTCGCCGGTCAGCGGCTCGGACAGGTCGACCGCCGTCGCCCAGCCGGCGGCCGGCTCCGCGGTCATCACCCCAACCAGCGCCGGGCGGCGCGGCGTCTCGGTCAGGAGCGGGATCCCGCGCGGCTCCAAGGCCAGCCACGGCGGCTGCGGATGCGGGCCCAGATCCGCCGGGCGCGGCCAGTCGGCGCCGCCGGGGTCCAGCCAGCCGACCGGCCAGGTCGCCAGGTCGCAGTCCTCCTGCCACCCGGTCTGAACCGACGAGCGCTCGACGAGCTGCCGGTAGCAGCTCCCCTCGCGAGCCCGCCAGGTGTCGGGGTGGGTATCGAGGCGGACCTCGACCCCGGTGGGCAGGACCGCCGCGCCGTCGAGCAGCACGCCGGGCCGGCCGGCGAACTCGCTGGCGAAGGTGAAGTCGCCGATGCAGTGGGCCAGGATGCCCAGCACGTTGGCCCCGGGCCGCAGGTGCTCGGCCAGGTCGAGTTCGTCGTACGGATAGCTGTGCGGATAACCCCGCGCCGGCCCGCGGGCGACGGGCTCGCCGTTGACCCACAGCCGGTACCGCGAATCGGCGGTCACCCGGACCACCGCCGAGGCCGGCGCCAGGGGCAGAGCGATCTCGCTGCGCAGGAAGGCATAGGTGTTGGCCACCCGCCGGTACCGGAAGGTCCGGCCGGCGGCCCACAGCCAGTGCCCGCGCCAGGGATCCGGGTCGTTGCTCATGGCCTTCACCGGCCGGCTGGCTTCGCCTCGGACCGGAGCCGTCCTGCCCGAGTCCGGCGCGGCGGGAACCGGGGCAAGGACTTCCGCGTCAGGCGGTGAAGTCGCGCCCGACCCGATGCCCTGCCCGAAGAGGTGCTGCATGTTCAAGCGGATTGCCTGCCTGCTGCTGCTCGCCGCCGTCACGGCGCGGGCCCAGACCCTCGGACCGGCGGAGACGCCGTGGGATCGGTTGGCCAAGACCGCCCTGAGCGAGGCTCAGGACCTGGTCACCATCAACAAGACCCTCCCGCGCGAGAGTCTGTTCGACATCGGGCTGATGTGGGCGCTGTCAGGCGAGTTGAGCAAGGGCCTGCAGACCATCTGCGGCACGCCGGACGCCACCGGGCCGGGCGGGCCGCGCTGGGCGGCGCTGGTCGAGGTCGGCCACACGCTGGCCGCCCGCGGCAAGGCCGGGCCGGTGCAGCGGGCCGCTGAGAAACAGGCCGGCGCGGACCGGGCGGCCTTGCTGGTGGGTCTGGCCCAGGCGCAGTTCGAGGCCGGCGAGGACCTGGCCGCGATGCTCAACCTCCAGGAGGTGGCCAACGCCTTCCCGGCCGTGGCCGCCGAGCTGATGGTGGCCCGGGCCGAGAGCGTGGAAGCCGAGGGCGGCGAGCCGGCCACCGAGCTGCTCAGCCGCACTCTGGACGCGGCGCGCAAGATCCCGCCGGCGCAGCGGCAGGAGAGCGGCTCGGTTCAGGCGGCGGTGCTGACCCGCCTGGCCATGATCCATGTCCGGCTGGAGAAAGACGCCGCCGCGCTGCAGGCGGTGGAGGCCGTGGCCGATCCCGATGACCGCCAGGCGCCGCTGCTGGCGCTGACCGGCGCCCAGGCCGCCGGCGGGCGGTACGCCGCGGCGCTGGACACGGCCACCAAGGCCGGCAGCGAGAACGCCGATCCCGCCACCGAGGCCAGCCGTCAGGTGACCGGGTACGCCATCGTCGCCCGGGCGGCCGCCGCGCACAGCGACGCCGCCGCCGGCGAGGCCGCGCGGCGGGCGGCCGAGTCGGCCAAGGGAACGGTCGACAACTACATCCGGGTGCGCTCCCTGATCCTCGCCGCCGAGGCCCACCTGGCGGCCGAGACCGGCGCCGGCGCGGCGCTGCTGACCCAGGCCCTGGCCGACCTGCACGTGACCGATCAGGGCCAACGCGCGCGCGCCCTGGCCGCGGCGGCTCGGGCGCAGGTGCTGGCCGGGCAGTCCGAGCCGGCCCAGACCACCTTCGCCTCGGCCTTGGAGGTGGCCGCGCTGGCTCGCGACGAGCGCACCGCCGACGCGGTGGTCATGGCGCCGGCCTCCCTCGGGCTGGTCGACCTGGCCGAGCGCGGCCTGGCCCTGCGGCAGGAGCCCGAGGCGCTGCTGCGCGGCCGGCTGCTGCTGGCCCGGACGCTGGCCGAGGAAGGCTTTGCCAAGGAGGCCGAGGCGGCGCTGGGCAAGCTCGACCTGGGCAAGCGGGCCGAGCGGCTGGCGCGGATGGAGGGGCTCTGTCAGGTGGCCGAGCGCCTGGCCGGCGGGAGCGACGAGCGGCTGCTGCGGGATTCGTTGCGCCTGGCGGCCGACCCGTTCGACCCGGCGGGCGTGCGGCGGGTGGCCGCCACGGCGGCCGGCAAGGGCCTGGCGGCGGTGGCGCTGGAAGCCTTCGGCGCGGCCGTGGAGGGGATGGTCAAGTCCTCCAAGAGCTACCTCGAGGTCGGCGCCGACGAGCTCCTGGCGGCGGTCAGGACGGCCCTGGCACGGAGCGCGGCGGCCGGCGCCGATCTCTCGGCTTTGACCTCGGCAGCGGCCCAGGCGGCGATGGCCGCCGGCGAGCCGATGGTCCGCGCCGCCGGCCTGTCCGCCCTCGGCTCGGCGCTGGCCGAACTGGGGCAGGGGGTCGAGGCCGAGCGGTTGCTGGCCACCGCCTCGGTCGAGGCGCGGCGGGTCACGCCCGAGGCCAGGATGGTCCAGGCCCTGTGCGAGCATGGCGCGGTGGCCGGGCTGGCCGGCTTCCCGGCCCTCGCCGACAGTTCCTTCAGTGCCGCGCGCGGGCTGCTCGACGTGCTCGATGCCGTTTCGCCGCCGGTGCTCCTGGCCTACGCCGAGTGCGAGGCCGAAGTTGGCCGGAAGACGGCCGGCGTGTACCTGCTGCGCTCGGTGCTCACGCTGCCTGGCTTCGGCCGCGACGGCTCGACCGACCTGCGCCGGCTGGGCCGGGTGGCCGGGTACCAGGACCTCTGGGCCGACGCGCTGGCCATGGCCCGGCGGGTCGACCGACCCAACGAGCGGCTGGCCGCCCTGCTCGACGTGGCCCGCAACATCCTCGCCCGGCCGATGCTCCCGCTCCGGGCTCGGGACGTGTTCGCCCTGCCCGACAGCCTGACCGTCGCGGCGGGTTGACTCACGCGGAGGACTCAAGCCGGTGGGCCGTCGTTCGTTGCAGCCCGTCTGCGATGCCCACGTGGGAGCGGTGGCTGTGGCCAACAGGCGCAGGTCATCCGGCTCAGACAAGGGCAGCGTTGGGATGAGCACTTCGTGGTCGAGCGGCCGCCGCATTGGTCATCCGTCACGCGAACAGGAGCCGGAGCAACTCCTCTCGATCAAAGCCGTGTTGTTCGCCGACCTCGTTGAGGATGGCCCGCAGCGTGCCGGGTTTCAGTGGATCGTGCCGCGGCACCGTGACATGGTGCTGGCCACCGCGCACGGTCGTCAGGCGAACATGGCTGCCGGTCTGGCGTGTGGTGGCGTAGCCCAGCCGACCCAGCGCCTGGATGAGGTCTTGGCCGGACACGTCGCGAGGCAGTCTCATAGCGCCAGCACTTCGTCGCGGACGTAGTGCAGCCGGACCAGCTTCGGCGCTTGGCCCTCGTCGAAGTGGCAGAGAACGGCGTCGCGGATCTGCTGCTGGAGGTCACCCCAAGTGTCCGCCTCGGTGAAGATCGCCTTCCCGACGGCGCGAGCCGTGTAGCCCCCGGTCGGGTCTTCCTCCACCAGGAAGAGGATCTCGGTTGGGACCTGGGTCATCACGCACCTCCTCCGCCACACCTGGCGGCTGTCCACATTGTACTCTGCGGCGCAGTCCGACGTAGAGACCAGGCCTCTGCTCAGGGCGGTCAAAGTCGGCGATCGGTCGAGCCTCTGTGTGCCATTGGCGGCTTGCCCGCCAGTGCCGTCTGCGAGCGGGATCGCGGCACACTGGCGGACAAGCCGCCAGTGGCACGCTTCGTCTTTGCCGTGCCCGTTCGGGGCTGGGAGGTCGACTCTGGTTTGGCCTTGGCTTCTGAGCCTCGGCGGTCCTCGCCTCCGCCGCGGCGACAGCCTGCTGCGGCACGCGTTGGCTGGTGGACCCACCGGGTCGCACCGGTTCGGTGAGCGCCGACGCGACGAGGTGGCTTGGGATGACAGCCCCTGGACACGGGCAGGATGCCCTTCCCACGCGGTTCAGCGCGCGCGGGTCACCTCGACCTCGGCAAACCCGATCACCCCGCCGATGGGCACCGACGGCTTGCGCACGCGGACCGTCACCGACGGCACCGCGAAGTTGGCGAGAATCCCGGTGGCGAGCCGCTCGGCCACGGCCTCGATCAACAGACAGGGCGGGTCCATGGCGGCGGCGACGAAGCGGTACACCTCGCGGTAGTTGACCGTCAGGTTGAGGTCGTCCGTGCCGCCGGCGGGCCGCAGGTCGGTGTGCAGCTCGACGTCGATCTCGAATCTCTGCCCCAGCTCCCGCTCGCCGGCGTCCACGCCGTGGTAGGCGTAGAACTGCATCCCGATCAGTCGAATCAGGTCATTCACGTTTCCGCTCCCGTGATCGCCAGCGCCGCTCGGTGACCACCGCGTCGACCCGCCGGTCGTGCTCGTCGGCGGGCAGCGCGTCGAACACCTGCGCCTCGAACGCCAGGCCCCAGGCCAGACTCCGGTCCGGCAGCGAGGCCAGCAGCCGGTCGTACATCCCGGCCCCGTAGCCGATGCGCCCGCAGTTTACGTCGAACGCCACGCCGGGGACCAGGACCAGGTCGACCTCGGCGGGGTCGAGCGGAGTCCAGTCGCCCTCGGCCGGCTGCGGCACCCCGCGGCGGCCGGGGACCACACGTTCGAAATCGCCGATCTCGACCGGCACGATGGCCATCGCGTTCCAGTCCACCAAGGGGAATCCGAGCCGCTTGCCGTCGGTCCGCGCGCGGGCCGCCACCGCGCCTGGATCGACCTCCGAGCGCATCGCCGCGTAGAGGAACACCAGCCCGGCCCGGTGGTACGCCTCGCGGTCGATCACCCGGTGGCAGATGGCCGCGGACGCCTCGGCGCGCTGCTGGTCGGTCAAGGCGTCCCGCCGGTCGAGGGCGAGGCGGCGCCAGTCGGCCTTGGTCAGGGTCATGGGAAGGGGTTCGGCGCGACCGGTGGTGGTCCTGCGGCTAGGCCAGTTGCAGGGCCAACTCGGCGGCGTCCTGGACGCCTTGGGTGGCGGTCAGGAAATCGTCGATGTCGCGCAGCAGGCGGCGCTGCTCGGTCATCAACTGCTCGGTCTCATCGCGGCCGACCTTGCGGTCGGTCAGCCGGCGGACGAAGGATTCGGTGGTCATGGCCATCTGCAGCCGCGACAGTTGCGCGCCGCAGCGGCCGGTCAGCTCGTCGGCGCGGCCGATGTCCTCGCGCAGGCCCCAGCGGTGGTAGCCATCGCTGCGGAAGGCGGCTCGGGTGAGCACCCGCCCGCGCCGCCAGAGGGCGACCCGGCCCTGATAGCACTGCTCGCGCATGTCGCGCAGCCGGGGCGCCTCGCTGCCGTAGCGGAGACCCAGGTAGTAGAGCAGCAGCGCGGAGCTGAACGAGGCGCAGCCGACGATGATCAGGAGAGCGACGGACGGGCCGCGGCTGTCGACCCAGCTCAGGGAGACGGCGGCATAGGCGAGAATGTACGACGCGCCCGCGTACTGCGACCACCGGATGCCCTCGGCGGACGCCGGCGGCACCGTCTCGCCGTGGTTCTCACGGCGGCGGCGCAAGCCCTCCCAGATGAGGATCAGGACGGCTGGCAGTAGTCCCCAGGCTAGTATGATCACCCTCGACATAGCTCCACCGTCGGCCTCTTACCGGCGCACCGGTCCGGATGACCTTCGCGCCCTGCCCTTTTCGACGGTGCAATTTCCGTGCCAGCGACCCGCTTTTTCGGGCGGGAATCTCGGATCGCCGCCTCCGCGCGCGGACTCCGTCCACACGCGTCCCAAAGCATTATTCCACGCCCGGAGGCGATTCGCCACTCCGCCGGTTTAACGGGTGGTAAATTGCCCGGCCAAAAACGGGGACGGAAGAGACTCAAGGGACGGCCGGGGCGCAGCGGTGAGGGTCGGTGGCGTGGCCCGAGGACGCCGGCAGGGCTGCCTTCCGGCTTGACACCGAATCCGCCGACGGCCGATAATAGGCCGCGCCTCCCGGGAACGAGCATGACGGATACGGTCGCCAGGGTCATAGGGTCTCGTCGCGCGCCGGTCGATTGCGGCCAGATCGCCGATCAGGAGCGGGTCGGCGCATGAAGACCGAGACTCTTGGCGCCGGTATCCACGACCGGCAGCCGACCACCGGCCTGACCGTCCGAGCGGTGCTTCTGGGGACCTTCGGCGCGATCATCTCCGGCCTCTGGATGAAGATGGCCGGCCTGGTCGGTCATGCCGTTCAGCTCGGCGAGAGCGTCCCGGTCATCCCCGCCGTGGCGGTCCTGGTGCTGTTCCTGATCGTCAACCCGATCCTCGGCCGGATCCATCCCAGACTGGCCTTCCGGCAGGCCGAGATCCTGGTGGTCTTCGCCATCTTGAGCCTGACGCCGTTGATCAACAGCATCGGCATGATGCGCATGCTGCTGCCGATGATGATCGTGGCCAAGTACTTCGCCACCCCGGAGAACAAGCTCGATCTGGTCTGGGAGCGACTCCCACGCTGGTTCGGACCGCGTAGCGAGGACTTGATCAACGACGCCATGCGAGGCCACCAGCCTGGGGTGCCGTGGGACGCCTGGCTGCCCGGTCTGACCGTCTGGTTCTGCTTCTCGCTGGCCATGTTCATGGCGCTGCTCGGCCTGAGCGTGATCTTCCGCAAGCAGTGGACCGAGCGCGAGCGGCTGACCTTCCCGCTGATGCAGGTGGTGCAGGAGCTGACCCCGCGCCAGACCGGACAGATCGCCGGCATCCTCAAGGACCCGTACTTCTGGGTCGGGGCCTCGGTGCCGCTGATCTACAACCTGCTCCAGATGACCCACGCCTTCTTCCCCACCTTCCCCTCCCTCGGGCGCGGGTTCGATCTCGGCAGCTCCATCCAATCCCGGCCGTGGGTGGCCATCCGGCCGCTGAACATCTCCTACCGGCCCGAGCTGGTCGGCCTCGGCTACCTGATGAGCACCGAGGTCAGCTTCTCCATCTGGGTCAGCTACCTGGCGCTGCGGGTCTCGCGGGTGATCGCCACGATGCTCGGCTTCGTCGACCCGGGCGCGCCGTTCCCCTACGACCAGAGTCAGTCCATGGGCTGCTACATCGCCCTCGCGCTGGTCTCGCTGTATCTCGGGCGGCACGCGCTGTGGGAGGTCTGGCAGAACACCATCGGCGGGCGCGGGCGGGTGGACGACAGCACCGAGCCGCTAAGCTACCGCGGCGCGCTGCTGTGCCTGGTCGGCGGGCTGGCGTTCGTGTTGTTCGTCAGCCTCGAGGCCGGCATGGGCTGGACCCTGGCCCTGCTCTACTTCTTCTTCATCTTCGCCGTGGCGCTGGTCTACACCCGCGTCCGGGCCGAGACCGGCGCGCCGATGGTCTGGCTGTTCCCGTTCTGGCAGCAGGAGAAGATGATCTACTCCCTGTTCGGGAGCTCGCCGTTCCTGGTCGGCGGCAACGCCCAGCCGTTGGTGGTCCTGGCCTCCTTCACCTGGCTCTCGCGCGGGTACTTCCCCAACTCGGTGATGTCGGTCCAGATGGAGAGCTTCAAGCTGGCCGACGACAGCCACATGCCCCGGCGGCACATGGCCTACGTGATGATCTACGCCTTCATCATCGGCTTCATCATCGCCGCCTGGGTCCACCTCAGCGTCTACTACGACATCGGCTGCGAGTACGCCGAGCACGGCGGCCGCGCCAAGCTGCAGAACCAGGGCTACCTGTCGGTGGCGCAGATCCTCTCGGGCCAGGCGCGGAAGCCGAACCTGGGCGAGGCGGGCGCCGGCATCTTCGGCTTCCTGGCGGCGATCCTGATGGTCGTCGCCCGGGTCCGGCTGGTCGGCTTCCCGCTCCACCCGCTGGGCTACGCCATGGCCACCGCCTACGGGCATCCGCTGTGGGGCTCGGCGCTGATCGTCTGGGCGCTCAAGTCGATGATCCTCAAGGCCGGCGGGATCAAGCTCTTCCGGCGGTACATCCCGGCCTTCATCGGCCTGGTGATCGGCCACTTCTTCGCCAGCGGCGTGGTCTGGGGCCTGGTCGCGGTGTGGAACCCCGAGGTCACCTACAACTACGTGGTGTTCTTCGGCTAGACCCACCCGCCGCCATTGATCGGTTGCAGGGCGGCCACGAGGGCCGCCCCTACGGGCGGGTGCAATTCAGGAGGCGCGGGGTCAACACTCCGCGTCCTTGCCCTCGCTGCCCCAGATCGCCAGGCGCTCGGCGGGCGTGATGCGCTGGACGCTGGCCGGGTAGTAGTGGAACTGCAGCGCGCGCCGCGTCTGGGGCGAGCGGTTCGGCGGCGTGCCGTGGTGGGTCAGGCCGTGGAACATCATCAGCCCGCCGGGTTGCAGCGGGACCATCACGTCCCGGGAGGTGGCCACGTCGCGGTCGCAGATCTGCCAGTCCCGGACGCGGAAGTGGACCGTCGGCCCGTCGCGGTGCGAGCCGGGAATGACGTGCATGCAGCCGTTCTCGGCGGTGGCCGCGTCGAGGGCGATCCAGATCCCGATGACCATCGTCTCGGGCGGCAGGTTGAAGTAGGCCATGTCCTGGTGCCAAGGCTTCTCGCTGCCGATGTGCGGCGGCTTGAGCAAGGCCTGGTTGGCATACAGCGCCGGCGACTCGCCCATCGCGCGGGTCAGCAGTTCGATCAGCCGGGGATGCTCGCACAGCGCCTTCAGCCGCGGCTCGCTGTCGACGAAAGCATTCAGCTTGCGCACCCGGCGCAGGCGATCGTCAGGCCGCTCGACCTTGTCCCAATCGGCCACCGAGGCCTCCAGGTTGAGGTCGAAGCCCTTCTTCCGGCCGATGATGCAGTCCATCAAACCGGCGATGGCGTCGGCAACCTCCTCGCTGGTGAAGGCCCGCTCCACGGCCACGAAGCCGTCGCGGTAGAACCGCTCCAGCACCTCGTCGGTGACGCCGTCGAAGCCGACGACCTTGTCGGCCACGCGGTCGAACGAGTACAGCCCTTCGGGCGTGCCCGCCTCGGGCGACCAGTAGTTGAGCCGGATGTCCGGCTGCGCGCTCGTCTCCGCTGACATGTGACCTTGCCTCCTGCTACCCTACCCCGCGGCCCGACTCGCCGACCACTCGCGCCGGCGCTCCTCCCGCGCCGTCCGCTTGGCGTCGTTCCAGGGAAACTCCCTGGGCACCACCCGCTCCCGGGCCGGCGTGGAGAACCCGAGAATGTGCGCCCGGCGCGGCTCGTCGGACCGGTTCGGCCCCGCGTAGTGGAAGGTGCGCGAGTCATGGAAGGTGGCGCCGCCGGCGGGGATGGGACAGGCCACCGCCCGCGCCAGGAACTCGACCAGGCCGTCGAACCGGTCCACCTCCAGGGCGTGGATCCGTGGGTCGTGGTTGAGCGTGTGGTGCGGCAGGACCTCGAGCCGGTGGCTGCCCGGAATGAACTGCAGGCAGCCGTTGTCGATGGTCGCCTCCTGCAAGGGCACCCAGACGCTCAGGCTGTGGTAGTCCAAGGCCGGGTTCCAGTACGCCTCGTCCTGGTGCCACGGCGTCTCGGCCCCGTCCCGCGCCGGCTTGAGGATGGCGTGGTCGCCGCCGGCCTGACACTCCGGGCCCAGCAGCCGCTGGGCGATGTGCCAGGCATTGGCGTAGTACAGGGTCTCCTTGAGCTCGGGCGCGAACCGTGACGGGCCGAGGATCTGCGGCAGCGCCGCCGGGCCGTCGTCGGTCCCGGCCAGATCGAACGCCGCGCCCTCCTCCCACCCCACCATCTCCGCGAACAGCCGGTCGTAGAGAACCTTGATCGCCGCCAACTCATCCGGCGTGGAGAGCGACTCGTCGAGCGCCAGATAGCCCTGCTCGCGGAAGAACGCCACCTGCTCCGCGGTCACCTCCACCGTCGGCTCACGCATGATCCATCCCCGGACAACCATATCCGTTGATCATGCGTACCGCCCCGCGCATCCGTCAAGCCCGAGACAAAGTAGGGACGCCACCCTATTTATCAGTTAGTTGAGAAATAGGGTGGCGTCCCTAATTGCTGTGGAGGATGACCTTCCCGGCACGCGAACCGCATCGCCTGTCACGGAGGCCGGACATGGACGTTGCGTTGGTGGGTGCGGGCAGCCTGAGCTTCACCGGGCGGCTGCTGCGGGCGTTGCTGCCGCTGGCGGCGGAGCACGGGCTGCGGATCATGCTGTGCGACCTGGACGAGGTGGCGCTGGGCGACATGCAGCGGATCGCCAAACGGCTGGCCGGGTTGCTGGACTGTCCGCTTCAAGTGGCGCAAGCCACCGATCTGGACGAGGCCCTGGCCGAGGCCGTGTTCGTCACGGTCACCCTCAACCACGGCGGGCTGGTCGCCGACATCGCCGATTTCACCAACGCCGTCGAGCACGGTTTACTGGTCAAGCACGTCGATACCATCGGCCCCGCCGGATGGCTCCGCGCCCTGCGCATGGGCGCGTTCCAGCAGCGGCTGCTGGCCGCCATGCCGGCCGACGCGACCCTGCTCAACCTGTCCAACCCGCTCTCCTTCCTGCTCCGCATGGCCCACCTGGCCGGCCGCCGGGCGGTGGGCTTCTGCCACGGCGCGGCCAACCGGGCGACCTCGTTCAAGTCCTGGCTCGACCTCCCAACAGCGCCGAGGCCGGTGGTCTTCGGCACCAACCACCTGACCTGGATGACCGAACTGACGGTGGCCGGCGAGGACATCACCGAGCGGCTGATCGACTTTCTGCGCGCCTCGCCGGAGCACCGCCACTGGCGTTTGAACCTCGAGCTGTACGACCGGTACGGGACCATGCCGATCCTCGAAGCGCAGCACATGGCCGACTTCTTCGGCGGGTTCAACCACCCCGCGGCGCTCGACGCCTATGGGCTCCATCTGTGGGATGGCCCGTCGCGAGTCGGCCCGGCCGAGGAGCGGACCGCGCTCCGGCGCGCGCTGGCCGCGGGTGAGGTGGCCATCGATTCCGTCGCCGAGAGCCGGGAAGGCGTGGCCGAGACTGTCGCGGCGCTGCTCGGCGGGCCGGTTCAGCACGGCATCCACAACCTGCCGCTGGAGTCGCCGGCCAACGGTCTGCCGGCCGGCGCCATCGCCGAGCAGTGGGTCACGGTGGACTCCGCCGGCGCCCGGCTCGATCCGCCGCCGGCCATCCCGCGGGCGCTGCACGGCCAACTCGAACGCGTCCACCGGCAGCAGGACCTGGCGGCCCGAGGCTGTCTCGAAGACAATCTCGACCTGCTGATCGAGGCCCTGGCCCTGGAGCCCAACATCCCGAACGCCGCGGTCGCCGGCGACCTGGTCCGCCGCGCCATCGCCGAGCGTCCGCAACTCTTCCCGGACGCCTGGCGGCGGTGGGGGTGAGTTGCCCGCTCCGGCGCCGTGCCTTACCATGTCGGCGGGACGAGGCGGTTCGATGACCATCACCGTGCGGCTCTATGCCCAGTTGCGCGAGTCGGCCAGCTCGGGCGGTCAGACGCGGCTCGAGGTCGAGCCGGAGACGACCGTGCTCCAGGTCGCCGACCGGCTCGGCATCGGTGAGCGCCCGCTCGAGATCATGGTCAACGACGCCCGTGCCCACAACGGAATCAAGGTCGCCGACGGCGACGTGGTCAGCTACTTCCCGGCCCTGGCCGGTGGCTGACCGCGAGGGTCGCTCGTCCGCTAGGGGTTGCCAGTGTCGTCTGTTCGCTGCCTGTGGCTGCTGCCCGCCCTGCTCGGCTCCGCCTGCGGCTGGCTGGAGCCGGTCGAGCCCACGCCGCTCGGCGCCCGCACGCCGGTGATTCTGCTCCACGGCTGGAGCGCCGACGCCTCGACCTGGGACGAGTTCGTCGCCGTCGCGGCGCGCCAGGCACCGGCCGCGCGCCGCTGCAAGCTGTACCGCTTCGGCTACGACTGGAGCCAGCCGATCACCGTCTCGGCCGCACGCCTGGCCGCCGACCTGGCCGGCCGGCCGGAGCTGCTCGGCCGGCCGGTGGCGCTGGTCGGACACAGCATGGGCGGGCTGGTCGCCCGCACCTTCGCCGAGGCGCGGCCCGCCGGCGAGGAGCGGCTGGCGGCGGTGGGCGCGGTGATCACCTTGGGCACGCCCCACCACGGCTCGCCGGCGGCCAACCTGCACTGGCTGGCCGGCGAGTCGCGTTACTCGCTGCTGGCAGGGTTGATCCCCCTCGGGCTGGTCGATCTGCTGGACCGCATCCCGGCCACCCGCGCCTCGCGGACCGAGGGCGGCCGGGACCTGGGCTGGGACAACTACGATGGGACCATGGCCCCCGAGCTGTGGCGGGCGGCCAGCCGGTTCCTGGCCACGCTCAACGCCGAGCTGCTCGACCGGCCCGATCTCGACGAGGTCCTGGCCCGCTACAGCTTCAACGCCGGGTACCTGCTATCGGTCGGCAAGCTGTCCGCCCTCAGGTTGCAGCAGCAGCTCCGCGAGGGCGATCACTTCGGCGCCGGCGCCGCGCTGCTGGCCCACGGGTTCCGCGCCGAGAACGGCCGGGAGATCGACCGCTGGGGCCTCAACGACGGCATCGTCCCGGTCGAGTCGGCGCTGTTCCTCAAGCCGGGCCCGCCGTCGCACGAGATGGACGGTGAGGCAGTCAAGGTGCGGCTCGACCGGATCACTGCGCGGCTCCTGCGCCCAGGGGTGATGGGCCTCCTGGCGCCCGGCCTCAACCACAGCCAACTGCCCCGCGACCCGCGCACCATCACGGCCGTGCTCCAGCGGCTGGCCGACCTGGAGTTCGAGGCGCTGTCGGTGACCACGGGAGGCGGCGTGGTGGTCTGCCGGCCACACCAGGCCGGCGCGGTGCGGGTGGCCGCCGGCCGGGTCCTGGCCGCGCCGGACTCCGCCACGTTGATCGTCCGGTCCGGCGACGCGCTGAGCGTGGTCGGCCCCACCTCCGCCCGCGTCGTCGCCCGCGCGGCTGGCGGCGAGTGGGTCATGTCGCCCGACGGCACCCGCGCCGTGGCGCCGGACGGGGCGCTGATCGGCGTCGGCACGCCGGCCTACCGGCGGCTCGCGGCGGCGGCCGGGCAGGCGCTGTGGTCGCCCGACGGACAGCACCTGGCCTACGTGGACGACGCCGGCAGGCTGTCGGTCGTGGCGGTCGGCGACCTGACCGGACAGCCGGCCCACCTCGGCGACGCGCCCCGCGAGGCCGGGCTGCGGCCGGTGGCCTGGACGCCGGCCGGCCAGTGGCTGCTGGCCTCGCGCGCGGCGAAGCTGACGGCGGTCTACCGGCCCGATGCCGGCGCCGCGGCGCTGCTCTACGACCCGGTCGCCGGCGCGGTCGGCGAGGTCTGCGATCCGTCCGGCGCCAAGCGCGGTGAGTGGTCCATCCCACCCGACCCCACCGCCGCCGGCAACCGCCTGGCGGTGATGATCTCCGGCGAGGCCACGGTCACGGTCCTGTCCGACCACGCCGCCACGCCGTGCTGGTCGGCCGACGGACGCTGCCTCGCCTGGCTCGACGACGGCGGTCTCGGCACGCGGATGAGCGGCCAGACCGCCATCCTGCCGATCCGCGGCCGGCTGACCGCGCTGAGCGCCACGCCCCTCGGCTTCCTCGCCGCCGGCGCGACCGAGGCGGGCCAGGGCTTCGCCGTGGCCTGGTCGCCCGGTGAGCGCGCGGCACGGCGGCTGGCCGACCTGCCCGCGGCTCCCGCCGGCGCGATCACATCCTCCGGCTTCGGCCGGTACGTGGCCTTGCCGCTGACCGGCGAGCAGGTCTGGGTAGCCGAGGTGGACGGCTCCTGGTCGGCCGTGGTGCCGGGCGCCGAGCCGGTCTGGATCCCGGCCCCGGCGGCCCGGCTGTGGACCGAGCCACCGACGGTGCGCCCATGAGCGTGCGGATTGATCTCCCCGCCGCCGGCGCCGTCCTGACCGCCGCTGATGGTGAGCTGGTGTCCGGCGCTCTGCGGCTGACGGTCACCGGCCACGGCCCGCGCCGGGCGGCGGTGTTCGTCAACGAGGCGGTGGCCGAAACCGACGAGGAGGGCCGGTTCACCTGCGAGGTGCTCCTGGCGCCCGGCGAAGCCGAACTGGCGGCGGGCCTGCTGACGGGCTGTCCGTGCATCACGCAACGGGTGACGGTGACGGTCCGGATCTCGTCGGGGCGCACGGCCGTGCGCCCGCCTGGGAACCGTCCGTGACCGCAACCGGGCGCACGGCCGTGCGCCCCTACGGGTGGCCGGGCCTGATGGCGTGTCCCGACGGCGGACACGGGGGCGCTTCTCAGCCCAGGGCGATGCCGCTTTCGATCAACATCTCGGGGATATCGTCGCGGATCGGGTAAAGGTACAGCCCATCGTCGCGGACCAGCCCGCCATCGATCGGCTCATCGACCTGATCGCCCCCACGATTGACGAGCTGCCCCTCGGAGATCCGGCGATTGAGGTCGGCGATCACGTCGTCGCCCGCGGCCGTCAACGTCTGCTGCGTCTCGGGGCAGCGCAGGATTTCGAGCAGCTTGCCATCGATCGCCATCACGCCCTCCTCAATCGCCCCCAAGCTTGCCTCGGATCGGCGGTGGCGTCAATGGGCGCGGTTGTGGCCAAGATACGCTGGCCACGTCGGCTTGCCTGGGCCCCGCCGTTACTGCCGCGCACCCGTCCACACCTCCAAGCCGGCGGCCACGGCAGTCTGGTCAGGGCCGTCACGGGTCTGCCACGCATCGAAACCCAACATCGGGAAGGCGCGCCTCGGGGGCTTCGCGGAGTCGTCGGGCAACACGCAGGCCGACCGGGTAGTAGGCCCAGGACCCGCCTCTACGGACGCGATACGACGCGGGCGCGCTGTTGCACGGGTTCCGTTCCGGCATTCTCGCGTACCACCCTCGCTCGTAATAGTCCAGGCACCATTCCCAAACGTTCCCGGCCATGTCGCACAGGCCAAACGGATTCGGCTCGAAGCTACCAACGGGTGCCGACGCCTCACAGTAATCCGTATAGCCCCTGAAGATGGCCCAGTGGGGCCACCGGCGCCTGGTGGTCTCGTCAGCGAGATTGCCGGCGCCCTGCGGCGGCTGGCTGCTGTCTCCCCAGACGTACCTGGCCTGACGCCCCCCTCGCGCCGCCCTCTCCCACTGGGCCTCGGTGGGCAGTGTGCGACCTGCCCAGCGAGCGTACCTCATGGCACCCTCCCATGACACCCAAGTCACGGGGTGGCGTTCCTGGCCTCCGGCGGGCACGAACGCGCCGTTCACCGATTCGAGCTGCGACCGGCCGTACTCGGCTGCCCGGTCAGGATCCGACTCGGCCCCGGCCAGGTCCACCCAACGACACCGCTCCTGCTCGGCCGGCCGGGCCGCGTTGAGAAACCGGCAATACTGCGCGTTGGTGACTTCGTGAACGTCCATCCAGAAGGCGGCTACGGACACCGTCCGCTGCGGGCCTTCGTCTGACTGCCTTCCCTCCTCGCCAGGTGGGCTGCCCATCTGGAACGCACCGGCGGGAACCAGCACCTGCGGCATCCCGTCGCACGGGCTGGCTCGTCTTCCCTCGACCGGCAGAGGACTGCACTCGATCAGGCTGTAGCGGAAATCGTAGCCTCCATCGGATCGCCGGCGCAGGTTCTGCACCACGATGCCGACGGAAGGATGCTGGCCAGCCAGGTCTGGCGCCACCAGAAGACCGAACTGGACCCTGACCAGCGTGTATCCGGGCTGCCGGCGGCCATCCACCACGGCTTCCAGCCTGGGCAGGTCGAGCCCCGCCACGCGGTACTCTCGTGACAGGAACCGTGCCACGGTCTTCCGAGGCCAGGAGTCACCAGCAACACGGCCGCTGCTCGGCGCGGCGACGGTCACGATGATGGGGTCGCCGCCGGGCTCAGCCCTGAAGCTGGCACCTTCCTCCAGCGCCCGCTCCAACAGCTCCCCGGCCCCGACTCTGCTCAACGTTGACCGCGCGGGCGAAGTCAGTGGCACCACCAGGCTGCCTTTGTGCCAACGTCGGACGTCCGGCTGCGTGGCTTGCGGCCCGCCAGCATCCAGGATCGGCTGGATGACCTGGCTGCGGCTCTCAGGCGAGAGATCCAGGCCCTTGGGCAGCATGATCTGAACGTCAATCATGGGCTCGCGCCGGCTGTTGCCCCCGTCGAACCGCCAGGCCCACGCGTCGTTGGCTGGCTCACATACGCTGATCTCGAGGGTGCAGACGACCAGGGAGTTGGCCGGCATGGCGTCCGGCCCGGTCAGCCGGTAACTCACCCACCCGTCGTGCGGCTCGGCGGTCTCGTAGTACAAGCTCTCGCCCGCCACGGCAGGTCCGGAGGACGCCGCGATCGACAGAAGGAGCGCCAGCAGTAAGTTCCTCACGCCCTTCTCCCAGTCCGCTTGTCCGAACGTCCCGCGAGGTTACGCCCGCACGGCTCACCATCACGAACGGGCATTCGCGTTCAGCCCCCCATCACCGCCCCCATCGCCCGCCTCAACTCCGCCTCGCAGCTCGGCGCGACGAAGCACCACTTGCCCGGCTCGTAGCCACCTTGCGGGTACGACTCCGCCAGCGGCAGGTAGCCGGGGCCGTTGTCGCCGTAGCCGATGGTCACCACCGTCTGGTCGGGTCGCAGCTCCTGGGCCAGGAGCTGGTATTCGATGAACGGCTCACCGGGCAACTGCACGACCTGCGCCGGGCCGAAGTCGATGGCCGGGAGGTCGATGGCGTGGCCGGCGTCCCAGCGGTCGAGGTAGTTGAGGACCATCGCCGCGCGGGCCACATCATGCACCGTCGCCTGGCGGTCGGCCAGGGTCGCCTCCATCTCGGCGCGGCGGAAGCCGTCCTCGTCCTTGGGCGCCAGACGCAGCTTCTCCAGGCGAAAGTCGGCGCGGCTCAGCGGATGGCGATGTGCGTTGTCCCAGGCGGCCACCATGCCGGCGTGGACCCGGTCGCGGAGGATCGGCCGGCACTCGGGCGTGGCGTCGTTGTACTTGCCGGCGCCCAGGTTGCCCGCGCCGCCGCTGAAGTAGAGATGGGCCGCCTCGGGCAGCTCGGCGCGCCGCAACTCGCGGGCGAGGCCGCAGAAGTCGCACGAGACGTGGCCCTGGCCGTAATGACTCATCGGATGGACGGCGTAGTTGTAGACGAGCGCCACCGGGCGGTCGCCCTCCAGGAAGCCGAGCAGCGTCAGATAGGGATCGATCACCCCCTCGGGCCAGGCACGCACGGCAGGGTCTTTGCACCCGCTGCCGCGGAAGAACCGCACCTTGCCGTCGTCGCCGAGCAGCCGGCGGTTCGAGGCGACTCGGTCCACCCGAGCCCGGCCCAGCGCCAGACCGTCCACCGGCACGGCTGCGGACAGGGAAGCCCGCAGCGCCGCGGCCGTGCGGTCGGCGGCATCCTGGTTGAAAGCCACATCGCAGGTGACCTCGCCCAACCCGCGCTGGTCCAGCCTCTGCTGCGCGCGGATGTCCATCAACGGCGCGTCGTGCTGGTGAACGGTGGCGACGATCACCCGCTCGGGCGCGGTCCCGGCGGCCTCGGCCAGGGAGTCACGCCAGAGGTCGAAGGCCTCGTTGCGCAGCTCACACCAGTCGAGCGCACAGAGCACCAGCGGCTGATCGGGCCCGAGCAGCACCAGGCCGTGGGCCTGCTGAGGGTCGACGATGTCGACCACCGGGGTAATCCACCCGCCGCACAAGGGGTGGCCGACCGGCGGGCTGACGTCGGCCGAGAAACGGGCGAGGCGAAAGGTTGACACGGTCCTCTCCGAGACCGTGCCGCCGCTTCGCCTTCCGGTTGGCTAGTCCTACCGGCGTCAGGCCTGTTTGATGGCCTCGACCGCCCGGTCCGCGTCGGCGGCGCTGTCGAGGCCGATATAGACCACGAACCGCGAGCCGATCGAGGCGCCGGACAGGCCGCGGAGGTTGACCCCCGCCGCGGCGATCTTGGCGGCCAGCCGGGCGCAGACGCCAGCCTGGTCGGGTCCTTCGACCCGCACCGAGTGGACGGAGGAGGTGGCATGGAAGCCGAGTCGCTCGGCCGCGGCCACCTGCGCGTCGCCGCTCAGCGGCGTCACGAACACGACCCCCTTGCCGGGCTTGTCCGGCGCGCGGCGGGCGATCACGAAGTCCAAATCCACCCCGGCCGCGCTCAGTCCGTCCAGCACCTTGGCCAGGCCGCCGGGTGAGTCGTCGATGCTCGCGGCCCAGACCTTCACGCGTTCAATGGTAAGGTCCATCGCTCATCCCTCCGTGCTCCGCCCGCGCCGGGCTGGCACCCTTCCTCAAGCGGTGTAACTCCACACCGGTGTCGCTGTCAAGGAACGAATCGGGAGGATCTTGCCGGCGCGCTACCCAACAGGGAGCCACGCTCCGCGACGGGAGCTCGGGAGACGCTCGTGGCCTCGCGACTGGTCGTGCTGACGCTGCTGGCCGCCCTGACCGCCGCCCGGGCGGACTACGAGTTCGCCCTCGACGAGCAGTCGCTGGCGCCGCACCCGGACTGGACCGGGCGGGACAAGGCCGAGAGCTACGGCCACAGCTTCGCCGACGGCGTGGCCAGCTTCCGCGCTTCGGGCAAGGGCCGGACGATGGTCTGGGCGCGGCACTTCGACCCGCCCATGGACCTCAAGGGCCTGCGCTACGTGACCCTCCGCTACCGGGCCGAGAACCTAAACCCGGAGCTGTTCAGCTACCTGCTGTTCCTCTCCAACGCCACCGACGGCCGGATGCGGGCGGACTACCTGGGCGCCACTGCCGGCGATCTGGTGATCGACGGCGACTGGCACGTGTTCACCACCGAGCTCAAGTTCCGCGACCGGCTGTGCAGCGTGGCGCTCCGGTTCCAGTCGCTGCCCGGCACCGAAGGCCGTTTGGAGGTTTCCCGGCTGGCGCTGACCGCCGACCCGCCGCGGTTCCCCATCGCCACCGATCTGGACTGGCGGCGCGGCGTGGACCCGGCCGCCGGCCAGCCGCTGGCGGTCGCCGAACCGACCACCCAGGTACCGGCGCTGCAGACCGCGCTGGCGCTCCAGGACTGGTTCGACGGGCCGGACGTGGTGGTCGAGGGCGTGCCGTTCCAAGTCGCCGTGGCCGGGCCGGCGGCGGTCAGCACCCCGCTGCGGGAGCTGGCCACCGCGCGCTTCCCGGTCGGCCGACCGGCGGCGGATCTGTACCTCCTGCTGGGCATGGAGACCGGCTACCGGCTGCTGACCTACGACGCCTGGCAGCCGGGCGACCGGATCGCCTCTTCGACCCGGTTCACCATCACCGTCCGCTACGCCGACGGCGGCACCGACCGGCAGGTGCCCTACTGCCTCGACAAGCACGGCTACGGCGTCTGGCGCGGGCTGCACGTCTACGAGGTGGCCACCGACCAGCGGCCGGTCGAGGAGATCACGCTGGACGACGGGATGAAGACCGCGGCCTTTCACCTGGTCGCCCTGACCGCCGGCGGGCGGCGGCGGATGCCGGCGCAGGCCGAGACGCCGACCGCCGCCAGCGGGCCGGCGCCGCTGGACCCGACCGCCTGGCAGGCGGCCCGCCAGCCGGGCAGTCTCAGCTACCGGGACCGGGAGGTGGACATCGCTGCCGGCGCCGGCACGGTGCGGTTGCGTCTGACGCCCAACGCGGCCCTGTCCGCCGCCGCGGCGACGGTGCGCGGCTTTGACCTGAAGCCGGTTCCGGTGCCGCTGTTCCGGGTCCGCGAGGGCGAGACCACCTGGACCTCGGACGACTTCCGTCCGGCCGGCGCGGTGAGCAGCAAGCCGGATCTGGCCGTCGCCCGGTACACCTCGGACGCGGCCAGGCTGGAGGCCGAAGTGTCGGTCCGGCCCGGCGACGGCGAGGCCCTGGTCGAGCTGCGAGTCTGCAACCTGGCGGCCGAGCCGCGTCACCTGGCGGTGACCTTCCCCGAGGTGGCGGTGACCGCGCCACGCGACGGCGCGGCGCTGCGCTACGCCTTGCCGCGGTCGGTGATGGTCCTCGACGACTCCCGCATGATCTACACCAGCCAGTACGGCGGCCGGTACCCGGTGCAGTGGCTCGATCTCTACTCGCCGGCCGGCGGCCTGACCGTAGCGACCCGGACCCGCGAGCCGGTGGACCGGAGCTTCGCCGGCGGCAAGGACGACACCGGCCGGGGCGTGGCGCGGGTCGAGTACCTGGACAACCGGCCGTTGCCACCGGGCGAGTGGGTGGCCTACCCGCCCGCCTCGCTGGCCCTGCACGGCGGCGACTGGCACGCGGCGCTGGCCGCCGACCGGCGCTGGCGGGCGACCTGGGGTCCGCCGCTCAAGCCGCGGATCGACTGGTACCGCGACATCTGGCACCTGCGCACCCACTGGATCAACTCCCTGGGCGGCGGCAAGGCCGATTACAACTGGCAAGACCCTGCCACCGGCAAGCTGCGCCCGCTGGAGTTCGTGGCCAAGGACCGCGCGGCGTTCGGCCCCGTCGACTACATCCATCTGTTCGACTGGCGCATCTCCAAGACCTACGGCCGGTGGGGCGACTACAAGCATTACGACGAGATCGGCGGGCTGCCGGCGTTCCGCGAGGCGCTGGGCAAGGCGCAAACGTCAGGGATCCGCATGGGCCTCTACCTGGACTGCTTCCTGTGCAGCCGCAAGTCCGAGTGCGGCCAGGCGCACGGCCAGGAGTGGGGCGCGACCGGCGAGAACGGACAGCTCCGCAACGGGTACGGCACCGCCGACGACCCGATGTACAACATGTGCCTGCAAGTGCCGGCCTGGCGCGACTACCTGGCCGAGACCTGCGCCCGGGTGGTCCGCGAGACCGGCTGCGACGGCATCTATCTGGACGAGGGCGGGTTCATCCTGGAACAGTACAACTGCTGGCGCACCGATCACGGCCACCCGCCGGGCGGGACCACCCTGGCCGGCGAGCGCGCGCTGTTCGAGCGGGTCAAGACCGCCATCCCGCAGCAGACGGCGCTGTACACCGAGTACTGCCCGCCCGACATCATCGCGCCGTACTTGGACGGGGCGTACATGCACGCGTTGCGGCTCGCGCGGCCGGAGGTCTCACCCGGCTACCTGAACACCTCGCGCTTCTCGTTCCCGGACCTGCGCCTGTTCCAGATCACCAACGGCGGAAGCTGTTACGACGGGATCTGGGACGGGTTCTACTTCACGCTGTTCAACGGGATGCGGATCTACAGCCTGGCCTGGGGCCACGACGACGAGGCCTTCGTGCTGCTGCGCCGCATCCGCGAGCTATACGGCGAACATGGCGAGGCGTTTTGTGACCCGGCCCCGCGCCCGCTGGTGGCGACGCTGGCCGCCGGGCTCTACGCCAACGAGTTCTCGTCGGCCAAGGAGACGGTCTGGACCATCTGGAACGACCGCTACCGCACCTACACCGGCGACGTGCTGAGCGTCCCCCACCCCGCCGGCGCCGGCTACCGAGACGCTTGGAACAAGGTCGACCTGAAGCCGCGGACCGCGGGCGGGAGGGCGGTTCTGCCCATCACCATCGGCCCGCGCGAGATCGGCGTGCTGGTCCAACGGCGGTAGGGGAGCAACCGTGTCACGAACCGTTTCGTGCGGGTAAGGCGCAACGGCCTCTCGAGCGGCCGGAAACTGCATCATCAACCTGATCCCGCGGAGGCGCCGGTTGCTGTCCTTTGCGCCTCTGCGCGAGTCTGCCGCTGTCTCGCAGACGCTTGTGCGGTCTGCCGGGTGGCCAATGGCGATGGAAAACGCGGGACACGCAGCCAATGCGTCCGGCGGGAACGGCGTCCGCCGGCCGGATTGGTGCGCGTCCCCGGTTTTCCTGGGTGATTGGCGCAACGTTGGGCGGCGGCCGACGGCCGCCGCGCTGCGGCCTGAGGCGCCGCTAGCCCAGGTTGTCGAGGAAGTCTTGGAGGATGGTGCTCTGGACATCCCGCTTGAAGTGGATGATGTCCACCTTCGGCGGGGGCGGCGGAGCCTGCTCGGGCATGCCGCTGGCTTCCATGCCGACCACGGCGGTGGCCGATGCGCCACTGGCCTTGCGGAAGGCGCGACCGCCCTTCTCGAAACCAGCGGGCTTGCCGCCGACCAACTGCTGCGCGGCCATGGCATCGGGGCCGACTGCGCCGGGCACGCCACCCGGGCCCAGCCCGGCGCCGACTCCCGGCGCTCCGGGCCCGGCGCCCACTTCGGCGCCCGGCATCGCGCCTTCACCGCCCATCTGCGCCACCGGCTCCTCCTCCAGCTCCAGGGTGCAGGACTGGTCCTGCTGCTCGTCGATGCGCAGCACGCGACCGACTTCCGGCTGGTAGGCGAAATAGGTGCGCCGCTTGCCCTTGATGGTCAGCGTCACCGTCGCCAGCCACTCCTCGTTGTCCTTGTCCTCGCCCTTCAACTCGATGGTGTACGGCCCGCCCTCGTACTCGGAGTCGATCACCGCGGCGCGGTAGCCGGCGTGCCACTCCACACCGCTGAGGGTATGGGTGCCGATCACCGTGTCGTCGCGCAGCGTGCGCGGGTCGACCAAATACTGGATGGGCGAGCGCCACGAGTCACCGACCTTGACCGGCTCGGGCGAGAAGACCAGCCCGACCTCGGCCAGCGGGAAGCGGACCGCGGCCTGCTCGGTGCGGCGGATGATCCGGCCCGTGCCCTCCAACATCATCGACACGAACTCGCCGTTGCCCGGCAGCGGATCGCTCTCGCCCCGGGCGCCGCGCTCAAACAACTGGAAGATGCTGTTGCGCACCTGCGCCCGGCCGTCGGGCTGGCGCCACAGCACGCGGCTGTTCCACCAGGCGCTGATGGAGTTGTTGAACATGCTCACGTCGCTGCCGGCGGCGCCCTGGCCGGGCGTGACCTGGACCCGGCTGCGGGCCACGTAGCGATTCTCGCGGCCGGGGGTGAGGTTGTACCGAAGCAGCACGCCGCGGGCTGGGAGCGAGGCCGAGGTGACCTCGTTCTGGACCTGGACGGTGGTCGCCTTCTGGCCGAGCACCTCCCCGGCGGCGTTGTAGCCGATGGCCAGGAGCCGGTACTCACCGTCGGCCACGCGCGCGCCTCGGGCTTGAGTCTCCCACTGGAAGCCGTACAATCCCTCGCGATCGGCCACCGTGGCCACCTTGAAGGCCAACGGCTTGCCGGGCTCGCCGAGGTAGAACACGACGTAGCCCTGCTGGCGGCCGACACCCAGGTCGATCTGGACCGGGACGGTGCCCCGCACCGTCGGCTGCGCCGGCTCGACGAACGCCAACTCCTGCGCCGGCGCGACCGTCGCCAGCGCCGCGACCAGCGCCGCACCGAGCCATCGCACTCTCGCCATCACTCTCTCCCAGCCGCCTGGAAGTACCGGTCCCAGGCCGCTCGCAGACGCTTCCAGGTCGCGTCCAGGTCCTCCGGCATGACCTTCGTGTCGCCGACCACCGGCATGAAGTTGGTATCGCCGTGCCACCTCGGCACCAGGTGCAGGTGGACATGGTCGCGGATCCCCGCGCCGGCTGCCGCTCCCAGGTTGATACCCAGATTGTACCCCTCGGCGTTCATATCCGCGGCGATCACCCCGGTCCAATCCGCGGCGAGCCGCATCATCTCGCCCAACGTCTCGCGGTCGAGCTCGGTCAGCGCCGAGACGTGCCGGTACGGCACCACCATCAGGTGCCCGTTGTTGTAGGGGTACTTGTTGAGCAGCACGTAGCATTGCTCACCGCGGCTCAGGACGTGGCAGACCGCATCCTCCTCGGCCGGTGCACGGCAGAAGACACAGCCGTCTTCCGGTTGCTTCGGTCCCACGATGTACTTCATGCGCCACGGCGCCCAGAGCCGTTCCAAACGGATTCCCTGCCGGCGACGCGGCCATTATCCTCGAATCGCTTAGACCCCGTCAACCCGGTGCCGGTGGCGGTCGGCGCGATTCACAGCGCCCGGGTGTAGTGGATCTGGCTGACCAGCTCCTCGAAGCCCAATGCCGGGTACAGGTGCTTGCCAACCTCGTTGTTGGCCAGGGTCTCCAGCTTGGCGTGGGTCATGCCCTCGGCGCGGAAGTAATCCAGCGCGCGCTCGATCAGCCGGCGGCCGATGCCCTGGCCCTGGCAGCTCGGGTCCACGGCGATGTTCGGGATCCAGCCCATCCGGGTCTCCGGCCAGAGACGGGTGGAGATGAACCCGACGATGCGGCCGTGGTCGTCTTCGGCAACGAAGATCCCGTCCGGATTGGCGTCGCAATCGTCGTCGATAGCCTGTCGCTTGCGGACCGACCAACTCGTCCCGTTGAGCACGCCGTAGCGTTCCTCGATCAGCTTGTCGACACTGACGGCCGGGAACGCCTGCTCGGTGATGTCCTTCAACCGCTCGCGGTCGGCGGCAACGTACGAACGAATCGTGACGGCCATCGGGTCCTCCTACCGCGACAGCTTGGCGCGGTAATCCTCGAACAGCCAGTGCTCGTCGCAGGCCCGGCTCAGCTCCGCGCTGACATACAGGTCGTAGCTGAACAGGATCACCTCCTTGCCCAACTCCTCGATCACCAGGTCCACAGCCGGGATGAAGTCCTGGTCGCCGGTGGTCAGGACGATGGTCTCGACCGCCGGGTCGGTCGCCCGCCAGACCATGGTCGTGGCCAGATCGACGTCCACCCGCCGCTGGGCCACGTGGCCGTGGCTGTCGAACCCGAGCGGCTGGAGGCTGACGCTCATCCGGTGCTCGTGCTCCATCAGCCGGTAGAACGCCTCCATCGACGGTTCGACGCCGGTCTCCTGCGAGTAGCTGTTGAACAGCATGGTGGCCACCGGGCCCAGCTCGTGCCGAAGCAGGCCCTGCGCCTTGGCGTAGTCCAACTTGAACCGCTCCTTGCCGGCGCGGATCACGTAGCCCATGTCGACCAGCCAGATCACCGGTTCGTTGGCCATCCACCGTCTCCGGGACGCTCGCGAACGGAATCATGGATGCGCAGGATGATGACAGGATGATTCGCCATCACCGCAAGTCCGCGCGGGCCGTGCCGCGGAGGGGGTCGCCGACCGCGTCCATGTGGGCGGTCAGGGAGCTCCGCAGCGCGGCCAACGTCTCGGCCGCGGACGGGTCGTCCATCAGGTTGCGCGTTTCGTAGGGATCGCTCTCCAGGTCGTACAGCTCGCCTTCTCCGTAGGGGGTGTAGACCAGCTTCCAGCGGCCCTGGCGCCAGGCGCGGACGGAGAAGAAGGACTGCCCGGTGCCGTCGTAGACGTGGTAGCTGCAATCCTCCGGCTCCTGCTCGCCACGCCAGGCGGGCAGCGCGTCGCGGCCGTGGGTCCGGGCCGGCGCCAGGCCGGCGGCGGCGAGCAAGGTGGGCACCAGGTCGACGTGCCGCACCGCGCTCCGGCACGGCCGACCGGCCGGCAGCCCGGCCGGCCAGCGGACCACCAGCGGAATGCGCAGCACGTCCTCGTAGAGACACGGCCCGCCGTGCATCGGGATGCCGTGGTAACCGATGGGCGTGGCGTGGTCGCTGGTGAACACCACCAGCGTATCGTCGGCCACGCCCAGCTCGTCCAGACGGTCGAGCACCCGGCCGACCAACTCGTCGATCATCGTGATGTGGCCGTGGTAGCAGGCGTTGAGCAGACGCCAGTCGGCCTCCTCGCGACCGTTGCCCACCTGCCGGTACCGCGCGCGACGGACCCACTCCGGCCGGCCGGCAAGATCGTCTCGCAGCGTCGGCGGGAGCGGCAGCGTGGCGGGATCGTAGCGCGCGTAGAAGGCGTCCGGCAGCCAGCAGGGCGGGTGCGGCCCGTCGAAGTCGAGCTGCACGAACCACGGTCCGCCGCGGTCACAGAGATCGTCGAGCAGCGCCACCCCCCGCGCGCCGAAGCGGCCCTCGCGGGTCTGGTCGATCCCGTACCCGACCCGACCGCAGTGCCAGCGGCGGTCGTCGGGGAGCGGCGACTCGTCGAAGCCCTGCGCGCGCAGCCAGCGGTGGTAGTCGGCGGTCATCTCGTGCCGGTCGTCGTCCCAGCCGTCGACCACGATGTGCATCTGCCCGGCGTATCCGGTCCGGTACCCGCCGGCCCGCAGCAACTCGGGCAGGGCCGACACGCCGTGACGAACGCTGAACGGCCACCCGCCGGCGAACGGCCCGTTGGTCAACATCCCGTGGGCGTAGGGGTACAGCCCGGTGATGATCGAGGCCCGCGACGGGTGGCAGATCGGCGTGGTCGCCCAGGCCCGCGGGCAGTTGACGCCCTCGGCGGCGAGCCGCTCGAGGGCCGGCGCTTCGGCCCGACCGCCGTTCAGCCGGTAGGCGTCGGCGCGGGCGGAGTCGACCAGGATGAGCAGGATGTTCGGCGGCATGTGGCCGGCGTCCTCACGGCCGGCCCCTGTTCACGACCGAGCCTCAGAGTCCTCGCGGGAGCGTCGAAGGGACGACAGGGACGACAGGGACGGAAGGGACTCAGTCCTCACAGGACTGGGCCGGTGCCCGACTCTCATCCTCGCTATCCTTGTCATCCATATCTCCGTGCCGTACTCTGACGGCGAAGGTGGTGGCGATGGGTGAACGGGTCGAGGTGCAGGTCCCGCCGGAGCGGACCGGGCTGGTGGTGATCGACGTGCAGGAGCGGCTGGTGCCGCACATGGCGGACTTCTGGCCGGCGCTGCGCAACATGCGGCGGCTGATCCGCGCCTTCCAGGCCTTCGCGCGGCCGGTGGTGGTGACCGAGCAGTACCCGCGCGGACTGGGTCCGACCATCCCGTCCATCGCTCGCCTGGTGCCCGGCCCGTACCACCCCAAGACCGCCTTCGGCTGCTACGGCTGCGAGGCCTTCCGGCAGGCGGCAGCCGAGCTGCCCAACCTCGTGCTGTGCGGCATGGAGACGCACGTCTGCGTGCTTCAGACCGCGCTGGCCGGGGTCGCCGCCGGGCAGCGGATCATCGTCGCCGCCGACGCGGTCACCTCGCGGCACGCCGACAACCGGCGGCTGGGCTTCGCGCAGATGGCCGCCGCCGGGGTCGAGCTGACCAGCACCGAGACCGTCCTGTTCCAGATGCTCGGCGTCGCCGGCGGCGACGTGTTCAAGCAGATCTCCCGGCTGGTGAAGTAACACCATGGCGCTCGAACTCCGGATGCCGCAGTGCGACCCGAGTGGCTCGCCTGGCCGCGTGGTCGAGTGGCGGGCCGGCGAGGGGGAGACGCTCGTCGCGGGGCAGCCGGTGGTCTGGATCGAGTGCCGCAAGACGGTGCTGGAGCTGGAGACCTTCGTCGCGGGGGTGCTGCTGGCCGTGCTCGTGCCCGCGGGTGCCGAGGCCCGGCCGCACACCATCCTGGGCATCGTCGGGGAGCCGGGCGAGGACCTCGGCGCGCTGCTGGCGGAAGCCGCGGCCGAGCGAGGAGCGGGGTGATGGGCAAGCTGACGGCGGGCTTCGGCGCCGTGCCGAAGGCCTTCGGCCTCTTGCTGCGCCACGCGCGGCTGCGGCGACTGGCCGTGGTGCCCGCCCTGATCTCCACCGTCCTGCTGCTGGTCTTGGTGGTCCTGTCCGTCCGCTACGGGGGCGCGTTGCTCGACCGCCTGTGGCCCGCGCCGGACCAGCTCGAAGGCTGGCGCGCCTGGCTCGCCTCGGGCGCCCACTGGCTGGCGGCGGTGCTGGTGACGGGTCTGCTGCTGGTGCTCAGCGGCGCGGTTTTCTTGGGCGGCTCGACGCTGGTCGCCGACCCGTTCATCGATCTGCTCAGCCAGGCCACCGAGCAGATTCTCGGCACCGTCCCCGCCGACGCGCCGTTCTCGTTGGCTGCCGCCGCACGGGACATCCTCTTGGTGCTGCGCGACGTGGCCGCCGACCTGCTCATGTTCGGGCTGGCCCAGGCGGCGCTGCTGCTACTGCACCTGATCCCGGTGGCCGGCGGGGTGCTGCACCTGGTGGCGGGGTGGCTGGTCAACGCCGTGTTCGCGGCGATGGAGATGGCCTCGCCGCCGCTGGCGCGGCGCGGGGTGCGCGGCCTGACGCGGTGGCGGACCGTGCGGGCCGAGCCAGCGACCTTCGTCGGCTTCGGCGCCGGCGTGGTGCTCCTGCTCCTGGTGCCCCTGGCGCAGCTTGTCACGCTCCCGGTGGCGGTGGTCGCCGGCACGGTGCTGGTGGTCGAGCGGGAGCGCGCCGCCGGGCCGGAGGCCGACCGTGAGTCCTGAGCGGCACGAATTGGTGGTGCTGCCCGACGGCGAGGTGGTGGTCCCGGACCTGGCCGGAGGTCTGACGGGACTAGTGCGCCACCTGGACGGCAGCCGGCCGGAGCCGGTGGCCGGCCTGCTGGGGGCGCCACGGCTGGCGCGGACGAGGGCCTTTCAGTTGCCGCTGCGCGAGCCGCCGGCGGCCATGCGGACCGATCTCCTGTGGCGCTGGCACGCGCGCGGGGCGGCGATGTACCGCGGCGCAAGCGGGCATTCGCAACGGCATAGGTCGGATGAGTCCTATGGGACGGATTCGCCCGGCGCCGTTACTTGGGTGGAGGTCAAACTCGAGCTGGCGCGACGATTGTTGGGCCCCGTCTGCGGACTCTGCGCGCGGCGCTGTCGGGTCGACCGGCGGGCCGGGGAGGTCGGGTTGTGCGGGTTGGGTCCTGCGCTGCGGCTGGCGGCGCCGATGCGGCTGTGGGGCGAGGAGCCGGAGCTGGGCCGGCCCGGGCTGGCGCTGCCGGCTATCGGCTGCGGGCTGCGCTGCCGGTTCTGCTACCGTGCCGAGCACCTCGACCCGGGCGCCGGGGCGGCGGCCGACCCGGACGCTGTCGCCGCCGCCATCGACGCGGCGGACGGCGTGGCCCACGTCCACTGGCTTGGCGGCAGCCCCGACGAGAGTCTGCCGGCCATCTTAGACGTGCTGGGCCGTGTGAAAGTGGCTCGGCCGGTGGTCTGGAACACGCACTCCTACCTCACCGCCGAGCAGGTGACTTTGTTGGAGGGAGTGGTCGATGGCTTCGTCGCCGATCTGAAGTTCGGACCCGGCCCGTGCGCCGAGAGGATTGCCGGGGTGAACGGCTACTGGGCGGCCGCGACCGCGGCGCTGCGGCGGATGGTCGGCTCGGGCGCGCTGGTGATCGTCCGCCACGTCGCCCTGCCGGGGCACCTGGGATGCTGCGCCGAGCCGGTCCTGCGCTGGCTGGCCGACGAGCTGCCCGCGGCGCAGGTGCGCGTCTTGACACAATACGAGCCGTTCGGCGCCGCGCGCGGTGACGGGCTGTTGGGACGACGGCTGAACGACGCCGAGCGGCGATGGCTGGAAAGACGGGAGCGGGAGCGATGAACAAGCCGACGGTTCTGATGGGCATGCCGCGCGAGGCTTACGGCCGGACCTTCCGGCCCGCAGAGCAGGACCGGCTCTACGCCCGGTGCGAGGTGATCGAGCCGGCCGCCAAGCCGACCACCGAGGAGCTGCTCGCCCTGGCCGACGGACGGCGGCTCGACGCGGTGCTCACCACCTGGGGCGCGCCGCCCTTCCCGGTGTCGTTCTGGTCCGCGCATCCCGAGTGCCGCTTCTTCGGGCACATGGCCGGCAGCGTCAAGCACTTCTTCCCGGACGACACGCCGCAGTACCTGGTCGACCACGACATCACCGTCGTCTCCGGCCAGATCGGGCTGGGAATCAACGTCGCCGAGGCGACGGTGGGGACGATGATCGCCCTGACCCGCCGCTGGGGCGAGCTGTGGCACCGCACCCGGCACGAGGGCGGCTGGCGCGACAGCCAGCCGCAGGAGCACCAGGCCCTGCTCGGCGCCACGGTCGGGATCGTCGCCGCCAGCGCCATCGGCCGGCTGGTGATCGACCTGCTCCGCCCTTTCCGCTGCCGTATCCTGTGCTACGACCCGTACCTGACCGACGCCGACGCCGGCCGCCTGGGGATCGAGAAGGTCGAGTTGCACGAGCTGCTGTCGACCTGCGACATCGTCTCGATGCACCATCCCCAGACGCCGGAGACGGACCGGATGATCGGCGCGGCGGAGTTCGCCGCCATCCGCGACGGCGCCGTGTTCATCAACACCGCCCGCCCGCGCGCCCTGGACCCCGAGGCGCTGCTGGCCGCGGCGCGGGAGAACCGGTTCCAGATCGCCCTGGACGTGACCGAGCCCGAGCCGCTGCCGGCGGACCATCCGCTGCGCGCCTGTCCCAACGTCTGGATCACCCCGCACACCGCGGGCAAGGGCCGCTACGGCAGCTACCTGGTCGGCGACATCGTGATCGAGGGGTTCGAGCAGTTCCTGCTCGACCGGCCGGTGACCAGCCGGTACCCCATCGAGCGGCTCGACCGGATGGCCTGACCGCGTTGACGCGCCGGCCCGCGCCGGGCACAATGCCGGCATGGATCGCCTGAGGGGCTTGCGCCGTAAGCTTCAGCAGCGAGTTGCCGGCTCCGGGCCGGAGGGGTTCCTGCCGGGCTCGTCACCGGCGGACCCGCCGACCGGGGAGTCCTTCCTGCCGGCTCCCAGGCCGGCGCCGGGACGGAAGGAACCCGCGCCGGCCGAGGTCGTCCCGGCCGACCGCGACAGCTTCCTCCCTCCCCTGCCCGGCCGAGCGGGCGGCCATGTTGAGTCCGGGTTCCTGCCCGGCGGCGGGGCGCGGCCCGATGAGTCCGTGCCCCTCGCGGTCGCCGTGCCGGGCGAGGAGGTCGAGACCGAGTGGGGGACGTTGTGGCGCATCGTCCGCCGGGGATCCGAGATCCGGCCCGATGCCGACCGGCTCGCGGCGCGTCTGCCGTCCGACCTGGGCGCGCCGCTGGCCATCGATCTGGAGACCTGCGGCCTGCGCGGCCAGCCGCTGTTCCTGGTCGGCCTGGCCCGGCCGGCCGGCGGCGACCTCGAACTCGAGCTGCTCCTGGCCCGGACCCGGGCCGAGGAGGCGGCGGTGATCACCGCCGCGGCCGGGCGACTGGCCGCCGCCGAGTCGCTGTTGAGCTTCAACGGCCTCGACTTCGATCTGCCCTTCCTGCGCGCCCGCGCCGGCTACTTCCGCATCCCCCTGTCCGTGCCGGAGCGCCACCTCGATCTGCTCCCGGTCTGCCGCCGGGTCTATGGCCGCCGGTACGGCAACTGCCGCCTGTCGACCCTCGAACAAGCCGTCTGCGACGTTGCCCGCACCACCGCCGACGTTCCCGGCAGCCAGATCCCCGAGCTCTACGACACCTTTTCCAAGACCGCCGACGGCCGGCTCCTCCAAAGCATCGTCTATCACAACGCCATGGATCTCCTGACCATCTACGACCTCCTCTCCCGCACCGGCTGAAGTCAGCCTCATCTCCCTTTCTCATCCTCCGTCTCCGGCGCGGCCATGATTCTTGCGCCCGTCCAGCGGAACGTGGTAGAAAGGGACAGCGTACGGAGGGAGCAACGTGTCCGAGACCGTGGCTCAGCCGGAAGTCAGGCAACTGCCCAAACGGGTGCGGATCATCCTGTACACGATCCTGCTGCTCCTGGTGGTGATCCTGCTCGGCCTGATCGCCGCCGATCGCCGCCACAGCGCCGCCGCCGCGCCGTACCCGGAGCCGGGCGACGCCAGGGTGATCTTCCTCAAGTAGCTTCACTCGACGACGGCGATCTCACGCCAGTCTTCGAGCCGGATGGTCACCCGCCACCCGTCCCCATCGCGCCGCACCGTCGCCGCCGCCGGCTTGTCCCGGCCCCGGCGGTCGAACTGCAGGACCTTCGGCTGCCGCGTCCAGGGCACCCGGTACTCGCCCGAACGGCAGGTCAGCAGCCGCTCGGCGCCCAGCACCCAGCCCTCGTGGAGCTCCACCGGCGTGAACGGGAACATGTGGTTGATGGGACCGTACCCCCCGCTGTCGTCGCCCTCGGCGGGGACGGCGGCCAGGTAGTAGTAGTACAGCAGCCCGAAGCGCAGGTGGGCGATCACGGTCCGATTGAGCGCCTCGGCGCCCTTCTGCGGCAGGCTGCCGTAACTGTGGCCTAGACCCAGCAGCGAGGCGAGCTGACCCTTGGCGAAGACGTGGTAGAACGGCACCTCGCCGGCCAGCGGGTCGTAGCCCTGGCTTTCCATGAACCGGAACGCCGGCAGCCGCTGGAGCGCGGTGGTCGCGGCGCAGGAGTTGGCCACGACCACCTTGCCGCGGTCGAGCACCGCCTGGACCCAGGCCGCTCGCGCCTGGGCGCTGAGCAGCGCCAGATCGGCTTTCCGGCGAACCACCTTGCCGCCTGCGTCCAGATCGACCGTCCGACCGTCCCAGCGATCCATGGTCCAGCGGTGCCAGGCGCCGCTGTAGGCGTAAGAGAACTGGTCGATGTACACGCCGTCGAACCCCACCTGGTCGCACAGCCAGGCGATCTGCTCCATCATGTTCCGGTGCCGGTGGTTGTCGAGCGTCGGGTAGGTCATCAGGTTGACCGCCGGCGGGTCGCGGTAGTGCTGCACGTACCAACAGTCGATGGCCGCCTTGCCCGAGGCGTCGCGAACCACGGAGTCGCGCCAGGGCGAGGCATCGATCTTGGCGGTCATCTCCGGCGTGGCCAACTGCCCGTACTGCCCGCCGTTCTGCCGGCCGATCTTCCACTCGGGCGGGATGGTGTCGCCGAAGAAGGTCAGCGGCACCGGGCAGAGATTGGTCTCGATACAGGCCAGGAACCGCGCCTCGGGGACCACCGTCCGGAGAAAGGCCATGGCCTCGCGCATGGTCTGCTGGAACTGCTCGCGGGTCAGGCCCCAGCCGTTGTAGTACTCGAACCAGGGCATCAGGGCGAACAGCTTGAGCCGCTTGCGGGCCAATTCCTCGCGCACCTGCCGACGGCCGTCCTCGGTCGCCAGCCGCCGGGTGTCGAAGAAGTCCCACGGCCCGTCGATGGTGAAATTGACCTGCCAGTCGCGGCGGACCTGGTTGACCAGCTCGAAGAAGTCGGTCCCGGTCGGGTACAGCGCCCAGCGCAGCTCGTAGGTCTCCGCCGGCGCCAGGCCCAGCGACTGGGTGGACAACGTCAGCTCGTTGGTTTGCACGGTGGTGCCGGCCTGGAGCCGGAGCGCGTCGTCCTCGGCCAGGAAGCCGAGCCCGGTGCGCTCCTGGGTGGCGAACAGGGTCGGGTTCTCGGCCCCGCGGCCGGGCCCGTGGCCGGCGTCGTCCAGACCGTTGAGCAGCGTCTGGCGCGGACGGCCGCCGGTGACCACGGTGTGACGCACCGCCAGGCCGAGCACCTCGCCGGTCAGGTTGGTCACCCGGTCGCGGATGATGAACCGGTGGCCCTCGGCCCTGACCGTGCGCTCCAGCCGGTAGCCCCGCCCGGCGGCGGTGACGGTGACCGCCTCTCCGGCGGCGACCGCCGGCCGCCAGCCGGGCTCACCTTCGGACTCCGGCAGGCAGGTCAGGCTGTTGAACCCCATCCGCTCGGCCGGGTACGAGAACCCGCTCTCGACGAACCACCGCTCGCCGTCCCGCTCCAGCCACAGCCCGCCGGCCGGCGGCACGGTCAGCACCGCCTCGCCCAGCTTGAGCGTCGCGCCGCGGAGCGGCTGGCGACGGGTGTACTGCTCGTCGCGCAACGCCTCGCGCTGAGCGGCGGTGAGCCGGCCGACCTCCAGGTGGTCGATGACGATGGCCAGCCCTTCGGGTGCCTTCCCACCCCACATCGCCGCTCGGGCGGCGCTGATCAGCTTGAGCCGGTTCCCCTCCGCCCGGCCGACGTCGGTCAGGTCCAGCAGGTACCAGTACCCTTCCCGCCGGTCGCTGGTCACGGAGCCATCGACCGGCGTGGCGGGCGGGCCGAAGAAGAGTTGGAGACAGGGGTGTCCGCCGCGCGGCTCGATGACGCTGTTGACGGGGTAGTTCGGGTGCGTGGTGGTGAAGGTCGGCCGGCGGTTGAGCACGCGCGGGAGACCGTCGGGCAGCCGTTTGTCCAACGGCGTGTCGTTGAGCACCAGGGCCAGGAAGTTGTTCCATCCGGCGGGACGGGCGGTGTGGATCCGCGCCTGAAAGCGCACCGCCACCGGCTGACCGGCCGGCCAGCCCGGCAGGTCCAAGGTCACCTCGGCCGGCTCGTCGGTGACCGGCAGGACCACCGGCTGGGCCCGGCTCCAGAGGGACGTCAAACTCAGGCCGACGGCCACCGGAGGCTGGCCCTCCGGCGCGGCCATGGCGAGCACGGCCAGCAGACAGATGGCGACAGGCATCGCGGGTCTCCGTACCGCGATAGTACCCTCACCGCCGGCACCGCGGCAAGCCGCGCCCCGGACTGTGGCATCGGCTTCCAGCCGATGTACATGGGCTGGAAGCCCATGCCACGGAAACAGCGGCGCCGGGTAACTGCTCAGGCATCGCAAACTCCGTTGGGGAGCTGCTTTCCCCTCCTTGCAAGGAGGGGAAAGCCTGGTCCGGGGCGGGAACTGGTGGCTGAGCAGTTACGGCGCCGGGCCTGGTTCAGTCTCTCACGTAGAGCTTGTAGACGTAGCTGACGTAGAACTTGCCGCCGGCCGGCAGCGGGACCTGCCAGATGGTCTCCTGCCGCGGGTTGAGGCGGTTGAGGTCCTCGGTCACCTTGCGCACCTCGGGCTTCAGGTTGGCGCTGAGCAGCTCGCCCGAGAGATCCTTGGTGACCGACACCGTGACGTCTTCGCCCTTGTCGTTCCACAGGCGCAGCTCGCCTTTGATGGTCACCGGCACGCAACGCACTCCGGCCATGCGGACCGAGGCTTCGCGGGAGACCTCCGATTCACGGTGCTCGGCGCGGATGTCCACGGCGCGGGTCACCTTGAGCCTGGTCTCGGCCTTGGGCGAGGTGTAGAACATGGTGTCCTGCCCGAGGATCCGGCCGCCCGTCAGGACCAGCGCCGGGGCGGTGGTCCAGGGCACCTGGCCGGCGTTCTTGAGCTTCAGGACGTGCCAGATTTCCGGCGTCTGGCCGCGGTCCTCGCCCCGGTTCTGCTGCCACCAGGGCTGCCACCGGTCCCAGCGGTCCAGCGCGTCGGCGATGTCCCACTCGTAGCGATCCCAGCACGGGCCGGAAGTCTCCAGGAGTGGGTAGTACCCCCGCTGGCCGGCTGGCAGCGTGCAGCCCGGCAGCGAGTAGAAGAACAGGTCTCCGGCTCGCTCACCGGACGGTGCCGGCGGCTCTTCAGCGGCCCCGGAAGGCACTCCCGCTAAGCCGTAGTCCTGCATCTGAACCATCACGTTCTGGGCGACCGCCGGCTGCTGCCAGGGGAACCGGCGCGGCTGGAGGGAGGCCAGGAAGTCCGACACGTCGCCCATCAGGGCCAGCGGGTCGGGGGTGGTGGCGAACCGCAGGTTGGGATACCCGGTGATGAACCGCACGGTGCTGTCGCTCAGGTCCTCGACGTCGTTGAGCAGCGTCGCCTTCAACGACACCTTGGCCTTGTCGCCGTCGAGCATCTCGACGCGGTAGCTGGGCGCCCAGGTCAGGCCGAACACCAGATAGGTCAGCCGCAGCGTGCCGGCGCCGGTCAGCTTGACTCGAATCGCCGCGGCGGGCTCGCCCGAGGCGGCCGTGGCCAGCTCCTTGCCCTTGACCGCCAGAATCCGGCCGGGCGCCAGCGCGGTGCGGCCGTCGGCCGTGTCGAGCAGCACGAAGCCCGGCGCCTCGGCCGGCTCGCGGGCCACCCGCGGCGGCCGGTAGCCGCCGCCGTCGTAGCGCCCCAAAGTGCTCGGGGCCACGGTCAACGGGGAGTCCACCGGCTTCGCCGGCACGCTGGCCAAGGTTCCCTTGAGCCAGCCGTCGGGAGTCTGCACCTCGACCTCGCGGCCGACGTTGGCGCGCAACAGGTCGAGCATCGAGTACGCCTCGCGGGCGCCGGGGCGGGCTACCAGGCAGGCCGTGGCCGAGGTGATCTTGACCCCCTCCGACGGCTGGAGCCAGAAGCTGCCGTGGACCGCCGGTGGCAGGCCCAGCAAGAGGTACTCGCCAGCGGCCGGGACGCGGCCCTCGCGGACCACCAGCGCCAGCCCGTTCTTGAACGGCGCCGCCTCGGTCACCTTCGTCTCCAGGACCGGCGGCAGCCCCTCGCCATGGCTGGGGGCCAGGAGCAGACACAGGGACAGCATTCTGCCGAGCGCGCGCATGGGCATCCTCCGACGGCCGTTGGTGCCGTCCGGCACGGAGCGTGGGGTCCCTCCCTTGATGCAGGGGTTCCTTTCCGGCCGCTGACCGTTACGTACCCTTGAGTGGGGAGGAAGGTTCACACCGCGTGGCCGGTGAACCGGCGCACGGGAGGACGTGGTGCGCAGGCTGGTCCGAGCGGCGGCGTTGGTGATTGGCCTGGCCGTGGCGGTGGTGCTGGCCCTCTACAGCCCCAAGTCGCCGCTGGTCTGCCCGGTCCTGCGGGTGATCGACGGCGATACCGTGGTGGTGCGCCTGAACGCCCGGGAGACGACCATCCGCCTGGTCGGCGTGGACACACCGGAGACGGTGCATCCGGACAAGCCGGTCGAAGCCTTCGGCTGGCAGGCGTCGGCTTTCACCCACAAGCTGCTGGACGGCGGCTACGTGCGGGTGGTCTTTCCCCCGGACCACGAGCGCCAGGACCGCTACGGCCGGACCCTGGCCTACCTCTACCGGCAGCCCGATGACCTGTTCGTCAACCTGGAGATCGTCAAGCACGGCTACGGCCACGCCTACACGCGGTTCCCCTTCGACCGCCTGGAGGAGTTCCGCGCGGCCGAGCGCGAGGCGCGCGAGGCGCGGCGCGGGCTGTGGGCCGACCAGGAGCCGGTCGCGGCCTCGGGGCCGACGGTCTATGTCGCGCCCTCCGGCAAGAAGTACCACCGCGCCGGCTGTCCCTCGGCCGGGAACAACCCTCGGGCGGTGCCGTTGAGCCAGGCTCTGGCCGAAGAATACGAGCCCTGTGCGCGTTGCGACCCGCCACGGGCGGGTCAGTAGCGCGGCACCCGCTCGTCCACCTCCCGCGACCAGGCGTCGATCCCGCCGCGCAGCGAGCGGACGTTGTCCCACCCGGCCTTGAGCAGCCGCTCGGCCGCGGCCAGCGAGCGCACTCCGGCGTGGCAGTAGGCAACGATTGCCCGGCCCCGCGGCAGCTCGGGCAGGTGGCGGTCCAGCTCGGACAGAGGCGTGAGGATCGCCCCGTCGAGCCGGCATAGCTCCCACTCCCACGGCTCGCGGACGTCGACCAGCACCAGCTCCTCCCCGGCCGCCAGCCGCCGCGCCAACTCGGCGGGCTCGATCTCCGGGGGCGCTTCGTCCGCCGCGGGCGCGCCCGAGCAGAAGTCCTGGTAGTCGATCAACTCGGTCACCGTCGGCGCGACGCCGCACAGGGGACAGGCCGGGTCACGCCCGTAGGAGAACTCCATCACGTCGGCGGTGAGCACGTCGATGACCAGCAGCCGGCCGACCAGAAGACCGATCCCCGGCTTGCCGGCCCGGCGGAGGAGCCACTTGACCGCCTCGGCCGCCTGCCAGGTGCCGACGATGCCGGGCAGCACCCCCAGCACGCCGGCCTCGGCGCAGCTCGGGACCAGGCCGGGCGGCGGCGGCTGCGGGAACCGGCAGCGATAGCACGGCCCGCCGGCGGCGGTCTCGTAGACCGTCACCTGACCCTCGAAACGGTAGATGCTGCCGTCCACCAGCGGCTTGCCGGCGAGATGGCAGGCGTCGTTGATCAGGTACCGGGTGGGGAAGTTGTCGCAGCCGTTGAGGACCAGGTCGTAGTCGGCCACGATGTCCAGGGCATTGGCCGAGTCGAGCCACAGGTCGTGGCGGACGACGGTCACCTCGGGGTTGATCCCGGCCAGCGTATCGGCCGCGGCGTCCAGCTTGGGGCGGCCGACATCCGCGGTGCGGTAAAGCAGTTGCCGCTGGAGGTTGGTGGCGTCGACCCGGTCGTGGTCGACCAGCCCGATGGTGCCCACGCCGGCGGCGGCCAAGTACAGCGCCGCCGGGGAGCCGAGCCCGCCGGCGCCGAGGATCAGCACCCGCGCCGAGCACAGCGCCTGCTGGCCGTCTAACCCGACCTCGGGGAGGGTCAGGTGTCGGCCGTACCGTTGGTATTGCGCTGACGTCAAGCTCACGAACGCGGCCTCCGAAATGCTGCCAGGAGTACCGGTATTGTGACACGATCTCCGGGAATCGGGAGCAACAACGGCCAGGGACGAAAGGGACGGAAGGGACGGAAGCGACGAGGTCCGACTCACATCCCGTGCTTGAGCACGTCCAGGGTGCGCTCGGGGTGGCGGTAGGCGAGGAAGTTGAGGATCACCAGCGCGAAACCTATGATGGGCAGCACGTTGACCCGCCGGCCGCGCCAGCGCGGGACGTCGTGGACGAAGAGATAGACGGCGTACAACGCCCAGGTGAGCAGGGCCAGGCCGATCTTCGGGTCCACATGGAGGTGTTGCGCCGCCAAGTTGGCGCCGGCCACACCCAGGCCGAGAGTGTAGACCGGGAAGCCGATGGCCGCGGCCACGTGCGCCGCGCGGTCGGCGACGTGCAGCGGGGGGAGCAGCGGCAGGCGATCGAGCTGCTTGCGCTTGAGCAGCCCGTCGGCCACCAGATAGGCCATCGCCATGCAGAAGGCGATGCCGAAACAGGCGTAGGCGACCAGCGTCAGGCAGATGTGGACGATGAACCACGGCTGCTTCGCGGGCGGCAGAGTCGGGTGGATCTTGAACAGACTGAGGAAGACCACCAGGAACAGCACCGGCGCCATGAACGCCCCGACGGCCGGGCGCTCGGTCCGCTGTTCGAGCACCAGCAGGAAGATCACCACCAACAGCACGAACACGAACACCACGTTGGCGTAGTCACTGAACACCGCTTCCCCGCCCCGCCGGAAGAAGTGGACCACCAGCCCCAGCAGTTGCATCGCGGCGCCGACCACCAGCCCCCAGCGCGCGTAGCCGGTGGAGCGGGAATTCGGGCGCAACAGACGCTGAGGATAGAGCACCGCCGCCACCAGGTACCCGGCCAGGGCGATGACTTCGGCGGCCACGCAGAACGGCGTCACGACTCGTCTCCCGAACCGCCCAGATCGAACAGCCGCCGGACCAGGGCGCGCACGTTCGACTCCTCCTCGCTGCCGGACCCCTTGCGGATCTCGACCAGCGGGCCGTGGAGGATCTTGTTGCCGAACGACCGCATCATCTGCCGGACCACCTCGCGCTCGGCCTCGGTCAGGTCCGGCAGCCGCCGCAGCCAGCGCTCCAACTCCGCGTCGCGGACCGCCTCGACCCGCTCGCGCAGTTCGACGATCAACGGCTTGGCCGTGCGGGTGTCCAACCAAACGGCGAACTGGGTCAACTCCTCCTCGATCAGCCCCTCAACCTTGACCACCTCGCGGGCGCGCTCGGCGCGGTACCGCTCGGCGACCTGATCGAGGTCGTCGATATCAAACAGGTAGACGTTCGGCAGGTCGGCCACCTCCGGCTCGACGTCGCGCGGCACGGCGATGTCGACGATGAACAGCGGCCGCCCGCGCCGGGCGGCCAGCACCGGCCGCAGCTTGTCGACGGTGACGATGGGATGCGGCGCCGCCGACGAGCTGATGATGATGTCAGCGCTGCGCAGGTGGCCGGGGAAGTCGTCGAAGGTGACCGCCCGGCCGGCGTACCGCCCGGCCAGATCCACCGCTCGATCAAAGGTCCGGTTGGCCACGATCACCGAGGCCACGCCGTGATCGACCAGGTGCTTGAGCGTCTGCTCGCTCATCTCCCCGGCGCCGATCACCAGCGCCTCGCGGCCGGTCAGGTTGCCAAAGACCGAGGTCGCCAGATCGACCGCCGCCGAGCTGATGGACACCGCCCCGCGGTGGATGCCGGTGGTGGTGCGGGCGCGCTTGCCCACGTGCAGGGCGCGCTGGAACAGCTCGTGGAGGAAGGCCCGCGCGGTGCGGGTCTCGGCCGCCAGCCGGAAGGCTGCCTTGACCTGCCCGAGGATCTGGCCCTCGCCCAGCACCATGCTGTCGATCCCGGCGGCGACCCGGAACAGGTGCCGGGCCGCGGCGGGATCCTCGTGGCGGTAGAGATGCTCGGCCAGGTCCGCCGGCCGGAGCCCGTGGAACTCGGCCAGAAAGGCGGACAGCTCGGCGATGGCCACGGCGGGGTTGTCCGCGGCGGCGTACAGCTCGCAACGGTTGCAGGTCGACAGCACCGCCGCCTCGGCCACGCCGGGCAGCCCGCGCATCTCGCGCAGCGCCGCCGGCAGGTTGCCGGCGTTGAAGGCGATCCGCTCGCGGAGCTCGACCGGCGCGGTGCGGTGGTTCAGGCCGACCACCACCAGCCGGGTCCGGCCCGGCTGCTCGTCCGCACCGCCCGGCACCGCCGCCATGCGTCCGAGGTCGTCGGGTGTCTCGGCCATCATGGCAGGCACCCCCGCAGAGCGGCCAGCGCGGCGGCCTCGTCCCCGCGTTGGAGCAGCGCCGCCGCGTCACTGTTCCACATCCGCTCGTAGACCGCGCGGCGCGCCGCCTCGTCAGGGATCCGCCGCACCTCGTCGCGCAGGGCGCCCATCAACTCGGCCAGCCGCCCCCAGGACTCGGGCACGGCCGCTTCGAGTCGCTCACGAATCCGTCGTGCGGCATAGGGACTGGCCCCCTCGGTACCGACCGCGACCGTGACGGGGCCGCGCCGGAAATGGGCCAGGAAATGACAGGAGCCGGCGTCGGGCGGCGCCGCGACATTGCACCAGCGCTGTCGCTCCGCGGCCTCCGCGGCCACCACGCGGTTGACGCCCTCGTCGTTGGTGGCGACGATCACTAGCATCGCGTTCCCCAGGTCGCCGGTCCGATACCGGCGCGCCTCCCAGCTCAGCGCGCCCGCCGCCGCCAGCTCAGACAATCGGTCGGTCAACTCCGGCGCAATCAGCCGGACCCGCGCCGCGGCGGAGAGCAACGCCTCCACCTTCCGTTCTGCAACCTTTCCGCCACCAACCACCACCACCTCTCTGTCCGCCATCACCAGCGCCACCGCCAAATTGGGGACGGAGCCCTTATTCATCCTGGTTCACCTTCGCCCGGAAAAGGGGTCCGTCCCCTTTTCGGCGCCGTGACGGCGGGCTGCGTGCCCTGGGCGAGCTGCACCAGCGGGTGTTCGTCGGCCAGGCGGCGGGCGGCGTCGGCCAGGCGGCGGGCAGAAGCCAGGAGGCCGCCCGAGAGGGTCAGCCAGCAGCCGAGCCAGAACACGCTCATCAGCGGCTTGACGGTGATCTGCATCACCGCCGTCTCCGGCGTCGAGCGCAGCGACCGGCCTTGAACACTGAGGATCAGCACCCGGTCGGCGGTCTTGCCCTTGGCCGGAATGTCCACCACGCTGACCGTCCCGCCGCCCGGGAGCGGCGCCGGCGTCGGCGTCAGCCGCCCGTCCCGGATGGCGAACCAGGGCTTGACCACCGCGCTGGTCTGCTCGCGGGTGACCCGCAACTCGACCCCGACGCGGAAGTCGTTGGGGTCCATCTCGCCGTCGCCCAGATCGAAGGTGAGCAGTTCGAAGGTCAAGTCGTCCAGCCTGGCCGGCACGCCCCGTTCGAGGATCAGCTCGTCCGGCCGCTGCCCCGGCTTGATCTCCCCGGGCTCCAGGTAGAGGTCGTGCGCCAGGCTCTTGAGGATGCCCGGATTGCGGATCACCCCGTCCCGTCCGGGCCGCAGCACCGGCCGGATCATGGTGATCGACTGGCCCCGTTCGACGGCGACCAGAATCTCGGCGTTGTGGCCGACCGGGTTCAGGCCGCGGTAGGTCAGTTCGTACCCGGCGAAGCCCACCGGCTGGTGCAACGGCAGCGAGACCATCGCCTTGGTCTCGTAGACCGACGAGACCACGACCCCGATGATCAGGATCATGAACCCGGTGTGCGCCAGGTGGACGCCGATGGACATGGTCCGCCCGGCGCGCAGTCGCGCGACGATCAGCCGCCCGTTGGACACGGCGGCGCCGGCCGACAGCGCCACCAGGGAGACCCAGGCCGCGGCCAGCGGTTTGGCCGTGGCCCGGACCTGCTCCGGGTGGGCCGACCGGCCGGCCAGCCACACCGCCACCGCCCAGCCACCGACCACCGCCGCGGCCAGCCCGGCCGCCGCCGGCACCACCAGCCAGGCGCGCAGCTTGGCACGGTCGCAGCGCTCCCAGTCACAGCCCATCAGCGCCGCCAGGAGCACCGCCATGACCATCGCCACCGGCACGTGGCAGCGGTTGTAGAACTCCGGCTGGAGGCTGGCCGCCTGGGGCACCACGCCCTGCAGCGCGGACACCCGGCTGAGCAGCCCGGACAGCAGCGGCCAGGCGTTGGCCACCAGGACCAGCAGCCCCGAGCCGGCCAGGAGCAGGGTCACCTGGTGCAGCAACCTTCGCCGGGCCAGCGGGTCGCCGTCCAGCGGGACCCGCGTCAAGCACCGCCGGCCGGCCGGCCAGACCGCCGCGAAGACCGCTGGCGGCAGCACCGCGAAGACGATCAGGGCGCGGTTGAACGACGGTGAGAGCGCCACGAAGCTGTGCACCGAGAAGTCGCTCAACGCGCCGCTGCGGTTGAGGTAGCTGCCGGCGGTGACGGCGGTGAAGGCCAACACGGCCAGGAAGACGTTGAGCCGCTGCCCGGCCCCGCCGTGCCGCTGCAGCAGGAACCCGTGGAACAGCGCGCCGGCCAGCAGCCAGGGCACCAGCGACGAGTTCTCGACCGGGTCCCAGGCCCAGTACCCGCCCCACCCCAACGTCTCGTAGGCCCAGTACCCGCCCAGCACCAGCCCGGTGCCGAGGATGCCCCAGGCCAGCAGCGTCCAGCCCTGCGCCCGCCAGGTCCAGCCCTCCGCCTCGCCGCGCAGCAGCCCGGCCACGGCATAGGTGAACGGCAGTCCCATGGCACAGAAGCCGAGGAACAGAATGGGCGGGTGGATCACCATCCACGGATTCTGGAGCAGCGGATTGAGCCCCTGGCCTTCCGGCGGCAGCCCCGCGAACAGCGTGGCGAAGAGGTGCCGGTCACCGGCCGAAAAGCCGGCCAGGTCCGTCGCGGCGAACGGGGACTGAACCAGCAGGAGGCCCACCAAGGCGGTCTGCAAGCCGCTCCAGACCCCCACCACGGCGGGTTCCCAACTCCCCGTCCGGGCCACCAGCGCGCAGCCGATCACCGCGCCGTAGAGCGCCCAGAGCAGGAACGTGCCCTCCTGCCCAGCCCAGAAGGTGGACACCAGGTAGCCGAACGGGAGATCGGTGCTGCTGTGGTTGAAGACGTAGGCGAGGTCGAACCGATGGGTCAGGATGGCGCTCAGCAACAGCGCCGCGGCGATCTCGATCAGGCCGGTATGGAGGCAGAACAGGAACCGCGCCGGGCGCAGGTTGCCGGCGCCCAGGCCGGCCCGCTCGCGCCGGTGTCCCCGCAGATACCAGCCGCCGGCCGCGGCCGAGGCCAGCGCCGCGCCGATCAGCAGCAGCCGGCCGGCGACACTCACCCACCGCCCTCCGCGTCGGCCAGCTTCTGCTGCTCCTTCGAGGGGCACTTGACCAGCAGTTGCCGGGCGTCGAACACGCCGTCCTTGAAGGTCCCGACGCAGACCACCTGCGACGCCTGATCGAAGTTCGACGGCTTGATGCGGTGGTAGCGGACCCGCAGCCGGTCGCTGCGTGTGGTGACGTCGGTCATGGTGAACTCGAACACCCCGGCGGCGGTGTCGTACCGCTGCGGCTCCGACTTGTCCAGCACGCCCGGCACCTGCAGCAACTCATCGCCGCGCGTGCGCACCTCGGCGAAGTCGTGCGTGTAGGTCGCCAGCGACCGGCTGAACGAGGAGTAGCCGAAGGCGGCCAGCCCCAAGATGATCAGCCCGCCGATCCACCACCGTCGCCGGTCCGTCGGCGCCGGCTGTGCCTCACTCATCATTGTGCTCCGTCTCCGTGACCGTCACCGTCGGCGTGCCGCCGCCCTCGGGAGCGCGCTCCAACTCCCGCAGAGCGTCCGCCAGCCGCCGGTTCATCACCATCAGGTAGGCCCACAGCCCGAGCCAGGCCACCACCGCCACCACCGCCCCGACGATTGCTCCGCTCACAGCCATCGCTCCGTTGCCGCGGCGGACAGCCTGGCCGTCGCGACGTGCATGCGCATCAGGGCGGCAAAGACCCCGAGCAAACCGGCGAAGTGGACCAGCATGAGCCGCCAGTGGACCGCCTCGAACGGCGGCTTCTCCGGGTGCAGACTGGCCGGCGCCGTGCGGGGGAAGACCGCCACCAGCCAGATCATCGGCACCAGCGCCAAGAGTAAGTATGCCGCGCTCAGCCGACCTCGTAACGCCTCGTCTTCGCCGATGGCCTGGCGCAGGACCAGGTACGCCGCGTAGATCAGGATGACGAAGAAGATGGACGTCTGCCGTGGGTCCCAGTTCCAGGGCGTGCCCCATTGAGTCTGGGCGAAGATCATCCCGGTCAGCGTCGCCAGGGCGACCAGCACCAGCCCGGTCTCGGCCGCGGTCCAGGCGGCCGCGTCGGCCAACGGGTGACGCGTCCGCAGGTAGGCGCCGCCGTGCCAGGCCGCGACCATGAAGGCCACGCACCCGGCCCAGGCCAGCGGGACGTGGAAGAACACTGCCCGGTAGCCCTCGACGTCGCGGAAGGCGCCCTCCGGCATCTTCACCGCGAAGCTCAGCACACTGGTCGCCGTCAGCCACAGGCCGACCACCACCAGCGCGGCCGGCGACACCGCCCGCGCGGTCCTAGCCCTCATATCTCCCTCGCGTTCAGCCACTCCACACGGTCTCGAACAGCAACAGCCCGACGGTGGTCATGATCCCGGCGAACGCCGTCAGGCCACGGACATGATACCAGCCCTCGCCGGTACCGTCGATGGCGGCGGTGGTGGCGGCGATGGCCATGAACAGCAACGGCACCAGCAAAGGGAAGGCCACCACCGGTCCCAGCGCGCCCCGGGCCCGCGCTCTGGCGACCAGGGCCGAGGTGAACGTGAGCACCGCCGCCAGACCCCAACAGCCGATCAGCAACAGCGCCGCCAGCAGCCCGCCGTCGCGCCAGGTCACGGCCATGAACAAGACGTACCCGGGCACCAGCAGGACGGTCAGGAACAAGAGCAGCAGATAATTGAAGGCCAGCTTGCCGAGGTACACCGCCGCCGGGGCCGCGGACAGCCTCAGCGTGTCGGCCGTGCGGCCGTCCTCCTCGGCCACGAAGCTGCGGGCCAGCCCGCTGAGCGAAGCGAATAGCAGCACCAGCCAAAGCAGCGCGGCCTGGATCCCGGCGCCGGCCTGCGGCCCGGCGGTGAAGCTGACCGCCACCAGGCAGGTCACGGCGAACAACGTCACCGCGCTGAGGGCGTAGCGGGTGCGGTACTCGACCGCCAGGTCCTTGCGCAGCACCGCCGCGGCTTCAACCGCCCAGGCGCATGATCCGGGTGCCATAGGCTATGTCCCGCGGGTCGTTGGCCGCCACCAGGGCCAGCCCGCGCTCCCGCTGGCGGCGGATCACCTCCGCCACCTGCAATTGGCCCTGGTCGTCCAGTGTGACGCTCGGCTCGTCGAGGAGCAGGATCGCCGGGCGATGCAGCAACGCGATGGCCAGCTTGACCCGCTGCACGTAACCCGACGACAGGTCGCTGACCGGATCGTCCAGCCGCGCCGTGAGTCCGACCAGTTCGACCACCTCCTCGTCCCACGCCGTGAGGCCGCGCACCCGGGCGAAGAAACGCAGGTTCTCGCGCACGGTGAGCGGCCGATAGGGCAAGGTCTCGGGCGACAGGTAGCCCACCGCCGCGCGGCGCTCGGTCGGGCTCAGCAGCCACCCGTCCCGCTCGATGGTCACGCTGCCCGAGGTGGGCGTGAGCAGCCCGGCGACCAGCTTCAGCAGGGTCGACTTGCCCGCCCCGTTGGCCCCGGCCACGACCATCACCTCACCGCGCTCAACCACGCAATCCAACCCGGCGAACAACACGCGGCGGCCATAGCGATGGCCGGCTTGGCGGAAGACCACCTTCACCGCGCCGCTCCGGCGGCGATCGCGTTCACGACAGGAGACCCATCGGCTCTGCGCAGTCCAGCCCGAACGATTCGGCCACGGCCTGGTAGGTCAGCCGCCCGCCAACGGCATTGATCCCGGCCCGCAGCGCCGGATCGCGGCGGGCGGCGCCGGCCAGCCCGTCGCCGGCGATGGCCAGGACGTAGCGCAGCGTGGCGTTGGTCAGCGCCAGGGTCGAGGTCCGCGGCACCAGCGACGGCATGTTCGGCACGCAGTAGTGGATCACCCCATGCTCGCGGTAGACCGGCTCGGACATCGAGGTCGCGCGCGTGGTGGCGATGCACCCGCCCTGGTCCACGGCCACGTCAACGATCACCGACCCGGCGCGCATGTCGGCCACCATCTCTTGATCGACCACCACCGGCGCGCGCGCCCCGGCGACCAGCACCGCGCCGATCACCAGATCGGCGAAACGCAGCGCCCGCGCGACGGTGGCGCGGGTCGAGTAGAAGGTCACGCACCGCCCGTGCATCACATCGTCGAGGTACTTCAGCCGGTCGTGGTTGACGTCCATCACGGTCACCTGCGCGCCCAGCCCGACGGCCAGGGTGGCGGCGTTGAAGCCGACCGTGCCACAGCCCAGGATGACCACCTCCGCCGGCGGCACGCCAGGCACGCCGCTGAGCAGGATACCGCGCCCGCCATGGCTGGCCATCAGGTACTGCATCCCCGCCTGCACCGCGATCCGCCCGGCGACCTCGCTCATCGGGGTCAGCAGCGGGAGCGAGCCATCCGGCTTCTGGACCGTCTCGTAGGCCACGCCGGTGACGCCCGACGCCAGGAGCGCGTCGGTCAACGCCTTGGACGAGGCCAGGTGGAGGTAGGTGAACAGGATCAGGTCGTCGCGCAGATGCGGCCACTCGGCGGCCAGCGGCTCCTTGACCTTGACCACCATCTCCGCTCGGCCCCAGACCTCCTCGGCGCCGGCGACTAACTCGGCCCCGACCTCGAGGTACTCGTCATTGTCGAAGCCGCTGGCCTGGCCGGCGTCGGACTCGACCAGGATGGTGTGTCCGTGCTGCGCCAACGCGCTGGCCCCCTGCGGCGTCAGCGCGACGCGGTTCTCGCCATCCTTGATCTCGCGCGGCACTCCGATGATCACGACTGCTCTCCAGTTCCCCCAAAGCCGCGAGTCTGCCCGGCGCCGGGTTGCCTGTCAAGGTCGAACGGCGGGCAGGCTGGTGGCGCGACCCCAGCCGCGGCTCACAGGCTCACCGGCACGTACGTCCCGGCACCGGGATGGCTCGCGCAGAGCCACAGGCAGCGCTCGCGGAGGTCCATGATCTGCGTGTACGCCGTGCGCATCGCGCCCTCGGTCTCCGGGCAGCACTGGCCGGGCTGGGCCACGTCCCGCAGCACCGCGGCCACGGTGTCGAAGGTTGGGGCGGCGCCCTCCAGCGCGTGGACCATGCGCCCGTACCGCGCATAGGCGTTGGCCAGATAGCCCGGATTGCCCGGCGTGGGGACCGCGCCGCTGGCGAAGAAGTTGGTGGTCACCTGCCAAGACCGCCCGGCGGGCCGGTCGATGGCCCGGATCGGCGCGCCCGGCACGAACTCGAACACCGTGCAGTCGCCCTCGGCGTCGGCCACCATCTGGTTGACCGGCTTGCCCCGGTAGCGCACCCCGGCCAGCGCCCGCCGCGCCTCGGCCACCGTCCAGCAGTCCTGCAGCACCCGGTGCTCGATCACCGGCCCCGGCCACCCGCCGGCGATCTGGACCGGCTCGGCATAGGCGCTGGCGCCGGAGATGCCCAACCCGTGCTCGTTCAGGCCGGACCCGCCGGCCAGGCCGACGTAGCAGAGGACCAGACTGGCCGGCTGGCCCACCGGCCGGCGCACCTGGCACACCTGAAACTCGTGCTCGCGCGGGTAGAGATCGCAGTTCCGCGCCAGCAACGGGCCCTGGTCGGTCTGCTGGAAGATCACCGAGCAGCCCACCTCGACGAAGCTGCGGACCTGGTTGAACAGCCGGTACCCCAGCCCGACCGCCTCGCTCAGCCCGGCCCCCTCGGCCATGCCCCGCGCCTCGTCCAGCAGGTCGGGCGCGTGCTCGGCCAGCATCGCCCGCAGCCTGTTCACCGCCGGCCGGTACCGCTTCGCCTCGCTCACCAGCCACGGCGCGAACCGCTCGACGCCGCGCGCGATCTCGTCGCGGAAGGTCTCCCCCAACTGCCGGCCCATCTCGCGCCAGGTGCCCGAGGTCTCGAGGTGCAGCATGGTCCGTTCCCGCTCGCCTTCGTGGCATGGGCTTCCAGCCCATGTGCATCGGCTGGAAGCCGATGCCACAACAGCACCAGACCGCAGCACGCATCGGCGGGACGCCAAGGCCACACCAAG
>JAANMW010000176.1_pt1 | contig 71026 bp, 61 predicted proteins | sample 7279671 | NCBI WGS metagenome assembly JAANMW01 (sample SAMN14094541, study PRJNA606508) | bioreactor metagenome | isolation source: A lab-scale SPAN reactor treating ammonium-rich wastewater day 247 | place: Ireland: Galway | collected 2017-09-19 | reverse complement strand
GGCGCGAACGGCGGGGTTATGGGGCATCGAGGCACGCACGATGCGCGATCGCCGCGGCGACGCCGGTTCGCTATGCTTGGCCCGCCGTGCGCGTCGGAGACTGGCCTTGACGCATCAGAACCCCCGCGATTCAGCCGACCGGGCCGCCCACCCACGGGGCCGACGCGGCATTCAGATCAACGTGCTGACGGTCATGCTTGTCAGCGGCGCGATGGGCGCGCCGCTGCTGTCGCCGATCCGCGAGACGTTGCAAGCTGACGCCGGTATCAGCCGGGCCGCCCTGGGTCTGTGGATGTTCGTGCTCGGGGCCATCGGCAGCGGGCTGGGATTGGCCGGCGGCATCCTCGCACGCCGTACGCCGCGGACCACGCTGGTGCGGCTGGGATCCTTCACCCTGGCGATTTCCTGCTGGCTGCTGGCGCTGTGCGAGCCCGACGGCCCGTGGACCTTGATAGGCCTGGGCGCCGCGTGGCTGCTGATCTCCGCCAGCCGGCCGCTGGTGGCTACGTCCAACGGTATTTTCGCCGACATGTGGGAGCATCGGCCGCACACCGGCGTGATCCTCCTGCACGCGGTCAACGCCGGCGGCAAAGTCGTCGCCCCGCTGGTGGTGCTGGTGATCGGGGCGAATCTCACCGGCGCCGGCTTGCTGTTCGCCCTTCTGACGACGCTGCTGGCGCTGCACGCCTTGGCGTGGGCGCGCCCCGCGGTGGCGCAGCTTGTCGCCGGTGAAGAACGCCAGCTCGATCATGCCGCGCCGCACCTGCCGCGCGAACCGGCCATCTGGACCATCGCCTTCATGTTCTTTCTGATCGCCGGTTCCGAAGCAGGGCTGACGGCCATCCTCGGCTCGCTGATCGAAACATCACGGCCCGCGCCGCTGGAAAGCCTGACTTCCGCGCGCTGGGCGGCCGTGTGCACGATGGTCCTGCTGCTGGGCATTCTGCTGGGCCGCATCGTGCTCACGCAGATGTCCAGCCGCCTGGGGGAGCGGACCATCATCGGCCTGTGCCTGCTGTGCGGGGTGTTCACCTTCCCGGCCGCGCTGGCCCGGCACTGGACGCTCTATCTGCCGTCGCTGCTGCTGACCGGCGTGATGTTCAGCGCGACCTGGCCGGCTTTCTACGCCTTGGCGGCGCGGACCTACCCGGCGGCGAAGACGTTTCTCGCCCTGGGCGCCGCCTTCTTTACCCTGCTGGGCACCAGTGCCTGCATCTTCTTCTCCAGTGCCGTCGGCAATGTCGAAACCCGCCTGCCACTGGCGGTGATTCTTTCAGCCGCGGTGATGCTGCCGTTCGCGGTGTACCTGTACGCCACGCCGTGGGGACGACGGCTGGGTTCCGCGGCCGATGCGGCGACGAAACTTGATGCGGCCGCCCGCGAACTTGACTGATGGGTTTTCAGACTTCAACTGCGGCAGGAGTGTCATTACATGCCCGCTGAATCCTTCACCTTCCCCGTCACGGCCGGTTGGATCCGTTCGGTCTCGCGCGTCCCTTCGCCCGACGAGCCCTGGCCGACGGTGCAAGTGGACGATGAGCTGCTGGAAGACCACATCCGCATGCTCGACGCACAGAAGCAGACGGGCGTGACCTACAACCGGCCGTGGGGCCTGTTCATCGGGCGGCGCTGGCCGGTGCCGTTCGAGAACGTCGTCACGCCACAACGGGCCGCGTGGGTCAAAGCCCTGGTGAAGGCCGCCCACGATCGCGGCGTGAAGATTCTCGCCGGCACGGGCATCTACTCGTGGGGTTTCGAGGAAGTGATCGCGAAGTGTCCCGGCGTCGCGCCCGGCAGGCCGGAGGATGGCCGTAACCCCCAGGCCATGTGCGCCTTTTCCGACGAGGCGTGGGACTGGCAGCGCCGCGTGCTGGATTTTCAGATGGACCCGCAGTGGGACATGGACGGCGTGTCGATGCAGTCGGCTGACCAGGGTCGCTGCCGCTGTGACCGCTGTCGCAAGCTCAGCGATGTGGAGCACCACGCCATGCTCCTGATCCGCAGCGCCGAGTATATCCGCGCCCAGCGGCCGGACTGGATCATCGGCCAGGCGTCGTGGGGTCTGCGCGTGGGTGATCCGGCCAACCTGCCGCACATCCAGGCGATCTCCCAGGCGGTCGATTACATTCTCGAGGTGATCGAACGCTCCGCCCGTGCCATCGATACGGAGCAGGAAGTCCGCGGGCCGTGGCGCAAGCAGTTGATCGCCTCGCTGTCGTGCGCGTTCGGCTCGGTCGGCGGCGTGTTCGTGGGCAATCCACAGCACTGGCGGCGTCTGCGGTGGTTCCTGCCGTGCGGCCTGCGCAACGCCGCGGCGCTCAAGGCGCTGCACGCCGACGGCGGGCGGGCCTGCGAGCACCACTACCGCGCCTTCGCGAATCCCGTGGACGAAGTATCCTGGCGTGTGGGGGCCCGCGTCATGATTAATCCCGAACTTGACGCCCAGGTCGCCCTGTGCCACGCGGTTGAGCAGGTGTACCACACCCGCGGCGATGTGACGCGGCAGTTGGCGGAGCTGCTCCGCCGCGGCGAAGACGCGTACTTCACGCGGTCTGACTTCCGCGTCGGCGACGGCGAGCTGTCGCTGGAGCCGCTGGTCTGGGCGGAGAATCCAGCCGCGCCCGGTCCGGCGATCTACCTGCGCGACCGTATGACGCCGGCCGCCCGGGCCGACTACGCCCACGAGCTTCGCCGCATCCGCGCCGATCTTGCGGACCTGAAGCTGCCCGACCCTCGGCGGCATGCCGATACGCTCACGTGCATCGACGGCGCGCTGGCCGACATCGCCGCGCTGGTGTGACGCATCCGCTCGCCAGGGGCAACGGCTACTCGGCCGGCAGGTCTTCGGGCACCGATTCGCTCTGGCGCTTGCGGTAGTCAGCCAGCTTCGCGGCCAGTTTGGCGTCCGACAGCGCCAGGATCGCCACGGCAAAGAGGGCGGCATTGACCGCGCCATGGCTGCCCATGCTCATGGCACCCACCGGAATGCCCTTGGGCATGTTGGCCGTCGACAGCAGCGCGTCCAGACCGCCCATCAGCTTGCCATCCATCGGCACGCCCAGCACCGGCAGCGTGGTATTGGCCGCCATCACGCCCGCCAGGTGGGCCGACATACCCGCCGCCGCGATGATGATCTTCAGGCCGCGGTCGTGCGCCGTGGTCGCGTAGCTGTGCGCCCGCTGCGGCGTGCGATGGGCCGAGCAGACTTTCATTTCATACGCCACGCCGAACTGGTCGAGCACCTCGGCCGCATGCCGCATCGTCGGCCCGTCCGAGGCGCTGCCCATCACGATCCCTACCACCGCGTTATCTGGTGTTTTGCTCATGATGGCCATGATACAGACCTGTCAAGTCCCGACTCATGGCCGTCCGGTTCTTCCCGCATCAGCTGCACCCACGCCTCCGGCAGGACCTCCAGCCAGTAGCGCCCGTGGATGCGCTTGACATACACCTTGCAGTTGAACAGGGCCGAGAGCGATTCGGGCGTGATGACCGCTTTGGGCGGGCCCGCGGCGATGATGCGCCCGTCGCGCATCAGGAGTACCTGGGCGGTCCGCGGCGACAGTTCCTCGACGTGATGCGTGATGAACAGCACCGTCGGCGGCTGCGGACGGGCGAGGATCAGCTCGATCGTAGCCAGCACCTGCTCGCGGCCGCGCACATCAAGGCCGGCCGTCGGTTCATCGAGAATCAGAAGCTCCGGCTCATGCACCAGGGCCCGCGCGATCAGCGCCCGTCGTTGCTCACCGGTCGACAGCAGGGCGAAACGCAGGTCGCGGCGATGCTCCAGACCCACCTGACCCAGCACCTGGTCGACGCGATGCCACTGCGCCTCGCTGACCGCGTCGTAGAGACCGACAGTTCCGAAGAACCCCGTGGCCACGGCCGCCCGGGCCGGCAGCTCCGCATCCACCACCGCGCCGCTGACGTGGGCCGCGGCCGAGTCCGTCGTCGGGTTCACCACACCGATGCGCCGCCGCAGGGCGCGGATGTCAGTGCGGCCGATGGGCTGACCCAGTACGGTGACCTGTCCGCGTGTCAGGAACATCTGGCCGGTCAGCGTGCGCGTCAGTGTGGTCTTGCCGCAGCCGTTGGGCCCGAGGATGGCTGTGCAACGACCGGCAGGCAGGGCGCAGCTCACCGCGGCAAGAATGGTTGTCGCGCCCCGCTGGACGCTGACATCCTGCACCACCACAGCCGGGGCGTCGGGCGACGGGTGGCGGGGCGGTTCATCACGAGGTGGCGATTGGCGGGACACGGCCGGCATCTTACGATCTACCCTTATGCCTGCCACAAAGCCCGCCCGCTCGTCCTCCGCCCAACGCCGCGCCGCCGAGACCATGCTCCGTCGGCTCACCAGTCTGCCCAGCGCCGCCGGTCGTGAGCATCAGGTTGTCGCCTTCGTTGAGAAATGGCTCCGCAGCCGTCGCGCCCTCACGCTCCGCCGCGACCGCTGCGGCAACCTCATGATCCAGCGACGGACCCTGCCGCGAACGGGCAAATGCCGGCCGCTGGTCATCGAAGCTCACATGGACCACCCCGCCTTCGTCGTGACCGAAATTATCGACGATCACTGCCTCGGGGCCGACTTTCGTGGCGGCGTCGAGGCTTGTTACTTCGTCGGCAGCGCCGTCCGGCTGCATCAGGGAAAAGGCGGCGGCACGCCTCCGCGTGGCGTCATCCGCACGATCGACTCCCGCCAGGGCCGCTTCGACGATCACTATGTGACCATCCGGTTCCCACGGCCTGTGGCAGCGGAGGTCGGCGACGTCCTGACATGGGACATCGACCCCGCGCGAATCCAGCATGGCCGACTGCACGCGCTGGCCTGCGATAACCTGGCCGGCGTCGCGGCGGCGCTGACGACTTTTGACGTGCTGTTACAGGTCCGCTCGCGGGCTGTCGGCGACGTCCGGGTGCTGCTCACCCGCGCCGAAGAGGTGGGCTTCGTCGGCGCCATGGCCGCCGCTCGCTCACGATTCATTCCCAAAGACGCCGCCATCGTCGTGCTCGAATGCTCCAAGGCTCTGGCCGACGCGCCCGTCGGGGCCGGCCCGATCGTCCGCGTCGGTGACAAAACGCACTGCTTCAGTCCCGAGATCACCTACGCCCTGGGTCACATCGCCGCCGATCTGGCCTCGCGGGACAAGCGTTTCCACTGGCAGCGTAAACTCATGACCGGCGGGACGTGCAACGCCTCGGCGTATCACAGCCTCGGCCACCACGTCGGCTGCCTGTGCCTGCCGCTGGGCAATTACCACAATATGGGCCCGGTCTCGCCGGACGGTCGTCGGCGGGCGGAGCGGGGGGGCGGCCGTATTGCACCCGAGATCATCAGTGTGGCCGACTGGCATCATCTCGTCAGCCTGCTGATGGAAACCGCCCTGACCTTCGGCCGCGGCGGCCGTGTGCCTGATTTCACCGACGTCCTGGACCAGATATTCGCTGCTCGCCGCCATCTGCTGAGTTGATGCATCCCACACGACGTTTCGTTGACGACTTGGCCCCAGGCTGCGAACCGATACGCTGGTGGCCAGCCGCGGGCATCACGCCCCGGTCGCGGGAGAGTTGCCATGCCACGATCTGCCGATCTGCCGTACCGCCAGATTCACCTCGATTTTCACACCTCGTCCGCGATCCCGGGTATCGGTTCGAAGTTCGACGCCACGATTTTCGCCCGCACCATGGCCGAGGCGAATGTCAACAGCGTCACGGTCTTCGCCAAGTGCCATCACGGACACCTGTACTACGACACGAAGCGGCCCGATCGCCATCCGCGGCTCAAGGCGGGACTGAACCTGCTGGGTGAACAGGTCGCGGCCCTGCACGCGCACGGCATCCGGGCGCCGGTCTACATCAGCGTGCAGGTCGATCAGTACGCCGGCCACGAGCACCCCGAATGGATCGTGCGCATGCCCGACGGCGAGGTGCGCGACGGCGGAGGACCGTTCAAGGCCGGCTGGTGCGTGATGGACATGTCCAGTCCGTACCAGGACTACCTCTGCGAGCAGACAAACGAAATCCTGCGCCGCTTCAAGCCGGTGGACGGCGTGTTCTTCGATATGTGCTGGTCGCAGCGCTCGGCCACGCGCTGGGCGATCGACGGCATGCGGGTCCGCGGCCTCGATCCGCAATGCGAAGCCGACCGCCGCCACTATGCCGACGAGGTGGCCCACGCCTACATGGCCCGCCTGCGCAAGCTGGTCAAAGCGAGCAGCCCTCATGCCCGCGTCTACTTCAACAGCCGGCCGATGGCGGTGCTGCCCGGCGACATCCAGCACCTGGATCATGTCGAGATTGAGGCGCTGCCCACCGGCGGGTGGGGATACGCCTTCTTCCCGAAGTATGCCCGCTACGCCCGTACGTTCGACAAGCCGTGCATGGGCATGACCGCGCGGTTCCATCGGCATTGGGGCGACTTCGGCGGCCACAAGCCGTATGCCGCCCTCGAGTATGAAACCAGCCAGATGATGGCCCACGGGGCGCGCTGCAGCGTCGGCGACCAGATGAACCCCGACGGTACGCTCGACCCGCTGGCCTACCGCGACATCGGCCGGGCGTACCAGCGCGTCAAGGAGCGCGAACCCTGGCTCAAGGACGCCAGACCCGTGGTCGAGGTCGGCCTGATGCTGCTGGGCGCCGGCCTGCCGGGTGTGGATGAGAAACTCACGGCCGCAGAAAACGGCGCGGTGCGCATGCTCAGCCAGTTGCGCTGCCAGTTCAATACGATCGACCCCGCGTCATCGTTTGAGGGGTACCGACTCATCGTGCTGCCAGACCACGTGCGTATCGATGCGGCCCTGGCGCGGCGCCTGCGGGCGTTCGTGAAAAAAGGCGGCCGCCTGCTGGCCAGCGGCGTCAGCGGCCTGGCGGAAGACGGCCGATCGCTCACGCTGCCATGGCTGCCGATCACGCTGTGTGGGCCCTCGCCGTTCACCACCACGTACATTCGTTTCAGCCGCGGCGTGCTGGATGTCGGTCATGATCCGGCGTTCATCGCGGCTGACCACGCGATGTACGAGCGGGGCTGTCGCGTCACGGCCGCGCGAGGCGGACGAGCGCTGGCATTCGTGGTCGAGCCCTATTTCGAGCGGGCGTGGGATCACTTCTGTTCACACGGCCAGACGCCGCCGAAGCCGCGAGCCAGCCGCTTCGCCGCCGCCGTGGCGGGCAGGCAGGCCGTGTACATCAGCTATCCGATTTTCACGGCCTATGCCGAGCACGCCTGCCCCGCCTACCGGGTGCTGGTCGCGGCCGCGTTGCGCCGGCTGCTGCCGGACCCGATTCTCGAAGCCGACGGTCCGACCGGTCTGGAAACTTCGGTGATGCGGCAGGTGACTGGAAGCCGGGGCGCTGGCAGCCGGGGTCGCACCATTGTGCATCTGCTGCACTACGCGCCTGAACGTCGCGGCCCGCAACTTGACATCGTCGAGGACATCGTGCCGCTGCACGACGTGACGCTGTCGCTGAAGCTTCCGGTCAAGCCGCGGTGCGTGAAGCTGGAGCCACAAGGCCAGTCGTTGGCGTTCGCCCATGTTCGCGGCCGCGCGCAGGTAACCGTGCCGCGCATTCACGGCCACGAGATGGTCGTGTTCGCTTAGGCGCGGCGCCGCCGCGTGGCCGCTGTCAGACCGATCAGCAGCATGAGTGCGCTGGACGGCTCAGGCAGGATGGGGATGAAAGGCGTGGCGTCAGACGGCCCGCATGTGTCGTGCGCGGCAAACGCCTGGCCGGTGTACTGCGACATGATCGTCACGCCCTCGACATCCGCGGCGGCGCCGAAGACCAGGGCGGCGCAGAACTCGGCGCTGCCGTTGTGCAGCTCGGGCACGTTAGGAGCGGAGAAATAGCCCGACGCCAGCGTGGTGGCGTTGGTGGTCAGGGCGATGTTCAGTGTGAGCTGGCTGCCGACGGTCGTCAGCACCACGGCCGAGTCAGAGCCCGACGCCCAGACGCCCTGAAGATTGGGCAATCCGCCGGTGGTCAGGATCGCCGTGTTGAACCGGGAGAAGCCCGACTGCGGATACGTCGCGCCGACGTTGAAAGTCAGCGTGCCCGACCCACTGGCGTAATTGTCGGCGTTGTAGGCCGACGTGTGCTCAACATTCAGAACCAGATCCACCGCCCAGCAGAACTCGACAGCCACCGGCGTACCCGCGGGCAATGTGTCACTGGTGATGGTCAACTGATCCACATACTGGACCTGCCCCACACCCTTGGCCGAATATCGCATGTAACCCGGATTGCCGAACACCACCACTTCTTCCCCACTGGCCGACGAGGCGGCGCTGGCTCCGATCGCGCCACTGGAGAGCTTTGACAGGCTCTTGGCCAGGCCGATCGAGTAGTCGGCTTCGGCTGCGACCACGCCGGTCTCGCTCTCCGGTGCGTTGCCCAGCCCTTCGCTGTTCTGCTGCATCAATGCGTTGCTTCGATAGGCTTCACCGTAGGCCGACCCACTGATGGCCGCGTCAGCCGACGAAGACGCGATGGTGAGGCAGGCTGCAAGACCCCATGCGGCTATGCCTGGCTTAACATAACTCATGGCGACATCCGTATGAAAAAGAGACCGCGTGTTAAATCCACCCGACCCGCGTTCCCCCCTGCGCTGGCGCCCACGGGCTGGGGCGCTGCACGCATTGCAGTGCGCCGCCGATACTCAAGTCGAACCAGACTGAAGCTTGATATGTCTTTTAATCTTTGGGAGAACCGTGACTTATATTTCAGCCACAGTAGCAGACGAGCATCGCCAATGCAATGGCAAAATGCATCGCCACGGCTTGGGGTTTGGCGGCAACGGGGCATGCGTTGCCCTGCCCGCTCACCCCTTATTGAAAAACTCCCGCACCCAGTCGATGCGTTTGAGGATGACGCTCATCGGCATGAGGCTGCCGTGCCCCATCCCCGGCACCTCGACATACTCGACGCGCCGGCCGGCCTGTCGCATCGCCGCGACGAGCCGGTCGGAGTGGTGCGCTTTGCTCACGGTCTTGTCCGCGTCGCCGTGAATCACCAGGTACGGAATGTCAGGCATCGCGGCGGCCTGGTACAGCGGGGAATGCTCGCACAGGATGTCATCAAGAGGCTCCGGGTAGCCGCGGAAAGCGAAGTGCATGGTGCGGGGCAGGTTGGGCCCTTCGTGCATGTGATACGTCAGATCGCAGGCGGGAAAGACGGCCATGCAGGCGGCGATGCGGTGGCGGCTGTAGCGCGTCCAGAGCAGCGCGCTGCACCCGCCCATGCTGCCGCCCACGGCGATGAGCGGCACGTCCGACGACAGGTTGAAGGTTTCATACACCGCGTCGACCACGTCATCAGTGAAGGCCCGTGTCTGGCGGTTCATCCAGCTCCACGGGCCGGTGTAGGGCTGCACCACCAGTCCGCCGGCGGCTGTCCAGTCCAGCTCGCCCGAACTGGGAGCCTGTCGCAGAGCCGTCTCGTTGAGGCCTTCAAACGTGAAAATGACCGCCCGGATGGGCTGCGCAGTCCAGGCATCGCTGACCCACGCCCGCTCTCTGATTTGATCAATGCCGTGATAGTTCACCATAGGTTACGTATATAACAGCCGATGCTGTGACGTCCATCCTCGTGTTCGTCGGCAAACAGTCGCCTATGCGACCGCCCAGGCGCCATGAGTATTGGAGCTGGCAATCGCACGCCATATCAATCCAGGCGCACTTCACGGCCTGTGCGTGCCGATTCGTAGATCGCGTCGATGATGCGCATGGTCGCCAGGCCGTGTTCACCGCTGCATAGCGGCTCGCGGTCTTCGTGGATAGCGTCGATGAAGTCCTGATGCACGCCGGGCGCGCTGGCCAGCGTGTCGAGTGTCGTCGTCGCCAGTTGGTCCCCGCGGCGGTGGTAGATTTTCACCGGCTCGTCCTTGTAGAACTCCTGATGGCGGACGATGCCGGCCTTGCTGCCGTAGAGCGCGATGTGCACCTGCTCCGCATGTTCGTGATGAGCCGCCCAACTCACTTCGAGGATGATCACCAAGCCGTTGACACAGCGGATATACGCCGTCACCAGATCCTCGACGTCCATGCCGCCTGGCGCGTCCTCGACGCCGAAGTGGTTGACCGTCTGACCCGTGACCGACACCACGCGGGGGTAGTCGAAGGCGAACAGCACCTGGTCGAGGATATGCACGCCCAGGTCGATGAGCGGCCCGCCGCCGGCCGTCTGCTGCATGCGGAACCAGCCGGTCGCGCCGGCCGGGATCCCGCGCCGCCGATGCCAGATCGCCCGCGCCAGCGAAGGTTCACCAAGTTCTCCGGCCTTGACAAACTGCGCGATCGTCCAGGCCTGCGGCCCCATACGGTGGTTGAAATGAATAGCCAGCTTGCGGCGGCTGGCCTTCGCGGCCTCCAGCATTTCACGGGCCTCGGCCGCGTTCATCGCCAGCGGCTTTTCGCACAGCACATGCAGGCCGGCCTGCAGCGCGGCGATTGTGAGGGACCGATGCGTGAAGTTCGGCGTGGCGATCGAAACCACGTCGATCTTGCCGCTGGCGAACATCTTCTGCGCATCCTCGAAGGTGTGCTTGATGTGAAACTCTTCAACCGCGCGCTTCAAACGGTCGGGGTCTTTGTCGCACACGGCGGTGACTTCGCAGCCGGTCACCTTCTGGTACGCCTGAATGTGTCCACGGCCCATGCCCAGGCCGACGACGCCGGCACGCAGAGGGCGCGTGTCTTTCGAATGACTCTTGTCGACGCGGGCGGTCATTTTGCGGCTCCTGACGGCGGTGGGGTTCGATCGAACGGGCGAGGCTGATGAAAAACCGGCCGGCGAATGTGCCGGCCGGTGACGTGGATGTCAAACAGGGGTTCAGGGCCTCAGAGGGCCGCGACCGAGTCCCGCCAGTTCTGCAGGATGTGCAGGTAATTGGCGCGGGTGTAGGCGTCCGGGTCGGGGCAGCGCTGCAGACTCATGCTGCCGCGGGCCTGCGACAGGGACTGGTACTCGTTTTCCTCCAGCCAGGCGGCCATCTCCTCACGCATCGTGCGCAGCACCTCGGGGCCTTTGCGGAAGATGGCCGAAACCATCTGCACGGCGCTGGCGCCGGTCATGACGGCCTTGATGGCGTCCGTGGCCGCATGCACCCCGCCGGTCACCGCCAGGTCGGCGTTGATGTTGCCGAATAGAATCGCGACCCAGCGCAGCCGAAGCAGCAGTTCCGAGGAATCCGACAAACGCAGCGAGCGCTGCAGGTCCAGCTCCTCGATATCAATGTCGGCCTGGTAGAAGCGGTTGAAGATGATGACCGCGTCCGCTCCGGCGTCGTCCAGTTGATGAGCGAAGTGCGGCAGCGAGGTGTAGAACGGAGAAAGCTTGACGGCCAGAGGGATCGTCAGCTCGTGCTTGAGCTTGCGGACGATGTCCACATGCTCCTTTTCGATCTGCTCGCCGCTGCGGTAGGCGTCGGCCGGCACGTGGTAAAGGTTGATCTCCAGGGCGTCGGCCCCGGCCTGTTCGATCAGCTTGCCGTAGTCCAGCCAGCCGCCGGGCGTGGTGCCGTTGAGTGAACCGATGACGGGGATGCTCACAGCGGTCTTGACCCGCGACAAACGGGCCAGGTACTCATCGGGTCCGACGGAAAACTCGTCGGGCTCGGGCAGATAGGTCAATGCTTCGGCGAACTGGTCCTTGGGCCCGTCGATCGCCTCCGCAGTGGCCATGGCCTCGCGACGAAGCTGTTCTTCAAAGAGGCTGGAAAGCACCAGTGCCGGGGCGCCGGCGTCCTCCAGACGACGCACCACATCCATGTCCTCGCAGAAGGGCGATGCCCCGGGCATGAGAGGGTGGTCGAACTTCAGGCCCAGGTATTCACAACTCAGGTCCACGGGTTCGTCTCCTGCAGGCGCGCCGGTCGGGTGCTGGGTCGGACCGACGCGGAAGGTTCGCATGTTCAATCAGTTCGGCCCGTCGCCTTTGCCGTTGCCGTGCCCGTTGTGCTCGGGCAACGTCAACTGGGCCATGTGCTGGTACAAAGCGATCCGCTGCGTCGCCAGCTGCTGGGCCTGAACGCCGAACATCTTGAAGCGTTCGCGATCCATCTTCTCGACCATGCGGAAGCGCGTCTCGTTGCTCAGGTATTCGCTGACCGGAATCTTGGGCGCCTTGCTGTCGAGGGTCAGCGGCGGCTTGCCTTCGTCCACCAGGCGCGGATCGTAGCGATATAGCGGCCAGATGCCCGATTCGACCGCCCGCTGCTGCTGATCCAGACCGAAGCGCAGGTCGTAGCCGTGGGCGATGCAGTGGCTGTAGGCGATGATCAGCGACGGGCCGGGGTAACTTTCGGCCTCGAGCATGGCCTTGACCACATGGTTGTCGCTGGCACCCATCGCGACGCAGGCGACGTAGACGTGGCCGTAGCTCATAGCCATCAGCCCCAGATCCTTCTTGTGCACTGTCTTGCCGGTGGCGGCGAACTTCGCCACGGCTCCAAGGGGCGTGGCTTTGGACGCCTGGCCGCCGGTGTTCGAATACACCTCGGTGTCGAGCACCATGATGTTGATGTTGCGCATCTGGCTGAGCACGTGGTCCAGACCGCCGTAACCAATGTCGTAAGCCCAGCCGTCGCCCCCGAGCAGCCAGACGCTCTTGGGCACCAGGTAATCCGCGACCGCGTCCAGCCAGGTCGCCTCGGGGCTCTTGATGGCCTTGAGTTTGTCGCGCAGGGCCGCGACGCGCTGGCGCTGCTGACCGATGGCTTCGTCACCGCTGGCGGCCGTGTTGGCCAGCAGGCCGCCGACCAGTTCGTCGCCCAGTTGCCCCCCGAGCTTCTGCAGCAGACGCCGCGCGTGCTGCTGGTGCGTATCGACCGCCAGACGGAAGCCGAAGCCGTACTCCGCGTTGTCTTCGAAGAGTGAATTGCTCCAGGCCGGTCCGCGGCCGTCGGCGTTCACGCAGTAGGGCGTGGTCGGCAGGTTGCCCCCGTAGATGGACGAGCAGCCCGTGGCGTTGGCGATCAGCAGCCGGTCGCCGAAGAGCTGGGTCATGAGCTTGATGTAAGGCGTTTCGCCGCATCCGGCACAGGCGCCGGAGAACTCGAACAGCGGCTGGAGGAACTGCGAGCCCTTGACGTCCAGCCGGCCGATCCTGGAGCGGTCGATCTCCGGCAGGTCCAGGAAGTGCTCGAAGTTGGCCACCTCGCGATCGCGCAGCGGGGCGAGCATCTCCATGTTGATGGCTTTGCGTTTGGGCTCGGCCTTGTTTTTGGCCGGGCAGACGCTGACGCACAGGTTGCAGCCGGTGCAGTCTTCCGGAGCTACTTGGATGGTGAACTTCAGGCCCTTGAGATCCCTGGCCCTGTAATCCACACTGCGGAAGGTGTCGGGCGCGCCGTTGAGGCCGGCCGGCTCGTACGCCTTGGCGCGAATGGCTGCGTGTGGGCACACCAGGGCGCATTTGTTGCACTGGATGCAGACTTCAGGATCCCAGATCGGCACTTCCTGGGCGATGGCCCGCTTCTCCCACCGGGTCGTTGCGGTTGGCCAGGTGCCGTCGACGGGAAACGCGCTGACCGGCAGCAGGTCGCCCTTGCCGGCCATCATCACGCCGCTGACTTTCTGGACGAAGTCCGGCGCCTCGCCGCTGACGATGGGTTTGAGCACGTGGGCGGACGTCACCGAGCCAGGCACCTTGATCTCATGAAGATTGGCCAACGTCTGATCCACAGCTTCGAAGTTCTTCTCGACGATGGCCTGGCCCTTCTTGCCGTAGGTCTTCTCGATGGCCTTCTTGATCTGGGCGATGGCCTCCTCGCGCGGCAGCACGCCGGAGATCGCGAAGAAGCAGGTCTGCATGATGGTGTTGATGCGTGTGCCCATGCCGGTTTCGCGGCCGACGGCATAGGCGTCGATGGCGTACAGCCTGAGCTTCTTGTCGAGGATCTGCTGCTGGGCCTCCCTGGGCAACTGGTCCCACACATGGTCGGGAGGGAACGGGGCGTTAAGCAGGAATGTCGCTCCCGGGGCGGCGATTTCCAGAAGATCGTATTTGTGCATGAACTCGAACTGGTGGCAGGCGACGAAGTTCGCCTTTGTGATCAGGTACGACGAACGGATGTTGCGTGGGCCAAAGCGCAGATGGCTGGTGGTCATCGCCCCCGACTTCTTGGAGTCGTAGACGAAATAGCCTTGCGCGAAGTTGTCCGTTTCCTCGCCGATGATCTTGATCGAGTTCTTGTTCGCGCCCACGGTGCCGTCGGCGCCCAGACCGTAGAAGACCGCCTTGACGATGTCATCCGATTCGATGTAGAAGCTGTCGTCGACTTTCAGCGAGGTGTGGGTCACGTCGTCGACAATGCCGACGGTGAAGTGGTTCTTGGGTTTGTCCTTGGCCAGTTCATCGAAGACGGCCTTGACCATCGCGGGCGTGAACTCCTTGCTCGACAGCCCGTAGCGTCCACCGATGATCCTGGGCAGCTTTTCGAACGGCGTCGCGCCTTCAAGATGCGCTTCACTGATCGCCGTAAGCACATCCAGGTACATCGGCTCGCCAACACAGCCCGGCTCTTTGGTGCGGTCGAGCACGGCGATGCCCTTGACGGTTTTGGGCAGGGCGGCGACGAAATCCTTGATCGAGAACGGCCGGAACAGCCGGACCTTGAGCACGCCCAGCTTGGCGCCCATGCGCTCATTCATGCGCTGTACGGTCTGGTCGATCACTTCCGCGCCGCTGCCCATGGCGATGATGACGCGGTCGGCGTCGGGCGCGCCCACGTAGTCGTAGAGCCTGTAGCGCCGCCCGGTGAGCTTGGCGAAGCGGTCCATCGCGTCCGCAACGATCCGCGGGCATGCGTCGTAGAAGCGGTTGCAGCCTTCCCGGGCCTGGAAGAAGGTATCGGGATTCTGGGCGGTGCCTCGAATCATCGGCTTGTCGGGCGTCAGAGCCCGGGCGTGATGGGCACGAACCAGGTCGTCGCTGATGAACTGGCGCAGCACATCGTCGGAAATCTCGGCGATCTTGGCCACCTCGTGCGAGGTGCGGAAACCGTCGAAGAAGTGCAGGAACGGCACACGGGCCTCGAGCGTCGCCGCCTGAGCGATGGCGGCCATATCGTGCGTCTCCTGCACGCTGCCGCTGGCCAGCATCGCGAAGCCGGTCTGCCGGCAGGCCATCACGTCCGAGTGGTCGCCGAAAATCGACAGGGCGTGGGTTGCCAGCGTACGGGCGGCCACGTGCATGCAGAAGCTGGTCAGCTCCCCGGCGATCTTGTACATGTTGGGGATCATCAGCAGCAGACCCTGCGACGCGGTGAATGTCGTCGTCAGCGCCCCGGCCTGCAGACTGCCATGCACCGAACCGATGGCGCCGGCCTCGGACTGCATCTCCTGAATCTGCGGCACATCGCCCCAGATGTTGGACTTGCCCTTGGCTGCCCATTCATCGGTGAACTCGCCCATGGGAGAGCTGGGTGTGATGGGGTAGAGCACAATCACTTCATTGAGTCGGTGGGCGACGCTGGCGGCCGCTTCGTTGCCATCGACGGTCATCATGCGGGCACTGCTGGACAAGGCCAACCTCCTCTTGTCGTGCGACAAGCCTGAGCGTAGAAAAAACGTGCGCCGCGGGCGTCTGAAAGACCTGGCGTCCAAGACGGCGCCGACCAGTGCGGTGCGAATCATGGGCATCCGCCCTGCACGACACCAGTATATCCTTTGAGCGGCGGCGTGCGCTGCTTTCGTTACAGATATCGACCGTCACGGCTTATTGAGGACAGTCATGCGGATCAGGGGTGAACACTGTTTCGCGTGTCGGCCGACGCCGGTCGGCGGGCCCTGTTAGGATGACTGACTTCCGCGGACGCAGCAGGGCCCCAGCGTGGGGGTCGCGGCCGGCGGGCGTCGCACAGGTGCTTCGGAGAGACCCATCGATGGCCATTGAGATCACCATGCCGCGCATGAGCGACACGATGGAAGAAGGCACACTGGTCAAGTGGCGTGTCAAAGTCGGCGACAAGGTGGCGTCCGGGGACACCCTGGCCGACGTTGAAACGGACAAGGCCACCATGGAGCTCCAATCCTACGACGACGGCACCGTGGCCATGTTGGCCGTTGACGAGGGCCAGACCCTGCCCGTCGGGAACCTGATCCTCATCCTGGCTGAGAGCGGAGAGGATATCGAGCAGGCTGCCGGCGCCGCGGGCAGCGCGGCGGACGGTGAGAAGAAAGCGTCAGCGACTTCCGACGCCAAAAAGTCGGGTGAAAGCGCCATGGCGACGGCAGTGGCGACGGCGTCCCCTGCCGCAGCGCCCCACAGCGGCGGCCGCGTCAAGGCCAGCCCCCTGGCGCGCAAGCTTGCCGAAGAGCGCGGCCTGGACCTGTCGCGGGTGCAGGGGACGGGGCCCGGCGGCCGGATCATCAAGCGTGATATTCTCGAACCCACCGGAGCAGCGGCCCCCGCGACTCGGCCGACGGCCGCTGCGCCAAAGGCGTCGCCCGCGCCCGCGCCTGCTGCGACTCCCGTCAAGCTTGAAAGTCGCACGATTCCCGTCGGCAATATGCGCAAGACCATCGCCCGCCGACTGGTCGAGTCCAAGGCCACCATCCCGCACTTCACCGTCACCGTCAGTGTCGACATGGACCCGCTGCTGGCCGCGCGCGAAGCGCTCAATGAGCAGTTCGCCGAGTCTCGCGGCAAGCTCAGCGTCACCGATCTCATCACCCGGGCGGTCGCGCTGGCCATCACGCGCCATCCGCTCATCAACAGTTCATGGACCGACGTGGGTATCGAGCAGAAGGGCTCGGTCAACGTCGGCATGGCCGTTTCGCTGCCCGAAGAGAAGGGCGGCGGCCTGGTCGTCCCGGTCATCCGCGACGCCCCGAACAAGAGCCTCTGGCAGTTGGCCCAGGAGACGAAATTCCTCGCAGGCAAGGCGCGTACCACCGGCCTGACGATCGAAGAAATGTCCGACGGCACGTTCACGATCTCGAACCTGGGCATGTATGGCGTGGAGCATTTCGAAGCCATCATCAACCCGCCGCAGGCCGCGATCCTGGCGGTCGGGTCGACCGTGGAGAAGCCCGTCGTGCGGAGCGGTCAGGTCGTCGTCGGCCGCGAAATGACCCTCACCCTCAGCGCCGACCACCGCGTGGTCGACGGCTCGGTGGCGGCCGAGTTCCTGGCCACGCTCAAGACGATCATCCAGAGCCCGATCACGCTGCTGGCGTAACGACTTGCGAGGCCTGACGATGGCCGCTTCACCGGTCCGACGACTGCTCGACACGCTGATCGCGCAGAAGGGCACGATGCTTGTGCTTGCGGTCGGAGTCTCGCCCACAATCAGCCGAGACGGTCGCGCGGTGGAGTTGCGAATGCCGGCCCTTGACGAAGCGGGCTTTGATGCCTGCCTTGGGGATCTGCGCCGCGTCCAGCCCTCCATGACCATCGCGGACGAACCCCTTGACTTCGCCTTGGTTCACGACGGCGTGCTGATGAGGTGTTGTGTGACCGTCGATGAGTCGGACGCGCGATGCCTGCTTGTGCGTATCCTTGCGTGAGTTCGTCAATACGCTTCTACGCAATAGCCGGACTGCTACGCAGTCCGGACTCCGGATCCGGATCCGGATTGCGTAGCAATCCGGCTACTGCGTCACGTCTCTTGTCCCGCGTTCACTATCGACTTGGGTCAACCCTCAACAATCGCCCGTGCCCGCTGGAACACACTGAGCAGCATCTCACGTGTCAGCTTGCCGGTGAAGGTGTTCTGCTGACTGGGGTGGTAGCTGCATAGCACGGCCGGCGCGCCATCGAACACGTGTGACGCGCCGTGGCCGAAGCGATGGGCCGAGCGCTTCTCAACCCACCTCCGCCGCTGATACAGCTTCATTACCTCATCGAAGGCCAGCTTGCCGAGGCAGAGCACGACGCGCAGGTCCGACAGGCAGTCAAACGTCTGATCCAGCCATGGCTGACAGTGGGTGATCTCCGCAGGCGTCGGCTTGTTCGCCGGCGGGGCGCAGTGACACGCGGCGGTGATGACGCAGTCAATCAGCTCCAGCCCGTCGTCACGCGACGTAGCCGTCGCCTGCGCCGCGAAGCCGGCCTCGTGCATCACGTCGTAAAGAAAGTCGCCCGAACGATCACCGGTGAACATGCGACCGGTCCGATTCGCCCCGTGTGCGGCCGGGGCGAGCCCGACGATCAGCAGCCGGGCGCTCGCCGGCCGCGAGGCGGGCAGAAAGTTCGGCACTGGCCGCTCCCAATAGGTCCAGTCGCGAAAGCTCGCCCGCTTCTCGCTCGCCACTTTGGCACAGTGCTTCAATAGCCGCGGACACTTTTCGCAGGTGATGATCCGCTCATTCAGCTTCGTCAGAGCGTCGCGATGCATGCGGCTCAGCATAACGCATGCGAAGCAGATATAGTCGCGGCATGCTTCACGTCACCAACGGACACAGCGTGGCTGATTCGCTGGGGGAGTCTGGCGTCGACGGCGACATCGCCGTGTGGGCCGACGTGCTGCACGAAGGGCCGTGTCCGGCCGGTCTTGATGACGCCGCGTGGCGCAAGACGCGGGCGGAGTTCCTGACCACCTGCGGCTGGTTCGACTTCGAGCGCAACCTCGAAACGCTGCGCCGGTGGGATGGAGACTTCGACGCCTACACCGGCCACGATGAACTCGTGCTGTGGTTCGAGCACGACCTTTACGACCAGCTCATTCTGATTCGCCATCTGGCTCGGCTGGCCCGGCGCGGAGCGCAGGGCGTGAAGCTCAGCCTGATCTGCATCGGCGAATACCCCGGCATGCCCGACTTCCACGGCCTCGGCGAGCTGACACCCGATCAGCTTGCCTCACTGCTCGACACGCGCCGGGCGATCACGACCGACATGCTCGACCTCGGCCGCCGCGCGTGGACCGCCTTCACCTCGCCTGACCCGCGGCGTGTTGAAGAGATCCTCGCCGGCGACACGGCCGCGCTGCCGTTCCTCGCGGCCGCCCTGCGCCGCCACCTGCAGCAGCTTCCCTCGATCCTCAACGGTCTGGGCCGAACCGAACAGCAGATTCTTGATGCGCTGATGCAAGGGCCGCGCACCGGCATCGAACTGTTCGGTCACGACGCGTCCGCGGAAGAAGCGGTCTTCCTCGGCGACGCCAGCTTCTGGGTGTATCTCAAGCGCCTGGCCGCCGGTTCTCGGCCACTGGTGACGATCGACCCGCCGATCTCAACACCGCGCCCCGACGCGCGAAACAACTTCGATGCGGGGATGGCCCGCGCGAAAGTCGCGATGACCGATGCCGGCCGGGCAGTCCAGCGCGGGCAGGCCGATCAGGTCGCCCTTAACGGTCTGGACCGCTGGTACGGCGGCGTCCACCTGGCCAGCCCGCGTCTCACCTGGCGATGGAGCCCCGAGGCTGGCCAACTGATTCCCGGCCATTGACCTTCGCGGTTCGGTCTGTAGCGACTGGGCGGGCTGGCGCGCCGTTGGATTCACGAGATGTTTCATCTGGCGGCTTAAGTGCTTATCCGGACCGCGGCGCAGACCGATGCGCTCCGGCAGCGGACGGTCCGCGCCTCATCAGCGCGGTCTGGCCGCGGACGGAGGGCCTGCCCGTGCGCTGGCTGATCGATCTGTTGATTGTGGTGATGCTTGCCGCGGCCGTCTACGGCGGCTGGTGGGTATACACGTATCAGCAGCGGCAGGCCACCGATCTTGAACAGGTGCATGCCGCTCTGCAACGCCTGCATGAGCAGACTCGCTATCACCGCGCGATGGGCCGTGCCGAGCAGGAACTGGGTCTCGAACCGCCGCCGCTGGTCAGCGAGCAGTGGTTCGGGCCGGCCTTGCCGACCAATCCATATGCGCTGGTTGACGGACAGGGTCGCCCGTGGCTGGACATCGCGCCCGAGGGCGACTTCGAGCCGCACCCCCCCGATCCGGTGCTCACCGGCGCCGATCAGGCCCAGTTCTGGTTCAACCCCCAGCTTGGCGTTTTCCGTGCTCGTGTGCCGGCCCAGGCGTCCAGCCGCGAGACACGCGAACTTTACAACACCGTCAACCAGACCACGCTGGCGACGTTGCCCGATCAGACACTGACACAGCAGGCACGGCTGACGCGTCAGCCCACGCCCTACACCCCCGCTCGGGTCATCGTCACGGCTGAGCCGGGCCGTTCGCTGCTGGTCGAGCCGTTTGTCGAACCCTATGGCGTCGCGCGGCGCGATGCCGCGGCGCAGCGACCACAGGCAACCACGGCCAAGTCTCTCAGTGCGGCTTCCGCCCCGGGCTCCGCGGCGAATGTGGCCGTGCCTTCGGCGCCAGCCGCTTCCGCCCCGCGGGAGCCAGCGGTAATTCCACCGTCCAGGCGGCCATCCCTTAAAGATCGCTAAACCCGTGCGCGGATGCTGCTGATCCGTGTCAAGGCGTCAAGAGTCCTGGATGTCGGTCCGATCTTGAGCAATGACGCTCTGGAGCCTCACCCATGTCCGTTCACGACTTCTCGCCTAACCCGATTGGCACGACGGTCACGACCCTCGCGCCGCTCTACAGCACCTATGCCGACGATCCGGATATGGCCGAGTTGATCGCCATGTTCGTCAATGAGCTGCCTGAGCGGGTCGATGCTTTGCGGCAAGCTATCGTCGAACAGGATATGGAGACGATTCGGCGTCTGTCGCACCAGCTCAAGGGCGCGGCCGGTGGATACGGCTTTGAACCCATCACCGACGTGGCCCGCGAGGTCGAGCAGCAGGCGCGACATGCCCAGGACGTCGCGGCGGTGAAGCGCCGCGTCGACGATCTGATCCTGCTCTGTCGGCGGGCAAGTGCCGACAGCCCCGACGACGATGGGCCCGCGGCGGCATGAAACTCTGACCGTTCGTAGGGCGCAGCCGGTGTATCACGCGATCCGGTCAGGACTGCGTGCCTGTCCGGCGGCAGACTGGCCGAAGCAAGCGCAGCAGGATCGCACCAGACGGGTCAACGCAGAGGTCGCCCATGTCTGAAATGGCGATGTCGCTACAATCTATCGATGCACCCGATTCACGCTCATCAGTTCTCCAACGGCCTGTGGCTTGTCGCCGAGCCAATGGCCGGCGCGGCGTCGGTGGCGATGTCGTGGCTCACGCCGGCCGGCACCGCGTCCGAGCCCGATGACCGACAGGGCGTGACCGCCATCCTCAGCGAGATGATCTTTCGCGGCGCCGGCGACCTCGACGCCCGGGCCCACTCCGACGCCCTGGACCAGCTTGGCGTGCAGCGAAGCGTGCATGTGCGTCGCCACCACATGGTTCTGGGTGCGACGATGCTCGGGACGCGGCTGGCCGAAGCGATGCCCCTGCTCATCGACATGGTGCGTCGTCCGCGTCTGGACGAGGCGTCTTTGCCGCCGGCGCGCGACCTGGCCCTGCAGGATCTCGACGCGCTCGAGGATACGCCGCAAGACAAGACTTTCATTGAACTCAACGCACGTCACCTGCCGTCGCCGTTCAATCGTTCGGCCCTGGGTCGGCGGGCAGATATCGAGCGGCTGGACATCGACGCCGTGCGAGCCTTCGCCCGCCAGCGCCTGACCCCGGATGGCGCGGTGCTGGCTTTCGCCGGCCGGCTGGACTGGCCGATGCTGCGCGGGCACGTTGAGGCATTGCTGGGCGACTGGCAGGGGCGGACGTCAAGGCGGGAGGGTGGCGCAGCCGCTCTTCGCGGTTACGGGCATATCGAGGCCGAGTCAACCCAGGTGCATATCGGCCTGGCGCATGATGCGGTGCTGTTGACCGATCCCCACTCCATGCGGCAGCGCGTGGCGGTCGCCGTGCTGGCCGGGGGCATGAGTGGACGGCTCTTCACCGAAGTGCGCGAGAAGCGAGGCCTGTGCTATTCGGTCTTCGCACGCTACGTCGGCGACCAGCATCATGGTCTGGTGCAGGCCTACGCGGGAACGACCGTCGCGCGGGCCCAGGAGACCCTTGACGTCCTGACGCATGAGTTGCGCCGTCTGTCGACCGGCGTCGAACGCGACGAGTTTGAGCGGGCCATCGTCGGGATGAAGTCGAGCCTCATCATGCAGGGTGAATCGACCGGTACCCGTGCTGAAACGCTCGCCGCGGACCAGGCGGCGCGCGGCCGACCACGCTCGCTGGACGACGTCGCGGCCGAACTCAATGCTCTGACACTCGATCAGCTCAACGATTTCCTGGCCGAGCAGCCTCCGGGTGAAATCACCACGGTCACCATCGGTCCGCGGGAGCTCTCGTGCCCGCAGGCCGCCGCGGCCACGGTCACGGCGTGAGGTTGGCGCCGTGGGCGGCCAGGCATCGATCCGCAGGGGCGGCGCCGTGACGCAGACCGGGCCGCAAGGCCTCGGTTCGGAGTAGGAATCACCCGCACCCATTACCCCGAGGTGCCTCATGCATCTGCTCATCACCGCCGGGCCTACGCGCGAACCGATCGATGAGGTACGGTTCATCTCCAACCGTTCGAGCGGTCGTCTTGGTTTGGCGCTGGCGCAGGAGGCGGCCACGGCAGGTCACGACGTGACGCTGCTTCTCGGGCCCGGACCCGACGCAGAAGACGAACCCGCGCACCCCCGTTGTCGGACCATCCGCTTCGAGACGACGGCTGATCTGCAAGCCCTGCTGCACGAACAGTTCCGCGGCTGCGATGTGCTGGTGATGGCGGCCGCTGTGGCCGACTATCGGCCGCGCCGGGCCCTGGGCAAGATCGCCCGCCGCAAGGGCCAGCCGCTCACGCTGAGCCTCGAACCCACCCCCGACCTGGTGGCGGAGATCGCCGCCACCAAGCGTGACGATCAGGCCGCCATCCAGAAAGGCGGCCAGAAGATCATTGCCTTCGCCCTTGAGGAAGCCACCCAGCTCGAACAGCGGGCCGCCAGCAAGATGCAGCGCAAGGGCGTGGACGCGATCGTCGCCAACCCCCTGGGCACAATGGAGTCGCCGACCATCGCCCCTGTGCTTCTCACCGCTGACGGCCGACGTCTCACACCCCCTGACGCCAATCTCTCCAAGGCCGACTTCGCGGCGTGGCTTCTCGCCCGGATCGACGAAATCTGAGCGCCGGATCTCGCATCGCTGCGACGAGCGCCGGCGCGGACGGACACTCTCCAGCCGCCCAAAAGAAAACCCCGCCGTCGCGGCGGGGTGAGGATTCTGGAATGGCGTCCACGTCGCTTCATGCGCGACGGAGCTTACGGACGGTCGCGATGCCTCCCATCAGGCCGAGCCCGACCCACGCCGCCGCCGGCAGGGGCACTGTGGCCACCTCGACTTTGTCCAGCAGCATGCCGATGTTGTCGCCGCCGGCGCCTTCAAAGCTCAACTGCACGGTCGTCGGCACCGCCACGGTGAACTGACGCGTGAAAGTCGTGAAAGGGTCATTCATCGCCAGCGTGAATGACTCGTTGAGCAGGGAGCCCAGGTTCACCTGCACGCTCACGCTCTCGACGGCCGTGTTGCGATGGTTGCCGGCGAGGTCGAAGCTCAGGATGTAAGTTCCGGCCGCGAGATTCAGGTCGATGCTGGTCATCTTGCCCGCATTGTTCGTCGAACCATCCATGTCGACGTACAGGCCGTTACCAGGCTGGAAGTCGTGGAAGCCGTTGCCGATCAGGTCGACCGTGCCGCCGCTGACCGTCCACTGGGCGAAGGCGGCATAGTTAAGTACGCCGGTTCCGCCGTGCTCGGCGTTGAAATCGTCCTGGAAAACAACCGTGGCGGCCGAAGCCTGCGACACCAGCAGGCCGGCCGCAAGCACAGCCCCGAGAAGGCTCAAATGGCGAAATTTCATGGCACTCTCCCATGCCCGTCAGAGGCGGCGGGCGATTTTCCGCGGGTCGTTGCGTGGCACGCCAGAACGTGAAATGTCCGCGGACAGACCCTTTCGCCGAACCGCGAAAAGGCCTTGTGGATACCGGTCGTCCCGCGGCACCGGCGCAGCGGGTGTCATGGATGGAGCCTACCTCCCCATGTTGTGCAGGCGCGGGGGGTCTATGAAAAGTCACAAACGTCGAGTATCTGAAGTCTGTCTGTAGCGATCAGGCAAGATAGGTGGTTGCCATCGAGATCGCGCGCCGTGACCTATAGTGGCGCAGGGATCGCTATGCTGGCTGTTCGCAGGAGCTGCGCGGCGCAATCGCTCGCTGCGGTATTCACCAATCGAAGGATGCGAATGATGAGATTACATCGAAGGGGTGCATGGGGGTTGGTGATCGTGTTCGCGTGCGGGCTGCATGGAGCGGCGCGGGCAGGCCAGGTGTATGACGGGGCGGGTCTTTCATTTGCGACCACCGGCCAGAACATGTGGGCCACAGGCGACGGCTTCGAATTCAACTGGTCGCAGGAGTTTCTCAGCCCGGCCATTTCCACCGGAAGCCTGTGGATCAATCCCGCACCGGTGACTGTGTCGGGTATTACCGTCGACACGCGCTTCGCCGTTTCGGCTGTCGGCCAGATGGGCGTCGGCGCCGGGTTGTATATGAATGGCGGCCTGGTCGACGCGAACCTCGACTTCGACGTGGCCCTTGAAGCGCCCGACGTCATCCGCACGGGAGAATATTTCCAGTTCTCCGCCGTCAGCTCCAGGCTCGCCAGCTCGTCGATTCAGACCCAGTCGCCCACGGCCAGGGCCTATCTGGAAGGGATTCTCAAGTTCAGCACCAATGTTTTCGTCGAAGCCAAGGTCAGCGGCGGCAATATTTTCAACGGCGTGAGCAACGGCACGTTCACCTGGCAGCGTGACAACAGCCACGGCGGGCCGCTGGTCAACGTCGATCTGCGCCAGGACCTGTTCGCCTTCAACCATGACGGCAATGGCCGACTGATCTGGAAAGCCAGCGACGTTGGCGGCGTGGGCGACGTCATCAAGATCGGCAATCCGCTGGCGCCGTCGGCCGAACTGACCATCGGCGACTGGGAGTTGAACACCAGCGGCGGCCTGTCCGGCGAAGAGATCGTCTCGGCAGGCAGTCAGACCCTGCTCACGACGCTCGTCGATGTTGACGCCAGCCTGACCGGCGGCAGCCCGCTGACCGGCGCCTCGATCAACGTGAACCTGGGCAGCAATGTCCACTTTGATGCCGGCTACGACATCCTCGACTTCGACATCACCCTCGACGCGGGCTATCAGCAGAACTTCGCCGTCGATTCAGTGCTGAAAGTGAGCCTGCAATTCGACCAGCCGGTGATGCTGAAGATCGGCGACGGCCCCTCGCACACCACCGACCAGACCGGCCCGCTGGCGATCAACCAGTTGGCGGATGTGCACATTGCCCTGACGGGCGGCGACGTACAGGTCACGCCGACATTCTCCGTCGACGCCCAGCTCACCAACAACACCGCCTTCACGCTCAACCTGCTGATGCAGTATGCGGCCTTACGGGGGTGGATCGACTTCGACTTCCACAGCCTGTTCTACTCGCAGGACAACATCGTCCACCGCAACTTCGGGCCACTCAACAGCTGGGAGCAGAACTTCGGGTCCATCGATCTGACGGTGTTCGATGAGCAGTTCGCGATCACGGGGTTTAACAGCGTGGTCGGACAATCTTTCATTCTTTCCGCGTCGCTGCCCGGGGATTTCAATGCGGACGGCGTCGTGGACACGCAGGACATCAACCCGTTCATTCTCGCCCTCACCCAGCCGTCGGCCTATGAGTCAACTTACGGCGCATCGCCCGACGCCTACGAGACCAATGGCGATGGCGTCCTGAATACCCAGGACATCAACTCTTTCATCGCCTTGCTCACCGGCGGCGCTCAGGCCGCGATCATTCCCGAGCCGGCGAGTCTGGGTGGGCTTGCGTTGGGCGTTCTGGTCGTCAGCCGCCGTAAGCCGCGGCGCTGATGGGTGGGGCAGCGCGCCGGCGTCGCGGCGCGGATGTCGGGCTTCGCCGGGCATACCGACCGCGTTCTACGCCTCGTCCTTCAGCGCGGCCGCGAGGTCGGTCACCACCTTCTTCGCGTCGCCGAACACCATGGAGCACTTGGGATCGAAATACAGCTCATTCTCGATGCCGGCGAAGCCCGGGTTAAGGCTGCGCTTGATGACGAAGATCTGACGGGCCTTGTCGACGTTGAGAATCGGCATACCGTAAATCGGACTGCTCTTGGCGTGGCGGGCGGCGGGATTGGTCACGTCATTGGCGCCGATCACCAGCGCGACGTCTGCTTGCTCGAACTCCGGGTTGATGCTCTCCAGGTCGTAGAGCTGCTCATAAGGCACGTTCGCTTCGGCCAGCAGCACGTTCATGTGGCCGGGCATGCGGCCGGCCACCGGGTGGATCGCGTACTTCACCGCGATGTTGCGGCGGGCCAGTTCGTCCGCCAGCTCGCGCACCGCATGCTGAGCCTGGGCCACCGCCATGCCATAGCCGGGCACGACAATCACCGACTGGGCCGCGTCGAGCACGATGGCGGCGTCCTCGATGGAAGACTCGCGAGCGGTCTTGCCCTCGGCGTTGGAGCCGCTGGTCGCCCCCGCGGCGGCGGCCTCGAAGCCCACCCCGCCGAACAGCACGTTCACCAGCGATCGGTTCATCGCCTTGCACATGATGCTGGTGAGGATCAGACCCGACGCGCCCACCAGCGATCCGGTGATGATCAGGGCGTGGTTGTTGAGCACGAAGCCGGCCATCGCCGCCGCCAGCCCCGAATAGCTGTTGAGCAGCGAGATCACCACCGGCATGTCGGCCCCGCCGATGCCCACGACCAGCGGAATGCCCGCCGCCAGCGACAGCAGGGCGATGAGGATCAGCAGCCAGCCCCAGCCGGGTTGTTCGAGCATGATCAGCGACAGCGCCAGCGGCGCGAGAATGAGGGCGGCGATCAGCACCTTGTGGAAAGGAAGCTGCACCGGCGTGCCGGGCACCCACTGCTTGAATACACCGCCCTGCAGCTTCGCGAATGCGACCAGCGAGCCCGTGAACGTGATCCCGCCGATCAGCACCGCCAGGCCGACCGATAGATCGTATGACTCACGGCCGTGGGTCGCGTACCAGCCGCAGGCCACCAGCAGCGACGCGATGCCCCCGAAGCCGTTGAGCAGGGCGACCATCTGCGGCATGCCGGTCATGGGCACGCGCACGGCGAAGATCACGCCGACCAGAGAGCCGATCAGCAGCGCCAGGGCGATCCAGATCAGCGAATGGGCCGTGGCCCCGTCGAGGTGGTAGAGCGTGATCGCCGAGGCGATGAGCATGCCCACCGCCGAAAGCAGGTTGCCCCGGCGGGCGGTGTTGACCTTGCTGAGCATTTTCAGGCCGTAAATGAACAGCACGGCCGCGAGCAGGTAGACGAGCGTCATCCAGTCCGTTTTGGCCAGAGCAAAGGTGGGCATGGGCAGTTTCCGGGCATCAGGCGACGGGTCTGCGGTTCCGGTCGCCAGGGGGCTGGAGGGTGGAGCTACTTCCTGGTCTTGAACATGCGCAGCATGCGGTCGGTCACCACGTAGCCGCCGACGACGTTGATCGTCGCGAAGATCACCGCCAGAAAGCCAAGGATCACCCCGAAGTGCAGCATGCTCTCATTCATCGCGCACAGCAGGGCGCCGACGATGGTGATGCCGCTGATGGCGTTGGACCCGCTCATCAGCGGGGTGTGCAGCGTGGCCGGCACCTTGGTGATGACCTCGAAGCCGACGAAAATCGCCAGCACGAAGACGACGATGTTCACGATCAGGGGGGATATATCCATGGTTCGATCTGCGGTTCAGGGTCCGGGTTCGGGACTCAGGGATCAAGTGGCCATCGCCAACCAGGTCATGCCCCGAGTTTCGTACGGACCAGGTCGTTGGTGATTTCGCCCTCGTGCGTGATGGCGGCGCCTTTCTGGATTTCATCGCCCAGGTCAAGCTTGAGCGTTGCGGCGGGCGTGTCGCCCTCGACGGGGGCGATGATTTCCTTGAGGAACGCGAGCATGTTGTTGGCGTAGGCCTGGCTGGCGTGCACCGGCAGCAGGGCCGGCAGGTTGAGCGTGCCGTCGATCACCACACCCTGCTCGGTGACGATGCGCTCGCCCGGCTTCGTGAGTTCGCAGTTGCCGCGCCCGGCATCGAGATCGGCGGCGATATCCACGACGATCGAGCCGCGCGCCATGCCGCGAACCGTATCGGCGGGGATCAACAGCGGCGGCGCCTTGCCGAAGATCGCGGCCGTGGCGATGACCGCGTCGGCGTTCTGCACGTGTCGGGCCATCTGCTCGATCTGCCGGCGGCGGTCCTCCTCCGTCTGCTCTTTGGCGTAGCCGCCGGCCGTCTCGGCGTCGGAGGTGGTGGGCCCGAGTTCGACGAAGCGAGCCCCGAGGCTCTGGACTTGTTCCTTGACCGCCGGCCGCACGTCATACGCCTCGACGATCGCGCCCAGCCGCTTGGCAGTGGCGATGGCCTGCAACCCGGCGACGCCCGCGCCCAACACAAACACCCGCGCCGGGGCCAGGGTGCCGGCCGCGGTGATGAGCATGGGCATCATCTTGCGGCAGGCATTGGCGGCCATCAGCACGGCCTTGTACCCGCCGATGTTCGCCTGGCTCGACAGCACGTCCATCGACTGGGCCCGGCTGATGCGCGGCACGAACTCCATCGAGAAGCTGGTGATCCGGCCCGCAACCAGCGCGCGGATCAGTTCTCCATGTTTCAGCGGCGCGAGCATGCCCAGGAGCACGGCCCCGGCCTTGAGCCGGCCCGCCTGCCGGGGCGTCGGCGGATGCAGTGTGACCACCACATCCACCGCGGCCCAGGTCGCGTCAAGGTCGTCGGCATTCACGAGGGTCGCCCCCGCATCGCGGTAGGCGGCGTCGTCATGGCCGGCCTCGCAACCGGCGTCGCGCTGGATCAGCACTTCAACAGGGGTCTTTTTATCGCTGGTCAGTTTCTTGACGGCCTGGGGTGTGAGTGGGACGCGCGTGTCGTGAAATTCGATCTGGCTGGGGACCAGCAGCTTCATGGGTGTCTTCCGCGGCGGAGTCGCCGTGCATCAAAAGGAATGGGCATGACTCTAACGAACTTTCGTTCCAGCGTCATATCCGCCACGGTCGGCCGCGACCCCGGCCGTGCGATTCAGGTGGCTGGGGACGGCGACGGTTCTATGGCGTCGTGCGACGACCAGGCCCATGCGCGGATCGACGAGGCGCGCCTGCGGACATTCGATATCATGCACCCCTCATGTCGGTGCAGATACACGAGTTCGCCCTCAGCACGTCGAAGCGCGATGACATGGTCGAGATCACCTCGCGGGTGGCGGCCATCGTGCGCGAAGCAGGAATTGAACGCGGCGACGTCGTGATCCATGTGCCGCACACCACGGCCGGGGTCACGATCAACGAAAACGCCGACCCCGACGTCGTCCACGACATGCTGGCCCAGCTCGATGAACAGGTGCCTTGGGAACGCGATTATTACCGGCACGGCGAAGGCAACAGCGCCGCACACGTCAAGGCGTCGATGATGGGCAGCAGCGTGACCGTTCTGGTCGACGACGGCCGGCTGCTGCTCGGTCGCTGGCAGGGCATCTGGTTTTGTGAGTTCGACGGACCGCGCCGCCGCAAGTGTCTTGCCCAGATTCGCTGCTTTACGTAGTCGCTTTCAAGCCCGTGGCCCGGCGAACGCGCAACCGTCGCGGCACCAGCGGGCCTGGCCACAGGCGATCGAGAGTCGCAACTGGCAGAGAGGTTGATCTTAAGTTCGCTTCAGGCGCCGCGGGAGGGGGCTTCCGGGGCGGGCGGGCGAAAGAAAAACCCCGCTGCCGCCGAAGCGACAACGGGGCGGAGGGGAGAAAGCTCTCTAATTGAAGCAGGTCGGTCAGGGACCTGCGTTCACTCCACATTTTTAGAGGATGAACCCTCACCGCGTCAAGCTTTATTGCGCGGACACCCGCAATTTTACCCTGTCGATGCCGCCGGGGCCAGTCGATCACGCGCTAAAATCGCCGCGCCGACAATTCCCGCATCGTCCCCGAGCTTGCTCACGACCAGCTTGCAGTCGTGCAGCTCGGCGGGGTGGACGTGCTCCTCGAAGGATTCCTGCACCAGCTCCAGGTAGTGGCGCCCCAGGGCCTCAACCAGGCCGCCGCCCAGCACAACACACGGTAAGCTTAGCATTGTCACGGTGTTAGCGATCGAAATGCCCACATAGTAGGCGCTGTGTTCGATCACGTGGGTCGCCACATAGTCGCCTTCCGCGAAGGCCGTTGCCAGTACCTTGGAGCGTATCTTGTCCAGCCGGCCGTCCACCGCGTCCACGATGCTGCTGTGGTGGTTCGAGAGAATCAGCTCCCTTATCAGGTTCACCACGGCGGTTCGGCTGGAAAAACTCTCCAGGGTCCGCCGCCCCAGCGAGCCGCCGGGCATGAGAATGGTCTGGCCGATTTCCCCAGCCGTCTGAAAATGGCCGTGGTAGAGCTTGCCCCCCAGGACCAGGCCCGCTCCGATCCCCGTGCCGACAAAAACCGCCAGCATGTCGTCGTAGGCTTTGCCCGCGCCCGCCCGGTGCTCGCCCCAGGCCCCGACATTGACGTCGTTGTCCACCGTCACCGGGATGCCCAGAATCTTCTGCAGCCGGTGGCCCAGCGGGTATTCGTCCCAGCAGAGATTGACCGCGTTGCGGACCACGCCCGTCTTGATGTTGACCGTCCCCGGCGCGCCGATGCCAAGACCCGCGATGTCGCCCGGGCCGTTCAGGTGTGACTTGAGGATCAGGTTGCTGACCGCCTCGACGATGCGGCTGAACACCCCGTCCGCGCCCTGCTCAGCCTTGGTCTTGACCTTGATCCGGTGCAGCACCTTCCCGCTGCCGCTGACCAGGCCCAGGCTGATGTTGGTGCCGCCCAGGTCGATGCCGATGCAGGGCTTGCCGTTGTCCTTGCCCATGAAGGTCCTCCGTGCGTAGGGCTGCGACGGCTCGTGCCGCCGGGGCGGTCGGGTGGTCAGGTCGCCATGGCCGGCGTTCGCTGGTGGTGGCCCGCCGCGTGCTCGAACGCGGCTGCGAAGTGCAGCAGGCGCCGTTCGTCGAAGGCCGGCCCGATGAGTTGCACGCCCACCGGCAGGTCGATCCCCTCATCGGTCGCGAAACCGCCGGGCAGGCTGATCGCGGGCAGTCCCGCGAGACTGGCCGGCACCGTGTAGACGTCGTTGAGATACATCGCCAGGGGGTCGTCAACCTTGTCGCCGAGCTTGAAGGCCGGGCTCGTGGCCGTCGGGCAGAGAATCGCGTCGCACTGTGCGAATGCCGCGTCGAAGTCATTCTTGATCAGTCGGCGGACCTTCAGGGCCCGCAGATAGTAGGCGTCGTAGTAGCCGCTGGACAGCGCGTAGGCGCCGAGCATGATGCGGCGTTTCACCTCCGGACCGAAGCCCTCGGCCCGCGAGGCCGCATACAGGTCGACGAGGTCGGCCGCGTCCTTCGCGCTGTGGCCATAGTGCACGCCGTCGTAGCGGGCCAGATTGCTCGACGCCTCCGCCGTCGCCACCAGGTAGTACACCGGGATGCCGTACTCCGTGTGCGGCAGGTCGACCTCGACGATCTCGGCTCCGAGATCACGGTAGATCTCGATGGCCGCATCGATCGCCGCGGCGACGGCCGGGGCGTTGTCGTCGGACAGATACTGCCGGGCGAGTCCGATGCGCGCCGGTCCATCCGTGTCGAGGCGCTCGTCGAGTGCGACGGCGAGGTCGGGCACGGGCAGATCCGCGCTGGTGGAGTCCAGCGGATCGTGGCCGGCCATGACGGCCGTGAGCAGGGCCGCATCCGCGACCGTGCGGGTCAGCGGGCCGATCTGATCGAGGCTGCTGGCAAAGGCGACCAGGCCCCAGCGGCTGATGCGTCCGTACGTTGGCTTGAGCCCCACAACCCCGCAGTACGCGGCCGGCTGGCGGATTGACCCGCCTGTGTCGGTGCCCAGGGCTGCCGCGCAGAGGCGTGCGGCCACCGCGGCGGCCGACCCGCCCGACGATCCGCCCGGCACGCGGCGCGTGTCCCACGGGTTGAGTGTCTTCTGGAAGGCTGAGTTTTCGGTGGACGAGCCCATGGCGTACTCGTCCATGTTGGTCTTGCCGAGGATCACCGCGCCGGCGGCTTCGAGGCGTTGCACGGCCGTGGCCGTGAAGGGCGCCTCGAAGTTCTCGAGCATCTTCGATGAGCAGGTCGTGCGGCCGAACTCGGTGCACAGCAGGTCCTTGATCGCCAGGGGTACGCCCGCCAGCGGTCCGGCCGACTCGCCCGCTTTCAGCTTCGCGTCGACCGCCCGGGCACGCTCCAGAGCCCGGCTGTGAAACACCTGCGTGTAACAGCGCAGCGTCGGGTCGAGGGCGTCGATCCGCTGGAGATAGGCCTGCGTCGCCTGCTCGGCCGTGAGCGACCGGTCGGCAATGGCGTCGCGAAGTTCGATGGCGGTCAGGTCAATCGGCTGCATGGCGGCGGGGTCGGGCTCTCAGTCCTGCGGGCTTGGGTCCGGGTCGGAGGCGATCGAAAGTCGTCCAGTCACAATCGAAAAACAGCCTTCCTCTAGGCGCCCGGCCCGTCGCCGAGAATCTTAGTGACCTTGAAGAACGGCGGGTCCTGTTGCGGCGCGTTGGCCAGCATCTGCTCGGTCGGCCGCCCCGGTTGCGGCGTATCGTCGCGAAGCACGCTGTGCATATCCAGGGCATGGGCCATCGGCTCGACGCCTTCGACGTCCAGCTCATTGAGCTTCGACACATACTCCAGGATCGCCCCGAGCTGATCGGTGAAGTGGCGCACTTCCTCTTCGCTGAGTTTCAGCCGCGCCAGATGGGCGACGTGGCGGACCTGATCTTCACTGATGGTCTGGGACATGGGCCAGCCTCCGCTGCCGCCGACAAGCCGGCAGGGCCTGCATCAGCCGGCAATATACGCCATTCGCCTGCTTCGCGTGCGCAGCCGATCGGCGCTAAGATGGACTTGTGGATGAAGCCCATCCACCGACCGTTGACCCTGGACTCTAGACCTTGGACCGTGAACCTCGGACCGCGGACTTCGGCCCTCGGACGCTGGTCTCTGGACCCCTGACTCGGACACCCGCCATGGCTGACGCCAAGCTGCTCGAATGCTTCGATAACCCGAACCCGCGCCGCGACTACGTCATCGAGCACGTGGCCGAGGAATTCACCAGCGTCTGTCCCAAGACCGGCCACCCGGACTTCGGCACCGTCACGCTGCGCTACGTGCCCGACAAGCGGTGCGTCGAACTCAAGAGCCTGAAGCTCTACTACCAGAGCTATCGCAACGACGGCATTTTTTACGAAGCGGTAACAAACAGAATGTGCGATGACCTGGCGGCCGCGATGGCCCCGCGCTGGATGGTGCTCCGCACCGACTGGAAAGGCCGCGGCGGCATCCGCTCGACCATCACCGCCACCATGGGCGACGTGCCGGCCTAGGCCGTCAGGCGGTCGCCCCGTGGGCCCGCAGCACGGGTGGGATGCGCTCGAGCCCGCGCTGCATGGCGTGATCCAGAGCCGTTCGGCCCTGGGCGTCGACGGCCTGGACATCCGCGCCGGCGGCGATGAGCATTTCGGCGATCTCGGCCATGTCTTCGGGTTGTGTGGCGTTCATGATCAGCGGTGTGACGCCCTCGAACTTGCTCCCGGGCCGGGTGTTGCGGCTGTCGACCTGCGCGCCGCGCTCGAGCAGCAGACGCACACAGTCGGGGGCGTGCTCAGCCGCCCAGTGCAGAGGCTTGCCGCCGATCCAGTTGTTCTCCTCGGCTTCAATATCCGCGCCGGCGTCGAGCAGCATGGCCACGATGTCCACTTTGTTGTTGTGTGACGGCCAGTGCAGCGGTGTGTCGCCGATCCAGCCACGCTGGTGCACGCTCAGGGGGTCACGCTCGATGTGCTGGCGGACAACGTCGGCCCAGCCTTCGCGGGCGGCGAGGTTGATGGCCACCCCCAGGCCGTTGGTGCCGGAGGCTTGGTCGGGGATCTCATGCAGGAAGTAGTCGACGACGTCCTGGTGCCCGGCCCACGCCGCTTCGATGACCGGCGGATAGGTGGCGTGCGGGTGGGTGTAGACTTCCGCGCCGCGTTCGACGAGCAGGCGACAGATGGCAAGTTTGCCGTGACGTGCGGCGAACTGCAGCGGCGTGAGCTGATAGGCCCGATCGCCGGCTCCGCGCGGGCCTTCGCTGCTGTGGGCATGCACCAGGTCAGGATTGGCGTCGAGCACCGTCCCCACCGCGTCGGCATTGCCGTCGGCAATGAGCGTGTAGATGGACGCCGCCGGTCTCTCCGTTGCGAGGTTCTTCACGTGAGCCATCAGCTTCGGCCAGCTCGCGAAGCCGTACGACCTCGCCAGCTCGTGCTGGGCATCGGTCAGCTTCATGCTGGCGCGATCACGCTGCTGGCTCTTGTGAAGGTCCTTGGCCTGCTTGCGGAGAAACTCAACGTTGGCGGACGGCGGCAACGGCCGCTGAGGGGAAGTAGTCACGAGGACCTCCTTTCGCTGCTGCCCGTGGTCCGCCGAGATCGGGCTGAAAAGAGGTTGATCGTGATGTCGAGCGGCGAACGGGTGGGTTCAACCCTTTCCGCGGACAGGACGCGCCCTGAGCACGTGCCTGTGATTGTAGTGCGGCGGGTTCCGGGCGGGCAAGGCCAAGGGCCATGTTCGGCCGAATGTCAGTTCCGTCGCCGCCGGAGCGTCAGCACGAGCCCCGCGACGAGAACCAGGGCGGCTGACGGCTCGGGCACCACGGTTTCGATCTGGAAGGTCGCGACCTTCGGCGACTTCTCGTAGTCGTCCGGGTTGCTCACGCGCTGCGTCCCGTCCGCGTTGAACGTGAGCGTGCCCCAGGTCTCTTCCGCCTTGCCGTCGCCCTGTTTCTTGTCGTGCAGGATCCAGACCATGTAGCCCGTCGTCTTGCCGTTCGCGTCGACGATTCGGCGGACCGCTCCGACGAACACGGCATGAGCCCCGAGGTCGGTGCCGTCCGCCTTCGTGCCCATGTGGACGACCATTTCGACATCGCCCTTGTCCTTGATGGCCTTGAAGACCTTCTCCCAATCGGTGGTCTGTTCCGTCGAGATAGGAAGGTCGTTGTCGCCGGTGTACTTGTCCTTGCCGGCCAGGAAGTTCGCGACCGTGGTGCCTTTGCCGCCGATGTCGGTGCCCATGGCCGTCTTCAGTTCGCCGTAGACGGTGGCGATGTCGTCGGTGATGGAGACGTTGTCGTGGATGTTGGCCAGGTACTTGAGCGATCGGGCGGCTGACGCGGGGCCGCAGCCCATCTTCTCCTCGCTCAGCGGCTTGGGCAGGTTGGCGTTGCCTTCGCCAAAGTCGCCGCGAGCCCCGTCGCCGAGCGTCTCGCCCTCGCGAGCGCCGACGAAGTGGCTCGCCGGCGCCGGCGCGCCGATGTTGGTGCCTCCGCTGAAGCTCTCACCATCGAGCATGCCCTCCATACCACCGAACAGCACGCCTGCGGAGGCGACCGCCGCCGTCTGCATGGCGCCGCCGACCGGCACAGCGCCCAGCGGCGCCGCATTGAACGTCAGGCGGTAGTCCAGGGTGGTCACATCCATCGAGCCGGATGTGACGCCCAGGTCGAAGGTGACGTTGGACGGCAGCAGGTCTCCAATGGCCGCCGCATCGGCCACGACCATCGGCAGATTCCGCACCGCCCAGTTGTCCCCGCCGCCCGCCACGGCGGTGACCAGATTCAGGTAGCCGTAGTAACCGACGCCGCCCGTCACCGGGTCGTCGAAGGTCAGGTTGGTCAGGTCATCGGCTGTCAGTTGCAGGTTCACCTGGCCCCAGTCGGAGTTCTCGCTGACATAGCCGCCGGCTCCGTCAAGCCAGTTGAGTTGTTCGAAGCTGATCAGCGCGGCATGTGTCGAGGAACCAGTCAGCAGGCAGGCAAAGCACGGCATGGCGCGCAGTACGGCGCGAGACCAATGAGAGTGTGACATGTTCGCCCCTCCACAAGGCGATGAGGACACGGATGAGTCAAAAGACCAGTTAATATTGTAACCGGTCGGTTCTGCGCCACAAAGCTCATTGAGCGCGACGGGCTGGAAAATGGCTGAGGCGACGGGCAGTGAACGCTGTCGGCGTCGACTGTCGTCGGTCACGCCAGGTTGCAGAGCTGGAAGCGGTTGCCATCGGGGTCAGGCCCGTCGCAGAGCTCGAGGGAGCCGTAGCGGTGGTGCTCGCCCATGGCCACGCCCAGGCTGACCAGACGTGCACGTTCGGCCGCGATGTCGGCGCAGTGAAAGCTGATCTTGTGGGCGCAGCCGCCTTCGCCCGCCGCGCCGCCCGTCCCCGCCTTGTGCAGGGCGATAGTCGCTGCGCCCGCGTCAAACTCGCGCCACTGCGGATCGTCAGCGTCCTGGCCGGCCTTGGGCGGCAGGCGCAGCACATCGCGGTAGAACACAGTCATCTCGTCCATGCGATGGGTGAAAAGAATCACACGGACAAGGCGATAGGGCGGCGATGACTGCATGAAAGGGCTCCCCGGCGGCACGTGCTTTCGATCCTGTCATGATAGCTGGCTCCGGCCCGGCGGCGCTGCTACCTTATGCGCCGCCCGGCCACGCGGCCGCTTCGTTGTCCGATGTCGGATGTAAAACGAGCACACGATCATGAGCATACTCGTCGACGGTAACACCAGGGTCATCTGCCAGGGCATTACGGGTTCGGCCGGTGCGTTCCATACGAAGGCGTGTCTTGACTACGGCACGAAGATGGTCGGCGGCGTGACGCCCACCAAGGGCGGGACGAAGGATGCCAACGGCCTGCCGGTGTTCAACACCTGCGCCGAGGCGGTTGAGGCCACCGGCGCCGACGCCACGATGATCTTCGTGCCCCCGGCCTTCGCCGCCGACTCCATCCTCGAAGCCGCCGACGCCGGCATCAAGCTCATCGTCTGCATCACCGAGGGCATCCCCGTGATGGACATGATGCGCGTCCGTCGGGCTCTGAACCTCAACAGCGGCAGAGGTGTGCGGCTAATCGGCCCCAACTGTCCGGGCGTCATCACCCCCGGCGAGAATGGCGGGGGCTGCAAGATCGGCATCATGCCCGGCTACATCCACAAGCCCGCCGACAAGGCCGAGAGCGGCCGGGCTGTGGGCATCATCAGCCGCTCGGGCACACTCACCTATGAAGCGGTCTGGCAGTGCTCGAACCTGGGCATCGGCCAGACCACGTGCGTGGGCATCGGCGGCGATCCGGTGCGCGGGCTCAATTTCGTCGACTGCCTCGTGCAGTTCAACGCCGACCCACAGACCGACGGCATTGTGCTCATCGGCGAAATCGGCGGCAGCGACGAGGAGCAGGCGGCTGCGTTCATCAAAGACCACGTGCGCAAGCCGGTGGTCGCGTTCATCGCCGGCCGCACCGCGCCCCCCGGCCGACGCATGGGCCACGCGGGGGCGATCATCGACGGCGGCGGTGGAGGGGCGGACTCCAAGCTCGCGGCCCTGCGCGAGGCCGGCTGCTTCATCGCCGACAGCCCCGCCGACATCGGCCCGCAGATGGCCAAGGCCCTGGCCATCTGACGCCGCGTCATGTCGCGGGCCGTCACAGCACCTTCTTCCCCCAGGGAGACCGTAATGGATTACGCCAAGCCAATGCGTCGGGCGCTATGGTGCGCGATGTGCGTCGCGGCGCTGTCGCCTTTGGGCTGCGCCCGTTACACCACGCCCGGTCCCGGCGCCGATCTGGCGCGCCTCACCGGGCTGACGCCCGAGCAGATGCGCGCCGCCACCGACACGCAAATCCAGCAGGTGCTGGATCGCAACCCGCTGTCGCCCATGCCGGCGATTCTCGCGGTGGCCCGCGTGCAGGGGTCGGGGTACAGCTCCCACAGTGTGCGGCAATCCTACGGCCTGGGGGGGTATTCCGTGGTCACCACGCGCGACATCGAACGCGACAGCGACTACCAGCGCATCGCCGCGATGCCGATGGTCGCCGACCTGGTCACGATCAGCAGGCTGTTTCTGCCCAAGCAGCTTGAGGATCACCAGCAACTGCGCGAGGCCGCGGCCGCGGCCCACGCCGACATGTTGCTGATCTACACGCTGGATACCGCCATGGGCGTCAAGGATCTGTTGGAGCCCGCGTCGGTCATCACGCTGGGCCTGTTCCCCAGCCAGCAGGCGCAGGTGAGCAGTTCGGCCGCCGCGGTGCTGCTCGACACACGGACGGGTTTCCTTTATGGCTCGGTCGAGGCGACCGAACACCGCCGCCAGGCGGCCAATGCCTGGACCAGCGCCCAGGCTGTCGATGACGCGCGCCAGGCCGCCGAGCGCGCCGCTTTCGAGGCGATGCTTGATGAGTTCGAACATCTCTGGGCCGACGTCGTCCGCCGCCGCCTGCCGCAGGGTGCCGATGTCGAGGCCCTGCAACGCGAGCTGGGGGCGAAAGACGCCGAGAGTCCCGACGCACCAAGCGGCCAGTAGGCTGACGAACCACACCCCATGCGTGGAGGATGCATTCCCTACCGTCGGCGGCGCCGCGCACGGCAACCCGACCGCGTGTGTGGCATCAGACCGCCGCGGTCATACGCTGGCGCTGCTGTTCGGCAGCCTGTGTGATCTGCTCCCAGAAATCCGCGTCATACGCATAGAGCAGGTCGAACATCGCCGCGACGCTGGCGTCCGTGGCCACCACGTCGATGCTGCTCACCGATCGTCCGTTCACCCGGTAGGGTTCGCCGGGCTGGGCTTCCTGCAGGTCGTATTTGCCGATCGAGCTGATGAGCATGCGGGCCTCGTTGGTCACGCCCTCGATGGCGAAGTTGGTCACGCCCTTGGCCCCGGCTTCCACCAGCGCCGTCTCACCGGCGAAGTCCTCGGCGAACTGGCTGCGGCCGGCCATGGCCGCGATCAGGAACGCCTTGCCGAACGCGACGGCGTCCGCCCCGAGGCACAGCGCCTTGGCCAGGTCGCGCCCGGTCAGCAGGCCCCCGGCGATCGTGTAGTCCAGATTCCGGTATCGCTGGCGAGCTTTGTGGATGGCCGCCATGCACGTGAGCATGGGCAGGCCCATGTCGTTCATGGGGCCCAGCGGGCTCATGCCCGTGCCGCCCTCCGAGCCGTCGACCGTCAGGTGAATGCGCAGTCCGTAGCGGCTGGCCACATCGTCGAGAATCTGAATCTGCGTCATCAGGTCGCCGTACGGCCCGGTCTTGAACCATAGCCGGGCTCGCGGGTAGCGCTCGGCCATGTCGACCAGTTGCCGTTCGAGCGATTCGGGTGTGGCCGTCCCGGGTACCGAGTGCCGCTGGTAGAGCGACTGTTCGGTCTCGAAGGGATTCACCGGAAAGTGGTACAGGTCATAGAGCCGCTGGGCGGTGGACCGGTTGATCTTCACCTCCCCGCCCATGCCCGGCTTGGCGCCCTGTCCGCCCTTGGCTTCGAAGCCGATCAGGCCAGCCTGGAAATACTCCGCCAGCTCCGGGTCGTTGTACACGCGGTTCCAGACGCCCGCCCGGGCGTCCTCGACGTTCTGCTGCACCACCACGCCGCCGCTTCCGGCGCAGTGTGCGGTGAACGCCCGGATGCGGTCTTTGAGCGTCGGCTGGTTGGCGTCGATGCGCTCTTCGTAGCCCCACATGTTCACGACGTTCTCACCGATGCAGCAGACCATACCCCCGCGCGCCGCCCCGACGCCCAGGTCCGGCGAGATCGAGTTGGCCACCGGTGTCGAGCCCATGGCCGCGACGACGATCGGCGTTTTGACCTTGAAGCCGCCAAGCTCGCGCTGGGAATTGGTGTGAATGTAAAGCGGTTCGTTGCCGATCGCCTCACGCTTGGCGACACGGGCGGTGCCGAGCAATTCCGGCACCAGCACCATGTCGCGCAAGGCCTTGTAGCGCGGCACGCCGGGCAGGTACTGTTCGCCGGCCGACTGCGTGCGGCCGAAGGCTGTCGAGGCCGAGTCATCGCGGCTGGGGAAGTTGCCTTCCAGGCCGTGGTGGGCCGTCCGCGCGGCGTAGCAGAGGGTTGGACCACGGTCACCGCAGAAGTTGCAGTGGGTGCATAGAACGTCCTGAATCTTGAACATGCCATCCTCCGATCGTGCGCGGCAGCCGATGGCCGCCCGCGAGGTCGCTCCGCGGCGATGCGCCCAGACGCTGATCGACGCTCGAAACCCCGGACGGCCGACGCCGGGGCATGATGAGCATAGTATAAGATCGGAAGATATTCTAACCAAGCCCTTTTTCGGATACAGGCTGACGGCGACCTCCGGCCGGTGGTGGCGGGGCGGACGGTTACCGCTCGGGCTCGTCGCCATTGGCCGCCGCTTCCGGCGGCTCGATATGCACCGTCACGTTTGCCTGACCCAGCAGGCGTTCAATCTTGTGTTCAAGCTCGCTGGCCAACTGGTGGCTGCGACGCACCGTAAGACCGCCGTCGACCTGCACATGCACGTCCACCCAGTGGAATGCTCCGCTGTGCCGGTGCCTCAGCTTGTGGTAGCCGTGGATCGGCCCGCCGACACTCGCATCCAGCACGCCGCGGATGGCCGCGTCATCGGCCGGATCGGCCCGATCCATCAATCCATTGGCCGCCTCGACCAGCAGCCTCCAGCTCGTGCGCAGAATCAGCGCCGCCATCACCAGCGCCACCAGCGGGTCCAGCCAGACACGTCCGGTCAGCTTCACCAGCACCAGCGCTCCCAGGACCGCGGCCGTGCTGGCGAAGTCGGTCATCAGGTGTTTGCCGTCGGCGATCAGCACGGCGTTGGCGTGCCGCCGGCCGACGCCCCAGACATACGCCGCCAGCCCCGCCGTCAGTATGCTCACGATCCCCACCAGCACGATGCCCAGTTCCAGCCGCGGCAGCGGCCGATTCCCGATGAAGCGCAGGACGGCCTGGACGCCCACAACGATGCCCGCCAGCAGGATCAGGCCGCCTTCGACGCCCACCGCCAGTGACTCGACCTTGCCGTGGCCGTAACGGTGGGTCGCGTCGGCGGGGCGGTTGGCCAGCGACACGGAAAAAATCATCAGGCCGGCCGCCACGACGTTCACGATCGACTCGAAGGCGTCGCCCAGCACCGCCACCGAGTCGGTCGCGAAATAGACGCCGAACTTGATGGCGGTGATACACAGGCCCGCGATCAGCGCCGTCCAGGCCGTGCGCCGCACGACGGGGAAATCAGGCTGCGGCCGTGGCTCGGGCATGCCGCAGAGTGTACCGCAAGCTGTGTCTGTGCCGCGAGCATCTCGCGACGGCGCAAAAAGCAAAGAGCCCACCCGTGGCGCGAGGTGGACTCTTTTAGAGACGCACAATGTCATCGTCAGCCGACGCGATGGCCGCCGCCGATGCCGCTATTGTAACGACAAGTCCAGTTCATGTCCCGTCAAACGTCGATACGCATCGAGATATTTCCGAAGCGTGTTGTTCACGATCTGCTCAGGCAGCGCCGGCGCGGGAGGCGTCTTGTCCCAGGCGCCCTGGGCGACCAGCGTCTCCAGGAAGTTGCGCACGTACTGCTTGTCGAAGCTCGCCTGATCGCGTCCCGGCTCGTAGTCGTCGACCGGCCAGAAACGCGAGCTGTCGGGTGTGAGCACCTCGTCGATCAGAATCGGCTTGCCGCCTTCGTCATACGAGCCGCCGTCCACCGGCAGGCCGAACTCGAACTTCGTGTCCGCCAGGATGATGCCGCGCCGGGCCGCGTAGTCATGGCCCATCTGGTAGAGCGCCAGACTCAGATCCCGCAGCGTCGTCATCAAGGGCGTGCCCACGATCGCGCAGGCCCGCTCGAAGCTGATGTTTTCGTCGTGGCCGTCATCGACCTTCGTCGCGGGGGTGAAGATCGGCCGAGGCAGCTTTTCGCACTGCCGCAGCCCCGCGGGCAGGTGCACCCCGCACACCGTCCGGCTCTTCTGGTACTCCTTCCAGCCTGAACCCGCCAGGTAGCCGCGCACCACGCACTCGATGGGCACCACCTTCGTCTTGCGGCCGATCATCACGCGCCCGCGAAGCTGCTTCCGCTGCTCGTCACGGAGTCCGGGGATGTCGGCCGGGTCGGTCGAAATCAGGTGGTGGTCCAGCTTGGCCCCGAGCTTCTTCTCGATCATGTCGAACCAGAAGCGGCTGATCTGCGTGAGCACCACGCCTTTGCCGGCGATGCCGTTGGGCATCACCACGTCGAAGGCGCTGATGCGGTCGCTGGCGACGATCACCAGGGCCTTGGTCCCGTCGGTCAGCGTGGCGTCGTAGATGTCGCGCACTTTGCCCTGCCGCCGTCCAGGCAGCGGCAGGGCGGTGGTCATCACGGCATCGTCAGCGGTCAGTGTCATGTCGTGTATCCCTCAAGTTATATGATCTTATCGATGTATGGGCGATGTTCCCGTAGCGCGTCAGAACTGCCGCAGGAAGCGGATGTCGTTCTCGTAGAACCAGCGGATGTCGCCGATGCCGTACTTGCGCATCGCCAGCCGCTCGATGCCCAGGCCGAACGCGAAGCCGGTCCACTGCTCCGGATCGTAGCCCACCGCCTCGAACACCGCCGGGTCCACCATCCCGCAGCCGCCGATTTCCATCCACTGCTCCTGCCCGCCGAGGGTGATCTTCACCTCCATCTCGGCCGACGGCTCGGTGAACGGGAAGAAGCTCGGCCGCAGCCGCACGTCCGCGTCCGGCCCGAAATACAGGTGGGCGAACTGAAGCAGCGTCGATTTCAGGTCGACCATGCTCACGCCCCGGTCCACGCAAAGTCCTTCGATCTGGTGGAACATCGAGGTGTGCGTTGCGTCGTGCTCGTCGGGCCGGTACACGCGGCCGATGGCGACGATGCGCACCGGCGGCGGCTGCTTTTCCATCACGCGAATCTGGATCGTGCTCGTCTGGCTGCGCAGCAGGTGCGTCGGGCCGATGTAGAAATTGTCCAGCGGATCGCGGGCTGGATGCTCGGGTGGAATGTTCAGCGCCACGAAATTGTGGTGCTCGTCTTCGATCTCCGGCCCGGTGGCGACGCCGAAGCCCATGCGGCCGAACACTTCCGTCAGATCGTTGATCGTCTGCGTGAGCACATGCACGCGGCCGAGCCCCAGCGGCAGGCCGGGCTCGGTCACGTCGATCTCCGAGGCGCCGCCGGCCTCGCGGGCCGCCCGCGCGTCACCCAACTCGCCCTTGCGCGCCTCGAACGCCTGCTCCAGCTTCTGACGCAGCGCGTTGGCCTTCTGTCCGAAGCGTGGTTTCTGCTCGCGCGGTACGTCCTTGAGCAGCCCCATCAGATCCTTCAGGGCCCCCTTGGAGCCCAGGTACCTGATGCGAAACCGCTCCAGATCGTCGGCCGACGCCACCTGTTGCAGATCGGCGTCCGCCTGGGTTTCAAGTTCGTCGATTCGTTCCAGCATGCTCACTGCCTTTGAAGCTTTCCCAACGTCGCCGCAGTGCGGTGCGTGCAAGTCGGCGTCAGGCCTGCGGCTGGGCGACGCGCATTCGCTTGCCCATCACCCGGAAGCCGATGTCGCCACGGTAAAACGCGCCGCTGAAGTGAATCTTCTCACATGCCGCGTTCGCTTTCCGCTGCGCCGCCTTCAGGTCGGAACCCAGAGCGCAGACGTTCAGCACCCGTCCGCCGGCCGTCACCACCTGGCCGTCCTTGCTGGTCGTTGTGCCGGCGTGAAAAATGCGAACGTCCTTGTCCGCCTCGGCCTTGTCGATGCCGGTGATCGGCTTGCCCTTCTCATAGTCGCCGGGGTAACCGCCGCTGGCCATCACCACGCAGCAGCAGCAACGTTCGTCCCAGCTCAGGTCGATCTCATCCAGTCTCTGTTCGCACGTGGCGATCATCGCCTCCAGCAGATCACCCCGCAGGCGGATCATCAACGGCTGGCATTCGGGGTCGCCGAACCGGCAGTTGAACTCGATCACTTTGGGCCCGCCGGCCGTCAGCATCAGTCCCGCGTACAGCACTCCCTGATACGTGATGCCGTCGCGCCGCATCGCATCGACGATCGGCACGAGGATGTCGGTCTCGATCACACGCATCAGGTCGTCGCTGACCAGCGGCGTCGGGCAGTAGGCGCCCATGCCGCCCGTGTTCGGGCCGCTGTCGCCCTCATGCACCTGCTTGTGGTCCTGCGCGGGGTCGAGGACGTAGATGTTCTGACCGTCCACCAGCGCCAGCACCGAAAGCTCCTGGCCCACAAGCCGTTCTTCCACGACCACGGTATCGCCCGCTTGGCCGAAAGCCCTGTCGCCCATGATCTGGCGGACCGCGGCCTCGGCCTCTTCGGGCGTGTCGCAGACAATCACGCCCTTGCCCTTGGCCAGACCGGCCGCCTTCACCACCACCGGCGTCTCGCGGGCCCGCACATACGCCAGCGCCGGACGCATGTCCGTGAAGGTCTTGAACTCGGCCGTGGGCACGGACGCTGCCCGCATCAACGTCTTGGCGTAGGCCTTGTCAGCCTCCAGCCGCGCCGCCTCGGCCGTCGGCCCGAATACCCACCGACCCGGGCGCCGCAGTCTGTCGGCCAGCCCCGCCGCCAGCGGATCCTCCGGGCCGATCACGATCAGCTTCACGTCATGCTGGCGGCAGAAGTAGTCGATGGCGTCGACGTTCTTGGTGTTCACCGGCTCGATGGTGAGCTTGACGTTCTCACCCACCGTCGCGGTGCCGGCGTTGCCGGGCGCGCAATAAAGCTTGCCGCAGCGCGGGCTCTGGCGCAGTTTCCAGCCCAGGGCGTGCTCGCGGCCGCCGCTGCCGATGATCAGGACGTTCACCTTGGCGGCCGACGCGAGGGGGGGCGGCGTGTCAGCGGTTCGATTCGTGCTCATGACGCGGCATGATAGCGGATCGACCGCGCCACGACCGCCCGATGTGCGGTCTCAAGCCCGCGCCCTGGACACACTCATCGCTGGACGTCCAGCGGGCCATCCGCGGTCGATGACGCGTCCGTCGAGGCATGGGGCGTCGACGGGCCGCGACTCGCCAGCCAGCGTCGCAGAAAGCCTTCCGCCGGCTTGCCGCGCACGCCATAGCCGCTGTCCGCATCACCACCGTGATGGTACGGATCCCAATGATAGAACATCACCCCCGCGAAGCCGGTCCCTCGTGGCTGCGACGCGGGCGTCAGCAGATCGTCCCACGCCGCGAGAAACGATGCATACCCCAGCGCCTGGGCTGCGTGATCCACCGTCTGGTCGGTCCGGGCGACGTAGTTCCACGGATCGCGCATCGCCCACGGCAGACTCGGATAGCCCAGCTCGCTGATCAGCACCGGCCGCCTCTGCGTCGCGGCATACGCCAGCACCGACTCGCGAATCTCCCGCCACCGTTTGGCGATCAAGGCGTTGTCAGGCTCGTCCGCGTCCGTCAGCGCCAGCACGTTCCAGTAGCCGCTGATGGCGATGGCGTCCAGCGCGTCCCAGTACGTCGGCCAGTGGTAGTGATCCCAGTTGGTCGAATAGCTGAGCAGGCCGCCAAACCGTTCCCGGCAGCGCCCGATCCACGCACGCCAGCGCTTGTCCTGCGTCTCGGTCGAGATGAGTTCCGAGCCGACATAGAAAAGATCGACCCGCTGCTGGCCGGCGATGTCCAGGAACTCGCCCATCACCGTTTCATAGCTGGCCCACCAGGCGTCCCAGTTTTCGACGGCGATCTTGCCCCGCCACTCATTGCCTCGGGGCCGGTCAAAGAGCACGATCGGCATCAACGCTGTCCGCAGGCCGCGCTGCCGGGCCCGCGCGAGCAGAGTGGTGATGTGCTCCGTGGTCGCCGATCGGCTGGGAGCGATCAGACGCTCGATCTTCGTGGCCGCGCCGTCGGTCTGGTATGCCGGCGTCACGATCTGAAGGCCCGTGCAGCCCAGAGCTGCCACCTGGTCGATCGCCTCCAGATACGCCTCGATGGAATCTGTGTGATGCAGGTTGATCGAGAAGCCGATCCAGGGCTCGGTAAACCTCGTACCGCTGGCTGTCGCGTCAGACAGTTCGTCCCCCGGCGCCGCCGATGGATGGGGCTCCATCGCCGCGGCATCGCTCCCACGCTCACCATGCAGTCCCGCGCCGGATGTCTCACGGATGCCCGGCAGCGGGTCGTCGGCTGGATCGGCCGTCCACCACGACCACGTCGCCCCCAGCGACGCCAGGGCATAGAAGCCCAGCGCCGTCAGGCCGAGGCGCACCCACATTCGATTCGCACCCCTGCGCATCGCGGTTCCGGTCTGAGGGTTTCAGGACGGCACGGATCAGCGGTCGACCCTTAGAACGGAGGGCCCTGCGAGTCATCGGTCTGGCCGCCCTGCATCTGCATCATCTGGGCTTGCATGTTCATGCCCGCCTCCGCCACCGCGCTGATCGTCGCCAGCGGCAGGTACACACGCTTGGTCAGCCCGCCCTCGCCGGTCACCGCTCCGAAGCCCAGTGGCGGCAGGTCCGCCGCCAGTTCCAGCGGCGGCATCCCCATCATCGCGATGAACCCGTTGATCGCGTCGACCACCGCGTTGACGTTCAAATAGCCCTGCACCGTCGCGCCCTCGAGAAGGCCCGCCTCACGCACCGCGGTCAGACCCGCGTTCGTGCCGACGCCCTGGCCGTTGTCGATCAGCACCAACGCCTCCCGCACGGCCTCCAGGTCCAGCGTCGTGGTCGTCAGCACCAGGCCGTTCTTCACCCCGATGTAGCCCTGCGAGCTGGACGCGCCCATCATGCCCGCCATCGGGCCCATCTCGGCCATCAGTTGCGGGGGCATCTGCATGGAAGTCGAATAGCTGGCCAGCTTGACCCCCTCGACCTCCACGGCCTCGGGCCGGAACGTGGTCTGGAACCGGATCATGGGAGCGTCCGACGGTTGCGACGGGGAGGCGCTGTCCGATTCGCTGTCCATTTCCTGCGTCGTCGCGCTTGCCACGCCGGGCAGGGCGACCGCCAGTCCGTTCAACGATTCAAACATCGCCTGGGTCTGAGCCATGTAGGCGTCCGGGTCGGTCACCTGGGTGAGGCTCACCGCTTTGAGGCCCGACATCATGGCCATGAACCCGCCCGCCGGCATCGCATACGTAGCCGTCTGGGCCTGCACGCCTTCGGTGACGGCGGCGGCGCGCTCGATCATCTCGGCGACCCACCGCATCTGCTCCACGCCGTCCAGGGCGGTCGCCAACTGCTCCATGAGCTCGACCATGTGGATCGCGCGGTGGTCGATCGCCAGCGCCATCAGGTAGTTCTCGCCCGGCACGCGGTTGAGCAGGTCGGCCAGATCGGCGCTCTCGCCATCTGCGGGCGCCGTCAGAAGTTTGCCCCAGGGCGAATCCGCGGCTGTCTGGGCGCTGAAGCTCATGCCCAGCCCGTCCGCCGTCATATCCATCGCCACCACCGCGGCCCGCGCGTCGCGCAGGAAGGACCGCATGGCCTGCCCGTATAAGTCGACCATCTGGCCCGCCATCGCATCACCGCCGGCGGCCGCCTGCGTTTCGGCCGCGGCCATGCCCTGCGACAACACCGACATCCACGCCTCGCGGTGGTCTTCCACGTTGATCAGAATCGCCAGATCCGCATCGCCCAGCGTCCGACCGCCCAGCGAGCCCAGGCGATCCGCCGCCGCGGCCGCCGCCGAGCCGTCCGGCTCGTACGCCGCCACCGCCGTCTCCGTCAGACCCATCACCGCGAACCGACCGTCCGCGACCTTCTTCAGATAACCGGTGGTGCCCATCCCCGAGATGGTGCCCGAGGCAATGGGGGCCGTCGCGTCCCCGCCGTAGTTGCCCACCAGCGCGTCCCAGTCGGCGACCGGAACCACGATCATCGCCTGCTGGTTCTTCGGCGCATCGAGCGTGCCCAGCACGACCATCGCCGGCCCGTTCTCGTCCAGGCCGTTGATCAGCCCCGTATTCGTCTTGATGAGGCCCAGCAGATCGGCCAGGGGTGTGGGCGGCGCCCCGACCGCGGCGTTGAGCATGGCGGCCTTGCCGCTCAGTTCGGCCAGGCTCGGCGTGTACACAATCACGGCAGCATCCGCCGGTGCGGCCTCGAGACCGGGAGCCGGCGCGAGGATGGCCAACGCCCGGCCGGCCGATCCCAGCAACACCGCGAGCAAAACCGCGGTCAGCAGAGGCGTCTTGAATGGATTCGCTGCGCCGTACCCCATGATCGCTTCCTTTCGTGTTGCGATGGTCGCCATCAGATGAAGACAGCTTACGGAGCGCGTCGGATGGCGGCAAACCTTCATCGCGGCGTCGCGGTCGGTATGGATAGCACCTTGTGGGCTACAATCACCGGCCATGACCCCGTTGAAGCCGCACAATCCGCCGCCCGGCCGCGTGGTGCTGGCCATGTCCGGCGGGGTCGATTCCTCCGTCGCCGCCGCGCTGCTTCAGCGCCAGGGCCACGAGGTGATCGGCTGCTTCCTGCGCCTGGGCAGCCCCGAAGGCGTGACGTCGGCCGACGCCGCCTGCGACCTGGACGACGCCCACAATCCGCGGCCACACCGCGGCTGCTGCTCCGTGGGCGACGCCGCCGACGCCCGCGTCGTCGCCGCGAAGCTGGACATACCTCTCTATGTCCTCAACTTCCGCGACGCCTTCGACCGCGTCATCGACTATTTCATCGCCGAATACAACGCCGGCCGCACGCCCAATCCCTGCGTGCGCTGCAACGACTGGCTGAAGTTCGGGCGCCTGCTTGACTACGCGCGTTCGGTCGACGCCGACTACATCGCTTCCGGCCACTACGCCCGCACCGCCGCCGACCCCGCCGGCCGCCCCGCGCTATTGCGCGGCCGCGACCCGGACAAGGATCAGTCCTACGTGCTCTTTGGCTTGGGTAGCGACACCCTCGCCCGCATGCTGCTGCCCGTCGGGCAGTTCACCAAGACGCAGATCCGCCAACTGGCCCGTGAGCTTGACCTGCCCGTGCATGACAAGCCCGACAGCCAGGAAATATGCTTCGTGCCCGACGACGACTACGCCGGCCTCATTGACCGACGTGATCCGGCGGCGCTGCGCCCCGGTCGCGTCCTCGACGTCGAGGGCAACACCCTTGCCGAGCACGCCGGCCACCAGCGTTACACCGTCGGGCAGCGCCGCGGCTTGAACCTGGCCCTGGGCTATCCGGTTTACGTCGTCGACCGCGATGCGGACGCCAACACCGTCACCGTCGCCTCGGCCGACCATCTGACGGTGCGCTGGCTTGAGGCCGACCAGGTCAACTGGCTGATCGATCCGCCCGCCCAGCCGCTGGCCTGCCGCGTTCAGGTCCGCGCCCATGGCCGGCCCGAACCGGCGCGAGTGATCGCCGTGGCGATCGATCAGTTGCGCATCGAGTTCGAACAGCCCGTGCCGGCCGTTGCGCCAGGCCAGGCGGCGGTGTGCTATCTTGACGATCGTCTGATCGGCGGCGGCTGGATTCGGCGCACGGGGCGGCGGTAGGGACCGAGGGATCAAGGCCGATCGAAAATCCAAGGTCAAAAATCGAAGATCGCACGAACATCGCGCGTGAGCTGGATGCCGCCGGTGTGCGTTATGACGTGAACGCGCCGCTGGGGCCGTTGACCTGGTACGGCGTCGGCGGCCATGCGGCCTTGCTTGTCCATCCGGCCGGCGTGGAGCCGCTGCGCCACGTGCTGCAGCTTGCCCGCGAGCAGGGCATGCCCGTCTACTTCCTCGGCAGCGGCGCCAACCTGCTGGTCCACGACGCCGGAGTGGACGGCCTGGTGGTCCGCCTGGATGATCCCGCTTTCCGCCAGGTGCGATTTGACGAGGCGCGCGTCACCGCCGGCGCCGGATGCGATCTGGCCCGACTGGTGCTCGATACCGCCAGACGGGGCCTGGGCGGCCTGGAGTGCCTGGCGGGCATTCCCGCCACCGTCGGCGGGGCGGTGCGCATGAACGCGGGCGGGGCGTTCGGGTCGATCGGCGAGGTTGTCGCCGCCGTCAACGTCATCGAGGCCGACGGCTGCGTCCGTCGTCTGGACCGCGACGCCATCGGCTTCTCCTATCGGCATTGCGACATCGCCGCGCCGTGCATCGTCGATGCGACCTTCGAACTCAGCCATGATGACCCCGAGGCTCTGGCACGCCGCGTGAAGGAAATCTTCCTGTACAAGAAGACCAGCCAGCCACTGGCGGAGAACTCTGCCGGCTGCGCGTTCAAGAATCCCGTCGATCCCGCCGTCGATCTGGCCGACTACAGCGGCGCTCCGCCGCGCATCTCGGCCGGCAAGCTCATCGACCAGGCCGGCCTCAAGGGCTTCCGCACCGGTGGGGCCCAGGTCTCCGAGCATCACGCCAACTTCATCATCACCCACCCTCGCTGCACCGCCGGCGACGTCCTGGCCGTCATGGACCACGTCGCCGACGTCGTCTATCACAGGTACGGCGTTCGCCTCGAACGCGAAGTGGTCGTTTGGCCCTGAGCGGCGGCGCTCGCCAGGCCCCGTTCCTCCGCCTGCGGTCGTCCATGGGCGCGATTTTTCCACATTTCCTACCCTTCCGGGCGTCGCGGCACTTGACGGGACAGAAGAATCCGATACCTTTTGTAAAAGAGCGTAAAAGGGTGTCTTTACGCGATTAATGCTTTGCGCCCGTCACGGCCGGCCGAAGGCTTACACCGCATGCTCCGCAGTCTGGCGAGGAGGTTCCCCTCATGAGCCCAGCCGTTCGTTTATCCACGCAGCTTCCTCTTCTGCTGGTTGTCATGTGTGCTGCGGGCGTCACAACCTATGCCCAGCCGACCGATCCTGCCGCGCCGCAGCGACCGGCCTACCAAACCCTGCGATTCAATGAAGACTGGTCCGCCCTTGCCGGCGGTCCCTTGGCCGACGACGACGTCTTCGACCCCATCAAGTACATGCCTCTGACTGACGACGGCTTGGTCTGGGCCAGCTTCGGCGGACAGGCGCGCCTGCGTTTTGAGAACTGGAACGACTTCGGTTTCGGCGGCGGTGGGGGGGATGACGCCGCCTACCTGCTCACCCGCCTGCGCCTGCATGGCGACCTGCACGTGGCCGACACGCTGCGCGTCTTCGTCGAGGGCATCAGCGCCCTGTCCACCGACGACAGCGGCGCCGGCCCCGGGTTGCGCACGCTCGACGTCGATGAGATCGACCTGCTCAACGGCTTTGTCGACCTGAACCTGCCGCTCGACGTTGTCAGCGAAGGCGCGAGGTTCACCTTTCGCGGCGGCCGCCAGGAACTGCTGCTTGGCAGGCAGCGGCTCATCAGTCCCCTGGACTGGGCCAACACACGGCGCACCTTTGATGGCTTGAGCGTCATCGCCGCCGTCAACGACTGGACCATCACCGGCTTCTGGGTGAGGCCCGCGCCGGTGCGCAAGTACGATTTCAACGACGCCCTGGGCAACTCCGACCTCTTCGGCCTCTACGCCGCGGGTCTGTGTCCGACCACCGGCGTGGGCCTCGACGCGTATTACATCGGGCTGGATCGCGTGGCCGGGCAGATTCCCGGCGGCGGCTTCAACGGCAGCGTCGGCCACGAAACGCGGCATACCCTCGGCACGCGCGTTCACGGCAAGTGCGTGGATGACGCCATCGACTACGACCTCGAAGGCGCCTACCAGTTCGGCCAGATCGGATCGGCTGACATCAGCGCCTACATGCTCGCCGCTGAGACGGGCTACACCTTTGCCGATGTGCGGATGGCGCCGCGCCTGTCCATCGGCGTGGATTACGCCAGCGGCGATCACGCGGCCGGCGGCGATGTCGAAACATTCAACCAGCTCTTTCCCCTCGGCCACGCTTACCTCGGCTGGATCGACGCGGTCGGCCGACAGAACATCATCGACCTCAGCCCCGCCCTGACCCTCAAGCCCCTGGACAAGATGACGGTCCAGTGCGTCGGCCACCTCTTCTGGCTCGCCGATGATTCGGACGCGCTCTACAACGCCGGCGGTGCAGCCAGAGCCGTGGGGACGGGATCGAACGAGGTTGGCGCGGAGATCGACCTGCTGGTCAAGTACGCCTTTGACCGCCACACCACCGCGATTCTCGGCTACAGCCATTTTTTCGCGGGCGATTATGTCGCGCAGTCAGGGTCCAGCGGCGATGTTGACTTCTTCTACGCCATCCTCGAATACACGTTTTGAAGCGTTGGCCTGATGCCTGGCGCGCCAGCGCCCACCGGAAGGCGGTGACAGCGTGGACAGTCCGACGATCAGCTCCCCGTGCGATGCCCCGCCTCGCGCCACGCGAGGCGGACCAGCGTGGTTCGTACCGCTGGCGTTCCTCGGCCTGGCGGTGTGGCTGCTTTTCGCGCCGCCCGAGTCGCCGGTTCCCATCGAGGCCACGCCCGCCGTCGATCCGGCCCGCATCAGCACTGAACCCGTACGCCCGCCCCTGTCCGATCCGCCGCGCGTCACGATCGACGGTTTCGAACGCACCTGCCAGGAGTGCCACAAACTCTTCGAATCCGCCCCCGAGACGCCGCGCCGCCTCACCCAGCACACGCAGATCGCCCTGGACCACGGCCTCAACGACCGCTGTTTCAACTGTCACGATCGCGATGACCGCAACCTTCTTGTCCTGAGCGGGTCCAGGACGGCCCGTTTCGCCGACGTCGACCAGCTTTGCGGCAAGTGCCATGGCCCGACGTGGCGCGACTGGCAGCAGGGCATGCATGGCCGCGTGGACGGCTACTGGCTGGCGCAAGCCGGGTCGCCGCGCCGCCTGACCTGCACCCACTGCCACGATCCGCACGCGCCAGCCTTCGGCAGCCTGGCGCCGCTGCCCGCGCCCAACACCCTGCGCATGGGTCCGCAGCTTCATCACGAGGAAGCCGGTCCCGATCAGCCCAACCCTCTGCGTAAATGGGCCACGCCTGCGGCCGAACACGGGCGCCACACCGACATGGAGGATCACCCATGAGCCGCACCGATCCCCCGACCTGCGGTTCGGCCCCGTCGGTCACGCGGCGCGGCTTCCTGCGCCGCGGCGCCGCCGTCGCCGGCGGCGTGGCCGCGCTCGCCGCCGCCCTCAGTCCGCTCAAAGACCTGGACGCCGACGATCTGCCCTCGATCGAACGGTTTCTGCAGAAGCACTACAAGGAAATGACCCCCACCGAGATGGACGCCGCCCTGGCCCGTATCCGCCGCGAGGTCGAGCGCCGCTACAACCTGCGCCCCGAGATCCGCGACATCAAACCGCTGGACGGCGTCGAATTCGTCTATGCTCTGAACCTCAGCCGCTGCATCGGCTGCCGCAAGTGCGTGCATGCCTGCGTGGCTGAGAACAATCAGAGCCGCGCCCCCGAGATCCAGTACATCCGCGTGCTTGAGATGCCGCGTGGCACCACCGACATCGAAAAGGGAGACCACCACTACGAACGGCCCCGCGTGCCCGATGCCGAGCACTACTACATGCCCGTCCAGTGCCACCAGTGCGCCAAGCCGCCCTGCGTGAAGGTCTGTCCCGTCGAGGCCACCTGGCAGGAGCCCGACGGCATCACCGTCATCGACTACGACTGGTGCATCGGCTGCCGCTACTGCGAGGCGGCGTGTCCCTACTGGGCCAGACGCTTCAACTTCACCCAGCCGCGCCTCAGCGGCGAGCAGATCAACCCGCAGATGTCATACCTGTCCAACCGTCCGCGCCAGCAGGGTGTGATGGAGAAATGCCACTTCTGCCTGCACCGCACCCGGCAGGGGCGCATGCCCGCGTGCCTGGAGGCGTGTCCGGTCGGGGCGCGCAAGTTCGGCAACGTGCTCGACGCCGACAGCAGCGTGGCGAAGATTCTGCAGACCAAGCGCGTGTTCGTGCTCAAGGAGGAGGCCGGCACGCTGCCGCGTTTCTTCTACTACTTCGACGAACGCCATCCACGCTCCGGGCCGGCCGACGCCGGGCATCCCGAGCCCCTCGGTCCGCGCCCGCCCGTCGACGAGCCCGCAGCGGACTGGGGAGGTGACGCATGAAGGCCTACCTGCGCTTCCTCTACCGCTGCCTGCGCATCAGCTTCGTCGGCGACTGGCGCTACCACGCATGGATGACGTTGCTCTCCGTGCTCGCGCTGCTGGGGCTGCACGCCTACTGCCGCCAGCTTGTCGAGGGGCTGGGTGTCACCGGCATGACCGATCAGGTCTCCTGGGGTCTGTACATCGCCAACTTCACCTTCATGGTCGGCGTCGCCGCCGCCGCGGTGATGCTGGTCATTCCCGTCTATGTCTACAAGAACCGCGAGCTTCACGACCTGGTCATCTTCGGCGAGCTTCTGGCGGTGGCGGCGATCATCATGTGCCTGCTGTTCGTTACCGTCGACATGGGCCGGCCCGACCGTTTCGACCACCTGTTTCGCCGCTTCAACTTCCCGCTGTCGATGCTCACGTGGGACGTGATCGTGCTCAACGGCTACCTGCTGCTGAATCTGCACATCTGCGGCTACATCATCTACTGCGCGTATCGCAAGGTGCAGCCGCGGCCGGCGCTGTTCGTCATCCCCTTCGTCTTCGTCGCCATCGTCTGGGCCGTGAGCATCCACACGGTCACGGCTTTCCTCTACGTGGGCCTGGGCGCCCGGCCGTTCTGGAACTCGGCCATCATCGTGCCGCGCTTCCTCGCTTCGGCCTTCTGCTCCGGACCGGCCCTCATCATCCTCACGCTTCAGGTCATCAACCGCTTCACCGGGTACCACGTCCCGCCCAAGGCCCTGATGGTCCTGCGCCAGATCATTCTCGTGGCCCTGACGATCAACGTCTTTCTGCTGGTCAGCGAGCTGTTCACGGAGTTCTACGCCGACACCGCCCACGTCTCGAGCATCCGGTATCTCTACTTCGGCCTCGAAGGCCGCAGCGCCCTGGTGCCGTGGATCTGGACGGCCGTCGCGTGCAACGTCATCGCCTTGGTCATCCTTTATCTGCCGTTGACCCGCAGCCTGCGTTATCTCAACGTCGCCTGTGTGCTGATGATCGTGGGCATCTGGATCGAAAAAGGCATGGGGCTGATCATCCCCGCCTTCATCCCCACGCCGCTGGGCGAGATCGTCGAGTACGTGCCGACGGTCAATGAGATTCTTGTCTGCGTGGGCATCTGGGCCCTGGGCCTGCTGCTCTACACCATCTTCGTCCGCATCACGGTGCCGGTTCTGACCGGCCGGCTGACGCATGACAGTGACGACCACGCCTTGGCCCCGGACTCCTCCGCGATCACCCCCTTGACTCACTGAACCTGGAAGGGATTTACCATGAAACTGTCCATACCCCCAAGCATGACCGCCCAACGAATCCTCGGCTGCCTGGCTGTGGCGATCGGCCTCGGTTCGCTTGCGCTCGATGCCCAGGCTCAGGCCTTCGGCCTGCGCGAGCTGAGCAAGGAAAGCGCCAAGTGCGTGGACTGCCACAAGAAGGAAAGCACCTCGCTCTACCAGCAGTGGGGCGACAGCAAGCACTACCGCGCCAATGTCGGCTGCTACGAGTGCCATGCCGCCAACGAGGGCGACGTCGACGCCATGGAGCACGAGGGCGCGCTGATCGCCACCATCGTCAGCCCCAAGGACTGCGCCCGCTGCCACGCCAAGGAGGTTCAGGAGTTCGTCGAGTCGCATCACGCCAAGGCTGGTCGCATCCTCGGCTCGCTGGACAACGTGCTGGCCGAAGTGGTCGAGGGCAACAAGGGATTGAAGACCCCGGCGTTTCCCGAGGGCAATTCCGCCGCGGCGGTCAGTGGATGCTGGCAGTGCCACGGTTCGGAGGTGAAGGTGCTGCCGGGCGGCAAGCTCGATCCCGCCACCTGGCCCAACACCGGCATCGGACGCATCAACCCCGACGGCAGCGAAGGCTCCTGCGCCGCCTGCCACAGCCGCCACAGCTTTTCGGTCGCCCTTGCCCGCCAGCCCGACAACTGCGGCAAGTGCCACATGGGTCCCGACCATCCTCAGAAGGAGATCTATGAGGAATCCAAGCACGGCATCGCCTTCAAGGCCAACATCGACAAGATGAATCTCGACTCGGCCAAGTGGATCGTCGGCGAGGACTATTCGGCCGCGCCCACCTGCGCCACCTGCCACATGTCCGCCACCGCCGATCAACCGGTCAGCCACGACGTGGGCATGCGCATCAGTTGGAACAACCGGCCGGCGGTTTCCATCCGTCCCGAAATCTCCGACGCCAGTATGGGTCTTCCCGGTAAGGATGTGCCCTGGGAGGTGCGCCGCCGCAACATGAAGAATGTCTGTCTCAACTGCCACAACCAGAACTGGGTGGACAACTTCTATGTGCAGTACGACGGCCTGGTCGAGCTGTACAACGAAAAATTCGCCAAGCCTGGCCTGCAGCTTTACGCCCTGGCCCAGCCGCTGATGCGCCCGGTGGAGTTCGGCAATGAGATCGACTGGATCTGGTTCGAGATCTGGCACCACGAAGGCCGCCGCGCCCGCCACGGGGCGTCCATGATGGGCCCGGACTACACGCACTGGCACGGCACCTACGAAGTGGCCAAACACTTCTACAGCAAGTTCGTGCCCAAACTCGAGGAACTGGCCGAGAAACACCTGCACAGCGACGACGTGGCCAAGGTCGAGGCGGCCGCCGCCCTGCGGGACAAGATCACCCAGGTGCTCGAAAGCAACGATCACAAGTGGTACCTGGGCAGGATGGACCCGGCGGAAGCCGCCCGGCGCAAGCAGGCGGCCGAGGAGTTCAAGGCCCGCTACGCCAAGTGAGCCCGTGCGTCGCGGCTGAACATGTGACATGATGCGGCGTCGCGCCATCGGGTGCGACGCCGTTTTCTCTTTCCGCGTCGTTGCGCGATGTCGGAGACTGCTCATGAAACGCCATCGCCCCAGCGTCGAAGAGGGCGGCCGCGCCCTGCTGGATCATGCCGTCGCCGTCGCCGAAACCGCTGCCGCCCGCTACGGCCCGACCATCGACTGCGTCGCCATTCGCCGTCTGCTTGAAGATCGCCAGATCGTGCGCTATCCCGTCGAGATCGCCTTTGACGCGGCGCCGCTGGAGCCCGGCGAGTTCGCTTACGCCCAGCCCGTCGGCGACGCGCCGAAAGCGGGCTATCGGCTGTGCATCCATCCCGCCCTCGAAGCGCGCCACGACGCGCTGCCGCTGCTGATCGCTTACCACCTGCCGGTGGTCAACTACGGCGACATCGTCAACGACGAGCTGGCCCTGCGTTTCGGCGCGCGCCTGCTGGGCATGGACGAGCAGGCGTATTACGAACGTCTGTGCGAACTGGCCGACAGCCTGCCGGGGCCGACGTAGCGGCGTTGCGTCCGACGCCGCATCAGGCGCGATCGCCCAGAACCGCGGCCACATCCAGCACGTAGATGCCACGCAGGCCCTCGTGCAGCGAGTCGATGCAGACCTGTCGGCCGTCGCGGCTGAAGCGTGGATGCAGGTCGCAGCGACATTCGACGGGCAGATCGCGCGGTGAGAAGAAGCGGCCCAGATCAATGCGCCGACCGGTCGCCGGTTCGTAGAGCAGCAGTGTCCGCATCTGCTGGCCGTCGGGATAGGTGTCGGTGAGCACCCAGCGGCCGTCGGGCGAATAGGTCATATGTCCGTCGCAGGTGAGCACGTCGGCGGCGACGGGCTCACACCTGCCGGTCTGGTCGTCGATCAGGGCGTAGGCCATGCGGCCCTCGTGCGGCGGGTCACTGGGAAATCTGATCCACGCCAGCAGCGTGCGCGGGTCGCGCCAGACGTAGTGCGAGACCATGCCGGTGTCCAGCAGCAGGCGTGAGCCGCCGCCGTCGGGCCGGGCGGTGTAGAGCCGCGTGGTGTGGCCGCGCTGTCCGGGCAGTTTCCAGCGATGCAGGAAGACGAAGCGCCGTCCATCGGGGGCGAAGGTCAGGTGGTTGAACCAGTGCTCGGCCGCGTCCATGTCCTCGCGCGGCGCGCAGCCGGCCGCCCACGCCAGGCTCAGCGCCAGGCGGTGGGATCCGGTCTGCAGGTCGATCCAGTAGATGCCCGCGTCATCCGGGGTCTTGACGTTCTCCCACGGGTCGGGCCGCGACGCATAGCCGTATCCCGGCCGCAACCGGTGCAGCCGCTCGAAGTCGAGGCTCAGCGCCTGCCGTCCGTCGGGGCCGACGCAGTAGATCGGCCGATCAAACACGCGGCTGCCGCCGTCCAGCTCGCGCATGACCGACGTGTACCGCCGCCCGTCGTACTGGTTGTAGATGAACTCGCGCCCGCCCGAAGCGCTGGCGGGCAGCCACTGGAGCATCGAGCCCTGCTGCCAGCTCCAACCGGCCGTGCGATCCAGTTCACGGAAGCCCCCGTCACGCAGGTCGATCACACCGATCGCCACCTCCTCCCGCGGGTGCGGCTGGCGATCGAAGAAGTCGGCCTTATGGGCCAGCAGGTACCGCCCGGAGGCGTCCCACGGGCACTTGTCGTAGTAGCCGAAAAAGTAGTGCCCGTCTACGGGCGTCACACGCCGCAACGTCACGTCGGCGTGCAGATCGCGGACGCCGCGCATGTCCTGGGCCGGTTGAATCATGGTTCGGCTCCCTCCGTCCCGTGCGCTTTCATGCGGCACGGAATCAGAAGAATAAGTCATCTTGTCATTGCCGCGTCACCGCGTAGAGTAGTGCATGCGGACGGCGGCACCAAGCCGCAGGCTCGCGGCCGACCCCCAGGTGGCCGACCTTCAAGGAGGCATCCGCCATGCAGTTCATGGACGTCGTTCTGCTCTCCCGCCTCCAGTTCGCCTTCACCATCATGTTCCACTACCTGTTCCCCCCGCTGACCATCGGGCTGGGGCTGGTGATGGTCTACCTCGAAGCGATGTACCTGTGGAAGCGCCAGCCCATTTACGAATCAGCCGCGCGCTTCTGGACCGGCCTGTTCGCCGCGACCTTCGCCGTCGGCGTGGCCACGGGCATCGTGATGGAGTTTCAGTTCGGCACCAACTGGGCGGTGTATTCACGCTACGTAGGCGATGTGTTCGGCTCGGCCCTGGCGGCGGAGGGCATCTTCGCCTTCTTCCTGGAGTCGGGTTTCCTGGCGGTGCTGGTCTTCGGGTGGGATCGCGTGTCGGCGGGCTTTCACTTCTTCGCCACGGTCATGGTCTTCCTCGGCTCGGTGTTCAGCTCGATCTGGATCACCGTGGCCAACAGTTGGCAGCAGACGCCGGCCGGGTTTCACCTGGTCGAGAAGACCATCAACGGCCACGTTTTCACGCGGGCGGAGATCACCGACTTCTGGGCGATGGTGTTCAACCCCTCATCGGTGCATCGCCTCGTGCATGTGTGGATCGGGGCGTTCATCCTCGGAGCGTTTTTTGTGATGAGCATCTCGGCGTGGTATCTGCTCAAGAACCGCCACGCCGAGTTCGCCCGCCGCTCCTTCACCGGAGCCCTGATGCTCGCCATCGTCTTCTGCCTGGCCCAGCTCGTCAGTGGGCACCGGCAGGCGGAGAACGTCGCGGCGCATCAGCCGGCGAAGCTGGCAGCTTTCGAGGGCCACTTCACGCAGCAGCCCGGCGAAGGCGCCCCGCTCTATCTGTTCGGCTGGCCGGACGAGCAGGCCAGGCAGGTCAAAGCCGGTCTGGCGATCCCCGGCGGTCTGAGTTTTCTGCTGCATCAAGACTTCGCCACGCCCGTGCCGGCCCTTGACGAACTGGAAGCCGACTACGGCTCGCCGCCGGTGTGGATCAGCTTCCAGAGCTACCACATCATGGTCGCCATCGGCCTGGTCATGATCGTCACGACGCTGCTGGCCGGCTGGTTCCGCCTGCGCGGCACGCTGTGGGGAAGGCGATGGCTGCTGGGGTACTTCGTGGCCGCCGTCGTACTCGCCTACATCGCCAACGAGCTGGGCTGGGTGGCCGCGGAAGTGGGACGTCAGCCCTGGAGCGTCTATCCCGTGCGTGACGCGGCCGGCCAGCTCGTCGGCGGGCTGCGCACGGCCGACGCGGTTTCCGAAGTGGTCACGGCCGGGCAGGTCATCGGCTCGATCGTCATGTTCGGCCTGATCTACGCGCTGCTGTTTGCCGTGTGGGTCTACGTGCTTAACCACAAAATCGCCAAAGGCCCCGAACCGGTCACACCGCCGCTGCGCACGACGCGAGCTGGCCTGATGGACGCCGCCGCCGACAAGACCGACCGCGCCATGACCCAGCGCCGCCGCGACGTGTGATTCGCTTAGCCCCACGAACGGACCACCGACCATGGCCATTGAAACCCTGCAACTTCTGTGGTTCATCCTCCTGTGCGTGCTGCTGGGCGGCTACGCGATTCTCGACGGCTTCGACTGGGGCGTGGGCATCCTCCACCCGCTGGCCCGCGGCGATCACGAGCGCCGCGTGTTCCTTAACGCCATCGGCCCCATCTGGGATGGCAACGAAGTGTGGCTGGTGACTTTCGGCGGGGCGATGTTCGCCGCCTTCCCCGAGGCCTACGCCACCATCTTCAGCGGCTTCTACAACGCCTTCATGCTCCTGCTGTTCGCCCTGATCTTCCGGGCCGTGTCCATCGAGTTCCGCAGTAAGATCGCCTCGCCGGCGTGGCGGCGGTTCTGGGACGCCAGCTTCTTCGCCGCCAGCCTGCTCGCGGCCCTGCTGTTCGGCGTGGCGGTGGGCAACGCCATCGTCGGCATCCCGCTCGACTCGCGCGGCATCTACGCCGGCACGTTCCTCGACCTGCTGGGGCTTTACCCGCTGCTGGTGGGGGCGATGACCGTCGCGCTGTTCGCCATGCACGGGACGATCTATCTGCACCTGAAGACACAGCCGCCGCTGCAGGACCGCGTGCGCGGCTGGATGTGGCACAGCTTCGGCGTCTTCCTGGTGCTCTACCTGATGACGACGATCGTCACGCTCATTCGCGTGCCGCGGGCGACGGAGAACCTCGAGCACATGCCCTGGCTCTGGGGCGTGGTGCTGCTGAGTGTGCTGGCGATCGGCAACATCCCCCGCGCGGTCTTCGCCCACCGTCCCGGCCAGGCCTTTGCCAGCTCATGTCTGACCATCGCCTGCCTGGTCACGCTCTTCGCGGCCGCCCTCTTTCCCAACATGGTCGCCAACAGCGCGGCCGACGGCATCAGCCTGACGATCCACAATGCGTCCGCGTCAGCCAGGACGCTGACACTCATGGCCATCATCGCCCTGATCGGCATGCCGCTGGTGCTGGCCTACACGGCCGTGGTCTACTGGACCTTCCGCGGCAAGGTGGTGATTGACCGGCACAGCTACTGAGTCGCGTCGGCCTTGTTCGTAGCGTCCGCATCCTGCCGCTGCGTTGCATGGTTCAAGGCGGCCAGAAGCTGCTGCAGGTCCGCCAGGCCGCGCGCCTCCGCGTCGCGGGCCTGTTCGAGAGCCGCGATCACCTGCTCGCGCAGTGACTCATCCTGGAGGCGCTGCAGGGCCGCTTCATCGTCGGGCGGGGCAAAGGGCGTCAACTCGGCGACGCGCGTCAGGGCCGCGGCCACCGTGTTGTAGTCGGCGATCGCCGCGTCAAAGAGCACATCAAGCCGTGGATCAGCCAGCCGCTGCTTCGCTTCCTGCAGAAAGGCGGCCGCCATCTGTCGGCACTCGGCCCAGCACTGGGCGTTGTACCCCTGCCCGAAGGCCGTGGCCTTGACCTCTTGCATCACCGGTACGCGTTGCAGGGCCGCGATCCACAGGTCATAGCCGGCCGGCCCGGCGGCGTACGGCTCGAACGTGTATTTTCTGGCCGCGTGGTCCAACGCAAACTGCAGGGCGTCGCGCACGATCTGCCGATCGTCCGCCGGCGCCGCGACCTCAGGCAGCCACAGGTTCAGCCAGCCGATGTCCGTGTCGGCGAGCTTGAGCTGATGGATCGGTTTGACGTCGCCTTCGCCGAGAAACAGCAGGTGCATGCGGTCGTAACCGACGACGGTGTACCACTCGGGAATATCCGCCTCCCAGAGCACGCATGGCCGGTCTTCATCGATCGCCGCCTTCGCCGCCGCGAACGCCTGCTCGCGTACGGCCGCGAAATCCTCCTGCGTCTTGTGGGCCTGAATGCGCCTCGTCGGCAGGCCGAGGTTCGCCGCCAGCTCCAGGCATCGCCGCGTGTTCCAGGCCGTCGGCCCGCTGGGGCAGACCACCTCGTGGATGTTGAGGGCGAAAGCGAAGCCCGTCGAGCCGTACAGCCACGCCCGCGACACCTCCACGCCTTGGGCCGCGGCACAGTCGTGCAGGCAGGTCGGCAGCGTCATCCAGCCTTGATGGCGGGTGACGCCGTCGAGCCAGACTTTCTCCCCATCACGTTTCACGGTCACGGTGCGTGCCCGCGCGGTCCGCGTGGTTGGCATCTCAGGCTCCTCGCCGAGCGTCTGGGCGTCGTTGGCTTCAGATTCCGCGTCGGCTGCGATCATCGGCATGGCCGGTGAAACGACAAGCAGGATCGCCATCGCCGCCGCGATGGAGCGGAGTGTTCGCATGAGTGGGGCCCCTGGTGGAAGTGTCGCGGCTGCGGGGTGGAAGACCGGCCGGCGGATACCCGCCGACGCGCGGCGCCCGCGGCGGATGGCGGGGCCATTATAGATCATGTTCGCCGGCCCCCGTCCCTTTTTCCGCGCAGATCGCTAAGCTTGGCCCGCAAGGTCACTCTTTTGATGAAAGCACCGGAGTTCAACATGGCCACCCAGATCGGCGCGCAGATGTACACCCTGCGCGAGCACACGCAGAATCCCACCGACATCGCCAAAACCTTCAAACGCGTCAAAGCCATGGGCTATGACGCCGTGCAGGTTTCCGCCTTCGGCCGAATCGACACGAAGGAACTGGCGAAACTGCTCAAGGACCACGGCCTGGTATGCGCCGCGACGCACTATCGCGGCGACCTGTCCGATACCGCCGCGGTGGTGGACTACCACAAGACTCTCGACTGCAGGTACACCGCCCTGGGCGGCTTCTATCCGTGGAAAGGCGACGCGGTGGTGACGGCCGACACGTGGAAGCAGTGGGCGGCCGGCTTCAATCCCACGGCCGCGAAGCTTGCTGAACAGGGCATCCGCCTGGGCTACCACAACCACAGCCACGAGCTGGTGCACTTCGACGGGCGGTCGGCGCTGGACATTCTGCTCGAGGAACTGGACGCCAGCGTCTGGTTCGAGATCGATACCTACTGGATCGCCCACGGCGGCGGGGATCCGGCGGCGTGGATCGACAAGGTGGCCGCCAGCGGCAGGAAGGGCGGGCCCAACCGCATCCCGGCCATCCACGTCAAGGACATGAGCGTCATCGCCAACAACAAGGGTGATCGCGTTCAGAAGATGTCCGAGGTCGGCGTCGGCAACCTCAACTGGCCGCGCATCCTGGAGGCGTGCAGAAAGGCGAACGTCGAATGGTACCTGGTCGAGCGCGATGACGGCGACCTTGATCCCTTCCAGAGCCTCGAAATCAGCCTCAAGAACATGCACAAAATGGGCCTGCGATAGCCCCATTCCCCACCGTTTCGTCAGCGGTCAAAGATCGCCGCACGCGCCGTGGCGACGACCCGACACGCCTGCATACCGCGAACACCACCCATGACCTACAAAGTACTCCTCGACACCGACATCGGCGGCGACATTGACGACGCCTTCGCGCTGGCTTACCTGCTGGCTCGCGACGACTGCGACCTGCTGGGCGTAACGACGGTGACCGGCCCGGTCGTCGAACGTGCGAAGATGGCCAGCGCCCTCTGCCGCCTCGCCGGCCGTCGCGACGTGCCGATCTATCCCGGCTGCTCGCACACGCTGCTGCTGGGCAACCGCCAGGCGACGGCCCCGCAGGCGCAGGCGGTCGCCAAGTGGGACCACCAGACCGACTTTCCCGACGGCCAGGCCATCACCTTCATGCGCGATGTCATTCGCGCCCATCCCGGGCAAGTCACGCTGCTGGCCATCGGGCCGATGACCAACCTCGGCCTGCTCTTCACGCTTGATCCCGAGCTGCCCGCGCTGCTCAGGTCGCTGGTGCTGATGTGCGGCAAGTTCCTGCCGCGGACGGCCGGCTACGGACCGCGCGAGTGGAACGCCTTCGCCGATCCGCACGCCACCGCCGTCGTCTACCGGTGCATCGATCAGAAGCCGTGCCCGATCCACCGCTCCGTCGGACTGGACGCGACCATGCAGGTCATCCGTCCCAACGACTGGGTGCGGCAAAGGAGCGGGGCGAAGCTGCTCGAACCGGTGCGCGATTTCCTGGAGATCTTCGACCGCGGCAACCGGGAGGTGATCTTCCACGACCCGCTGGCAGCGGCCGTGATCTTCGAACCCGACCTGTGTACCTGGGTTCGCGGCCGCGTTGAGATTGAACTGACCGGGGGACCGCGCTCCCTGGGCATGACCCACTGGACCGGGGACAAGCCCGACGCGGAGCATGAGCCGGGGCCGCATGAAGTGGCCGCCACCGTCGACGCCGACCGCTTCCTCGACCACTATTTCGGTGTTTTCTGAAGGGCGGCAAGGAAGCCTGGCGGCCACTTGCGGGCCCCCGGGCCATCGGTCATAATACATGGCTCGGCGGTGAAAGCAGGCATGAGACCGGCCCGGGCCGGACCGTGATGCGGCCGCGCGAGGCCCCCAAGGGCGCAGCTCCAAGCAGAGGAACGTTTGCATGGCCATTCGAATCAAGGCACGCAGTGGTGAGTCGGCAGAGCAGATTCTTCGTCGGTTCAAGAAGATGTGCGAGAAGGAGGGTCTGACCAAGGACATGAAGCGTCAGGCCTACTTCGAGAAGCCTTCGGAGCGCCGCCGCCGCGCCCAGCGCAAGATGGTGAAGCGGGCGACCATGCCCGCGCGTCCCGCCGGCCGCCGGTGAGGCTTGGGGCCTCATCGTCCGACCGTTGAAGGCCGCCACCGGTACGGGCCGACAAGCATTGTGGAAAACAGCCGCACCCGCATCGGGGGCGGCTTTGTCTTTAGTATCGGGAATCCGTTACCATGGCCGCCCAAGTCCGGGCGGGCGACGCCGTCCCGCATGCGCCGCGGCTGGCGGCGCGACAGGCTTGGGTCGCCACGCGCTTCGACGGCGGCGATCGCCAAAGCCTCCGCCCGGACCCGATGCGTGCCGTTGTCTCTTTCCAAGAGAGTCACATAGGAGTCTGTCTCGATGGACCGCAACCATTGCCCGCTCGGCCGCGTTCCACGCCGGTCGATCACCTTCAGTTTCGCCGGCGTTGTCGCCGCAGTGCTCGCCTCCGTCGCCCACGCCCAGTTCGATCTGCCGGCAACTGCCGTCCCGGCCGACGCCGTCGGTGTCGGCCTGCCCCTGTTGTTTTTCCTGGCGCCGCTCGGCGCGATCATCGCCCTGGTCATGGCCGTGGTCTTTTACAAGTCGATCATGGCCGCCAGCGAAGGCACGCCGGACATGATCCGCATTGCCCAGGCGGTGCGGGAAGGCGCCTACGCCTACCTCGGCCGCCAGCGCAAGGTTGTCGTCCTTGTTTTTCTGTTGCTCGTGGCGGTGCTGCTGTTCATCGGCTTCGGCCTGGAACTGCAGCCGAAGCTGACGCCGCTGGGCGTGGCGGTCGCCGGCTTCCTGTCGGGCCTGTGCGGCTACTTCGGCATGAAGACCGCGACCAACGCCTCGGCTCGCACCACGGCGGCCGCGAAGGCTTCCCTCAACGACGGCCTGCGCGTGGCTTTTCGTGCCGGCGCCGTCATGGGGCTGTGCGTCACCGGTTTCGCCCTGCTGGACGTGAGCCTCTGGTTCATCCTGCTCTCGTCGATCGGCAAGTTCACGCTTGTTGAGCTTACGACCATCACTCTCAGCTTCGCGATGGGCGCGTCGCTGCAGGCCCTGTTCGCCCGCGTGGGCGGGGGCATCTACACCAAGGCCGCCGACGTCGGCGCTGACCTGGTGGGCAAGGTCGAGGCCGGCATTCCCGAAGACGACGCCCGCAACCCCGCCACCATCGCCGACAACGTGGGCGACAACGTCGGCGACGTGGCCGGCATGGGCGCGGACCTTTACGAGTCGTATTACGGCTCGATTCTCGCCGCCATGGCGCTGGCCGCCGCCGCCGCCTTCCGCCTGAGCATGGCCCCGGCCGACGCCATCAAGCTCGTCGTCGCCCCGCCCGCTCTCGCCGGGCTGGGCATCATCTGCGCCGTCGCCGGCATCTTCGTCGTGCGCACCAAGGAAGGCGCGAGCATGAAGCAACTGCTCAAGAGCCTCCACGGCGGCGTGTGGTTCAGCTCGCTGCTGATTGCCGGCCTGTCGGCCGGACTGCTCTATCTACTGGTCGGCGGCAATGAGACCGTCTGCTGGTGGGGCATCTGGCTGGCCATCGTCGCCGGCCTGCTTGCCGGTCTGGTCATCGCCTGGGGCACCGAGTACTACACCTCCTACGAGCACGGCCCGACCCAGCGCATCAGCCGGCAGGCCGAGACCGGCCCGGCCACCGTCATCATCGCCGGCATCGCCGAAGGCATGATCTCCACGTGGATTCCGCTGCTGGTCATTTGCGTGGCCATCATGTCCGCCTTCATCTGCGCCGGGGGCAATGAGACCTTCCTCATGGGTGTCTTCGGCGTCGGCATCGCGGCGGTCGGCATGCTCAGCACGCTGTCGATCACCCTCGCCACCGACGCCTACGGCCCGATCGCCGACAACGCCGGCGGCAACGCCGAAATGACCCACCAGGAATCCTACGTCCGCGAGCGCACCGACATGCTCGATTCGCTGGGCAACACCACGGCCGCCACCGGCAAGGGCTTCGCCATCGGGTCGGCCGCCCTCACCGCCCTGGCCCTGCTGGCCGCCTACGTCATCACCGTGCAGCAGGCGCTGTCGACACAGGTCGAAGGCGGCTTCATCAACATCAACGGCCAGTCGGTTCTGGCCGTCAATGCCTCACTGCCTCAGATTCTCGAATACTACAACGTCACGCTCATGAACCCGAAGGTGCTCTGCGGCCTGTTCATCGGGGTGATGCTGGTGTTCGTTTTCTGCGCGATGACCATGAACGCCGTCGGCCGCGCCGCCTACGCCATGATGCGCGAGTGCCGTCGCCAGTTCGGCATCATGAAGGAAGCCTTCAGGAAACAGGGGATGAGCGAGGCCGACATCGCCAACCCCATGAAGTGGCCCTTCGAGGTTGAGGCGGAGGGCAAACGGTACCCCGACTACGCCAACTGCGTGGCCATTTCGACCGCCGGCGCCCAGAAGGAAATGGTCGTGCCGTCGTTGATGGCAGTGATCGTGCCGATCGTCATCGGCCTGGTGCTGGGCGTGCCGGGCGTCATGGGCATGCTGGCGGGCGCGCTGGTCTGCGGCTTCGCCGTGGCCATCTTCATGGCCAACGCCGGCGGGGCATGGGACAACGCCAAGAAGTACATCGAGACCGGCCAGATGGGCGGCAAAGGCTCAGCCAACCATAAGGCCACCGTCGTCGGCGACACCGTGGGCGACCCGTTCAAGGACACGTCCGGCCCGTCGCTGAACATCCTCATCAAGCTGATCAGCATCGTGTCGGTGGTCTTCGCCGGGCTGATCGTGAAGTTCTCGCCGATCGTCGGCGGCTGGCTGGGATTGAGCTGAAGGTGACGGAAGTGCACCCATCCCGCCCCGCAGACGAATGAGAATCCCCAGGCCCACGGACCCGGATCCGTGGGCCTTTTCACAATCCGAGTCCGCGGCATTTATCCCTATAATGACCGCGTACGATCCAACCGTTGTGCGAGATACCCTTCGACATGCCCCAGTCACCGCGCCCCGCATCGCCGGCCCAGCACCACACCGCCACCCGTCAGGCCGATCATCCTCACGAAACACGCCGGCACGCCGACCCGCAACGCGAAGCGCAGAATCGACGGTTCGCCATTGACGCCGCCCGTCTCGCGTCCGATCTGCACTGTGAGGACGCGATCCTCTTCGACGTGCGCGGCCTGTCCGACCTGACCGACTACATCCTCATCGCGTCCGGCACGAGCGACCGTCAGATCAAATCGGTGGCTGACGATATCGAGGAGTTGGCCAGAGAAACTGGCCTTACCCGGCTCGGGCGCGAACTCGACGGGTCGGCCAAGTGGGTGGTGGTCGATTTCGTCGACGTGGTCGTTCATCTCTTCGATCCCGAGACACGCGCCCACTACGATCTGGAGATGCTCTGGGGCGACGCTGGCCGCGTCCCCTGGCGACGGGAAGGCTGATTACGCGGTGTCTTCTGCGGTGCTGCGGCGGCCCGCCGCAGTAAGGCCGGGGTGAGAGGGCGACGACAGCCACCAAAAGCAACGTCTGCGCCCTTGGCCGACTTGTCCCGTCCTGCTACAACACCACGCCATGAAGCGTCCCAATCCCGCGTTCGGTGTGCTGGTCACCCTCATTTCGTGTGTGCTGTTCGCCGTCATGGGCGCGATGATCCGCCACGCCTCCACGCTCGGCATCGACTCGTTCAAGACGTCGCTGTTTCGCTTCGCCATCGGCCTGGCGGTGCTGGGCACGCTGGCGATGTCGCGGCGGATCACCCTGCGATTCTTCGACAGCCCGCTGCTGTTCCTGCGCGGCCTGACCGGCGGGACGGCCATCTTCCTGTTCTATCTGTCGATCGACAAGATCGGCATCGCCAAGGGCACGGTCATCAGCTACTCGTACAACGTCTTTGCCGTGCTCGGCAGCATGATCCTGCTCAAGGAGCGCGTGGGGCCGCTCAAGTGGCTGCTCATTTTCGCGTCGCTGGCGGGCATCGGCATGATCGCCGCGGACAAGGCCGGCGGCGCCGCCCTGACCATCTCCAGCTTCGAATGGCTGGCCATCCTCGGCGCGGTGCTGTCGGGCATCGCCATCGTCATCATCAAGAAGCTCTGCGACACCGACTCGCCGTTTTCGATTTTCTTCGCCCAGAGCCTCGTCGGTTTCTGGCTGATGGTCATTCCCGCCAACCTCACGCCTGTCGAGCTGCAATGGACCGGCGGCGTGCTGCTGCTGCTGATCGGGTTGACGGCCGCGGGCGGGCAACTGTGCATGACCACCGGCTACGCCCACCTGACGGTGGCCACGGCCGGCATCCTGGGCATGCTGGTGCCAGTGTTCAACACAGCCATCGGCGTAGTGATCTTCCGCGAGCATCTGTCGGCTCTGGGCCTGGCGGGCGTGGCGGTCGTCATCGCCACCTGCGCCATGCTGGCGATGCCGCGATTCAACCGCCGGCGCCCCGACGATCCCATCGCCGCGTGAGCGCGCTGCTATGCCCTCACGCGGCCGTCACGGTGATGGCGGACCGCGTGACGCGCACGGCGACACCGCGGCCCATGGCGAAGCGGCGTGTGCCGCCTCCGTTGTCGCGGACGGCGCGCAGGACGGCGTTGAGCTTGGCGAGGCCGAGGCGGTCGGCGCTGACGCCGGCGACCCGCAGTTGCCGGCGCAGCCAGGCGGCCAGCACGGGCACGGGAAGCTGTCGGGCCGTCGCGCGCGGCAATTGCGTATCGGGCAAAGCGCCCGCCTGGGCGGCGACCATGCGGCGAAGGTCGCGCAGATGGTCGGCCGCGGCCGTCGCCTTCGCGGCCGCGTCACCGCGCAGATCGCGCAGCACAGGCAACACGTCGCACCGCACCCGGGCCCGCCAGCGCGAGCCGTCCGCATTGCTCGCGTCCTCGCACCAGCGTTGATCGATGGTGCGCAGAAAATCGAGCACCGTCGCCCGATCCACGCCCAGCAGCGGCCGAATAAGCCGCGTATCGGCCTGCGGAGACAACTTCCGCCGCCAGGCCATGCCCGACAGGCCGCGCACGCCGCTGCCGCGGATCAGGCGCATCAGCAGCGTCTCAAGCTGATCGTCGCCGTGATGGGCCGCGGCGACGAAGCCCGCACCCACCTCGGCCGCCATCTCCGCCAGTGCCGCATATCGCAGGCGCCGGGCCGCCGCTTCAAGATTGCCCGCCGCAACCGCCGGCTGGATATCACGGCGATACAGCGGCAGGCCCAGACGCGCCGCCAGCGCGGCGACGAAGCACGCTTCCTGCTCAGCCTCCGGTCGAAGGTGATGTTGCACGTGGCCCACGGTCAGCCGCAGCCGCCAGCCTCGTCGGTGTGACAGCAGGTGCATCGCCCGTAACATCGCCACCGAATCCGCACCGCCGCTCACCGCCGCCAGCACGTGAGCGGCCGTGTGCCCGCCGCGCGCGCACACGCCGCACCGCCCACGCAACGCCGCGGCGACCGCCTTTACCAGCCGATGCCGTCCCGACCGGCTGGGCGTGCAATCGCCGTCCATGACGTCGTGCTGGTCAAGGGCCTGTGCCCGTCTGTCCGTCATACCGTCATGCTACCGTCGCCCCGGCGCGGCCGCGCCCGTGAGCCCGGCTCACGGATGCCAGGCCGTGTTTTCAGAGCCGATGGCGTTGCACCGAGTGCTCGTCCATCCCCCCGGTGATGTCCGATAAAACTTTCATCTTTCGCATGATAGATGGCCGAAAGTTAGCATGAGGCGCTCGTGCCTTGGCGCCAATCGCTTCGCTTGGATCCCACGGTCGGCGACGAAGCCCATACGCCATGCCTCTGACCCTCACTACGCCGCCGTTCGTTGTCCTCGCCCTCATCGCCGGGCGCGACGCTCTGCTTCTGGTGGGTCTGGTTCTGGCGACGGTCGGACTGCTTCGGATGGGGTACCTGCGCCGCCGCCGTTCGCAGCAGGCCGGCCGCCTCTCGCCCGAAGAGATGGTCGAGCGCAATCGCCAGATGCGCGGCATGCAGGGCGACCTCGAGCAGCTCATGAGCGAGATCGAGCAGCTTTCGCGACGCTTTGCCGCCCAGCTCGACGCCAAGAGCCGGCGGATCGAACGCCTGCTGGAAAAGGCCGACCACCGGATACAGGGCCTGTTGGACCTAGAGGATTCACAGCGGCAGCGTACGACGCCTGCGCCTGATGCGGCGGCCGATGCACGCAGCGCCAACCGGGCCCGCAACCCGCAGCCCCAGCCGGCCGCTATCGATGACGACGTGGATGTTCTCGATCCACTGGCCGAAAAGGTCTACCAACTCGCCGATCAAGGCCGTGAGCCTCAGCAGATCGCCCGGGAACTCGACGAACACATCGGCAAGATCGAACTCATCCTCGCGTTGCGCACTTCAACCTAGATGGCGATACCGCTTGCCGATTGGGCGGCGGCCGCGCGGCGAGGCCCCCGCGCTGCGGCGGCGCGTCAAGGTTGTCGTGTCGCCGCGCGTGCTCCGTCGTGTTTCACTGTCTCATGCGTGCCTCGCATTTTTCATTTTTCATTCTGCATTTTCAATCTCCGAAGAAGCGCGAAGCGCG
>JAANMW010000175.1_pt1 | contig 71149 bp, 59 predicted proteins | sample 7279671 | NCBI WGS metagenome assembly JAANMW01 (sample SAMN14094541, study PRJNA606508) | bioreactor metagenome | isolation source: A lab-scale SPAN reactor treating ammonium-rich wastewater day 247 | place: Ireland: Galway | collected 2017-09-19 | reverse complement strand
ATTTCGTTCCGTCCTCACCGAGCAAGCCGCTTTGGAGAAAGTCGGCACGGGGATGTTGGTCGGATTGGAACAACTGGCGAATGGATGCAAAATCTACGGGCGCGCTTCCACCGTCGCAGATGTGTTAAATGCCGACCGCGTAATCATTGCCAAATGGGTGCGGCGATTGACCAATTGGAACGGACGACAGGCGGAATTGTCGGTCTGGAACGAAAAAATCCTACCGCTGCTTGAACAAAAACTGGCCGCACAAAGAACCCCAGTCGTGAGATTCGTGAGACAACCGCGACGCATCCTCGCCTACACCAGCCTGGCCGAACTCACGATGCGCGTGCCGGTGGATGAATATGGGCTTCCGCTGTGGCGGCCGGTCGAGCGTGAAGTTCTGCCCTACGATTGTGCTCAATGTTCACTGGTGGAAATCTGCAAAAAACTATCCGCAGCCACCGGCACGGCATTGCTGTGGCGGCGATTGCGTTTGGTAGATGAGAAAGGATATCCGACCTTGCGCGGACGTGTGGTCAGCTTCTTTTCCCAAGGCGACGGACTCGCCATTGCCACGGCGCTGGAGGACGAGGGCTATCCGTTGAATGAATTGGTTTACGACCTTGCTAATCTCGACGCGGGCTTTCGTTTTTGCGGTGATGAAAACCGCTGGGGCGGCCGGCTGGCGATGGTTTGTCACGAGGCGTTTGGGCTCCTGAGCATTCCTGGCTATCTCGAAAACGGCGTGCCGCCCAAATACGGCGCCGGCGCGGAATTGGTCGTCGCCTCTGTCCACCAGAACCCTGCGAACAAACACGGCTGGGTGACCGATCTGCTCGGAGCGGGCGATATTGACCGCGCCATTATTGAATGGCGCAGCCGGCTGCGGCAGGTGACCCACGCGCCGGAACTCGATTGGCCTCGCTGGCGGGCGTTTCAAGCGATGGCCAGAGGCATTCTCAGCGAAACCGAATCCCCCACCCTCACCGAATTGCCTTCGCTCGAATTCAACCAGACCCGCCGCGTGGATCATCGGCTGATTTTGCGCAGGCATTGAAGCAAAAAGGCGAGCCGTTGCCGGCTCACCTCGAATTGCTTCAGTCGGATCACTCTTGGGGCGGTTTTTCAGGCTCGCCGCCACTCATCTGCTTGTCACGGTCTTCCATCGCGGCCTTGCGCGAGAGACGCACGCGCCCCTTCTCGTCCACACCCAGGCATTTCACCCAGATTTCATCGCCCATCTTGACGATGTCCTCGGTCTTCTTCACCCGGAAGTTGGCCAGTTCGCTGATGTGAACCAATCCATCCTTGCCGGGGAGGAATTCGACGAACGCACCGAATTCCTTGATCGTGACAACCTTGCCGCGATAGACCTTGCCAATCTCGGCTTCTGCTGTCATCCCGGAGATCGAATCCACCGCGATCTTCATGCCCTCCGCCGCAACGGAGAAGATGTTCACCGTGCCATCATCCTCAATGTCAATTTCGCAGCCGGACTCCTCCACGAGCCGCTTGATGTTCTTGCCGCCAGGACCAATCAGTGCGCCAATCTTCTCCGGGTTGATCTTCAAGGTGGTGATACGCGGCGCGTACTTGCTGAGTTCCTTGCGCGGTTCGGCCAGGGTCTTGGCCATTTCAGCCAGGATATGCAGGCGCGCCACGCGGGCCTTTTCGACCGCCTCCGCCATAAGCTCGTGTGGCAATCCTCGGAGTTTTAGATCAAGCTGAAATCCCGTGATGCCCTTTTCGGTGCCCGCGATCTTGCAATCCATGTCGCAGTAATGATCTTCCCACCCGATGATGTCGGTGAGCAACTGATGACGGGCAATCTTCTTGTCTGCGCCGATTTCAGTGCAAATGCCGACGCTGATGCCGGCCACGGGCCGCAACAGTGGCACGCCGGCGTCCATGAGCGCCAACGAACCACCGCAGACACTGGCCATCGAGGTCGAGCCGTTCGATTCCATGATCTCGCTGGTCACGCGAACGGTGTAGGGATAATCCTTTTTCGGGAGCATCGGTTCGATGGAGCGTTCGGCAAGGGCGCCATGACCGATTTCACGCCGGCCCGGCCCCATGATGCGACCGGTTTCACCGACGGAGAAGTTCGGGAAGTTGTAATGGAGGATGAATTTCTTCTGGTTCTCGCCGCCGGTGTAGGAATCGAACTCCTGGGTATCATCACCCGTGCCGAGCGTGGCCAGGGTAAGGGCCTGGGTTTCTCCCCGGGAGAACAACGCCGAGCCGTGAGCGCGCGGCAGGATGCCAACTTCGCTGGCAATCGGGCGCACAGTATTGAAATCACGGCCATCCAGCCGCTTCCCCCCATCCAGAATCAGGCTGCGAACCGCTTCCTTCTGGATGTAGTAAAATGCGTCTTTGATGACGAAATCAGTGACCTTCTCCGCGCCAAATTTCTCCACCAGCTTGGCGCCCACTTCATCCTGAATGGCTTTGCAGGCGGCCTCGCGAGCGAGTTTGCCGGAAGTCAACAACGCGGGCACAAAGCGATCACCCGCCAATTCCTTCGCTTCTTGAAGAATCTCGTCCGGCACGATGTTCAGCGTGATCTGACGCTTGGGTTTTCCAGCTTTGGCCGCCAACTCCTTTTGCGCGGCAATCAACGGCTGACAGCACTCCTGGCCGAATTTGAGCGCGGCGTTGAAATCAGCCTCGCTGATTTCCTGCGCCGATCCTTCATACATCACGATGTCGGTCGCGTTGCCAACGTACACCAGATCGAGATCGCTCTCCGCCATCTCGGCGTGCGTTGGATTGGCGATGAATTTGCCGCCGACCCGCCCCACCCGCACGGCACCCAACGGGCCATCCCAAGGGATGTCACTCACCATGAGTGCGGCGCTGGCACCGACGATACTGAGAATGTCGGGATCATTCTCGCCGTCGGCGCTGAGGACGACGGTCTGCACCTGGACTTCGTTATACCAACCCTTGGGGAACAATGGCCGAATGGGGCGATCCGTGAGCCGACAGGTGAGTATCTCCTTTTCGGTCGGACGGCCTTCTCGTTTGAAGTAACCGCCGGGAAACTTTCCGGCGGCAGCCGCTTTCTCCCGGTAATCCACCGTGAGCGGAAAGAAGTCCTGCCCTTCCTTGGCCTTGTTGGCCGCCACAGCGGCTACCACCACAATGGTTTCACCGAGTTGAACGGTGACGGCGCCGTCGGCCTGCTTGGCGAGTTTGCCGGTTTCAATGAGGATCTGTTTATCGCCCACCTGGACGGATGTTTTCTCTGACATATATGCTTACTTTGAGGTTGATCCGTTGCCTCCGAGTAACTTCAGTGAAGCCCGGTTCTCGCCGGAGTTCACTGAAATCGCCCAGGGGCAACGGATTTTTCATGCGCGATTCGTTGGTTCTAAAACTGGACCGCTCGCGGATTGCGTTCCAATTCCTTCGAGGTCGGAAGGCCACGCCGCGCAGGGACTGCGGGCGCACCCCACCTTCCGAAAGATTCTTAATGGCGAAGCTTGAGTTTCTTGGTAATAGCCTGATAACGACTGACATCCGTGTCGTGCAAATAATCAAGCAGGCGACGACGCTGACCTACCATCATCAACAAACCACGACGGGAACTGTGGTCCATCTTGTTCTCCTGCAAGTGCCCCGTCAGGTGGTTGATGCGCTCGGTGAGCAAGGCAATCTGCACGTCCGCCGACCCGGTGTCCTTTTCGTGCAGCTTGAAATCGTCAATCGTCTTTGATTTGGCTTCCATACTTTTAATTGCTTCCATGTGAATAAGACGCGAAATCGTAGGTATGCACGAAGCAGGTGTAAAGCAATTTCCTGGGCTGATTTGGTTCTGCCATCCTATGCGAAGCAGAATATGTTGAGGTTTCGTGGAGTTTTGCCAGTATCATGGCATACCCTGTGAAAGTAGGTTCCTAATCCTTCCCGGATTTTAGTCAGGGGAATGATCGTCAGCGGAATGAAAGTCTGAGCGTCCCGGCCTCCATTCCTCTGGCCAACATTCCCCTGATTGCCTTCTGATTCTTCACAGCGCGGGGTGATTCTGATGTAGTACAGTGCAAAGAGCACAATGATCAAGTCTGATTTCTGCGTGCTTTGTATCGCGATACGTCAGAATTCTCGCGGGCCACGAGGGTTTTCCGGGGAGCGGCTGTGTTTGAAAGTCCAGCCACAGCGCTTCGCAAGGTTTTGGTCCACGGATTACCTGTCGGCTTTGCTGGCAGAGTGCTGCGGCTGGTGTTTCGCACACAGCCGCGCTCTCTTGCTTGCGGCGTCAGGCGCGCTGTGGGTCTTGTGGTCAAACTCCATCAGGTCGGCGGAGGAGGCGGCCGCATTGTTCGTGATTGGAGCGCTCCCCCTCCCCGGCCCTCTCCCCCGGGGAGATGGAGAATCGTCGTCAAACGACTCCAACGTCTTGCCACCCGCTTTCCGGTCAGGCACTCGCCGACTATTTCTTCCCCGACGCCAATTCCATCCCGCGGGCCGCGGCGTGCTGGACGTGTTTGGGATGGGCAGTAGAGTCAAGCAGCCGGTAAAGCGTCTGCGCGTCCGCTGGCTTGCCAGCGGCCAGCAATCGCTCGGCGCAGGTGAGGAGGGCGTCCGCCACTCTCAGGCGAAGCCCCTCAGGCACCTGCGGTTGGAACCCACGCAGTGCCTTCGCGGCATTGGTGGTAGCAATGTCTCCCAAAGCCGCTGCAGCGGCACCGGCAATCGCCGCATCGTGATGCTTGAGCAACCCGGTCAACGCGCGCACACCATCGGCATCGCGTCGCGCGCCCAGCGAATTGATCACGCCAATCTTCTGCGGTCCTTCCGTTCCTGGCAGACTCTCGCGGAGGGCCTTCGTCGCCTGGGCACCGGGGATGGCCTCGAGGGCATTGCGTGCCGCGGTGGCAAACTCGGGCGCCGTGAGCTGCGCAGCCAGCGCCGGCACACATGCTTCTGAGCCGATCATCGTCAGCTTGGAGCAGATGTATTCGCGGGCGACGGCTGAACCGCCGTTCTTGAGCGCCGCAACCAGTCGCTGTTCCAGTTGCTTTTGGGTGGCCTGGTTGTCGAGCGACGCCATCACCGCGTCGTCAATCGGCACGAGCGCGCCGCGGCTTGAACCGTGGTCGTAGGTTTTCAAGGCCGCGAACGCGGCGTCCAGTGCCGCGGCGTCCGGCTTCGTTTGGGTGGGGCTGGATTGCGGCATGGGTATCTCCGGGTCAGGGCGCGAGTTTCAAAGTCGTCGCGTTAAAGAATTCGATGCATTGTGCCACCTTGGGCAACGACTCGAACCAATCGTAGGAATACTCCAGACCAATCATCGTTGGCTTGATGCCCAGGCGATGCAGTTCGCGGAAGAATTCTTCCGACCTGCCCACGCCCGTGCCCCAGGGCACGTCGTGGCCGTCGCTGTTGGTGGCGTGCAGATCGTGCATCTGTACGGTGAGCAGGCGGTCCTTGAGCGTCCGGATCGCCTGAATCGGATCAATGCCCGAGCGCATCCAGTAGCCGAGGTCGCCGCAAGCGCCGATGCGTTTGCTGCGGCCCTCGCACGCCTGAAGGATTTTGTCGGGATGCCAGTAATCCGGCGAACCTTTCTGGTCGTGGTTATGCAGCGAAACATTGATGCCGTATTCGTTGCAGAACCGGTCAATCAACGGCAATGCCTCCAGCTTGGGTTCGGACATGAACGTCTCAATGCCCATTTTGCGGCCGAACTCAAAAATCTTCCGGCACGCGGCTTCATCGTTGGGAATGTCCTGAATGTAAAACGTGAGCAAGCGCAGCCCGGCGCTTTCGAGCTTGAGGCGGATTTGCCGCAACTCGTCATCGCTCAACTGCGGATCGAAATTCTTCGGAATGTCCTGGCTTACTTTTTGAAAACTCAGGCCGCCGATGTAGGGCAGGCCCAGTTGCGCGGTTTTCTCGATCGTCTCGAAGAACGTGAACTTGTGGAACGTGTAAGCCTCGATACCCAGCCGCCAGCCGAGTTTTTCCTGGGCACGGACGGCAGGCGTGAGCTTCGCGCTGGGTGTGGTGGGCGCAGGTAAATCACCGAGCGCGAATTGCGCCGCGCCCAGATAGAATTGCAACATCTTCGAGTCCCAGAAAACGTACGGGTTATGAGCAATCGTGGAGTAGAAGACGCGGCCCTGGCCATAATTCCGCACCCAGGCCAGGGCGTAGTCGTTGTCGTCGCGAATGACGTCACCTCGTGGTTGGCCAGCGCGAACATCGGTCTTCGCCGTGTCAATGCTCAACAGCACGCGCACGCGCTGGCGCGAGTACGGCTCGCCGAACCGGAAGAACTCGTCGCGGTAATCGAAATCCTGCCCGCCAAAGACGCGGTTCAAGGGATGCTCGCGATCATCGAGTTTGATCCAGACATGTTCGTCGCTTTCTTTGTGCGCCGCGCCGCGCGCGCCGATCATCAATCCAAACTCCGGCCAGTCCTCAATTGCGCCCGGCCAGCGCGTGAACCCGACGGAAGTTCCATGCACGCCCATCAAGCCGCCGCCACCGGTAACGAACTCCAGCAGATTTTGCCGGAGGTCAGCGTTGGTGAAGCAATTGCCCACGGTGTTGTTGAAGAACACCGCGTCGAACTGCTTCAGCGAGTCCCGCTGGAACACGGCGGGATCGTTGCTGACGACAGTCTCGAACGCGCCGGTTTTCTTGCCCATGAGCGTGAACGCTTCATTCGCGTGCGCGATGGAAGGATGGCCGCCATAGCCAACATTCAGCGTGAAGATCAGTAGCCGCCGTGGCTTGAGCGGTTGGGCGATGGCTTTGGTCGGAATGGCTTGTTCAATCTTGGCTCGCTCGGCGGCGTTCTTCACGAAGGATTCAGCGCCGATGGCTGGCGAAACCGTCAACAGAATCGTGGCCAGTAGAATTTGGTTCTTCATCGTAACTTGTGGATTGCGTTTCCCCTCACCGCCCCCTCTCCAAAGGTCGAAAGCCACTGTTTTGTGGAGTCGTAGTTCATACTATCCAGAGGGATAACTCGTGTTCAGCAGATTCTCCAAATGGGGAAAATACAAAGACAACGCGGCAACCAAACAGATTGCCAATGTTCGGTTTCGAACTGCAGCGGGTGTTTCGGACGTGAAGGAACCGCGATGACTTAAACCCAATCCCAATCGACTTTCAACTTGCTCTCGCAGACTTTCCGTCGGCTTACGATTAATAACGGCGAGTTCGCCGGTTTTAGCATCCGCCACCACCACATCGCTCTCCGTTGACGGTGAGCATTTCTGGACCGAAACACGACAACTTCCATCAAGCCCAGATAGCACACAGAGTAACGTAGGGCCGGGATCGCAAATTACTTCGGCGACTTCGGATCCGCTCACGCGCACCTTCCCAGAGCGGGCTGGCACGCCAACCAAGTGTGGTTTCGAGGCGTTAAGATCAGTTGACAACTCGCCGAAGACTGAATCACCTGAAACGTGCAAGCTCCATCTCCCGCTGGAGCGTAGGCGGTACGTCATTAATAACCGTACATCAGTTCTTTGCGCGGACGGGGAGCACCAAATGCTGCAAGGACGAATGAAAAGCCCAGGGCGATAGTAGATCACTCCGCTGAACGGTAATCTGTCGGCTTCAGGATCGGACCTATGAGTCGCTGTTATCTCCGTCTGGACGCCAGCACTTTTGGATTTGGCAGAATACATAATCGTAGCGACGCCATTGGAGGTTCACATCCGCCAGGGCGCCCGCATAGCGCGTGAGCGCAGGCGGTTGGCCGCATCGCAGTTGGCAAATTCCTCCTTCAACGGATCCCAATTCAACGACCGCCCGGTCCAGCAGGCGATGTTGGCCAAGTGACCGAGGCTCGCCCCGCGATGGCCGATTTCCTCATCCGCGCTCGGCGATTTCCGCGTGCGAATACATTCAAGCCAGTTGGCATGATGATTGTTCGCGCCGATGTTCACTTCGCGCGTGCGCTTGAGTTCCATTTCCTCGAAGAGCGATTCCGGTTCGCCTTCGATCTGCCCGCCGGTGGACAACGTGGTGACCCAGCCGCGTTCGCCAATGAACACGCCGCCGAAGTTGCCCGCAATGCGCGCCGTCGCCGGCAAGGCGTGATAAAGGTCTTTCACCTGTCCCCAATGATCCACGAGATGCAGCAGCGTGCCGTTCGCGTAGCGGCAAGTCATGGTGGGAAACTGGCCGCTGCTCGGATGAATGATTTCCACCGGCCCACTGTTTTCGTAACCCAGCGCCCATTGAATCACGTCCGCCGAGTGTGACAGAAACCACGTGGACGACGTGACGCCGAACGCATCGGCGAACGCCCACGGCACGACACCGGGAGACGGATTCGTATGATAGAGATGGTTGTAAGGACGCCACGGTGCCGGGCCGACCCACAAATCCCAATCCAATCCTTCAGGGACAGGTTCAGCCGGCAAAGCGAAATCCATTGGTGGATAACTTTTGCCGCAGCGGTCAGGGCTTACGACGCTAGCGAACGGTGTGAAGCGTCCGCCGGCAATGTTGCCGTGGATGTTGTGGTAGAGCGTGAACACGGACTTCACCTTGCCCAGCCGGCCATCGCGGATGAACTGGCACACGCGACGAATGTCGGGAATGGAGCGATACTGCGTTCCGGTCTGGAAGACGCGTCCGTAACGGCGCACGGTGTCCGCCAGCTTCCGGCCTTCTTGAATCGTCATGGAAACCGGCTTCTCACAGTAAATGTCCTTGCCCGCCTTCGCGGCATCAATCGCCTGCAACGCGTGCCAATGATCCGGCGTGGCGATGAGGACCGCGTCAATGTCCGGTCGGGCGAGCAACTCGCGATAGTCATTGTAGGCCGCGCAACCCTTGTAGCCACCGTCCGGTTCGTTGGCCGCGTAAGTCGCGTCGGCAATTTCGCGGCTTCTGTCGCGGCGGGACTTGTCCACGTCGCACACCGCCAGCAACTGCGCGTCGCGACGATGAGCCATCACGCGCAAATGACCGCTGCCCATCAAGCCCGGCCCGATCAAGCCGACGGTGATGCGTTCGCTGGGCGCGACGCTGCCGTTCGCGCCGCGCGCGGAGGCGGGGATGATCGTCGGCAACGCCAAAACGCTGGCTGCGGTCAAACCGCGCTGGATGAATTTGCGGCGGGTAATGCCATTCGAAGCCGACAAGATGCTGCGACGCCCAGGCTGCTGAAGTGTTGTGTTCATTCAGACCAACTTCCTACGACAGGCATACGGGGTTTACGAAACTGGGTCAAGGGATAGTTGGGATAGTTGCGAAGTCGCCTCGCCAGAATCCGTCTGTAAAACCGCTTGTCAAAGTTCGAAGGTTGGTCTTAGATAATGGTGACTCACGTGTTGTTGGTGTCGCGGTTGACTGCCGTACGGGCTGTAAAATTGGCGCGGAGTCAAACCGGGCCGGTTGCGAGTGGCAAGCAGCGGTGGCACCAGAAGCATCGAAGCGAGAACCGAATGTCTTAATGAATTTTCAGCGCCAGAAAACTGCCCACGAAGCCTCGTACTCAACCGTCGAATCGAACCCCCATTAAACCTGAACGCAATTATGAAAACGAACCTGATCACCCTTGTCGGTTGTTCCGTGATGCTGGCGGCGTTGCCCGTTCGGGTGGCCGCACAGGACGAACTCCCCTCGCTCATCGTGGCACCGTTCAGCGGCGACATCACCCACATTCAATACTGGCAGCCGGCCCTCGGCGCGGGGCTGGCCGAAATGCTCATCACCGAGTTGGGCAAGATCAACAAGTTCACCGTGCTGGAGACGACCCAATTGGAAACGCTCAAGGACGAGATCAAGATGGGCCAGGACGGTTGGGTGGACGCGGCTGAGATGGTGGAAAAGGGCGGCTTCGCGGCGGCGGATTTCATGTTCACCGCCAAAGTGACCCGCTTCGGCCACAAGGAACAGAAAGTGGGCTTGGGCGGTTTTGTGCCCGGCAACCTGGGCAACCTCGGCCTCAAGACCTCGACCTCCGATGTGCGCATTGATTGGCGGCTCGTGGATGCTGCGAATCGCAAAATCATCAAGACCGGCTCGGCCACCGCCACCGAGAAAGGCACGGGCTTCAACGTCGGAGTCAACATCGGCGGACGCGGCGGCGGCGTCGGGTTCGACAACAAGGAATTCATGGACAGCGCGCTGGGCAAGGCCACGGTGAAAGCCCTCACGCTGATTACCGACGAAGTCAAGCCGGTGACCTTGCCAGAGTCAGGTCGCCGCAAACAAAAGGCCAAGACGGCCGATCAGCAGGCGAGCGCCGAGAACGCCGCCGCGCAGGCGTTGCGCAGCACGCCCGGCAAGGTGCTGGCGGCGCCGAGCAAGAGCGCCATCATTGTCTCGTTGGGAACGCAGCACGGGTTCAAGGATGGCGACAAACTGAACCTGTACGAAACGGTGGACGTGAAGGACGAACAGGGCAACGTGGTTTTCACCGATGAAAAACTGGTGGGCGAGATCACGATTCAATCCGTGCAAGCGGATCGCAGCCGCGCGTCCTACGAGGGCGACGTGACCATCAAGGCTGGCTGGGTGGTCAAAGCGAAGTAAGATTTGCAGTAATTTGCACCGCACTCTGTCGCGGTGATTAAAGCTCTTTCTCTCATGAGCGCCAACTCGATTGGCGACTGGGAATGACAAGCGGGCGGCAACGCCTGGCTGTGTACTGCTTGGCCGGGTACTGACCTGAGCCAAGTGGTGCTGTTCGGGAGTTCAAGACTTCAAGACTTTCACCGTCGCGCGGCGGGTTCCCCGCGCGTCAATGATTTGGGAAGGTGACGCACGGCGTGGCGTCGAGGTTCATAAACTGAGGCTGGTAGTTGAGTGGTTCTTCAATTCGTCGAGGAGCCGTTTGATCCGGTCGTAATACTGTAACCAAAAGATCAAAGGCAAAAATAATGAACAGCAATCGAGACCACATTGAATTCACCGTCAATCAATCTTGTGACGGCGGATTTCAACCAGAGCAGCGCGAAGTGCTATCTGGATCATCTTTCGCGCACAACCAAACTTCCCGCCCATGGAACTGGCGGTCAACGGTCACTCTCTGGGGCGTTGCGTTGCTCCTGCTGTCGCTTTTCGCCCACCGTGCGAGCGCGCAAGGCGCATTGACGAACGGTGCCTACCATGATGCCACCCTCGCTTTGGGCGAGACGAATGTCTGGACGTTTGCCGCCAACGCCGGGGAGACGGTCTTGCTCCGTTCCGCTCGAACTTCCGGGACCAGCTCCTTCGTGCCGTGGATTCGCCTCGACAATCCAGACGGAGTTCTGGTCGCGGCAGGCACTTCAGACGTGGATAATTCGGTTTCGGTTACGGTCACGAATTCGGGAACGTTCGCCGTGCGCATCAGCAGTTTCTACGCGGGTTACTCGGGACCTTACCGGCTTCATCTTGTGAAAATTCCCGGCAGTTTTACGGTGTCGCCGGGCGACGAAGGCGGGCCGATGGTCAACGGCGCCACTTATCAGGGCACGAATGACCTTGGCGACCTGGACGCGTGGACTTTCGACGCCAATGCTGGTGAAACGATTCTCGTGCGGGCGGGACGGGTGACCGGCAATTCGTCCTTTTATGTTGCTCAGGTTCGTTTGTATGGGCCGGATGGGAAGTTACTGGCCTCCGGCAGCGACCAACCAAACAACGAGGTTTCGGTTATCACAACCAACAGCGGCACGTTCACTGCGGTAGTGGGCAGTTACCATCCGAACGGTTACTTTGGCACCTACAGGATCAGCATGGCCCGGATTCCCGGCAGTTTCACCGTGTCTTCAGGCGACGAGGGCGGGCCGATGGTCAACGGGGCCACTTACCAGGGCACAAATGATCTCGGGGATTTCGACGTGTGGACGTTCGCTGCCGGCAGCGGCGAAACCGTGCTCGTGCGGGCCGGACGGGTGAGCGGCAATTCATCCTTCTATATTCCCTGGGTGCGTTTGTACGGGCCGGACGGAGCACTCCTGAAATCCGGTCTGGTTGAACCAGACAACGAGGTTTCCATTGTAACGACCAACGGCGGTAATTTCACCGCGGTGGTGAGCAGTTACTATCCGGGCGCTTACTTTGGGACCTACAGCATCCGCATGGCCCGGATTCCCGGGAGTTTCACCGTGTCCCCCGGCGACGAGGGCGGTCCGATGGTCAACGGCGTCTCTTACCAAGGCACGAACGATCTCGGGGACATGGACGTGTGGACCTTCGCGGCCAACACCGGCGAATCCGTCCTTGTGCGGGCTGGTCGCGTCAGCGGCAATTCGTCCTTCTACATTCCCTGGGTGCGTTTGTACGGGCCGGACGGGGCTTTGCTGGCCTCCGGCGCCATCGAACCGGGCAACTCCGTTTCCATGGTAACGACCAACAGTGGTAACTTCACCGCGATCGTGGGCAGTTACTATCCGGGCGGTTACTTTGGCACCTACAGCGTGCGGATGGCGCGGATTCCTGGCGACTTCGAGGTGGCACCCGGCGATGAAGGTGGGCCCATGGTGAATGGGGCCACTTATCAAGGCACAAATGATTTGGGGGATTTGGACGTGTGGAGCTTCGCGGCGGAGCCCGGAGACTCCATTTTCTTGCGCGCCGGACGCGTCAGCGGCAACTCGTCCTTCTATGTTCCGTGGTTGCGGCTATACGGGCCGGACGGATCATTGTTGGCGAGCGGCGCCATCAACAGTGCCGACAATGCCGTTTCCATCGTCGCAACCAATAGCGGGAACTTCACGGCGGTGGTAGGCAGCTATTACGACGGTGCCTACTTCGGCACCTACACGCTGCGCCTGGCGCAGATTCCCGGAGACTTCATTGTCTCTCCAGGTGATGAGGGTGGGCCGCTGCCGAACGGGGTGCAGCAATTCGGCACGAACAGCCTGGGTGACTTGGACCAGTGGAGTTTCTTCGGAACGCTTGGCGACAGCAACGTGGTGCGGTTCACCGCGTCGGGCTTCACCGCGGATGTCCGGCTATTCGGTCCGGAGGGAACGCTCTTGCGGAATTTTACGACGAGCACCTCCAACGCCTTGAGCTACGTCGTGACCAATGCAGGCGCGCATACGTTGCTGGTCCGTAGTTCCACCGCTGGCGGCAATGGGAATTACACCGTGCGGCTCTCACGCGTTCCGCCCGATCTCAACGTTCCCGACACCCAAATCCTCGACGAAGGAGCCACGCTTAACGTTGCCCTCACGGCACAGAATCCCGATGAGCCGAACAAACCGCTCACGTTCACGCTGGTATCCGCGCCGCCGGGAGTGGTATTGACACCCGCCGGCAACACCAATGCGACCATCACCTGGCCGACCACCGAAGCCAACGGGCCCAGCACCAACCTCATCGTCGCCAGTGTGACCGATGTCGTCAACGGTACGCCTTTCATCCGCACCAACAGCTTCACGGTTATCGTCAATGAGCTCAACGAACCGCCCCAACTCACCGTGCCGGGCCTGCAAACCATCAATGAGCTGACGGCGCTCAATGTTTCGGCTTCGGCTACCGACCCCGACCTTCCGGTCAACGCACTCACGTTCAGCCTGGTCAACCCACCCGCCGGCATGACCATCAATCCCAATACCGGTGCGATCGCGTGGACACCCACGGAAGCCCAAGGACCTTCCACCAACACCGTCACGGTGGTCGTCGCGGACTTCAACCCGGACGCCATAAACGAGCAACAGTTGAGTGATACCAACTCTTTTACCGTGATCGTCCGTGAAGTGAACACCGCACCGCAACTCACTGTGCCGGGCAATCAGACCATTGACGAGTTGACGCTGTTGAGCGTGTCCGCTTCCGCCACGGACGCGGACTTGCCGGCGAATCCGCTGACCTTTGGCCTCCTCAATCCGCCCGCGGGCATGACAATCAACCCAAATACCGGCGCCATCGCCTGGACGCCGACCGAAGCGCAAGGACCGTCTGTAAACACGATCTTTGTCGTCGTTACCGACAGCAGTCCGCTGGCCGTCAATGCCACGCAGTTAAGCACCACCAACAGCTTCACGGTGACGGTGCGGGAAGTGAACACGCCACCGCAATTGACTGTGCCGGCCAACCAGACGCTGGATGAGTTGACCCCGCTGAACGTGTCGGCGTCGGCCACTGACAGCGATGTGCCGGTCAATCCCCTCACCTTCTCGCTCGTTTCACCGCCCGCCGGCATGACGATCAATCCCAACACCGGCGCCATTGCATGGACGCCGACGGAGGCGCAAGGGCCATCCACCAATCTCATCACTGTGGTGGTCACGGACACAAATTCGGCCGCCTTGGCCAGCCAACAACTGAGCGTTACGAATACCTTCACCGTGACCGTACGCGAGGTGAATACCGCGCCGCAACTTACCGTGCCCGGCAATCAGACGGTCAATGAGCTTACGGCTTTGAATGTTTCAGCCTCCGCCACGGACAGCGACATCCCGGCTAATCCATTGACCTTCTCCCTCGTTTCGCCGCCGGCAGGCATGACGATCAATCCCAACACCGGAGCGATCGCCTGGACGCCGACCGAAGCGCAAGGGCCATCCACCAACGTCATCACGGTGGTGGTCACAGACATTAACGCCGCCGCGCCAGTTAATCAGCAGTTGAGCGTGACCAATACCTTTACCGTCACGGTCATTGAGGTGAACCACGCGCCCCAACTCACCGTGCCCGCCAACCAAACGATTGATGAACTCACGATCCTCAACGTCTCCGCGTCGGCCACGGACAGTGATCTGCCGGCCAATCCATTGACCTTCACGCTGGTGTCACCGCCCGCGGGCATGACGATCAATCCCAACACCGGCGCCATTGCGTGGACGCCGACCGAAGCTCAGGGACCGTCCACCAATGTCATCACGGTGGTGGTTACGGACACCAACGCCGCGGCACCGGTCAATCAACAGTTGAGCGCCACCAATACATTCACAGTGATTGTCAACGAGGTGAACGTGGCGCCCGTGCTGGCCGCCATTGCTGATCAAACCCTGTCGTTTGGTTTTCTGCTGTCCGTGCAGGCTGAAGCCACGGACGCGGATATTCCTGCCAACACACTGACCTTCAGCCTCACCACCGCGCCCGCGGGCATGACGATCAACCCCGGCAGCGGATTGCTCACCTGGACTCCGGCCCAAACCCAGGTCGGCACGCACCCGGTGGCCGTCCGTGTAGCCGACAACGGCACGCCGTCCTTGAGCGCCACGCAGACGTTTCAAGTAACGGTGACCGGCGAAGGTTCCAGTCTTGCGATCAGCCGGCTGGCCGGAAATCTGATGCAACTGACGATCACCGGCGACATCGGTTTGGAGTACGAACTGTTGATGTCCACCAACCTGACGCACTGGAGCCGGCTGTTGCAGTTCAACCTGGAAGTTTCGCCGTATCCGTATATTGATCCTTCCTCCGCCACAACGCCGACGCGCTTCTATCGGCTGCGACGTTTAAGCCAATAACCCGTTGCGCCGGGCCACGGTGCTGAACTCCAATATGTTCGGACTCGATCCGCAGAGCATCGTGGCCTGGCCGCGCTTTTTGTCGCCAACACCGTCGGTTATTTCATCGGCGGTTTGGCTTACGGCAGCCTGCGGGCGGGTGCGGATTTCAACTTGCTGGGCATCGCGTTCGACCGATCCGCGCGGGCGATGCTCGCGAAGGCGGCTTGGGGGTTGTTCTACGGGCTGGGTTTCGGAGCGGGTATTGGATTTGCGTTCCACGTCTGTCAGGCGGAAGCCCGGCGTTTGCTGATCGGGTTGAATAAAACAAGCAAGTCCTCGCCCGCCGACCCGCAGCCTCCCGTCACGTAGCACATCCCGCAATTGAGTTGTCCCGCCTCGAAGCTTTCTGTGACGTTGACGAACCGGCGTCCCCTTTGGATCATGCGGCCATCATGGGCAGCTTGAATCGGATCAACAAATCTTCAGGAACACAAATGAAACATGGGTTGAACATTCGCCCGGATGGGGCGCTGGATTTTCTATCTCTTGGCGCACTGGTGCATCGCCTCGATCCTGGCATCATTCCCTTCCGCAAAGCCACCGAATGTCAGATTCACGTCAGCGGGGGTGAGTTCAATGCGTCCGCGAATCTGGCGGATTGCTTTGGGCTGCGAACCGGTATCGCCACCGCGATGGTGAATTATCCCGTCGGCGACCTGATCGCTGAACGCGTGCGCGCGATGGGAGTGCAACCGTTCTACAAACATTTCAAACACGATGGCGTTCATGGTCCGAACATGGCCACCGTTTACAGTGACCGCGGCCAGGGCGTGCGCGCCCCGGTGGTGTTCTACAACCGCTGCAATGAAGCCGCCGCGCAACTCAAACCCGGTGATTTTGACTGGCCGGCCATTTTCGCCGGCGGCGTGCGCTGGTTTCACAGCGGCGGCATCTTTGCCGCACTGTCGCCGACCACGGCGGAACTGATCATTGAAGCCATGCCGGCGGCGAAAGCAGCGGGGGCGGTCACGTCTTTCGATCTGAATTATCGCGCGAAGCTTTGGAATATTTCCGGCGGACACGAGCGGGCGGTGGCCGTGCTGGATCGGATCGTCAAGCACGTGGACGTGCTGGTCGGCAACGAAGAGGATTTGCAGCTTGGACTGGGCATCCCCGGCCCGAAAGTGGCCGCCAAGTCGAAGCTCGATCCCAGCGCGTTTCTGGGCATGATGAAAAACGTGCGCAAGAAACATCCCCACGTCAAAATCGTGGCGACGACGTTGCGCGAGGTTCACTCCACCAATCGCCACAGTTGGAGCGCGGTGGCGTGGATCAATGGCCGGGCCTGCACCGCGCCCACGTGCGAACTGGACGTGGTGGATCGTGTGGGCGGCGGGGATGGCTACGCGGCCGGTTTCTTTTACGGCCTGCTCAACGGCGAATCGCCCGAGGAAGCGGTCAAACTCGGTTGGGCGCACGGCGCATTGCTGACCACTTTTCCCGGCGACACGACCATGGCGACCGTGGATCAGGTGCGCGCATTCGCCCAAGGCGGCTCGGCGCGCATTCAGCGTTGAGCCAGCACTGCCGACGATGGTGTGATAGGGACTTTGGCGGGGACCGTGTATTTGCCGCGGCAAGGTGTCGGCGCCGAGTTTTCTTTTGCGTTCTCATTACTTCCTCGCCACTTTGCTGGCGTACCCAAATTATAGTTCATGCAAATCACACCTTCGCCCACAGTCGTATGCCGAAGCAGCAGCCTGACGCACCGTCGTCGCATCAACACCGGTCTCGGCGCGATCCTCGCTTCGTTCATCGCCTTCCACGCCTCGGCGGCGCCGCGGCATGTGTATCTCACCTGGCAAGGCGATACGAGCCGCACGATGACCGTTAATTACCAGACCTTCGCGCCCACTGAAGCCAGCACCGTTTATTTCGACACCCAATCCCGGCAGGGGCAGCAAAGTGATTACCGCCACCAAGCGGTCGGCCATTCGCATCAAATCCCCGGCTTGGCGGACGGGCGGAGAATCCATTGGGTGGAACTACAGAAGCTTACGCCGGGCCGAACCTATTACTTCATCGCCGGCGATTCCATGAACGGCTTCACGGAGGAACGCAAATTCCGCACGGTGCCCGATGGCGCAGGCAGACTGCGGTTTGTCACAGGTGGAGACATGGGCGTTGGCCCCGATGTCGCACTGCTGCTTCAGCAGGCGGCCAGACTGTCCCCCGACTTTGGCGTGGTGGGCGGCGACCTCGCGTATGCAAATGATGTGCTGACGAACTACGCGCGGTGGGACGTCTGGCTGGACCATTGGGCCACCAACATGGTGACTCCCGCCGGGTACACCGTTCCGATGGTTCTGGGCATCGGCAACCATGAAACCAAAAGCCGCATGCCCCCTGCCCTGACCAATGCCCAGTTCTATTTTCGTTACTTCGCGCAAGATCGCGAGCGCAGCTACCACGCGCGCACGTTCGGGAAGAATCTTTTGATCCTCTTGCTGGACACTGACCACGTGAGCCCGCACGACGGCGAGCAGGCCGCGTGGCTGGACGCTCAACTCACCGCCCACCGTCACGTGCCGCATCGTATCGCGGTGTATCATGTGCCGTTGTATCCCAGTCACCGCGCGTATGATGGGAGCAGCTCGGTCAAAGGCAGGCAAACCTGGCTGCCGATCTTCGACAAGCACCGGTTGCCGGTGGCCTTTGAAAACCACGATCACACCTTCAAACGGACCCACCGCCTGCGCAACGACCGACTCGACCCGCAAGGCACTCTGTATCTGGGAGACGGTTGTTGGGGCATGGGTGCGCGGACGGTGGGCGCGGAGCGACATTGGTATGAAGCCAAAGCCGCCAGCCTGCAACACTTCTGGCAGGTGGACGTGAGCCGCACTCGAATCGAGTATCGCGCGATCAACAAGGATGGCCAGGTCTTTGACGTTTACCCGCCCAACGCTGCCGGTGCGAAAGCGGCCGAGAAGATTTACGAATCGCTGACGAAGCCCAATCCCTCCTGAACGTTGCGAGGCGTCTTCCGTGCTGTCAGGTTTCCTTGCGGGGAAACAACGGGGCCGGTTCGCCAATCGTATGGCCGGCGGACAATCCACCCCAAGTGGCGGCGGAAAACTTGTCAGGAGAACCGGTAAGACCTAGCTGCGCGTAAATCTTCGCGGCGGTGTCCGGCAGGAATGGCCACAGCAACACGGCGAGCACCCGGCAGGTTTCGGCGAGGTTATACAAGACTTCGTCGAGAAGTTTAGCCTGCGTCGGGTCTTTGGCCAGTTTGAACGGCGCGGTCTGGTCCACGTATTGGTTGGCGCACTTGACGAGCATCCAGATTTCCTGCAATGCGCCCTGCAACTCGCTTCTTTCGAGCCGCTCTCGTGTGCCAGTTACGACTTTGTTGGCCTCGGCCGCCAATTCATCCGAGCGCGTTGGGACAACCCCCTGGCGATAGCGTTTGAGCATCGAGAGAGAGCGATTCACCAGATTGCCGAGGCCGTTGGCCAGTTCCGCCTGGTAACGCGCGCGAAAGCCGGCGTCGGTCCAGTTGCCGTCCGGGCCGATGTCCAGTTCGCGCAGCACGTAAAAACGGAACGCGTCGAGTCCCCATTCATCAATCACGGCAAGCGGGTCCACGACGTTGCCGGTGGTCTTGCTCATTTTGTCGCCGTCCTTCTGCCACCAGCCGTGGGCGAGCACCTGTCCCGGCAGCGGGATGCCGGCCGCCTTGAGCATGATCGGCCAGTACACGGCGTGAAACCGCACGATGTCCTTGCCGATGACATGAATGTCGGCCGGCCAAAGATGGATTTGAGATTTGAGATTTGAGATTTGAGATTCGTAGAAACCCTTCAGCGGCGCGGCAGCTTCGGTGTCACCAAGGGCGACCGGGATGCTGTAGTAATTGCTCAGCGCATCAAACCAGACGTAATTCACGTAGTCAGGGTCGAAGGGAATCGGGATGCCCCAATTGAGGCGCGCGGCAGGACGGCTGATGCAAAGGTCCTCGAGCGTTTGTGATTTGAGAAAGCCAAGCACTTCATTCCGGCGCGAATCAGGTTGGACAAACGTCGGGTTCGCTTCAATAAATTCGATGAGCCACGGCTGGTGTTTGGCCATGCGGAAATACCAGTTTTCCTCGATCAATTCCTTCACCTCGCCCCAGACGGGATCAAACGTGCCGTCGGGCAAACGGTCCTTCTCGGTAAGGAAGGTTTCCTCCTTCCACGAATACCAGCCGCGATATGGGGCTTTGTAGAGATCACCCTGAGCGTGAAGCTTGGTGAGCATGGCCTGCACGACCGCCTTGTGCCGTGGCTGCGTGGTGCGGACAAAGTCATCGTTGGTGATGCCCAGCCGGGCGGCGAACGTCTGCCACTGCGTCGCCAGTTCATCGCAATATGCCTGAGGCGATTTCCCCTCCGCCTGCGCCGCTTGTTGGACCTTCTGGCCGTGTTCGTCCAGGCCGGTCAGGAAGAAAACTTCCTGGCCGAAACTGCGGCGCGCCCGCGCGATCACGTCGCAAATGATCTTCTCGTAGGCGTGGCCGAGATGCGGCGAGCCGTTGACGTAGTAAATGGCGGTGGTGATGTAAAACCGTTTGCTCATCTGGCGGTCAGTGTGTCGCACCGGCGCGGCGATGGCAACTGCGGGAACAGGTGCGAGAACGCATTACGATTCGGCTCGACCACCGCGGGTCAACTCGCGTCCGCGCCGAGTTCCACGTTCCAGTAGGCCAGGTCAATGAAGTGCTTCCAGCTATCGTGCTGATACAGGCTGAAATTGATCTGCACGAAGGGCCGCCACTTGGGCCGTTTGGGTTTGCGGATCAGGTGCATGCCCGCCTCCTGCGGCGTGCGATTGGCCTTGAGCGTGTTGCACTCGATGCAGGAGCACACAATGTTCTCCCAAGTCGTCGGCCCGCCCCGGTCGCGGGGAATCACGTGATCCAAATTTAAGTCCTTGCGGTCGCACGTCTGGCCGCAGTACTGGCAGGTGTTTTTGTCGCGCTCGAAGATGTTGTGGCGGGTGAATTTCACTTCCTTTTTCGGCAGGCGGTCGTACACCAGCAACAGAATCACGCGCGGTACCCGGATGCGGAACGAAATGGTGTGAATGGATTCCGGGTGGGGCTGTTCCTGCGAGAAATCGTGCCACTCCTGGAAATCGTAGGTCTGGAACGAACCATCCGCCGCATTGAACACCACCTGGGCATGGCCTTGGAACAGCAGCGTCAAAGCGCGCCGGGCCGTGCAGACGTTGACCGCCTGCCACAGCCGGTTCAGCACCAGCACATGTTGATTCAGCACGGAGTGCATATCCCGACGCGTCGCGTCAGGCGGGACGCTACCATGAAGCGCGTTTCAGTGTCAAATTCGCCAACGCCCCCCACACGTTATCCAACCCCTATCCTCAACCAGCGTTCTTCAACTGATTGAAAGCCCGCAGCAAAGCTGCTTCTCAAGAAACGACATTCCTGCGAGGATCGTCGCGTGAAAACTTGTTCACCTTCGCAACTCTGGTCGCTGGCACTGCTGGCGAACCTGGCCGGCTTTTCGCTGCTGGCCGCTGACACGAACGCTCCGCCTCAGGCACGCTGGGAATCCGACATTCAGGCGTTTGAAGCCGCGGACAAAACCAACCCGCCGCCACGAAATGCCATTTTGTTCGTGGGCAGTTCGAGCATCAGGTTATGGAAAGACGCACCCGCACAGTTCTCAAAGCATACGATTATCAACCGCGGCTTCGGCGGCTCGCACCTTTCCGATTCGGTGGCTTTTGCCGAGCGTATCGTGATCCCCTATCAGCCGCGGCTGATCGTGCTCTACGCGGGCGACAACGATATCGCCGGTGGCAAAACGCCGGAACGCGTCCTCGCCGATTATCGCGAGTTTGTGGCCAAGATTCACGCGACCTTGCCGCAGACACGCATCGCGTATCTGGCGATCAAGGCCAGCCCTTCGCGCGCCAAACATCAGGCGCAGATGAAGCGCGCCAACGACTTGGTCGCTGGGTTCAGCGCCGACGATGAGCGACTACTTTTCATTGATGTATTCACTCCGATGTTGGGGGAGGATGGCAATCCGCGGGAGGAACTGTTTGTGAAGGACCGGCTGCACCTCAACGAAGCGGGTTACAAACTCTGGGCTTCCATTGTAGGGCCGGTGATGGACAAAGTTGCGCCGCCATCGGCCACTCGCCGTTGACCTTGGTTTGAACCGACGACGTAATGGAAGGCCCAGGCATTTTTATCTTTGTCCTGTTCATCGCGATCATTATCGCGGCGGCGATTTATTCCGCGAGAGCGGCGCGGAAACGGCGCGAGGAATTGTTCGAGTTGGCCGCGCGCTTGGGACTGGATTTCCGCATGGAGCACAACCGCGCGCTGGCCGACCAATTCGGCTTCTTGAACAAACTGGCGCAGGGCAGCAACCGGTACGCGTTCAATGTCATCTCCGGCAACTACCGCAACCATCAGATCATGGCGTTCGATTACCATTACGAAACACACTCGACCGACTCGAAGGGCCGGCGGCAGACGCACCACCACTACTTCTCGTTCTTCATTCTGCTGCTGCCGATGGTATTTCCGGAACTACTGATCACCCGCGAAGGTTTTCTTTCGAAGATTGCCCAAGCGTTCGGCTATGATGACATTGATTTTGAATCCGCAGAGTTCTCGCGGGCGTTCTGTGTGCGATCGAAGGACAAAAAGTTTGCCTACGACGTCTGCAACGCCCAGATGATGGATTATCTGCTGGCGAATCGCGATCTGAGCATCGAAATCGAATCGCACGCGCTGGCGCTGGCCTTCGGGTCGCGGTTGGCCGCGCCGCAGATCGAGTTCAACCTGCAACGCCTGTTGGAAGTGCGCTCGCGTTTGCCAGATTACCTGTTTACACCACTCTGAACATGATGACGTTTTTGATCATACTCGCCGTCCTGGTGCTTGTGCCGCTGGGCTGGGTGGCCGTCCAATACAACGCGCTCGTCAGCCTGCGCAACCACATCCGTGAAGCGTGGAGCAACGTGGACACCGAATTGCAGCGGCGCTACAACCTCATCCCCAATCTGGTGGCGACGGTCAAGGGCTACGCGGCGCATGAGCGGGAAACCCTGGAGCGGGTCATCGAGTTGCGCAATCGCTGTGCCGCCAATCACGGGGCCGTGGCGGATCAGGCTCGCGATGAAAACCAGTTGGTGGATGCGCTCAAACGTTTGTTCGTGTTGGTGGAGAATTATCCGCAACTCAAGGCGGACCAGCATTTTCTCAAGTTGCAGGGCGAACTGACCAACACCGAGAACCGCATCCAGGCCGCGCGCCGGTTTTACAACGGCAACGTCCGCGACTATCGCAACAAGCGCGAAACTTTCCCCAGCAATCTCGTCGCCGGAATGTTCAGTTTTCCACCCGTGGAGTTCTTCAGCGTGCCGCCTTCGGTCAAAGAAGTGCCAAACGTGGAGTTTACAAATTGACGCGCGTGGGTCGGTCCCAACCCCAGCCATGTTTCGGGGAGGGCGCCCCGGATCCGCACCTACGCTGTTCACCCTCTCGCGAACATTCAATCGCCTGGAAACCAATGGAGCAGTCCCCCGGCTACCAACGCATGCCCTTCGCGGTTTGGGTGATTGCTCTGCGACATCAAGGCTTCCAGCGCCTCACCGGACTGCACTCCTGTCCAGCGCACGGATACGCCAGCGCAATTCTCATTATGGGCAGCCTCCACGTTTGGAGAACGCGCATCGAGCCCATGAACCGGAACGCGGCGTTCACGCCGCTTCGGCGACCGAATGCCAGCGCACGTTGAAGCGGCATAAATGCCGCGCCCCGAAGGCGGTTGGTGAAAGGGCGCGTCACTCCATGCGCGCCGTCGGAACGGATCCGGCGGGGCATTTCGAGGTATGGCGGCCAAGTGGCGGCGCGCACGGAGTGGCGCGCCCTACCTCCCGACGCAAAATGAGCATTGGTGTACGCCAGCCCCCGTAGAACTGCGCTTCTCTGCCTGGCATTTCAACTTTTGTTCCTTGCTGGGTTTGGTAGCCTGCCGGCATGTCAGTCCCGGTCATCAGTATTGCCCAGATGCGCGAATGGGAAGAAATCACCTGGGCTACCGGCGAGACGGAAGCCGAGGTCATTCGCCGCGTGGGCATGCGGGTAGCGCAACTCTCACGAAAATTGACCTGCTCTGGTGACACGATTCTGCTACTCGCCGGCAAAGGTCACAATGGGGATGACGTCCGCGCCGCGAGCGAACACTTGCAGGAACGCGATGCCGTCCTGCTCGAAGTAGCCTCACCGCAAGCAGACTTTCCCAAACTGGAATCCGCCCTAGCCCGTCGTCCCACGTTGATCATTGACGGATTGTTTGGGATCGGCCTGAACCGTCCGTTGGATGTGGCCTGGGTCAAATTCATCGAGCGGATCAACCACGCGCAACTTCGCGTGTTATCAGTGGACGTGCCGTCGGGCTTGAACGCCGATACGGGTGAAACGCATGGGGCGGCGATTGAAGCCATGGTGACGCTGACCATTGGAGCGCCGAAGCAAGGAATGTTGCGTCACACCGCGTGGCCCTATGTGGGACGGCTGGAAGTGGCGACAGAGGTTGGTTTGGCCGCCTGCCCACACGGCGGCGGACTTCAATGGACCTTGCCGGAAGATTTTTTGGGCTTCCCTCCGCGGCGACCAATGGCCGGCCACAAAGGCAACTTCGGTCACCTTGCCATCGTCGCGGGCAGTATGGACTATCATGGTGCCGCGGTGCTGGCCGCGCGCGGCGCGCAACGGGCCCAGCCGGGACTCGTCACGCTTTTCACGCAGGCACCAGTCTTTCACCCGGTGGCCGCACAATTGCAATCCGTCATGGTGAAACCGTGGCAACGGGCGGATGGACTGCCAGGCGAATTCAGTGCGATCCTGATTGGGCCGGGACTGGCTGCGCCGGACCTGCCGGAAGAAATGAAATCAATGACGCGCCGGTTGTGGCGCGAATCGCCGCAACCGGTCATCGTGGATGCCAGCGCGCTGGACTGGCTGCCGCCGGAAGCAACGCCGCAGACTGGACTCCGTGTCGTTACGCCCCACCCCGGTGAAGCCGCCCGCCTGCTAAAAATCAGTGCGCCGGAAGTTCAGGCGGATCGCCTGCAGGCGTTGCGCGAACTCTCGCGCAGCTTCGGCGATTGTTGGGTTGTCCTCAAAGGACACCAAACGCTGATTGGGCGGAGTGAGGGCGACGTCTGTGTGAATTCCTCCGGCAATCCCCACCTGGCCCAAGGCGGGAGTGGCGATGTGCTGGCGGGGTTTCTGGCGGGACTACTCGCGCAGCCGGCGCTCCTAACCGACCCGGGGCGCACCCTGCGCTACGGTGTCTGGCAGCACGGGGCCGCCGCCGACGCCTTGCAGGCCGCACGCGGAAATTGGATCGTGGAGGAACTGACAGAGCAGCTTGGGAACGTGCGTTAAGTGCCATGTTTTTCTCTGCTGCAACCGGCCCGCGTTCGTTACGCGAGCAGAACTGGTGACCGGTTGAGAGGTGCTGTGCCCTGTGACATTCACCGGGGATTTTTCTTCCTTTGACCGCAGGCATCTGTTAGGAAAACAACCCGTGCGCAGGCTTTATCCAGTAATTTTGGGCCTTTGGCTGTGTGTGTGCCTCACGGGGGTTGTCCGGGCGGACACGTTCCAACTCCTCGATGGTTCGACCCTCACCGGTGAGATCATTTTGCCGGCCACCGCCGATGGCGTGAATATCAAGGTTTCCCAGGGCAACTATCAAAGAGTGGCGTGGACGAATTTGACTCAGGCCACCTTGCAGGAGTTGATCAAGGATTCACGGCTCGCACCGTTTGCCGAACCTTATATCGAAATCTCCGACGAAGAACGGCTCAAAAAGACTGAGGTGGTGATCAAACCACCGCCACGGTTGGAGCGTCCCCCAAAAGGCTCGCTGTTGGGTGCGCTATTTGGATCCTCGGTCGGCATGGTGGTGATGGTGTTGCTCTATGCGGCCAACATTTACGCGGGCTACGAGATTTCGCTGATCCGCGCTTATTCCCCGGGTATGGTGTGCGGTATCGCCGCCGTCGCGCCGGTCATCGGGCCCATTCTGTTTCTCTGTCTGCCCACGCGCATGGAGGCGGCTCCGGCGGCCGCCGCGGAAGAAACGCCGCCAGGTGAGGATGCCACACCTGGCGAATCCGGCGCTGTCGCCGCCGCGCCTGTTGGGGGAACGGGTGAACCGGCCCACGCCGGCGGGCTTTCACTCGCCCGCCCGCAAGCCTCACCGGCCAGCGCGGCTCCCGCGCCGCAAGTATTCCAGCGCGGGCAGTACACTTTCAACCGGCGCTTCATCGAAACGAAGTTTGTCGGCTTCTTTGGCATTGTCCGGCGCGACGCCGACAAGGACATGGTGCTGCAGATCAAATCGGTGCGAGGTGAGTTTACCGTGAACCGCATCACCCGCATTGCGGCCAACGACATGCACGTGGAGATTCGCAAAGGCGCGGCAACCTCCGAGGTTTCCATCGCCTTTGCCGAAATCCAGGAAATCCGGCTGAAACACAAAGACGCCTGACGCATGGAGTGTTCCGCGCCGAACCCGCACACGCAAAGACCTCCTGTCGGGAGACGACCCGGCTTGCCATTTCGGAAGCCCGGAGATTTCCCCAGCCCTCAGTTCACATGAAGTACCGCACAATTCTGCTGTTCGGAGCGCCCGGCGCCGGCAAAGGTACCCAGGGAAAAATCCTTGGCACCATTCCCAATTTCTTTCACTGCGCGTGTGGCGATGTGTTTCGCTCCCTGACCGCCAGCAGTCCAACCGGCAAAATCTTCATTGAGTATTCCAGCCGTGGCCAGTTGGTGCCGGACAAACCCACGGTGAAATTGTGGCGCGATTTCATCAAGGGCTGCGAGCGCAGCGGACGGTTCAATCCCAAGGAAGATACGCTGGTGCTGGACGGCCTGCCCCGCAACGTGGCCCAGGCGGAGATGCTCAACGACACCCTCGATGTGCGGGCAATTTTCTATCTGCATTGCACGAATCTCGACGCCATGGTGCAGCGGCTGCAGCGGCGCGCGTTGCGCGAAAACCGCCTCGATGATGCGAACTTGGAGGTCATCCGCGACCGGCTCAAAGTGTACGATGAGGAAACCAAGCCGGTGCTTAATCATTACGGCAAGAAACTGGTTCACCGAATTGACTCCACCAAGACTCCCATCCAGGTGCTGCGCGATGTGCTGCGTTACGTGGACAAAGTGATTTCTTGAAACCGCGCCCTGGTCTGCCTTGGGTGTCGGTAAGGCCGCCGCCGTTTTTTGCTTTTTCCCACCGCGGATATTGATTCTCCTGCCTCATGGCACCGTTGCGAATCGTCTTCATGGGCACACCGGAGCTGGCGGCAGTCAGTCTCGCTGCCTTGTTGCGTGAACCGAACTTCCGAATCATCGCCGTCGTCACGCAACCGGATCGCCCCAAGGGCCGCGAACTCAGACTGCAACCCTCGCCCGTCAAGCAGATGGCATTGGACGCGAACATTCCAGTCCTGCAGCCCGCAAAAGCGCGGGACGAGAACTTCATTGCCAGATTGCTAATGTTGCAGCCCGACCTCATCGCCGTGGCCGCCTACGGCCAGATTCTTCCGCAGAACTTGCTGGAACTGCCCCGCTGCGGCTGTCTCAACGTTCACACCTCGCTGCTGCCCAAGTACCGGGGTGCTGCGCCGATTCAGTGGGCGATTCTCAATGACGAACCGGAAACCGGGGTGACGATTATGAAAATGGATGCCGGTCTGGACACCGGTGAAATCATCTCGCAGTGCTTCACGCCAATTCAGGCGGTGGATAACGCCCAGACCTTGCACGACCGCCTCGCACAACTCGGCGCGGAATTGCTGACGCGAACCATCCCGGATTATGTAAACGGCAGGCTCCAGCCACGGCCTCAGCCAACCGAAGGCGCTTCCTACGCGGCCAAGATCAAGAAAGCACACGGGCAGATTGACTGGAACTTGTCGGCTCGCACGCTCTGGAACCGCGTGCGGGCATTCACCCCGTGGCCCGGCGCGTTCACCTTTCTGCCGGCGGCTTCACAGGAGCGACTGTTGAAACTTTGGGCGGGCGAGGTGGTCGGCGGATCCGGGTCGCCGGGTGAAATCCTTGTCGCGGACAAAAGCGGAATTGTGATTGCCTGTGGCCAGGACGCATTGCGAATCACGGTCCTGCAACTTGAGGGGGGACGACGCCTCACGGCACGGGAGTTCCTGGCTGGCCACCCGTTGCCGCCGGGGCAGGTCCTCGCCGGCGCCTCAACTCCGAGTGAGTGATTGTCCTGTCCATGAATCGCCGATCCGTAACGCCGACTTTCCAGTCGGCGTGCGCCGGTTGGAAAACCGGCGTTACGCCCGGGCAGCGGTTCCGGGGGGTCAAAGCGCGAACTCGGGTTGGGAGAAATCTCTACCCGAGTTCGTTGCCACCGGCCGCGGCTTGCCCCGCTGACGCGCCTTTGGATTGCCCGTGGCGTCCGGTCGCCGGCGCCACCAGCCGCTGATATTCCTCCTCACTCACCAAGCGAGGGAGCGCGCGGCAGGTCTGCTCAAAGCCCGGAAAATTCCACAGATTCGGAAAGTCGCGGCATTGCCGCGGCTTCACGGGTTGCACCGCGCAATCGTTGCCCTCGAGCAAAATGCACTCGCCGTTGGCCTGCTCGGCCAAAGCCAGTCCCCGCCGATCCTGCCGCAATCTCGTGTAACGCTGGATGAATTCGTGCTCTGTGATCTGCCGGAAGCTGGCCATCCGGGCGATTTCACCGTCGTCCAGACAAACCTGTCCCGGCCACCGACAACAAGCGGTGCAGCGCTGACACTCGAAATACACTGGCATGAGGCAACGATAGTCGGATGGGCGGCTCGCGCCAAGCCCGTGCGGGGCTCTTTAGATGGCCTCGGTCACGATCATCCACGGATTGACGAGGCAGGCACCACCCCGCAAACTGCGCGCGTGAATATCCCGGCAGCATGGTCCCCTGATTCGCAACATTCTTGCGCGCCGCTTGAAATTGCCATCTTCTACTGGCGACTCGCGCATTCCCCGGCGCGGTATTGCAAAGGCGCGGTCTTGGAAATCTTTTTCACCCGATCCGGGATCGTTTCATGAATCTGCTCATCACCCCGGAGAATGTCTGGCCTATTTGGGCGCTGATCGTCGGCGGCACGGCGCTATGCATCTATCTGGAGCAAACGCACAAATGGGCAGCCAGACTGAGCGGCCCCGTGCTGGCCTTGCTCGTCGGCATGTTGCTCTCCAACTTCAACATCATGCCCATTAACGCGGCGGCGTATGACGTGGTGGATGACTATCTCGTCCCGGTGGCAATTCCGCTGCTGCTGTTCCGCGCCAACCTGGCCCGTATTCTGCGCGAGACGGGTCCGATGCTGCTGGCCTTCCACCTTGCCGCGTTGGGCACGGTCCTCGGGGCATTTCTGGCGGCGATCTTATTTCGTGAGCAGGTTGGTCAGGTTCTTGAGGTTGCGGGCATTATGACCGGCAGTTATATCGGCGGCGGTGTCAATTTTGTGGCCCTCAAGGACTCTTATCAGATCAGTGAGAACGTCACCAACCCGCTCCTGGTAGCGGACAACTTTATCATGGCGGGGATGTTTGCGGTGATGCTGATCATGGCGGGCAGCCGGTTTTTTCGCCGTCATTATCCGCATCCGCACTCCCTGCAGGGCGACAAGGAAGACGTGGCCGCACTGGCCGCGCACCACTGGCGGCCCAAGGAAATCTCTCTGCTCGACATTGCGAAGGCGTTGGCCATCGCGTTCGCCGTAGCCGGCGTGTCCACACTCGTAACGGGTGCGCTCAAGGGGCAGTTCGATTCGAAAATCGTGCAATCAATCATCGGCAATCGCTACCTGCTGATTACCTTTCTGACCGTGGCCATCACGACCCTCTTTCATCGGCAAATGGAAAAAATCCAAGGGGCCGAGGACATTGGCATGTATCTGCTCTATTTGTTTTTTTTCGTGATTGGATTGCGGGCGGACTTCGTGGAGGTGGTGAAGAACGTGCCCGAGTTGTTTGCCTTCTGTTCCGTGATGGCGTTGACCAACCTGATGTTTACCCTCCTGGCGGGAAAACTCCTGAAGTTAAACTTGGAAGAATTACTCGTCAGCGTGAACGCGACCCTGGGTGGGGCGCCGTCCGCCGCAGCGATGGCGATCTCCCGCGGTTGGTCGAATCTCGTGCTGCCGGCCCTGCTGGTCGGAATTTGGGGTTATGTCATCGGCACGTTTATTGGCATCCTGGTAGCCGAGTCCTTGCGTCGGCTTTTCAGCCAGTAACAAACGATCAGCGCATAGGTCTGATTACATTGGGGGCGGCCCGCATCCGGCACCGCCACTCCCCTGCTCTGCTTTCACACCAGCCCTGCAAAACCCAAACTCCTGTCATTTGCTGCTCTTGGCCGCGGCAATCATTTCCCAGAACTTGGGATTCTCCTGCAAGGCCGCATCCTCTTCGAGCTTCAAACCCGAACGGTAAAAGAAATCTTTGAGCGTGTTGCGACTGAGGATGCGATGCACGAGCACCCCCAGATCGTGGCGCTCGAAGTAAACCCGATAGTCGCCCACCCGAAAGCGATGCAGCGTGCGTCCGCCGCGTTCCAGTTTGCCGAAATCGTCCAGTTCCGTGCCGATGACCTGCTGCGGCAGACCGCGGAATTCACCCAGAATCTGGAGCTGCAACTCCTTCGGCATCCGCGCCAGTTCCGCGGCACTCGTTGGCGTGAAAATGATTTGAAAGGGACTCATCGGTTTCGTTGGCAGTGCGTCTGGAAATGGAACCCGTTCGCAGTCGCCGCACTTTTCCAGTCTCCGGCGCTCACGGACATCTCGCCTGCAACTTTTGTCTGCCCGACGTCAGGTTGATCAAACCGGACCAACCTTTCGACGGTTCCAAGCAACTGGTCGTCATTCCCAACCCGCTTTGCGCGCAACGTCGAGGAGCAGCGTAGCGGGAAGTCGCCCGAATACAACATTTGTCTGCAAGCAGACCACGATTCGGCGCGAGAACTGGGAGCGCGCCATCAGGAGTCACGCTCCGCATCCTGCGCCGGGTCAAGGCTCGACGAGTTTGTTGCGGATGGCGTACCGCACGAGATCGCTCACGGAATGGATGTTGAGCTTGCGCATGATGTTGGTGCGGTGCGTCTCGGCGGTCTTGGGGCTGATTCCAAGTTGGTCGGCGACTTCCTTCGTGCTTCTGCCTTCGGCCACCAGTTGCACAATCTCGCGTTCGCGTGGGGTGAGCGTGGGGCTCTCCCGCGTGGTGGGATTCAGATAACCTTGCAGGACGAGGGCGGAGATCTTCGAGGTGAAATAAGGCTTCTGATCGGCCAGGGCTTTGAGCGCGTCCACCAAGGCGTTCCCCGCATCGGATTTGAGCACGTAACCGCGCGCCCCGGCGTTCAACATTTCCCGCACCAGTTCCTCGGACTCGTGCATGGTCAGGATCAACACCTGCGTGCGCGGCAAGTCGGCGCAAATCTGGCGCGTCGCCTCCATGCCGTTGAGTTCGGGCATCGTGAAATCCATCACCACGATGTCGGGCTTGAGTTCGCGCGCTTGGGCAACCGCCACCCGGCCGGTGCTGGCCTCGCCACAGACCTGCCAGCCCGGCTGCTCCTCGATCAATGCGCGCAAACCGTGCCGGACCATTTCGTGGTCGTCCGCGAGCAGGATGCGGAGTGATTTCATGGCAATTTTGCTTCTGTCTTCTTCACGATCAGGATCGCCCGCACGGTCGTGCCGCCCGTTCCCGAATCAATTTCCAGCCGCCCTTTCAACTGGTGCAACCGTTCGCGCATGCCGGCAATCCCCACCCCCACCGCACCCGTCTGACTCTGCAAGGCGGACAAGACTTCGGCGGGGATTCCGTGCCCGGTGTCTTCGATTGCCAGACTAACGCGGTCGGGTTCGCGTGCCAAGCGAATCGTTGCGGTGGAGCTGCCGGAATGACGATGGATGTTGCCCAAGCCTTCCTGCACCATGCGAAACAGCGCAAGTTCAGCGTCCGGTGGCAGCCGGCCCAGGTCCTCCTGAAGGTCCAGTTCCACTCTGAGTCCGCTCCGTCGTGCAAAGCCGCTGGCGTAGTCTCTTACCGCCCCTACCAGCCCCGCCGCCTCCAGCAACGGCGGATGCAACAGATACGACGTGGTACGCACCTCCAACGCCGCCTTCTCCACCAGATCGCGACAATCGGCCAAAATCTGGACCGCCTTGGGCGGTGCCTTGACAAGTAATTTGGAAATCACCGCCAGATTTAAGGCCAGAGCCGCGAGTTGTTGGGCCGTGGTGTCGTGCAACTCCCGGGCAATCCGTCGCCGCTCTTCATCCTGCGCCGTCAGCAGGCGCGCGGACAATTCCCGCAGTGCGGCTTCGGCCTGCGTGCGTTCCGTCACGTCCTGCACCATGGCGAGAATCCCCACCACTTCGCCGGATTCATCCAGCAACGGCGTGTCGTGCCATTCGCACACAATGCAGCGGCCTTGATTCGTAAGGTTGCGGTTGATGAGCGACCGCGTTTGGTGCCCCTGCCGCAGTCCGGCGATGAACGTTTCCACAAGGTTCCGTTCGGACTCGGCGATGATCCGGTCAAAAGGCTTTTGCCCCACCATCGCTTCGCGCGTAAACCCAAAGATGCGTTCCGCCGCCGGGTTCCAATCCAGGATCGTCAGGTCTGGCGTGGTGACTATGCACCCGATGGGCATGGCATTGAAATGCAGTTGCAGCCGCTGAATGAGTTGATCCTTTTCCGCCGTGAGGCGGCGTTGTTGCTCCTCCGCTTCCCGACGGGCGGTAACATCCAGCGCCGTGCCCATGACCGCAGGGCGACCGTTGAATTCCGTGCGGCTGCCCAACACCTCGACCTCCAATAACCGGCCATCCTTGTGCCGGGCGCGGAAATTGTAGTGCAGGGACCGCTGCTCGCCCGCCAAACGCAGCCGCAGATTTTCCGCCACGCGGTCGCGGTCAGCCTCCTGCACCAAGTCGAGCGGTCCGAGGTTCATCAATTCCGACTCGGAGTAACCGGAGATGCACGAAAGACCGGGATTCGCGTACACGAACCGGTTGTCCTGAATGACATAGACACCGGTGAGCGATTGCTCCACCAGCGCGCGGAACTTGGCCTCGCTCTCGCGCAGGGCGGCTTCGGTGCGCTTGTGTTCGGTGATATCAATGGCCACTGCCACGACGCCGGTGACGCGGCCTGTCAGGTCTGTCAACGGCGCGGTGGCCAGGCTGATATCCACGGGCGAGGCATCCCGTCGCCAGCGTCGCACCTCGATGCCTGAAAGCGAGGCCCCGCCTGCCACCCGCTGCCGTAGGGAGGCAAACTCGGCGAGGGTATGCTCTGGTAGGATTGGCAGAATCCGCCCCATCGCTTCCTCGCGCTTCCAGCCAAACATCTTCTCCGCGGCAGGATTCCACCACGATTGGACCCGCCCGTCGGGGCCAATGTCGAAGATCGCCGCCGGCGAACTGTTCACAATCGCCAGCAACGTTTCGTTGGTGCGGCGCTGGGCTTCCTCCGCCTCCCGCTGCGCCATGACATCCATCACCACCAGCAGCAGGTGGGGTTGCCCCGCGTGTTCGAACGGCACGAAGCGCATGTTCAACCAGAGTCGTTTCCCAAATGTGCTCGTCAACTGGGTCTCCAGCTTCTGTTCCTGTTGCGTGGCCAGCGCCGTTTCGGCGGCAGTTCGCAACCCGTATCGCCGCCAGGATTCCAACTCGCGGAAATTCTGGGTCTTGACCTGTTCCAGCGTGCCGCCGGAGATCCGCGCCGCCGCTTCATTGGCCGAAACCACTTCGCCCGAAGCCTGGTAAGTGATCAACCCCACGGGCGACGCATCCAGAATGGTTTGATTGTAATGCAACGCCTCCGTCAATTTACGATTCGCCTCCCTCAGGTCGCTCTCCAGCTTCTTCAAGGCATCAATGTCCGTGTGCGTGCCCAACATGCGCCGCGGCCGGCCATCGGCCTCGCGTTCCACGATCTGGCCCACGGACAGAATCCATTTCCACCCTCCTGAACAAGTCCGCAGCCGGAATTCCAAGCGGTACTCCGGAAGCTTGCCCGCCACATACTCGCGAAACGTTGCCTCCGCGCGCGGGCGATCCTCGGGATGCAACCGCGCCAGCCACCCACTGCTGGTCTCGACAAAGCTCGCCGGCTCATATCCCAGCATCCGGGCGTACTCCGGATTGACCTGCGCCGTGCCGGAAGGAATGTCCAGATCGTACATGCCTTGGTTGGCCGCCTTGAGCGCGAGCCGCAATCGTTCTTCGCTGTCGCGCACCACCACCCCCGCCTCCTCAATCCGTTTCAAATCCCCCCGCACCAGCCAACCCAGCAACACACCCGTCACCGCCACAAAGAACCAGCCCTTGTAAGTCTGCATCTGATGGATCGTGCGCGGGTTATCCGTCAAGGCTGCCACCGCCAGGTCCGACAACAGAATCCACGCGCCACTGATCAACAGATAAATCGCCACCAGTCGCGCCACTGCGAGGGTTCTCCGCGAGGGCTGGGTGAAAAAGCCGACCGCAGCAGCTTGCGCCACTTCCTGACCGCGCCGACGCGTTGAAGAAATACTCCGTTTCATGGTTGAACTCCGGGTGCGAGTTGAATGATGCCGCAAGGGTAACGAAGGACGACAAGGCGAAGCAAGTCGCGGACGGGGTGATGTCACAACCTGGCATGATCACAAAGGACCTTTCGGGGAAACGGTATTCGGTTTTAGCAATTCGAGAATTCGAGCATTAAGCCAGCACCGGGCTTGCTGGGAGCGCCAGATTTCCTCATACTGTGCGCCTATGTACAGAACCTTCATACTCGGACTGGCGGCGTGTTTCCTGCCGCTGACGGGCGGCGCGCAGAGCGATGTCATTGGGCTCTACCTGAGTTGGCAAAAAGATCCGGCGCGCACCATGACGATCAACTGGGTGAACCTTTACGAACACACCACCACCAATGTTTTTTATCGGCGCACCGGCACCACCAACTGGCTGGCGGCCCGCGGAACGCGCACGGTGGCGACGCCCTCGGTGCTCCAAGTGCGTCGCGTGGAACTGACCGAACTGGCGCCGGGTGCAGATTACGAATTCATCGTCGCCGATACCGCACCCGCGGATGACAAAAACCTCCAGCGATTTCGCACGATGCCAGTGCGATTGAATCGTCCCGTGCGCTTCGTGACCGGCGGCGACATGATGCACAACCGCGAGATGGTGGATGCCATGAATCGCCGGGCCGGTCGGTTAGACCCGGACTTTGCCTTGATCGGCGGTGATCTCGCCTACGCGGACGGGCGCAATGCCACGCGCTGGCTGGACTGGCTGCAATCGTGGACGCAACTCGCGCGGGGCGAGAAAGGCCGGCTGATCCCACTGGTCGTGGGCATCGGCAACCACGAGGTGCGCGGCGGTTACAGCGGCAAAATCCCCGACGACGCGCCTTACTTCTATCGCTTCTTCGCGTTGCCCGAAGGGCGCGCCCATTATGCGCTGGATTTCGGAACGTATCTTTCGCTGCTGGTCCTGGATACCGGCCACACGCAACCCATCGCTGGCGCGCAGGCCGAATGGCTGGAGCGCAGTCTGGCGGCACGAACAGAGCAGCAGTTTGTTTTTGCGTGTTACCACTGGCCGGCGTACGGCACGACCAAGGCGCCCAAAGACTTGCTGCCTTGCGAGCATCCGCGCTCAAAGGAAATTCAGCAACATTGGATTCCGCATTTCGAGCGGTACGGGGTCACCGCGGTTTTCGAGAACGATCATCACAACTACAAGCGCACGCATCCCCTGCGCAACCACCAGCGCGATGATGAAACCGGCATCGTGTATCTGGGCGACGGGGCGTGGGGCGTGGGCACGCGCGAGGTGCCTGAACCGGGTGCGGCCTGGTATCTCGCCCACGCCGAACCCCGCCGGCATTTATTTCACGTGACGCTGCATCCCGAGGGCCGCGCCGATATTCAAGCAGTGGATGCGGCGGGCGACATCTTTGACCGGCTGGACCTGACCGAGCCTCGCACCCGCCCCGCAATGCCCTGAACACCCCAGCACTCAACTCATCATGAAATCTCTGTTCAATATCCAAGACACCAACCAGGACTCACCCGAGCGCAGCGCACTGGCCAGGGTCGGACTCACCCGTCGTCACTTTCTACGGACAACGCTGGCCAGTGGCGTTGGATTCTTACTGACACCACACATCTGGGTACGCGCCGCGCAGCCTGCGCACGCGCAGGGCACGGTCTTTCATGATCGGCGTGGCGACGGCCAACGGCGTGCCGGCGATCCGGGCCTCGCGGGGGTGGCGGTTTCCAATGGCCGCGAGGTCACGCTTACGGATGAGCAGGGCCGCTGGCGGTTGCCGGTTGAGGAGGAAACGACCACCTTCTTTGTGATCAAGCCGCGCGGCTGGCGCACACGCCTGAGCGCGCACAACTTGCCGCAGAACTACTATCATCATCAACCAGACGGTTCGCCCAAGCAGCGGTTTCCAGGTGTGGCCCCCACCGGCCCGCTGCCGGAGTCCATTGACTTTGCGCTGACACCACAGGTGGAGGACGACCGCTTCAAAGCAATCATCTGCGGCGATCCGCAGCCGCGCAACGCGGTTGAGGTGGGGTACCTCGCGCAGACGGTGGTGCCTGAATTACGCGGCACGGACGCGGCGTTCGGCGTGAGTTTGGGCGACATCGCCTTTGACAATTTGCGCACGTTCGAGCCACTCAACGAGGCTTTCGGCCTGATTGGCGTGCCGTGGCACAATGTGCTGGGGAATCACGATCTGAACTTCGACGCGCCCGACAATCGTCATGCGAATGAAACGTTCCGGCGTGTATATGGCCCGACGTGGTATGCGTTCCATCACGGCCCGGTGCATTTCATTGTCCTCAACAACGTGGAATGGCTCGGACGCGAACCCGACCAGCCGCAATCCGGCGCCAACTACCGTGGCGGATTGGGTGAACGACAACTCGAATTCGTAGCGCAGGACCTCAAGTTCGTGCCGGCGGAGAAGTTGGTTGTGGTGTTCATGCACATCCCGCTGCAACGGGGCTTTGACCCTATCCCACGCGGGCAGACGCGCGATCGCCAGGAGCTTTATCGGCTGCTGGAAAGTCGTCCGCATACGCTTTCCTTCTCGGCGCACACGCACTGGCATGGCCATCGTTTCATAGGTGCGGAGGACGGTTGGCGCGGGACGCAACCGCATCACCACATTATTACCGGCACCCTTTGCGGCAGTTGGTTCGGCGGCGCGCCGGATGAACGAGGCATTCCCCATGCGACCATGTCGGACGGCACGCCGCGCGGCTATCTGGAACTGGAATTCGATGGCCACCGCTACTCCATGGATGGCTACAAATCCCTGGGCCGTCCGCGCGAATACCAGATGCACATTGAAGCGCCGGCGGAAATTTCCAGTGCTGATGTCGCGCGCACAGTTGTGACGGTAAATGTGTTCAACGGCTCGGAACGCTCCACGGTGCGGTGGCGCTGCGGCAATGGCGACTCGTGGCGTCCACTGCAAAAAGTGGAGGAAGCCGACCCGCGCTTCGTGCGTCTGCGTGAGCGGGATCAGAATTTGCAGCCGCCTTATCGCGGCCTCCCTCAGCCGATGGCCAACTGCCTGCACTTGTGGCGCGGCACGTTGCCGGAAAATCTCCCGGCGGGCACGCATCTGCTGGAAGTTGCGTCCGAGGACATGTTTGGGCGAACTCATCGTGGCATCCGGCCCTTGCGCGTGACCGCCTGAATTTCAGTGACACTAACCTGAATCGGACGCGGTGAAGTCTCGACCGTGGGTTGGCCAAAAAAAGTTGTCGTTTTGCCAAAATCGCCAAAGCCGGGAACCCAACCGGAGTTAATTTTAACGGCAGGTTGGGGTTTCGGATTCGACTGGCGCGGTAAGCGCCGGACAACCGGTGGACGGACGGTATCCGCGCACGGGTTCAAGCCGGACGAAAACCTTCAGGCAACGACAACATGTAAAGACCATTCGACCATGAAGAAACTGCTAACACTGACGGTGGTACTGCTCGCAGGGATGTCCCTGAGCGCCCAAACCATTGACGCCAAAGCCCTCTACACCAAGCAATGTGCCAAGTGCCACGGCGCCGACGGCAAAGGCAACACCAAGATGGGCAAGAAGGAAGGCGTCAAAGATTACACCAATCCCAAGGTCCAGGAAGAAATGACCGACGAACGCGCGTTCAAGTCCATCAAGGAAGGCATCAAGGACGGGAACAAGGTTGTCAAGAAACCTGCCGAGAGCCTGAAGGACGCGGAGATCAAGGCGCTCGTCAAATACATGCGGACCTTCAAGCCGTAGTCCGTTCCCTCGCGTCGGTGACGAGCGTACTTGCGAGCCAGCGCGGAAGCAATGTTTCGGCCCTTCCGCGTCACGCGCAACTAACCGGCGCCGCGCGTTCGGCTCATCGTGGCTTCTTTTCGATGCGAATGTGCGGCGTCAACCGTTCCATCATCACCGGCCCGATGCCCGGAACGCGTTGTAGATCCTCGACGATATGGAACGGCCGGTGAGCAATGATGCGTTCAGCCAGTTTCGGACCTATGCCCGGCAATTCCTGCAACTCCTCGTAGCTGGCATGGTTGAGGTCCACCCGCAACGTCGCCGACGTAGCGTTGGTCGCGGGGGTGCTCCCGGCAACCTCGCCGGTGTCACGCGGGAAACAGGTCTTGTCCCACACGCCACGCTGCTTTTCGCGCGCGGTCAATTCCAGGTTCTTGAGTTGGTTGATGAAAGTGCTGGAGCGCGGTCCGTCCGGCCAGTTGGCGCGCAGTCCGTGGATGCGCGCGTGGCCGTGAGCGACAAGTTCCTCGGCCAAATTCTTCCCATTGACCAGCACCATGGCGTAGAAACGCGCCAGACTGCTCCGGCCCAGCGCGTTCTGCCAGCGGGTGATGACGGTAAACTCCCCGGCGGCCAGCCGTTCGCGGGTGAATTGCGCCGCGTTCTTTCCCGCGCGGGGAACGTCGTGCGGCGGCAAGCCAAAGTAAGCCGCCTGGTCCTTCATCCGCTCGGTGAGCGCGGCATCGCTTTCCGGCGCATCCACAAAGTAGAGCCGAAAGATGTACTCGCGTCCCTGGTGCAGCACCTTGAAGCTGTCACCATCCACGACAGAATTGGTCACCAGGCGGCAACGCTCCAAGACTTCCCACTTGGATGCGGGGCTGCCCTCGGTGCGTTGTTGGGCGGAAACATCCCCGGCCAACAGCAAGATCAAACCCACGAAGCCGGCCAGCGCAAGACGCCGCCGTGCGGCCAGACGGGCCATGCACGAGTCCCCCGGCCATCTGCGGACGGCCCGGCAGCGTGCCGAGGCGTCCAAAATCGTTCTGTCCATGCCCGCAATATGCCACGCATGCGGGCGATTGCAGCCGGAATTTCAGGTTGGGACTGAGAGATCGCTGGATTGCGAAGCTGCCGCTGCTTACATCCGCCGCCGCATGTGGCCACGGCTCGTGTCGTTCTCCCCCATCAACTGCCGGGCGGTCCCGATGATATAGTCCCAATCCAGCGCCGGGCCGGGATCCACCTTGTTGCTCTGGATGTGAAGATGTCCGATGACGCCCTTGAATTTCTCCAGTTCATCATCCGGCAGTTTGCGGGTGAGCAGTCTGCCGTCGGCATCCCGCGGGTAATCGCATTTGATCTGCGGAAACACCTTGCACAATGCCGCCGTCAGATGCGCAAGGGCTTTGTATTGTTCGGGCGTAAAGTCGTATTGCGTCAATTCCCGTCCCTGGGCAACGCCTTTCACCGGCTCGTTGCGCGCGGGACGGCCAACAAAATTGAGGGTACGAATGCCGCCATCACCAAATCGCTCTGGAATAGTGATGCGCGTCTGGCCGTCGGCGTCCTTTTGGTACCATTCGGGCAGAGGGCTTTTCTCCTCATTGCCGTACGCACCCATATTGGCGATCTCGATCCCAATGGAGCGGCTGTTGGACGTGGTGGCGTGCCACGCGCGTTCCTTGAGATCAAGCGTCTGGTAGATGGTGCCGTCAAGGTCCAGCATGAAATGCACGCTCAACCCGCGCAGATCGTGCAGCACCTTGAAGCACTGCCGGCTGGTGCCGCACACGTCGTAATGCAGAACGAACTGGTCCACGACCTTTTGCAGCGTCGGCAGGTCCCAGCCCCCGCCGCGCACGCGCTCGATTTCCTCCGGGGTCAGCCCGCTACGCCGCAGGTTGTAACGGTTCGGCGTGGTCAGGTATTTGACTTCCTCCTGCGAAGTTTTCCAGTCCGCCTTGTCGAGCGGACTGAACCGGCGTTCCACACGATAGGCGTCGTAACCGCCCGGATCAGTCCACAGCACGACGGGCGTACCGGTATGGATGTAGTGGCCGGCCACGACAATTTCATCTCCCTTGCGCGGCGCGAAGGTGCCGACTTTGGGCGCAGTGGCGCAACCGTTGAGGAACAACGCCAGGCCGAAACCGACGGCAAGAGGAACACAATACCGGATGGATGATTTCTTTGATGACATAGACATTTGTCGCTGCGCCTATTGGCGACTCAAACCGGGATTCAGTCAAGCGCAAGCCGTCTGCCTGCGCCAAACAAAATGGGCGGCGCTGTTCACGCCGCCCATTAGGAAATGCAGAATCAGGCATCAAGCACCGGCAACCACCGGGGGGCTCTTGAACACGTCGTGCTGGCTGGGCATCGGCGGTTTCAAGGTGCGGAAGGCGCCCCATTCCATCTTGGACGCGTCCGTATAGAGTAGTTCCGGCCCGTAGGCGAACTTGGAATTGAGCATGGTGTCCCAATCCACGGCGGCCCCACTGTAAGCCGCTTCGCGGCCCATGATGGCGGTCAGCGTGCTATCGGTGACGTTCTTGGTTTCGTTGAGTTCGGTGTCCTTGGCAATGGCGTTGATCAGGTTCACGTGTTCCTGGGTGTAGGCATCCACGTTTTGACCGCGGAAACGCCAGCGTTCGCCGCTGTTTGGGGTGATGGTGCCGCTCGGATTGGACGTGCCCTTGGCACCGACGACGGCTTCGCTAACCGACGACCACTCGCGCTTGATCTGGCCGCAGTAACTGTGCATCCGCACACCGTTGGCGTACTCGAATTCAACAGCAAAGTTGTCCCAGATTTCGCCGCTCTGATTTCCGAGCATCTGCCGCGCCCCCATGCCCCAAGCCTTCACGGGATGGCCGTTCATGACCCAGTTGCACACGTCAATGTTGTGAACGTGCTGCTCACAGATATGGTCGCCGCACAGCCAGATGTAGTGATACCAATTGTTGATCTGCTTCTCTAGGTCGCTGCCCCCGCGCTCGCCGCGATGCCAGATAGGACCACCGTTGACCCAATAGGCGCGGAGGGCCGTAACGTCGCCAATCGCGCCATCTTGGATGCGTTGGATGGTTTCCTGGTAAGCCGGGGCGTGGCGCCGTTGGGTGCCAGCCGCGACCTTCAGGTTCTTCTTCTTGGACAGCTCACCCGCCGCATACATGATCCGGCAGGTGGGCCCGTCCACAGCGACGGGTTTCTCCATGAAGACATGCTTGCCCATCTCGACGCAGGCCTTGAAATGCGCAGCCCGGAATCCAGGCGGCGCCGCGAGGATGGCGTAATTGACGCCCGGAACTTCCAGCGCCTTCACGTAGCCGTCGAAGCCGCTGAAACACCGGTCGGCTGAAAGGCCAAAATGCTGCTGACCGCGATTGGCCTGGCCGGGGAAGATGTCCGCCACCGCCACCACTTTGGCTTCCACGCCGGCTTGCTGGGCTGCGTCTAGGAAGTTTTTGCCCGCGCCGCCGCCGCGCCCGCCCACGCCGATGATCACGGCGTTGAGTTTGAGGGAGGATTGCCCGTGAAGGATCGCGGGGAAGTTCACTGCCGCTGCCGCTGTGGCCGCGGCCAACGAGGAGTTCTTCAGGAATTGACGGCGCGAAACCGTCGTTTGAGGTGTGTTTGGTTCATTTTGCATAATTACTCCGATGGAGGTTTGTCCGTTACAGTTTTGCGGTTGTATCTCAGATTGGTTTCAGCGTTCGCCCGGAAACGAGAATCCCGATCACCATGGGCGCAAGCTTAGTCTTTTTCCACGCCGCTCGTCCAGTACTTCGCCAATTCTTCCGGCGACGGCACTTTGAGCGGACGTACAATGCGGAAGCCGACGGTTTGAGCGTCTGAAAGGTACCAGACGCTCTTCGGCAGTTGCGGGTCCTGCATCTTCCAAGTGCGATCCGAACCGCGTCGTGCGGCACTGCGCAAGGCCGGCGGATCATCATCCCAGGAACCCCCGCGCACCGAATGGGGATACGGTTTAGTGGCCACCACCCACGGATCGGTAATCAGGTTTTTCGCCGCATGCGCTTCGTAGGTCGTGGGCACGTATTGGTCCAGCACCCATTCCGTCACGTTGCCGTGCATGTCGTGCAGCCCCCATGGATTGGGCTTCTTCATACCCACCTTTTGATACTTGGAATTGCTGTTGTCGAAGAACCAGCCGTAGCTCTCCAACTGATCCACGCCGTCCCCGAAATGATAAGCGGTGGTGGTGCCGGCACGGCAGGCAAATTCCCACTCTGCCTCAGTGGGCAGCCGGTAGAAATGCCCCGTTTTGGCACTGAGCCAGTGGCAGAACTTGTTTGCCGCGTGCTGCGTCATGGCAATGGCCGGAAAACCGTTCTTCCCCATGCCAAAGCTCATGTCCACGTAGGGTTTCGAGGGCCGCGTAACCGCGTCGGAAACGCGGTTGATCTCTTCATCGGTCGGATGCGTGTCGCGCAGCTTGCGCTCGTCGTCCGGATACATGAACAGGAGGAATTGATCCCATGTGACTTCGTACTTGCCCATCCAGAAGGGGGAAATCTTCACCTTGTGCTGGGGACCTTCGTCCGGCTTGCGGTCCTTCTCGGTCGCCGGACTGCCCATGACGAATTCACCCCCGGGGATCTTGACCATGACGTAGGGCACATCCGTGCCGGGGATGGTGTTGGTGTAGGACTGCATGTCGGCTTCGGTCTTCTCCCGGCTTTTAGCGACGATGCGCTTGTGAATGATGGGCACGGTGGTGTCGTCCCGGTCCGCCAGCGACGCGAGGGCGCCGTACGCCCCGGTTTCGTAACTATCCCCCTTGAGCAGGTGGACCTGGTAATAGGTCGCCGAACGCGGCCGGTCGTTGGTGACCGTGGAGAGCAGCACCACGGCATCGGGCAGCGCCACTGCCACACTCAGGAAGTGCTCGGGCGCACCCGGCAGCTTCTGTTTACTGACGGGAGGATTCGCGCCGTCGAAGTCCAGCACTTCCGCCGGCTCTTCATCGCCAAAAATGGCGAGCAGCCGGCTTTTGGTGTCTCCGTCCAACACCGCCAGTTGCTTCACCGGACGCTCGAGGGTCACGGTTTTGGCTGCTCCTGCCTGATACTTTCCACCGGTTTCGCTCACGGTACGCACCATCAGTTCCGGTTCGCCGCTCTTGTAGAACACAAATTCCTTCAAAGCCTCGCCGCGAAAATTCCCGACGACGTAATCCGCCCGGCGCGGTAGATCGCCAAAGCTCAACACCAGTTCCGGTTTCCCGCTGTCCAGTCGCTCAACGCGCATCACTTCACCGTCGTCGCCATCCACAATCGAAGCCACGAACTCCGGCCCGCCACGTCGAAGCGAAACTCTTTTCGCGTAGGCTCCCGAGCCGATGGCGTTCATCTCGGCAATCTGCTTGATCGTCTTGCCGTCATTGCGAAACCACGTCAGCCGGTTGGGGGTTGGTTCGCTGTTGTAAATGCTGCCCACGTACAGATCGTGCAACGGCGTGTTGCCGGCCCCGCCCACGTCAATGGCCACGATCGTATTGGGCCCCAAGGCGAGGTTCGGCACCGGCACGGGCGCGGTGGGGACCGCCGGATTCGCCGCGTCCAGCACGGCGACCATGTTTGCGTCTGCCGAGGTCACTCCCAACGCATCGCGTTTGAGGTCGGTGAGTTTGCCGACGGTCACACCGGTGACATCCTTGGCCCCGGAAGCACGCCAATCCACCCAGTTATAGAAGCCGGGTGACAATTGATACCCAAAGCGCACCCGACCGGAGTAACGATCCACGATAGCGATGTCGGTTTTGCCGTCGCCGTTGAAATCGCCCGTGGCCAAGAAATCCTGCTCGGTTTCATAAACCAACGCCCTGGTTTGCACTGGCAGCAGCAGCATGGCGCCGGCGGTCAAGAGGAAAAATCGGCTCAGGTTATGGAGGATGCACCGTTTCATGTTCTCAAGTCTCATAATCACGACTACGTGTACGTGTAGTTTGGCGATGCGCCCTTCGCATCGCACCCGGCGCAAAGTGAACCACGCGCGCCGCCAAAGTCCAGTCCCAATCCCGCCCGTTGATCCGACGCCCACGGCTCAAGACACATTCGAGCATCGGCAGGTTTGCGCGATCGGGTCTTCTCTGTAGATAAAATTTGCAGAACACAACCGCGCGGGTGTTAAGGGTTCGTGTCAGAGTCACGAGGCGACCGGTGTGCTTCTCTGACTTCAGGTGGAAGTGCCGTGGTTCAGCTGAGCTATTGCGCAAATCACACAAACGGGATTCGCTTGATAATCTTGGCGCCGAGTCGTATTGGCAAACGCGATGACGAATTACGACGCGCGTTTCGGTGGCATCCGCCGACTATTCGGGGTGGACGGTCAGGAACGCCTCCGTCGGGCGCACGTGTGCGTCGTCGGTATTGGCGGGGTTGGATCGTGGGCGGTGGAGGCGCTGGCCCGGAGCGGCGTCGGCGAACTCACGCTCGTGGACCTCGATGACGTTTGCATCAGCAACGTCAACCGCCAGCTTCACGCCGTTACCGGCGAGTTCGGCAAACCCAAGGTCGAGGTGATGGCCGAGCGGGTGCGCGCCATCAATCCCGACTGTGCCGTGCATCCACTCCATTCACTGTTCACAGCTACAACGGGGGAACAAATCCTTTCCACGAAGTACGATGCCGTTCTGGATGCGATTGACAGTCCATCGTTGAAAGCCCTGCTCATCGCGCGCTGCCGTGAACGCGAAATTCCCATCGTGACGACCGGCGGCGCGGGTGGAAGACGCGATCCCACCGCATTGCGCGTCGAAGACCTGGCGCGTACCACGCATGATGCGTTGCTGCAAGCCACGCGAAAGGTTCTGCGGGCGGAACACGATTTCCCGCGGGGCGAGCAGAAGTTTGGCGTCCCCTGTGTTTACTCGCCCGAAGCCCCCGTCTTCCCTGCGAGTGACGGTTCGGTTTGCACGAAGCCCGAACCCGGCAGCAATCTGCGACTGGATTGCCGCAGCGGCTACGGCACGGCGTGCTTCGTCACGGGTGCTTTCGGGTTTGCCGCGGCGGCGCGGGTAGTTCGGATAATCGTGGATGGGTGAACGAAGTGTTGTAGCCGCCGACGTAAGGAGGCGGATGTTGTTTTTGCGTTGGATGAAAGTCCGCCTTCTTACGTCGTCGGCTGCTGATCGCGGCCCGCCATCAAAGTTCACCGAAGAGCCGCAAGAAGTTTTCCTCCACGCGAGCAGCCAAGGCTTCCACAGGCTCACCCAACAACTCTGCTGCGAACGCACACACCGCTCCGAGATTCGCGGGATGGTTGATTGCCCTGTCGCCGGCGGCGTCCTCAAGGGGAAACCGGTTTCGCTCCTCGGGCAAACTCTGGTCGGGCGCGTCTGTTTCAATGAGCAATCTGTCCCGCGGCACATGCTTGAACGTTTCGCGCTGGCGCTGCTTGCGTTCGTGCGCGTAGTAACCGGGCAGGGAAAAATAGCCGCCCAGGTCGGCAAACGATTTCACCATTTCCTTCGGCCCGCCGTAGCTGTGCAGGAGAAAACCGCGCGCTGGGCACGGTTCGGACTTCAGAATGTCGAACATCCTTCCCCATGCCTGGAGACAATGGATGCTCGCCGACAGATTGCGCTCGGCCGCCAGACGCAATTGCGCGATGAAGGCTTCTTCCTGTCCTTCGTAAGGCAGGTCCGGTTTCCAGCGGTCCAGGCCAATCTCGCCGATGGCCGACGGAACTTGATCGAGGAAGCGGATGAGATTCGCCCGCCAGTCCGGGGTGCGTTCGTGGACATACCACGGATGATACCCGAAGCTGGGAATGATTCGAAGCGCGGGTCTATGGCCCGCAGCCGCCTCCGGAAGCGCAGGGGCGTCGAAGGCTCGTGGCGCAGCTCCGCATTCCGACTGGCTGCGGCGCGCAGAGCCGCGGTCCGGGACTGCCGCAGAGAATCCACGGGCCAACGCCAGCACCTGCGGCCAGTCCGCTTCGCACGAACCGTTCACCACCATGCACACCACGCCCTCGCGTGCGCACGCCGCCAGCAACTCTGCCTGGCGACCGCCGAAGCGTTCATCGTGCAAATGATTGTGTGCGTCGTAGAGATGGAGGTTCATCCTGCCGCGTCTCCGGTGATTGCGCGTAGTGTGGAGTCGCACTTGCCGCGCAGTTCAAACATGGCTGTTTGTTGCAGAACTGGGTCTGTGCATACGATTTCTAGAAACAATTTCAGCTTGAAACCGAATTGTTCCAGGCGCAAATTCTCCTCACGGTGCATAGGCGGGCGCGGTGGCTTAACACTGATTTTTCATGATCATGAATCCGATCCGAGCATACTTCAGGTGGCATGATTCCAAATATATTGCGCGAGCTCAAGACCCTCGTAAGAATCAATTTGACCTGCAGTGGTTAAGGGTCTTGCGGATTGTTCTGCTGATCACCACAGGCATTGGCTGGCTGGTTCTTGTATTAATTCTTTTGTCTCCAAGTCTTTTCCCCCGTTACGCTCTCGCAGTCACCGTTATCTTATGCTCATATAGTGTCTTCAGCTACACTTGGGTGACCGAGGCGTTCTTGTTTCGCCGATACATAGAGGACCATCGAGGCAACCCTTAATTGGAGTAATTCACTCAAATTGATGTTTTGCAGCTAACACGCCGTGTGATTTAGCTCCTTCGGTGAGTTCAGCAGGCAACGAAGTTTCTTCTGCTTTTCCCTTTGCACCTTTCCCTTCGCACCTAAACTGCGCGCGTGACGGTGCTTGAGGTCATTCAGAAGAGCGCGGGGTTTCTTACCCGGAAAGGCGTGGAATCACCGCGCCTGCAAACGGAACTGCTGCTCGCCCACGTGCTCAAGCTGCCGCGCATGAAGCTTTATCTCGATTTCGAGCGGCAGCTCACGCCGACGGAAGCGGACACGTTGCGCGAAATGGTGAAACGCCGCGGCCAGCGTGAGCCGTTGCAGCACATCGTCGGCTCAACATCGTTTTGCGGATTGGAAATCACCGTGAACCGCCATGTGCTTGTCCCGCGGCCCGAGACGGAATTACTCGCGGAAGCCGGGTGGCAGTTCCTGGGGGAACATCCAGCAACCAACAACCAACCGCCAACTGCCAATGCAGGGAAGGCCGGTCTGGAGACCGACGCTCCGGCCGTGCTGGACTTCGGCACGGGTAGCGGGTGCATTGCGATTGCGCTGGCGGCGAAATGTCCGGCGGCGCGGATTGCGGCCACGGATGTTTCGCCTGAAGCCATCGCGCTCGCCGAACAAAACGCGGCCCGCAACGGCGTGGGCGGGAAGGTTCAGTTTTCTTGCGGTGACGGCTTCGCTGCGTTGCCGCAGGGTGCGCGCTTTGACCTCATCATCAGCAATCCGCCTTACATTCCAAGCGCGGAGATTGCGTCGCTCCAACCCGAGGTGCGCGACTTTGATCCGCGCGGTGCGCTGGACGGCGGTGCGGATGGATTGGATTTTTACCGGTTGCTCGCCGCGCAGGCTGGGAGCTTCCTCAATCGGGGTGGGAAAATGATGCTGGAATTCGGTGACGGGGAGGCGTCCGCGCTGCGGGAAATGTTTGAAGCGCAAAAGTGGATTGTCGAGACGGTGCGGGAGGACTACACTCAGCGCCAGAGAATCCTGATTGTCCGGCGGGACTAAAGAGACGACGCTCATTCATGACCCAGAGCGCCGGCTTGCAGCCGGCTTTGGCCGGACGAACCTTCAAAGCCTGGTTATGAACCGGCGCTCCAGGTCGGGGGAACGTTCAGGGTCGGGCCGGCTTCGGGTTTTGCGGTTCGAGCAAGGTTCGCAGTTTAACGCGGTTTTAATTTTTACATGGACAGTTTTCTCATCAAGGGCGGCGTGCCTTTGCACGGCGAGGTGACGATCAGCGGCGCGAAGAACGCCGTGCTGCCGATCATGGCGGCGACGTTGTTGACGCCCGAACCGTGCGTGATCCGGCGCGTGCCGAAGCTCAGCGACGTGCTGTTCATGGGACAAATTCTCGCCTGGCTCGGCGCGAAAGTAGCCATCGAAGGCGATACCGTGCGGATCGAATGCAGGAAAGTCAAAGGCCAGGCCGATTACGATCTGGTGCGCAAGATGCGCGGCTCGATCTGCATCATGGGACCGCTGCTGGGACGGTTGAAGAAAGCGCGGGTGTCGCTGCCAGGCGGATGCATCATCGGCGCGCGACCGATCAATTTGCACTTGAAGGGCTTTAAGGCGTTGGGCGCAAAAATCACCGTCACGGGCGGTTACGTGGAGGCGGCGGCCAAGCGCCTGAACGGGTCGGCAATGTTTTTGGGTGGTCGTTCGGGTTCGACGGTGTTGGGCACGGCCAACGTGATGATGGCCGCGACGCTGGCGGAAGGAGTGACGGTGATTGAAAGCGCCGCGTGCGAGCCGGAGGTGATGGACCTGGCGAACTTTCTGAACGCGATGGGCGCGAAGATTACCGGTGCGGGCGGTCCGACGGTCACGATCACCGGCGTCAAGGAATTGCACGGCGCGGAGCATGAAGTGATTCCCGATCGAATCGAGGCGGCGACCTACGCGATTGCCGCTGCCGCCACGAATGGGGAAGTGACGCTCAAAGGCGCGCGGGCCGACCATCTGCACGCGGTGGTGGACAAGTTGTGCGAGGCGGGCGTGCTGGTGGAACGTTGCGGGCCGGATTTGAAAGTGCGCCGCCATGGCCGCTTGAAATCCGCCGACGTGACGACGCTGCCGTATTCGGGGTTTCCGACGGATGTGCAGGCGCAAATGATGGCGTTAATGACGCTCACCCCGGGCATCAGCATCATCACCGAGCGGATTTTTGAGTCGCGCTTCATGCACGTGAGCGAACTCGCGCGTCTGGGCGCGGACATCGAGATTGAAGGGCCGAGCGCAATCGTGAAGGGCGGCAAGCCGTTGAGCGGCGCGCCGGTGATGGCCAGTGATCTGCGCGCCTCGGCGGCGCTGGTAATTGCCGGGCTGGCCGCCCGGGGCACCACGCAGGTGAACCGCGTGTATCACATTGATCGCGGTTATGAAAACATTGACGGGAAGTTGCGGCAACTGGGCGCGCGCATCCAACGCATTGACGAATCGTGACCAAGCTCATCAGCGTTCTCATTATCCTCGTGGTGGTCTTTTGCGGCTACCACATCTTCCGCTATTGGCAGCAGGTGGAAGCCGAGCGGAGCGGCAAAAAACAAGCCGAGGCGGGCACCGCCGTGAATCCGGCGGCGCTGACCGGAATGCCCGCTCAACTCGAAGCGAGCCTGCACGCCGCCAAACAAGAAGGCAACGCCGCCTTTCGCGCGTGGCTCAAGAACTACGACGCAGTGCTCCAGGATCCGCGCCGGGCGTGGATCGAACTCGAATTCTGCGTGGCCATTGTCCGCGAGAATCCCGCCGAGGCCCGCCGGATTTTCGCGGAAGTCAAAAGCCGCACGCCGCCCTCCTCGCCAGTGTGGCCCTGGATGAAATCGCTGGAACGCTCCTTTGATTAGTGGCCGCCACCGCGTGGGGCGACGTCCGTCGCTGCACACAAGTTTTTTCTGGTTTTTACTGGCCATGCCGTGCCGGCGGTCTTAATGTCCGGTTGCGGTAAGCAAACAAACCTTTCAGCTTATGGACATCATCTTCAACTGCCCCAAATGTGATCAGGAATTAGCCGTGGACAGTTCCGGTGCCGGCTCCGAAATCAACTGCCCGTCCTGCGGTGAAAAAATTGTGATCCCGCAATCGCCGCCGCGGCCTCCCAGCACTCCGATTCCGACCCATGATGCCGCGCACCCGGTCAATCCTATAGCCTCCTCTGCGGCCGCGAAAGTAGCCATGCACTTGAAGGTGCCGGTCCACAGCACCCCCACCGAGAGCCTCATCGAAAAGCCGTTGGTGCCGCTGGAGGTCGCGGCCAAGGAAACCGACAAGAAGATGAAGGTCAAAACCATCCGCCACACCGATTGCATTGAGGTGGGACATGACAAATTTGACGAGATGGTTTCAAACTTCCTCTCCAAAGTCGGCGAGAACAACATCATCAGCGTCAACTCGCTCACCTACACCCATCTCGACATCGGCTCGCAGAAGCTGCTGACGGATTACGCGGTGCTGGTGATCTATCGCGGGTAAGTCCAGGCGAGGGCCGTGGCGATTCCACATGTCGGCATCCCTCTTCGAGGCGCTGGAATTGGTGGAATGGTTGCAGGCTGCCGTGGCCGGCTGGCGCTACCTGTTCTCGCGTTCCTTTCGAAACCAGACACATTTTCGCTGGCGGCAACAAAGCCGCTGGCGGGTGACTTGGGACGTCATTTGCGGCCTCGCCGGCATCGCGTTTACGTGTTTGATCCTTTACGTGATCATAAGTCTGTTCGTGGGCTGGGACTGGATTGAGCGACTGGTGGCCTTGACTCGCCCGGAGCACGTCACTAACGTCGAAACATGAATCGCCGTTTTGGTTGGGCAGTTTTGATCGCGGGTGTTGTGGTGCTTTTGCCGTTTCGCTCACCGGCGCCGCTGGTCTATACCCCGGGTGAAGGTTGGACCTACGAGCCGGTCGGGGGTGAAGGCAAATGGCAACGGGCGCGTGCCAAGGATCAGTTGGAGGTGGCCCAAACGGCGTTCGAGGAGCAGAAGTATGCCCTGGCGCTCAAGGCCGCCCGGCGGGTCGTGCGCGTGTGGCCGTTGTCCGATTACGCCCCGGACGCGCAATACCTCGTGGGCCGCTGCCACGAAGCCCGGAATCAGGACGAAAAGGCCTTCGCGCAGTATCAGAAGATTCTCGAAAGATATCCCAAGAGCGAGAACGCCGAGGAAGTTTTGCGGCGGCAATACGAGATTGCCGGTCGCTTCCTGAATGGCCAGTGGTTCAAGCTGGCGGGTTACATCCCATTTTTCCCGTCCATGGACAAGACGGCGGGGATGTTTGAGAAGATTGTCAAAAGCGGCCCCTACAGTGACGTGGCCCCGGATGCGCAATTACGCATTGGCGCGGCGCGGGAGAAACAGAAACGCTACCCGGATGCCGTGAAGGCTTACGAACGCGCAGCGGATCGTTACCACGACCGGCCAGTTATTGCGGCCGAGGCGATCTACCGCGCGGGCATCGCCTATCAGAAACAGGCGGCCACCGCCGAGTACGACCAAAGCATGGCCGGCAAGGCCATCGCCACCTTCACAGAATTCATCACCCTCTATCCGGACGACGCGCGGGTGCCCGGGGCGCAGCGGATTATCGCCTCCTTGAAACGCGAACAGGCGCGCGGCAGTTTTGCCGTCGCCAGGTTTTACGAGAAAGGCCATCGGTGGAAGGGGGCATTGATGTATTACAACGAAACGCTGCAGCTTGATCCCAATTCGCCCTACGCCGCCGAGGCCTTGGAGCGGATTGATTCCATCAGCCGTCGGCTGGAGACCGCCAGCCGATAACCGGAGAAATATGCGCAAGTTCCATTGCCTTGTGACCCTGTGCGCCGGCTTCGTGTTGAGTGGTTGCGCCGGTTATCGGCTGGGGCCGACGCACGGCTTGGCTGCCGGGGACAAATCGGTGCAGGTGGTGCCGTTTGCGAACCGCACCCTCGAACCGCGGTTGGGCGATGCGGTGACGGGCGCCTTGCGAAAGGAACTCCAGCGTGACGGCAGTTATCGGCTGGCCACCCGCGGCGCGGGCGATCTCGTGGTGAGCGGAGTCATCACCCGCTATCATCGGCAGGAGCAAAGCTTTGTGCCCGATGATGTGGTTAGCGTGCGAGATTACCGCGTCGGCCTCACCGCCCAGGTCACCGCGCGCGAACCCGCCACGGGCAAAGTGGTGCTCGACACCAGCGTCACCGGCTACACGCTCATGCGCGTGGGTTCGGATTTGACCAGCAGTGAAAGGCAGGCTCTGCCATTGGCCGCTACGGACCTTGCGCGGCAGATCACCGCGTTGCTGGCAGATGGGAGTTGGTAGATTCGCCGCTCGGGGCGAGTGAAACCAAGCCAGCCCGAAGGCCGCCTGCGATCCTGGCCTTCGACTCCAACCAAGTCTTCTCGAGACTGCTGTCACAGTTTACCAGCGTGGGTCGGTTTCCCCAAATAACATCCAATTTCTCGGACCACATGTATCCGTATCCGTAGCTGCAGATACATCAGGACTTCCTTGTCGGCTGCGAACTTGCCGTTACCGGCGCAGTCCACGGTACTACTGTCCAAAGATTCCGAACCCATTGGTTCTCTTTGCAGTCCAAGGCAAATGCCGGTGCAATATTTCAATACCATCCCATGGCCCATCGCCCCAGCTACTGAAATGCGCAAGCCGCCTTCCTGAAGGAAGCTCAAAGACGTCCAGGTAAACCCAGGGATTATCCTGCGAGAGCGAGCCTACCACGTCCGCAGGCTTCCATGAATAGACTGCTCGCTTGGTGCCATCAGGAGATGCTTCTTCATAGACTGTGCGTTTGGGCGGAAGCGGCACAATAGAGATGATCAATACGAGCAGCACCAACAGACTACACCAAATCGCCCAAAGTTTGAGTTTACGCATGACTTTTGGCGCGACGTTAACCATCTCATTTACAGTTCACCTCCCCCCGATCCTTCCGCATAAGTTTGTTTTCACCCCAACACCCTCATCCGACCTGCGGCCACCCGCTCCCGCTCCCGCGAGCGAAGGATGCGCGGAGAGTGAGATTGTTGGTTGAGTGCCAGGGCGGTTTGGATTAGAACTGGGTCGCGTTACACAATTATTTCCAAAATAAGTTGTCCCAATCCCTGCGGCCCGTTCGTCGTAGGATTGAAATGGCGGCACATCATAACTGAAACAGGAGCATCCATGAGCAAAGTCCGGGTCTTGGTCGGCACGAAGAAGGGCGCGTTCATCTGCACGGCGGATGGCACGCGCCGGAAATGGGAGATCAGCGGGCCGCATTTCGCGGGGTGGGAGATGTATCATCTCAAGGGTTCGCCCGCTGACCCGAATCGTATTTACGCGTCGCAAACAAGCGGGTGGTTCGGGCAGATCATCCAGCGCTCGGATGACGGCGGCAAGACGTGGAATCCGCCGGGCACAAAGCCCGAGGATTTGATGGGGCCGGATGGCATGCCCAAGGGCGAGAGCAACATGTTTCTCTACGAAGGCGATGTGGGCACGCACAAGTTCTACGATGGCTCGCAACATCCGTGGGAGTTTAAACGCATCTGGCACATCGAACCGTCGCTGACGGAGCCGGACACGGCGTATGCGGGCGCGGAAGATGCGGCGATTTTCAAAACCACCGACGGAGGGAAGACGTGGAAGGATTTGCCTTCGTTGCGGCAGGCCAAGGGGCATCTCTGGCAACCAGGCGCGGGCGGCATGGCGGTGCATACCATCATCATTGATCCGAACAATCCGAAGCGCATCTACATCGCGATCTCGGCGGCGGGGGCGTTTCGCACGGAGGACGGCGGGCTGACGTGGAAACCAATCAATCGCGGATTGAAGTCGCAATATGAATTGCCTGATCCGGACGCGGAGGTTGGACACTGCGTTCATCGCATCGCGTTGCATCCGTCGCGACCCGACGTGTTGTTCATGCAAAAGCATTGGGACATCATGCGCAGCGACAACGCGGGCGGGGAGTGGAGGGAAGTGAGCGGCAATCTGCCGACGGATTTCGGTTTCCCGATTGAAGTTCACGCGCATGAGCCGGAGACCATTTACGTCGTGCCTATCACAAGCGATTCGTTGCATTACCCGCCGGACGGGAAGCTGCGTGTCTATCGTAGCAAGACCGGCGGCAACGAATGGGAAGCACTCACGCGCGGGCTGCCGCAAAAGGATTGCTATGTGAACGTGCTGCGCGATGCGATGGCGGTGGATCAATTGGATGATTGCGGCATCTATTTCGGCACGACGGGCGGTCAGGTTTATTGCTCACCGGATGGCGGGAACAACTGGAACGCCATCGCGCTTAATTTCCCGGCGGTGTATTCCGTCGAGGTGCAGACGTTGAAATGAAAGCACCAAAGTCCAAGCGCCAAGCTCCAGAGAAACTTCAACATCCAAACACCAAGGCTGACGCGGCGCGTTTGGGATTTGATGTTTGGGGCGTCTCTGGAACTTGGATGTTGGTGCTTGGAGTTTTACCCGGTTTCCATTTGTGGTCCTTTGCGACATCAGGCGTCGAGATGCCGCCGTGATTGCAGGTCGGAATTAAATCATAGAAAACATGAAACATCTCATCCTCGTCACGATGCAGCGCGACTCCGAGGTCGGCCGGAGTTATGAGGCGGGCACCTTGGGCACTCCGCAGTTGGCGACGGAACTGGGCAAACTCATGGACATGCTGAAAGCCGCTGGGAAATTGCCGGATGTCTCGGTCCTGGTGCCGCAGTCCCAAAGCGCGCGGGTACGCGGCGCTGCTGGTGCGGTTTCGGTCATTGACGGGCCGTTCATCGAGTCCAAGGAGATCATCGGCGGTTACATCATGGTGGCGACGGAATCGCAGCAGGAAGCGATTGAGATCGGACGGAGCTTCATGAAAGTGCATGTGGACGTGCTCGGGCCAGCGTATGAAGGCGAGATGGAAGTCCGTCAACTCTCGGAACAAGCACCCGGTGACGCGCGAAAATGATTTCATTCGCTCCGGCAAATTCATGATCCGCGTCGTCCTGCCATTTCATTTGAAGAACCTCGCCCGCGTGGACGGGGAGGTGCAGTTGGAACTCGCCGGCTCGGTGACGATCGGCGCAGTGTTGGATGCCATTGAAGCGAAGCACCCGGTCTTGCGTGGAACAATCCGCGATCATGGCACGTTGAAGCGACGGCCGTTCATCCGGTTCTTTGTGTGCAAAGAAGATTGGTCGCTCGAACCGACTGATAAATTATTGCCCGAGGAGATTGTCTGCGGCAAAGAGCCGTTTCTTGTCGTCGGCGCGATGGCGGGTGGGTGAGATGGTTTGACGCTCGCCCTCACCCTGACCCTCTCCCCCGGGAGAGGGAACAGCGATGAGCGATTGCTTGAAACTCGAATGACATCCGTGCCTTTGCCGCTTTCTGAAATCGCGCATGAGGCGGACTGCAAGAAATAAGTCGTATCAAAGGGCCGGCGACGGGGTTGGATTCACCCTCTCCCGGGGGAGCGGGCCGGGGTGAGGGCGGACGTTACACCAATTTGACGCTCAGGTTCTTGAAACGATAAAATACGAAGTGACCCAATTATGAAAAAACACCCACCTATCATCGCCGGTATTGTGCTCGGCCTGCTGTTCGTGATGGCCGGCGTCATGTTCTTCCTGGAGCTCGGACCGAAGCCGACTTTCCCTGAGGGTTCGCCCGTTTCCCATTTCTTTGCCGCCTTTGGGCCGACCGGCTACATGCACTTCGTGAAGGCCTTCGAACTGGTCGGCGGCCTGCTTGTCATGATCCCGCGCTTGCGGAACATCGGCCTGCTGTTGCTCGGGCCGATCATCGTGAACATCATCGCTTATCACGTGCTGGTGGACGATCCGAAGCTGCTGCTGAACCTTCAGTACTTCTGGATGTTTTATCTCATCATCCTGCTCGCGCTGTATCTGCTGTGGTGCGGGCGCAAGAACTTCGCGAAATTGTTGAACTGAAACCCAAAGGAAGAATTATGATTCCTGTACTCCTCGCCCTCGTCATCGTCGGCATCCTGTTGCTGGTTGTCATCGCCGGGCAGCCCGATGAATTCAAACTCTTGCGCGAAACGACCATCGCCGCGCCGCGCGAAGACATCTTCCCGCACGTCAACGATTTGCACAAATGGGAAGCGTGGTCGCCGTGGGCGAAGCTCGATCCGAACGCGAAGAACACCTTTGCTGGTCCGGCATCCGGCGCGGGCGCGGCGATGACGTGGTCCGGCAATAACAAGGTTGGCGAAGGCACGATGACCATCACCGAGAGCACGCCGAGCAGCCTGATCCAGATGCGACTGGAGTTTCTGCGCCCCTTCAAGGCCACGAACACCGTGGAGTTCACCTTGGCCCCGCGCGGCCCGCAAACCCTCGTCACGTGGAGCATGTTCGGGAAAAATAATTTGTTCAGCCGCACCTTCGGGCTGTTCGTGAACTGCGAACAGATGTGCGGCAAGGATTTTGAGAAGGGGCTGGCGAGTTTGAAAGCCATCGCCGAATCCACTGCGGAGGCAAAACAATGAGCACCCCGTCCGAAAAGGTAGATTATCTGCTGTTCTTCCGCGACACGGCCTGGGATCAACATCTCACACCGGAGCAACTGCAACAAGTGCTCGCGGACTGGTGCGTTTGGTTCGAGCGGCTGGTGGCGGAGGGCAAGTGCCGGGGCGGCCTGCCGTTGTTGAACGCGGGCAAGGTGGTGTCCGGCAAGAACGGCCGGTCCGTGGCCGACGGGCCGTTCGCGGAATCGAAGGAGAACATCGGCGGTTATTTCCATCTGCGGGTGGCCGACGAGGCGGAAGCCATCCGGATTGCCCAACAATGTCCCGCCCTGGAATACGGCTGCGTGGTCGAAGTGCGCCCGGTGGGCGAGCGCATCACGCGGCGGCTCGGCGGAAATCCGCGCCTGGAGCAACTGGCGAAATCGGTGACCTCCGCTTGACCGCGTGATTCCGCCTGCGCATCCAACCGCTGCGTCCGCGACCCCGGACATTCCCGGGCTGACGGAGCATTTATTCCGGCACGAAGCGGCGAAACTCGTCGCGGTGCTCACGGGTATCTTCGGTATCGAGCGATTGCAACTGGCCGAGGACGTGGTGCAGGAGGCGATGGTCCGCGCGTTGCAGACGTGGCCCTATTACGGCGTGCCGAAGAATCCCGCCGCGTGGCTGACGCAGGCGGCGAAGAATCTCGCACTCGATACCATTCGGCGCGAAAAGAACTTTCACGAGAAACAGCCGCAGATCATTGCGCACATCGAGCAGTTGCCCGGCGAGGCGGAGGGTGGTCATTCGCCGGCGTTCGAGGATGAGATCAAGGACGACCGCTTGCGCATGATGTTCGTGTGCTGTCATCCGTTCATCACGCGCGAAGACCAGGTGGCGCTGGCGTTGAAAACCCTGTGCGGCTTCGGGCCAGCGGAAATCGCGAAGGCGTTTCTCACCACGGAGGCGGCCATTGCCAAGCGGCTTACGCGCGCCAAGCAGCGCATTCGCGAGGCGGGCATCCGCTTCGAGATTCCCGAGGGCGCGGAACTCGTGCGGCGACTGGATGGGGTGCTGCAATCGCTTTACCTGTTGTTCAACGAAGGCTACAAGGCGTCGAGCGGGGAGGCGCTGGTCCGTGAAGACCTGTGCAGCGAGGCCATTCGCCTGACGACGTCGCTGGCGGAACATCCCGCAGGCAACCAACCGCGGACGCACGCGCTGCTGGCGTTGATGCTGTTGAACGCGGCGCGGTTGCCCGCGCGCACGGACAGCGATGGCAATTTACTTCGATTGCAGGAGCAGGACCGTTCCCGCTGGAACAAAGCCCTGATGGCGCGCGGCCTGTTTCACCTGTCGCAATCCGCCGCCGGCGACGAGGTCAGTGAGTATCATCTGCAAGCGGGCATCGCGGCGGTGCATTGTGCGGCGGCGGATTACGCGGTGACCGACTGGCCGCAGATTCTCGAATTGTATGACCGCCTGGTGGAATTCGATGATTCGCCGGTGGTGGCGTTGAATCGCGCGGTGGCGGTGGCGGAAGTGCATGGCCCGCAGTCCGGCATCGAGGCGGTTAACGCGATCCAGAATCTGCAATCGCTGGAAGCGTATTACCTGTTGCATGCGGTGCTTGGCGAGTTTGAGGTGCGATTGAATCATCCTCGTGCAGCGGCGGGTCATTTTCGCAAGGCGCTGCAACTGGCGGAGATCAAATCGGAGCGGACATTTCTTACCAAGCGGCTTGAAGCCTGCGAAACGAGTGTGGCTGGCTGAAAGTAATGACCCAGGCTCGTTAGATTTGCAGCGGGGATGGCTGAGGGAAGAAACCCTGCGAGGGGGCGCAGTCCCCTTGGCTGTCTGCTTCTCCGAGAGCTAACGATTCGGCCGGGGTCAAGGATGGCTTAACCTTGGGCCACGCCTGTGGCTTCAGCTTTCAACCGTTGCCGTTCGGCGGCCTTCGCAAAGGGATAATAAACCGCCATCGCGATGAAGATGCAGGCCACGCCCCAGACTGCCGCCCGCCAGTCGCCGCCCGTGACGAGAAAATGGCCGATGATTGGGGGTGTGGTCCACGGTACGTTCACAAACGGCTTGCTGATTACGCCCCACTGCATCAGCAGGAAAGTGCCCGCCGTTAGAATCAACGCATTCAAGATGTATGGAATCATGAAGATGGGGTTCAGCACGATGGGAAAGCCGAAGAAAATGGGTTCGTTGATTTGGAAAATCTGGGTCGGCATGGACAGCCGGCTGACCTTGCGATAGCCCGGTTCCTTGGAGTTCAACATGATCAAAGCGAGCGCAATGGTGGCGCCCGTGCCACCGACGTTGACGAAGATGGTGAAGAAGCCGTACGCGGTGATGTAGGGCAAGGGTTGTCCCGCCGTCATGGCCTCGACGTTCGCAGCGAGGAACTGGAGGAAGATCGGAGCGACGACGGCGTCCACGGCGTTGTCTCCATTGATGCCCACCGACCAGAGCAGCGTGACCAGCAAGGCGTAAACCAGAATTCCGGGCAAAGTGTTCAGGGCAAAAAGCAAGGGACTGAACGCGGTCTGCACGATGTGGTTGATGTCCACACCCAGAACGAAACGAATCCCCCAGAACACCAGCACGAGGAAAACCATCGGGCTGAGCGAGAGGAACGACTCATAAACGACCGCCGGCACGTTTTCCGGCAGCTTGATGACGAAATTGCGATCCGTGAAAAACTTCTGCACCCGCACGGTGATCAACGCGATGAGGATGGCGGTGAACAGACCTTTTGAGCCAAGCCCGTCCATCAACAAGGTTTGGTCTTCCAACTGAAGCTGGATCATCATGAACACCAGAGTGGCCATGGAAGCGCTCACGATGGCTTCCTGCTTGAGTCGCTTACCCAGATCATAGCCGATGGCGAAACACACGAAGACGCCCAGCAGGCCGAAGGTGGCCGTTACCGGTATTTCCAGCAGTTTCAGGTAAGGGGCGACGACTGGTTCCCAGCCGCGCACGGGCAGGAATGCCACCACCATAAACAGCCCGCCAATGATCGTCAGCGGCACGACGGAAACCATCCCTGCCCGGATGGCCGACATGTAGGTATTCTCGCTGACGGCGGTCAGCGCGGGGACGATGTGTTTGTTCAACAGTCCGTTCGCTTGGTTCACAGGGCCTCCAGTGCCGGGGTGGGCTGGTTAGTGTCGCTGCGGAACTCTCGGTGTTCGGGTGTCACCGCGGCAAAATCAGAATTTCCCGGAAGCGGCGCAAGCTCCGAGTCAGTGGTTCCGCACATTTGTTGGTTTGGGGGACGAGCCATCGGAGAAGCCAGTTCCTCCCCGTGTGGTGGCGTGCATGGGAGTTGGATTGGGCTGCAATCTCCAAGCGCGCAGCTTGCCACTTGCCCGATCCATTTCAACCGTTAGATTTCATTCGTGTTCCAGCCGTTAAATTACCGGTGGGTGCTGGGCGGCTTGGCCCGCCTGACGATCCTCGCGGTCGCGCTGCCACTCGCCGCGAACACCAACTCGGCGTGGTTCGCCCGCGCCTGGCAGACGGAGGACGGGCTGCCGGAGCACACCATCGTGGGCCTGGAGCAGACGCCGGATGGTTATCTGTGGATCGCGACGCACCGCTCGTTGTCGCGGTTTGATGGCGTCCGTTTCCAGGAATTCGCCCCGGCCTCGCCCGCCAGTCCAACCGAAAACCAGATTCGCGCGATGCTGCGGGACCGACGCGGCCAATTGTGGCTGGCCAAGGATGGAGGGATCATCCTCCGGGTCGAGGCAGGCTCGATCACGCAGCGACTGGTGTTGGATGGAATGTCGCCCGGCGCCCAAGCCCGGGCGATGGCGGAGGACAACCAAGGGAGCATCTGGATCAGCGACAATGGCGGGGCTGTTTTTCGTGTCCAGGGAACCGAGTCGCAGTCGTTCGGAGTCGGCGAGGGACTATCACCCAACGGCGTATGTTGGCTGGCAACGGATCGAGCAGGGACACTGTGGTTCTCGCAATCCGGGGCGATTGGTGTCTTCCGCAACGAGCGATTCGTGAAGTTGGCAAGCTTGGGACAACAATCAGCTCGCATTCACCCGGCACGGCAAGGGGGCATCTGGCTTTTCGCCGATGCCAAACTGTACCATTGCTCCTTGGAAGGCCGGTTGGTGGCGGTGGGTGAACTCGAGTTCGATGCCGTTCCAGGCGAGGTGACCGCGACTGCGCTGCATCAGGACCGAACTGGAGGAGTTTGGATTGGGACGTCCTCTGGCGGCCTGTTTCGTTTCGATGGCCAAGGGTTTCAAAGAGTCGAGGTCTCTCATCCCAACATCATAAACGTGATGGAGGACTCGGAAGGCAACATCTGGGTTGGAACCCGTGGCGGCGGCCTTAATCGGCTCAACGCGCGCGCGCTGAGGTTGGTCGGGCCGACGGGGGGGCTGCCCATGGCCGCAGTCCAATCCGCCTGTGAAGATGCTGCGGGCAACCTGTGGGTTGTCGGGCAAAACGGCGCCCTGGCATCCCGGAGCAATGGCGTCTGGAGCCTCGTTTCGAGCAATTCCGGTTGGACTGGCGGCGAAGCGGCCTGCGTGGCGGCGGAAACCGATGGCGGAATCCTCATTGGCACGCGGGACCGGGGCGTGTTTCGTCATCATCGTGGCGTCATCGTGCCTCTGCCGTTGAACCAGCAATTGACGAACCTTTTCGTCCGCGCGCTATACACCGGCACTGAGGGAGACCTGTGGATCGCGCTCAATTCCTTCGTCGCCCGCTATCAAGCCCGAGACGGCAGTTTGAAACATTTCCCCCTGCCGGATGGGGCCAGCGACGTGCGCGCGATGGTGCAGGACGCGCGCGGTGAGGTGTGGATGGGGACCACATCGGATGGTTTGCTGCTGCGCGTTCACGGAGACAGACTCATCAATGAAACCACCAACGTCATGCGTGAACCGCGACACATCCGGTGTCTCCAGGTGACCCGCGATGGCAGTCTGTGGTTTGGCTTCGCGGGACAGGGTTTGGGGCGGCTTAAGGAGGGGCGTTTTACCCAGTTCCGCTCCGACCATGGGCTGTGGGATGAATTCATCTCCCAGATTCTCGCCGACGAGCAGGGCCGCCTTTGGCTTGGCGGCAACCGCGGCATTTTCCAGTTGGCTCAGGCGGAACTTGAAGCCGTGGCCGACGGTCGCGAATCGCGAATGAGGTCCGTGGTCTTCGGTCGCGGTGAAGGCGTGGCCAATTTACAGGCTACGTTCGGCATCTCTCCAGCCGCTGCGCAAACCCGTGATGGTCGCTTGTTGATGCCAATGCTGACGGGCTTGGCGATTGTCGAACCAAAGTTGCTCCGAAACAACCCGGTGCCGCCGCCGGTGGTCATCGAACGTCTGACCGTCAATGGTCGAATCGCCGCGGCTTACGACGATCCTGGACGAAAGGGCCCAATGAACGGACCACCACCCGCCAGCTTGCGAGATTCGCAGGCATGGTTGCGGTTGGGGCCGGGCGTCAACCGCATGGAAATCGAATTCACCGGCTTGGGCCTGTCTTCACCGGAGAACGTTGCTTTCCGGTATCAACTTGAGGGACTGGACCAGGATTGGGTCGAAGCTGGTACGGCGCGGATTGCGCGTTACCCCCGCGTCCCGCCCGGAGACTATCGCTTCCGCGTGACCGCCTGTAATCATGATGGCATTTGGAGTGAACGCGCCGCCGTTGTGGCATTGAAAGTGAAGCCTTACCTTTGGGAAGCCGGTTGGTTTCGTGCGATCTCGGTCGTCCTGGCCGCCGGTGTTTTGGGCGGCGGGGTGCTGCTCACCGCGCGGCGGCGGTATCGTCACAAGCTTGAGCGCCTGGAACAGCAGCAAGCGCTGGAAAGGGAGCGAACGCGCATTGCCCAGGACCTGCACGATGATCTGGGCGCCGGGTTGGTGGAAATCAATTTTGGCAGCGAACTGGCCCAAGACCCAACGCTCGCCCCGGAGGAGGTCCGTGAACACACCCGCGAGATTGGCGCGCGTGCCCGCGAGATGGTCACCGCGCTGGATGAAATTGTGTGGGCCGTCAATCCCAAGCATGACAGCGTAGCTTCCTTGGCCACGTATTTTTGCCAGTTCGCCCAGCATTTTCTGAAGGCGACTTCGGTACGGTGTCACCTGGACGTGGCCCGCGATCTACCGGTCGCACCACTCAACGCCGAGCAACGCCACAGTTTGTTCCTGGCTTTCAAGGAGGCGCTCAGTAATGTCGTGCAACATTCCGGCGCGACGGACCTGCGGCTCGCCATCACCGCCAGCCGGGCAACGCTCACCATCACGGTGGGTGACAACGGCCGCGGGCTGACGCCAGATACCCTGTCCGGCAAGAACGGCGCGGACGGTTTGGGCAACATGCGGAGCCGGTTGCAGCGCTTGGGGGGCAGTTGTGAATTGGCCAGTCGTACCGGCGGCGGCACCACGGTGGTCTTCAAGGTGCCGTTGCTGAGTGTCGGCCAAGCGGCAACCGGATAACTCAATTGAGGTATTGTGAGCATCATCAAGGCAACGCACCGTGGTCAGCGAGGCGGATTTGATTTCCCGCCTCATTCGTTTATCGCCTATGACCGCGGACGCACAGAATTTAGCGGAGCCGGCCCCAACTGGCCGGGAGGATGGCATGACCACGGTCGCCTTGGTTGAGGACAGCGCGCCGTTGCGCCGCAATCTCGAACGCATGTTGCGTCGGGCCCGCGGCGTCCGCTGCGTTTGCGCCTGCGGCAGTGCGGAGGAAGCGCTGGAACTGATTCCCTCCCAGAAACCGGATGTCGTCCTGATGGATATCAACCTGCCTGGCGCTTCCGGCATCGAATGTACCGCCCGGCTCAAGCTGCTGATGCCCGCGATGCAGGTCATCATGCTGACCGTCTATGAGGACACGGCGAACATCTTCAGCGCCCTCAAGGCCGGTGCGTGTGGCTATCTTCTGAAACGCTCGTCGCCGGCTGAAATCCTCGAAGCAGTGACTACCGTGCAAACCGGGGGCGCGCCGATGACCAGCGAAATCGCTCGCAAGATCGTGATGACCTTCCAGTCGCCGTCCGCCACTCCCGCCGACGCGGCGACCCTTTCCGCGCGCGAACAGGAGATTCTGGAATTGCTCTCCGAGGGCAAGGTAAGCAAGGAGATTGCGGATCAACTGGCGATCAGCTACCACACCGTGCGGGTTCACACCAAACACATCTACGAGAAGCTGCATGTGCGTTCCCGCTCCGAGGCCGTGGTGAAATTCATCGCCGACAAAGGCGGACCATCAAGCAGCGCGAACCCCCGGCCATAGTGACGAGCCTCCTTCCGCAGCCCGGCCGCGGCCAATCCTGCAAGTCTGCCCCGGCACCAGCATCTCCCGCCTTCCGCCTGCATACCTCAATTGAGGTATTGGCGTTCCGCCAAATCATGCGACACTTCCTCATCGCATTGACTGACCGCCCGCAGGAGATTTCCTTGTGAATAGCGGCGCGGTCCGGTGATGCGGAACCATATAAACGTGATGACGAGAATCGCCCAAGAATTGAGCACCTGCCAGGATCATCCGCGCTCCGCTGCCTTGGCAGTGGCCTCATCCCGGCACTCAATCGGGATTCTCTCCCGGCCGCATTCATCAACCCACACACTCACCGAGAATCAAACAGCAACCGTAACCAGCTAGAACCCAAAGCATCCCACACCATGAAACGTCACTCCTCAGTCATTGCTGCCAGCCTGCTGCTGGCGGCCATTACCCCAACCCTCTCTCACGCCCAGCCAGTCACACTCGCCAACACCTGGGGTGAATATGATTTGGAACAGGAAAAGGGCCAGTCGGCGGACGGACTTCTCATCCTGAGCGGGCAGAGTTCGAGTGGGTTCACCGCATTTATAAAGAGCAACGTCCTGAACGCAACCGTCTTTGATTTCCCGCCGAAGAGTCAATATCTGCCGCGGGTTTACCAGACCTTTGAGGGTCAGCCGATCACCAATCATGGCTCGAAGGTCACGGTTTCCTTCGATGTGGTCATCAACACTCCAGTGCCGGCTGCAAACAATGTCGGCTTCCGCATGTCCATGGGCGATACGAATGCCAACAACGCGATTCTGGCCGGGTTCGATTTCGGCGACAGCGCCGGGGGCAGCGTGTTGCTCCGCTATGATGCCACGATCACTCAAAACACCAACTTGTTGGATGAGTTCGGATTCTATGTGTTCACTCCCACCAACCTGGACCTGAGTTTCGGCAGTTTTTGTGACAGCGGAGCAAATCTGACTGCTTCGGGACTTACCAGTGGCGCCCCCAACAACCAGAGCCTCCAACCCGGCGCCAAACACCATTTCAAGTTCTCGATTGAACGCACACCCGTTGGTCTCATGGCCGGCACTATCTGGGGGAACGACGCGGGTCCGGATTTGATTTCCAACGTCGGCAGTCCGTTACCTGGTGGCAACGGTGACGACAAAAGTGGCGCGATCAACGTGAGACCTTGGAGCAGTATCAATGCTTTCGGCATCTGTCTGTTTGGCACCGGCAGCAATCCGGTTTCGTGGGACGAAAACGGCGGCAGTTATACCGTCTCGAACCTGAGAATCTACTCTGGCATTCTGATCACCGACATCCAACGGGATGCCGCCTCCGGTGATGTGGCTCTTACCTGGGAATCTAACCCGCTCGATGGCATCAATGGCGCCTTGTACGACGTGCAATACACCACCACTCTTGCGTCCCCGGCTTGGATATCACTGGCGAATACCAACATAGTTCCTGCGGACACCTTCCCCGAAGGTTTCCTGACGAGCTTTACGAATTCTGCCCCAACCGATACGGCCCGGTACTACCGTGTGCAAAAGGTGTATCCATGAACTATACGCCAGCGGCGAAAGCGGGGGGCGACGACTGCGTGTGCTTTCGACCGGCATGCACGACTCGCACAACCATGGAAGCAACTCTCTCAACGGCAGAGTAACTGCCACCCAGACGCATGAAACCAACTGAATCCCACGCACCGCTCGAAGTCAGGATAGCATTTACGTTGATTGAGTTGTTAGTGGTGATTGCTATCATTGCGATTCTGGCCGCGATGCTGTTGCCTGCATTGAGCAAGGCCAAGCAGAGAGCCCAACAGGCCAACTGTTTGAACAACCTCAAGCAGATGGGCTTGGGAATGATGCTTTATGTGGGGGACAACAACGACGTCATGCCCGGATTTGCCTCGGGCACCCACGGCTGGCATGCCGAAGACTGGGTGTATTGGCGGGGCACCAATGATCCTGGCGGCTATCACCCCGTTTCCGACAGCCCGGTCGTAAAATTGCTGGGCTTGAAGGATCCGGCGCAACTCTTCCGCTGTGCCATGGACCGTGACCGTGTCGGTCGCACCAGCTACCCTTTCAGCTACACGCTCAGTACGCACGTCGCTTCCAAATTCAACGGCGACGTGTTCCAACCGTTCAAGCTGACCACCGTGAACCGTCCTTCCAACATCGTCATGCTGGACGAAGAAGCGACCGGCGCCGGGGATTTCCCGCCGGGCAGGAACAAGACCGCCGACGATGGCCGATGGATTCCGGAATTGTTTGGGGGATTTCCGGTTTCACTGCACGCCGGCAACAATGTCCTGACAACTCGACACGGCGGCAAGGGCAACGTGAATTTTGCCGATGGTCACGCCGAGCCGGTCACGTGGAGATTCTGCACCAACTACTTGAACATCCTGCCGTTCAATTTGTGATCTGGCCTTGGCCCCGTAATCATGCATGGAACGATGCACGGTTTGTCAGTGCTGTTCCTATTACCGATCTGTTTTTACCGACTTCAAGTCTGTGCTCGGACAAATAAATGATTGGCACCCCGGCCACGCACGCTAAGTGATGATCCATGTTCTGCTTGCACCCAGCAATTGCCAGGTTGATTGCCGCCATCTTCTTCTTGGCCGCTCTGACCACCTCGGCCAGAGCGGCTGGATTTGTTGCTGCCGCGACAGGAACGACTCCACGGCCCAACATCATCTACATCCTCGCCGATGACCTGGGCATCGGCGACGTGTCCTGCTACAACCCAAAGAGCGCCTGGCAGACGCCCCAATTGGACCGTTTGGCGAGCGAAGGCATGATGTTCACGGATGCACACTCCGCTTCTTCGCTTTGCACCCCGAGCCGCTATGCCCTGCTCACGGGTCGTTACGCCTGGCGCGGCCCACTCAAACGCGGTGTGACGCGTGGCTACAGTCCGCCGCTCGTTGAGGCGGGCCGGCTCACCGTTCCTACGCTGCTGCGTGCACACGGTTACCGCACGGCGATGTTCGGCAAATGGCATCTCGGGCTTGACTGGGCGCGTGCGGGCACAAAGCCGGAGGAAGTGGATTTCGCAAAGCCCTTCGGCGGTGGCCCGACTGCTCATGGCTTCGACTATTTCTTTGGCATCAGTGCTTCGCTGGACATGCCGCCTTATGTCTGGCTTGAGAACAGCCGTGCCTTTAGCCTTCCCACGGGTACGATCGGCGACAGTCCAACGCCAAAGCTGTGGCGCGCGGGCGTCATCAGCCCGGACTTCAAACTCGAAGACGTGCAGCCGCGCCTCACGGAAAAAGTCCTGGCATATCTGGCCGAGCGCGCTTCGGCCCGCGAGGACAAGCCGTTCTTTCTCTACCTCGCCCTTGCCTCGCCGCATACGCCGATCTTACCGACCCGCGAATTCGAGGGGAAAACACGCACCACGCCCTACGGGGATTTCGTCGTGCAGGTGGACGCTGACGTTGGCAGAATTCTGAAGGCACTCGAAGCACACGGCTTCGCCAGCAACTCCATCGTCATCGTTACCTCCGACAACGGTTTTGCGCCTGCCGCCAACGTTCCCGACCTCAAGCCGTTCAACCATGATCCCAGTGCCGGCTATCGCGGATTCAAGTCCGATCTCTTCGAGGGCGGCCATCGCATGCCTTTTATTGTTCGCTGGCCCGGTGTTACTCCCGCCGGCGCGCGTTGCGCCGAAACCATCGGCCAGTTCGATCTCCTGGCGACTTGCGCCGATCTGCTTGGGGTCAAGCTTCCCGATAATGCGGGCGAGGACAGCGTGAGTTTTCTCCCGTTGCTGCGCGGCAAGCCAAAGCTCGACGCGCCCCGGCCAGCCATCGTCCATCATTCCGCGAACGGCTCTTTTGCGATTCGTGAAGGCAAATGGAAATTGCTGCTTTGTCCCGACTCGGGCGGCTGGAGTTCTCCGACCACTACACCATCGGAATGGACCCAGCCCAAGGCCGACAGTCTCGAAGGTTTGCCACCATTCCAGCTTTACGATCTCGACGCCGATCCGGCGGAGAACAACAATCTCGCCGCCCTTCACCCAGACTTGGTGCAGAAACTTGGCCGGCGGTTGCGGGAACAAATCGAACGTGGGCGAAGCACGCCCGGCACGGCGCAGCCTTACGACCGGAACGCAGCCTGGCCGCAGCTCTCATGGATGGAGGCGTTCAAAAAATGAGAAGCAATTCCATCCACGGGTGCTTGTGGCTCTTCGGCTGCCTGGTCGCATGCCTGACTGCTGGCGCACAATCGGCGTCCCCTGATCGCCCCAACATCCTGTTCATCCTAACCGACCAGCAATCTGCGGAGGCGATGAGCTGCCGGATGGGCAACCGCTTTCTTCAAACGCCAGCGCTCGACGGCCTGGCCGCGCGCGGCACGCTCTTCACCCGCGCTTACGCTGCGAACCCGCTTTGCATGCCGTCGCGCAACTCCATGTTCACCGGGCGTTACCCTCACGAGACGGGTGTGACTGACAACACCCAGACCAATCTCGACCCGGTGGAGTTTGTGAATCTGGGCAATTACTTTCGCCAGGCCGGTTACCGCACCGCTTACTACGGCAAATGGCATCTTTGTTATGACGATAAACATACCGCGACTCACGGTTTTGAAATCGTGGACCGGCGGCAGAAGGATGCCCTCACGGCCGATAACGCGGTGGCATTTCTCGGCCAGAAACACGAACGCCCGTTTCTGCTCGTGGTGAGTTTTCTGAATCCGCACAACGTTTGTGAATTGGCGCGTGACGAGCCGTTGTCCAATGGCCCAATTGGTGATCCACCACCCGATGCCACCTTGCCACCCTCGCCGGCCAATCTCGAACCTCCCGGCGACGAGCCCGATTCGATGATTCAAATGCGCCGGGGTTATCACGCGAGTCCCCTGTTTCCCGTGGGCGACTTCACCCCGGAACGCTGGCGGAAGCTGCGTTGGGGTTACTATCGCTTGATCGAAAAAGTGGACGCAGAAATCGGCCGTGTGCTCACGGCGTTGCGCGCCGCCGGGCTGGAGCAAGACACACTGATCGTTTTCACCAGCGACCATGGCGAATGTGCGGGTGCCCACCGCTTGAATCAGAAAACGGTGTTGTACGAGGAGTCAGCGCGCGTGCCGTTGATCATTTCCCATCCGGCTCAGAAATCCGGCCGCACTTCTGAGCGGCTGGTGAACACGGGCATTGATCTGCTGCCCACGATGTTGGATTTTGCCGGCATCCCGCGCCCGCGAAAACTTGGTGGTCTCAGCCTTCGCCCCTTGGTTCAAGGTGAACCGGTCACGGCCTGGCGCGATCAGGTGATTGTGCAAAACAACATGAGCCAGGCCGGCCTGGCCGGCGATTTTGTGCCGATGACCGAAGGCCGGATGGTGCGAACGGAACGCTACAAGTATTGTGTTTATGCCCACGGCGAACATCGTGAATCGCTGGTGGATCTGGAAAAAGATCCCGGCGAAATGGTGAATCTCGCGCGCCGACCCGAGTTTCGAGGCGTGTTGTTGGAACACCGCGAACGGCTGCGGCAGTTCGGCGTCCAACACAACGATGCGCTCGTGGCCACGCTTCTGGCTGACGACGTTGCGCCACGTCCATTCGCCAAAATCACCACGCCCAGGAATCCCCGTTCAGTGGCAAGACCCGCAGCGAAGAAGGAATGAGCATGACCAGAGGCTCCGAATTACGTAGCTGGATACAGCCGAAACGCGGCGTATTGCTTTTCCTGGTGCTGATGCTGGCCGCGGTCTTCGAGTTCTGCGCCTCAGCCGCATCCCCGACGAAGCCGAATTTCGTTTTGATTCTGGCCGATGATCTCGGCTGGAGCTCGCTGTCGTTCCGCATGGATGACCGCGTGCCGGATTCGCGCAGCGATTTCCACTCGACTCCGAATCTGGAGCGATTGGCCAGGGCCGGCCTGCGCTTCACCAGCGCCTATGCGCCTGCGGCCACCTGCTGTCCCACGCGCCGGAGCATTCAATTTGGACAAACGCCCACCCGCCAGGGCGAGGTACGTTTCGCGCGGGACTACGACCCGATCGCGCACCCGCGACTGACCATTCCCAAAATGCTGAAATCGGCGGACGCGCGATACCGCACGGCGCATTATGGCAAGTGGGATTTGCGGGCGGATATCTATCCCGAAGATTTCGGTTACGATGAGAGCGATGGCAACACCGGCAACCAGAACGGCAATGTCGCTTCCGACCCAAAAACCAAGTTCACCAGCCTTTACCTGAACAACGACCCGAAGCGCATCGAAACCCTCACCGGCCGCGCCGTGAATTTCATCCGCCGCAATCATGCCGCGGGGAATCCGTTCTTCCTCCAGCTCTCGCACTACGCCACCCACGTGGATATTCAGGCCAGATCCCGCACTCATGCGAAATATACCGGCCGCCAGCCGGGGCGGATACATTCCAATCCCGGCTGGGCCGCCATGCTGGACGACCTGGACGAAGGTGTCGGACGGGTTCTGAAAGCCATCGAGGAACTGGGCATCGCCGGCAACACGTATGTCATTTTCACAACGGACAACGGCGGCGTGGAATACCTCCCGCCGGTCCAAAACAAAATGGATCACCCCTCCAAATTTCCGACACCGGCAAGGAATCATCCGCTCCGGGGCGGAAAATGGGTGCTCTACGAAGGCGGCATCCGCGTGCCGTTCATTGTGCGCGGGCCCGGCATCAAGCCCGGCACTCAGTGCGACGTGCCGGTTGCGGGCTGGGATGTTCTTCCCACGCTGGCGGATCTGGCGGGCTATGCCGGACCGCTCCCCTCCGATTTGGACGGCGGCAGCATGCGCGGATTGTTCGAAGGAGTCACCGCAGCCGTCAAGCGACCGGCTGATGCGCTGATTTTCCATCGGCCGACGACCGCCTACCCGCATTCCGCCATCCGCGTCGGTGACCACAAGCTGATCAAGATTTGGAAGACGCAGCAATTGGAACTCTATGATTTGAAAACCGATCTTGGTGAAACCAGCGATCTTGCCGCGAAACTGCCGGCGAAAACCGAGGAACTGCACCAGCGATTGATGAATTATCTCCAAGCCGTGGATGCGGAAGTTCTTCACGGCTTCGGCTCGGTCGAAAAGGACGATTAGCGGCGCGCGAAACCGCCTGCACGATGTGTCATTGAATTGTCTGCCTGTTCCTGCTGCCCGCCAACCCGACAAAATATGAAACCGATTCATCGCAACGTAACTCGCGCTGGTATGATCACCGGCCTGTTGTTTGTGGTTGTCGCCGCGTTGGCGGACCAGGAAGTCATAAAGCCCAACCGACTTACCTCGGTCGAACGGGCCGCCGGCTGGCGTTTGCTTTGGGACGGCAAAACCGCCAAAGGTTGGCGCAGCGTCAAGGACGAGAAGTTCCCCACCCGGGAATGGGAGATCAAAGGCGGCGTGCTTACTGTGCGACCGGCCAGAACTCCGCTGTCCGGGGGCGGCGGCAGCATCATCACGCGCGAACGATTCACAGACTTTGAACTCCGGGTGGATTTCAAGCTCACCCACGGCGCGAACAGCGGCATCAAGTATTTCGTCCAGTCCAACCTCGATCCCGAGAATCAGACCGGCGCGGGCCCGTCGGTGGGTTGCGAGTTCCAGATTCTCGATGACGAGCGCCACCCCGATGCAAAGCAGGGTCGGGACGGCAATCGCACGCTCGGTTCGCTCTACGACTTGATCCCGGCGGTGGTCACAAAGCAGCCGAAGCCGATTGGGGAATGGAACACCGCGCGGATTCTTGTCAAAGGCCGGCACGTCGAGCATTGGCTCAACGGTGAAAAGATTTTGGAATACGAACGCGGCTCGGAGGAGTTTCGTGGACGCGTGGCGCAGAGCAAATTCAGTAACATCCCCGCGTTCGGCGAATGGCCGACCGGCCACATCCTCCTGCAAGAACACGGCGATCGGGTCCACTTTCGGAATATAAAAATAGGGATATGCACTGTTCTCAAGTGACCGCTATTTGTTGTGGGCGGAACCCCGGCCACCGATTAAAGAACGGGTCAGGACGGGTTCCAACGCCACC